>JAANMW010000645.1_pt1 | contig 40682 bp, 32 predicted proteins | sample 7279671 | NCBI WGS metagenome assembly JAANMW01 (sample SAMN14094541, study PRJNA606508) | bioreactor metagenome | isolation source: A lab-scale SPAN reactor treating ammonium-rich wastewater day 247 | place: Ireland: Galway | collected 2017-09-19 | reverse complement strand
CTTTCCCCTATATTGCAAACACTACGGGCTGGATGACTGCCGAGCTTGGCAGGCAGCCGTGGCTTGTTTACGGCTTGTTCAGAACTGCGGACGGATTTTCGAGTAATGTAAGCTCAGGGAATGCATTGTTTACATTAATAGGATTTGCGGGGCTGTACCTGCTGCTGGGACTGCTTTTTATTATGCTAGCGCTTAAGGAAATAAACGAGGGTCCGGAGCATAAAAAGTCAACTGAAAAATTAACAGCCGGCACGGAATAAATGGAATACTTCTGGTACATAGCGCTTTCGTTCATGATCATCATGTATGTTATACTTGATGGGTTTGATCTTGGCACGGGTATATTTTATCTTAAATCTGCCAAAACTGATAATGAACGCAGGACACTGCTTAACTCAATAGGCCCGGTTTGGGACGGGAACGAAGTATGGCTGATAGCTGCCGGGGGTACTTTGTTTTTTGCATTCCCTAAAGTATACGCATCCGCTTTCAGCGGGTTTTACCTGCCGCTTATAATTGTGCTGTGGCTGCTTATTGGCAGGGCTATGGGGATCGAGCTGAGGAAACACATCAACAACAGCCTATGGCGGTCATTCTGGGATGTATGCTTCAGCTTGTCAAGCATTCTGCTTGTGGTATTTTTCGGGGCGGCATTGGGGAATATAATCCGCGGTGTGCCGGTGAACAGTGAAGGCTACTTCTTCGAGGCTTTATGGACTACTTTCACCGTTCAGCCTGATTCAGGCATACTTGACTGGTTCACCGTGCTGATGTCAGTTGTAGCCGTTGCAGTATTGCTTATGCACGGGGCAAACTTTATTGCTATGAAAACAACGGGTGAGCTTCAGCAGCGGGTCAGGGATATTTCAGCTAAAAGCAGTTTGCCCGTGCTGCTGCTTTCAGCAGCGATGTTTGCAGCCGTAAGCTATATAAGACCTGAGATGTGGGACAATTATTTTATAAATGCAGCGGGATTTGTTTTTCCGTTAACCGCAGCAGCAGGTTTGGCAGGCTGTATTTATTTCCGGAAGAAAAATCAGGATACCAAAGCATTTATCAGCTCGTCCTTGTTTATTTTCGGGATGCTTGCAGGAACTGCTTTTGGATTGTTCCCCGACCTGCTGCACTCAACGCTGAATAAAGAGTATTCGCTGAATGCATTCAACAGCAAAGCCGGCGCTTACGGACTGCAAACGGGGCTGGTGTGGTGGCTGATTGGTATTGTTCTGGTGATAGGGTATTTTGTTTACCTGTTTTATATGTTCAGAGGAAAGGTAAATATCACTGAGGATTCAGAAGGGTATTGATTAAATGCGGCGGCTACATAGGAGTAAACAAAGCCATGACGCCTAGTTGTTGAAAATAAAGATACCACCCCGAAACGGTTAGCACCATTTCTGCCCCTCCTTAAAAAAGGTCCAAAGGACTCCGTGGGAGAGGGGAGCTTATGTAAAATTAATTCTGGACTGCGAGGTCGTCTTCGGCGTTTACTTTTGCTTCGATCTTTCTAAGCTCTTTGTTAGCTGCTTTATGGCGCGAGAAGTATGTATATACAGCCGGCACTACAAAAAGTGTAAGGAATGTTGAGAAGATCAATCCCCCAACAATAGCTATACCAAGCGAAACACGGCTGCCGGCGCCTATACCGATAGCGATAGGCAATGCGCCCAGCGCGGAGGCAATACTTGTCATCATAATGGGCCTGAAGCGCTGCACGGCTGCTTCATCAACAGCTTCGATGATCCCCATCCCCTCTTCTTTCTTCTGGTTGGCAAACTCAACTATCAGAATAGCATTCTTGGTAACAAGCCCTATGAGCATGATTATCCCAATCTGGCTGAAGATGTTTAGCGTCATACCGAATACCCATAAAGAAAGCAGCGCGCCGAAGAGCGCAAGAGGCACAGTAAGCAGTATTATGAACGGGTCGATGAAGCTTTCAAACTGCGCAGCAAGCACCAGGTAAATTATTACCAGCGCAAATACGAATGTGAACAGCAGGCTAGATGCGCTATCCTCAAAATCCTTTGACTGCCCGGCAAGGGCTGTATTGAAGTTTTCTGGCATAACTTCTGCAGCTACCCTGCGCATAGCTGCAATGCCATCGCCTAGTGTATAGCCGGGCGAAAGTCCCGCAGTTATTGTAGCTGATGAATACCTGTTATACCTGAATCGTGTTGTCGGCGCAGCCTGTTCAGTCAGGTTAACAAGGTTATCAAGCTGTATCAGTTCGCCGTTCTTGTTCCTTACAAAAAGATATTTAAGGTCATAGGGATTGTCGCGTTTATCCCTTGTAACCTGTCCAAGTATCTGGTACTGCTTGCCTTCTTTGATGAAATACCCGAAGCGCTGGCTTCCGAAAGCTATCTGCAGTGTTGAAGCAACATCACTGAAGGAGACTCCCAGGTCAGATGCTTTCTGGCGGTCGATAGATAAATTTATTTCGGGTTTGTTTATTTTTAAATTAGCATCCACAAACTGCAGCTCAGGCTGCTTTTTGGCTTCATCAAGAAATTTAGGAAGAACCTCAGCAAGCTGGTCAAACTCCGGAGCCTGCAGAACGAACTGTACCGGCTGTCCGCCAAAACGCGAGCCGATAGTTGGCGGCTGTGAAGGAAAAGCCCTTATGCCAGTAATAATATTGATATCTTTTGCCAGCTTATCATATATCTGCTGCTGCGTGCGTTCGCGTTTATCAGGCGGAACCAAATACATGTTCATAAAACCGTTATTGGTCTGTCCGCCGAAACCAACATTTGTAATAGGTGTCTGGATCTCAGGTGTTGAAGAAATAACAAGCTCAGAAAGGTCATCCATATACTTCTGCATATATTCAAATGTTGCGCCTTCAGGCGCGGTAGCCTGTATCCTGATATTCGAGCGGTCTTCAAGCGGTGCAAGCTCACTCTTTAACGAAGCGCCGGTAAAGTAGATAAGTATCCCCACAATTGCTATGATAATAAATGCTGCCCACCTAATTTTCATAAATGCAGTCAGCATCCGCCTGTATGTATCTATCATTTTTACAAAGAACGGCTCTGTTGCATTGTAGAACCAGTTATGCTTGCTGTGAGCTTTAAGCAGCCTGGAGCTCATCATAGGTGTAAGAGTAAGCGCTACAAAAGCTGAAACCATTACCGAACCGCCGATAACTACAGCAAACTCCCTGAACAGCTTGCCTGTTGTTCCTTCTATGAACATAATAGGCAGGAACACAGCTACCAAAGCAATAGTAATAGATATTACGGCAAAATATATTTCCTTTGAACCTTTAAATGCTGCTTCAAAGGGATTCATTCCGTCTTCGATCTTCGAATAAATATTTTCAAGAACAACAATAGCATCATCAACAACAAGGCCTATAGCAAGTATCATACCAACCAGCGTAAGCACGTTGATAGAGAATCCCATAATATACATAATGAAAAATGCGGAAATGATAGATGTGGGGATAGCAACAATAGGAATTATGGTTGAGCGCCAGTCGCGCAGGAAAAGGAAAATTATAAGTATAACCAGGCCGAAAGCAATAAAAATTGTTTCTTCAACTTCAGTGATAGTTGTCCTTATATATTCTGAAAAATCGAAACCAATTTCTATGTTATAGTCAGGCGGAATTTCTTTCTTAAGCTGTTCATATCTTTTCAGAAACTCATCTGAAATTTCAATCGCATTTCCGCCGGGCTGCATTGTAACAGCAACGCCCACACCAAGCAATCCGTCGCGTTTTAAAGACTGCCTTTCATTTTCAGCTCCAAGCACTGCATAACCAACATCTTTAAACCTGATAACATTACCATTAGCTTCCCTGATAATAAGGTTATTAAATTCCTCAGCATTTTTCAGCCTCCCAAGAGTTCTTATAGTAAGCTCGGTTTTATCTCCCTCAATTCTGCCTGAAGGAAGCTCAACATTTTCCTTTTCCAGGGCAGTGCGCACATCAAGCGCTGTAAGCTTGTATGCAGCAAGCTTTTCAGGGTCAAGCCACATCCTCATTGCATAACGGCGCTCGCCGAATATCCTTACATAACTTACCCCTGGAATTGTCTGTATTCTTTCTTTTATAACATTTGTTGCAAAAGCATTTACAGCAAGTATATCTTTTGTATTGCTCTGCACATACATAAAAATTATGGGTGTATCATCAGCATCAGATTTCTGGACAACCGGCGGTTCAACATCAGCAGGCAGATTCCTGAGCGCTCTGGAAACCCTGTCTCTTACGTCATTAGATGCATCTTCCAGATTCCGCTCAAGCGAAAATTCAATTGTTATCTGGCTTTGTCCTTCGCGGCTCTGTGATGTTAAGCTTTTAATACCATCAATACCGTTTAGTGATTCTTCAAGGGGTTCGGTTATCTGTGTCTCAATGACTTCTGAATTCGCTCCGGGATAGTTGGTGGATACTGTAACAATCGGCGGGTCAACACTTGGATATTCGCGCACTTCAAGAAACGTAAAAGCTACAACACCAAAAATAATAATTATCAGTGAAAAAACTATAGAAAGAACCGGCCTGCGGATGGATGTTGCGCTTAAGCTCATATCTAATTTACATTCCCTACTTTCACAGGCATTTTATCCCTGATCCTTAAAATGTTTGTTGTTACTATTGTATCACCGGGTTTAATATTTTCAGAAATAAGCTGGATCATAGATTCTGTCCGTTCGCCAATTTCAATATCAGTAAGAACTGCTTTTCCTTCTCTTACAACATATACGCTCTGTCCTTTAAGCTTAGGGATCAACGCTTCTGTGGGTATCATCATAGCATCTTTATTTTCGCTTATAAGAAATGTTACATTGGCAAATGTACCGGGCAGAAGCTTTTTGCCCGGATTGTTTGTTACCGCCCTCAGCACAAGCGATCTTGTATTATTTTCAACCTTCGGTTCAGATGCATATACTTCAGCTTCAAACTCTTCCTGAATGCCTTCAACCCTGAATTTTATTTTCTGACCTTTATTAAAAAGGTAAATATATTTTTCGGGAATGGAAAAATCTATCTTAACACGGCTTACATCCTGCATAGTGGTAAGTACAGTCTGAGGAGTTACATAAGCACCATTGCTTACATTCCTTAATCCTATAATGCCCGAAAAGGGGGCGCGAACATATGTTTTGGAAATATCAATTCTTGTGATGTTTATATCTGCGCGAATCTGTTCGAGGGTGGTTTCAAGCACATCATACTCTGCCTGTGAAGTCAGCCCCTTTTCAAGAAGCTGTTTTTCTCTTTCCAGCTTTGTGATAGCAAGCCTTTCATCAACTTCCTGCCTTCGCAGCTTTGCAGTAAGGTCGTCGGAATCAAGCCTGAAGAGTGTTCTTCCCCTGCCAACAAAAGCGCCTTCCTTAAAATAGATACCGCGTATTTTTCGCGATACTTCGCTTCGTATTTCAGCCTCTTCGTTTGCTTTTACATTGCCGATAGCTTTTATATCATTTTCAAGTACAGCAGATTTTATTATAAACCCGTCAACTGTTATCTGCTGATTCTGCTGGTTTGGATTTTGTTTTTTATCGGATGCTGTTTTTTCTCCGCCAAGGAATTTTGGTACAAATATCAAGCCAAGGATTACAACCAATAACAAAGGTACCGCAATAAATAATACTGTTCTTTTCAAAATTATTTCTGTAAATTATATCAAAAATACGCAATTATAATGAGTAAATAAATGGTTTATATTCAGCAGAAGGAAGTAACTACCAATAAACAATATAATTTAAAGCTTTCAAGTTCCCTTTGTTACAAAATTTTACAAGATATATTTCAATAAAAATTAATAACTAATATATGAAACTGAAGGATAACACAGCAATAATAACCGGGGGAGCAAAAGGTATTGGATTTGAAACAGCCAAGCTGTTCATCAAAGAAGGAGCATACGTTATAATAGCAGATAACGATGAAGTTTCAGGAAAAAATTCAGCCGAAGAGCTGGGCAGTAACTGCCGGTATTATAAGACTGATGTTTCCGATAAATCCTCCGCGTTCTTCTGTATAAATGAAGCAGGGAAACACACCGGCAGGCTTGATATCCTGATCAACAATGCCGGAATTACTTCTGATGCATCACTGAATAAAATGAGCGATGAGCAGTTCATGAAAGTGCTGGATATAAATCTGAAAGGCGTGTTTAATATGACAAAATACGCCTCGCAGGCAATGGCATCAAACAGTTACGGCAGGATAATAAACACATCATCAATTGTGGGTCTGTACGGCAATTACGGGCAGACCAACTATGCTGCTTCAAAAAGCGGGGTTATTGGTATGACCAAGGTATGGGCAAGGGAGCTGGGCAGAAAAGGTATTACCGTAAATGCTGTTGCACCGGGATTCATAGAAACGGGTATGCTTAAAACTGTGCCTGAAAAAATACTGAACGAAATTATCAGCCGCACGCCCGTGCAAAGACTCGGCAAGCCTGAAGATATTGCAAATGCTTACCTTTTCCTTGCATCACCTGAAGCTTCATTTATAACCGGAATAACACTAAGTGTTGACGGCGGTCTGCTGTGGTGAAGCTGCAAATTGCATCCCGCCAAATGCGGGACCGGCAAGAAGCGCCGGGGTTACAGATTACAGATATCAAATTGCAAATTGAATATTAAAAACATATAAAAATAGAGCAACGGAGACAACTTTCACACAGCGAAAGTCAGACAGAGAAATATTTTAACCCCGCTTGACTGCCATAGCATTAAAGGGTCATATGTTAAAATCAAAAGCTTCATACCGCGAAGAACGCCAAGGCGCAAAGAAATAAAGTTTTATGCTTTTGTTTATAAACCCCGTTAGGGGTAAAATGTTTATAACCCCGCCATATATGGCGGGGGCAGCAAACTCTCCCGACAAAAAGCCCCTTTAGGGGCGAAACATTAAGTAATATTACTCAAAATTTGGAGTTGACTTGATATAAATATTTAATTTTACAATTTTAAGGGAAATAAATGACTGCGGGTTAACATTTAGTACTTACGCTAAAGCGTTAGCCTTTTTTTATTAAAAAAATGCCCCTAGAATAAACTGGGGGCAAGGCTTAACGCCTGTAGAATCATCTTTATTGTGATAAGCTTTCAATGCAAAGATAATTAAACTTTTTTAAAAATCAAATATATTCTTATTATGAGTACAACATTAGGTTTAGATATCGGCACTAACTCAATTGGTTGGTGTTTAATGAAAGATGGAAAAGAAATTACTGATATTGGTGTCAGAATATTCCCTGAAGGAGTGAATTTAGATACTAAAGGAAAAGAAATATCAAAAAACAGCGCAAGGAGAACAGCCAGAGGCGCAAGAAGATTATATGACCGCTATAAACTAAGAAGAAAACAGCTTAAAAAATACCTGCTTGATTTAGGTATGATGCCAACAGAAGAAATGATCATCAAAATAACTGCACCTGAACTGTATAAACTTAGGAAAACTGCACTAGATGGAAAAATTTCACTTCAGGAAATTGGAAGAATCTTTTTACTATTAAATCAAAGACGAGGTTTTAAAAGTAATAAAAAACAGAATAAAACTGAGGACGCAAAAAAAGAAGAAAAGGGTATTAAGCTGCAAATGAGTGAATTAACTAAACAGGTGGAAGAAAGCGGATTCAGAACACTGGGTGAATATTTCTATTCACTATTTGAACAAAATAGATCTATAGAGAATTGGCATAATCCATTTGAACCAGTTGAAAAAATCCGGGAAAGATTTGTTTACAGAAAACTATATAATGATGAATTTGATGCAATCTGGAACAAACAAAAAGAATTCTATCCTGATATCCTAACAGATGAAAACAAAAAGTTAATAAAAGACAACTGTATTTATTATCAACGACCATTAAAATCACAGAAACATTTGATTGGTAAGTGCAGGTTTGAACAGAATAAAAGAGTTGCCCCCAGAAGCTCTTTTTCCTTTCAGGAATTCAGAATTTGGCAGACATTAAGCAACATAAGAGTTACCTGCAATAACAGATATAGAGATTTTTTAACAATTAAAGAAAAAAATAAATTAAGCGACTATTTAAGTATAAAAAAAGATATTTCGCAGGCTGAAATTAAAAACGAACTTGGAATGCCAAAAGGTAAACAAACGGTTTTTAATGAAATGCCTGATAAAATTAAAGGTAATACAACTAACAGTAAACTAATCGATGCTGTAGGGAAAGATTATTTTCTTAGTTTAGATGAAAATGAAAAATACAAATTATGGCACACTTTGTTTTTTTATACAGATGAGGATAGGTTATTAATATATGCAAAAGAGAAATTAAATTTAAACGATGAACAAGCTGAAAAATATACAAATGTTGAACTTGAACCCGATTATTCCAATATCAGCGTTAAAGCAATTAATAAAATTTTACCTTTTATGAAACAAGGGCATGACTATACAAAAGCTTGTGAGTTGGCAGGCTATCACCATTCTTTTGATCAAGAAACTGACAGTAAAGCAAGAGAGCTTGATGACAAAATTAAAAGAAATAAGGGAGATGAATTAAGAAATCCATTAGTACAGCAGGCTTTAAGTGAGACATACAGACTTGTAAATGCAATAATTGCAGAACACGGGAAACCCCACAAAATAAGAGTTGAGCTTGCAAGAGAACTTAAAAAACCTAAAAATGTACGTGAGCAAATGCGCTACAGCATGAGCGAAACCAGGAAACGCAGGGATTCATATACAGATTTTTTAAAAGATAAATTAAATATGAGTCGTGTCACTAAAACAGATATTCTGAAATTTGAATTGTGGCTTGAACTTGAATACTGTAACACAGATCTTGAAAAAATTAACGATAAAATTGACCCCGAGGAATTCAGAAAATTTGCTGCAAATGTAAAAATGAGCGACAATGAGAAATACAGACTTTATCTTGAATGCGGAAGAATTTCACCATACACAGGCAAAGTTATCAGCCTTGAAAGACTCTTTAGTCCGGATATTGAAATTGAACACATAATACCTTACAGTAAGTGTATGGATGATTCTTTTATGAACAAAACTTTATGCGAGAGGGAATTTAATGCCGAAGCAGGCAATGAACTGAAATCATTGTGGTTCAAACACAGACCTGATAAATTGAGGGAATTCATAGAAAGGGTAAAATATTTCAAGGATAGTAAGCAGGAACGTTTTCTAATGGAAAATGTCCCTGATGGTTTTTTAAACAGTCAATTAACAAACAATGCATATATTGCAAGGGAAGCAAGGAAAAAATTAAAAACAGTTTGCAGAGATGTTTTTGTAACTAACGGACAGGCAACCAGTGTATTAAGAAGATTATGGGAATTAAACATAATTTTGAATCCTGACGGTACAAACGAGAAAAGCCGAGATGACCATCGCCATCATGCAATAGACGCTCTTGTTATTGCAAATACAAATGAAAATAATTTAAAACTCTTAAGCGCTTCAAGCAAATTTGATTATACAGGAAAACTCCGGGCTGAACATTTTCCTATGCCGTATGATGGATTTCCAGTTGAAGCTGAAGATAAAATTAATAGCATTCTGGTCTCTTACAGAAATAAAAAGAGACTTTTATCAAAGAAAAATAATAAATATGTCCATTCAAAGAAACACACTATACAGGATACAATTTCAGTAAGAGGCACTCTGCATGAAGAAACATTTTATGGCAGAATAAAACACCCTGAAACTAAGGAAAATGTTTTTGTTGTTAGGAAGAAAATTTCTGATATTACTAGCATTAAACAGGTCAATAAAATTGTTGATAAAGCTATCAGAGAAATTGTTTTAACACATATTGAAACAAATGGAGGTGAAACAAAAATAAAAGAAGCTGTTAAAAAGGATTTATATATTTACAGTAAAGATAAAGCTAAAAAAATTCGTATAAAAACAGTTAGAATGATAGATCCAGCTGAAAATATGATACAATTACGTCCTGATGAAAATCCTGGTTTATTTGTATCATCAGGTAATAATTACTATATAACAATATATGAGAACGAAAAAGGTAAAAGAATTTATGAAACGATTTCATTTTTTGAAGCTGCCCAAAGGAAAGTAAATAAAGAATCAATCATAAAGAAAAGCATTAAAGAATATAAGTTATTGTTAGCACTTACACATTCTGATTTAGTAATTATTTACAAAGATCATCCGGACGAAATAAATTGGAACAATAATTCTTTACTTTCTGATAATTTATTTAGAGTATTAAAATTTGATGTAGCTGGGCAGATATTTCTTGCTAAACATAATATATCACGTATAGATTTTAAGAAAGATAGAAATCTTTCTCTTATCCAATGTAGAGCAAATACAATAAAAGCAATAAAGGTATTAGTGACTACAACGGGTAAAATCATTAAACACAATGATTAAAAAAACTTTATATTTCGGCTCACCTGCATATTTAAGCTGTAAAAAAGAGCAGTTGGTAATAGATTTCAGACCTGAGCAGCTTGAAATTAATTTTGTTGTTTATGAAGATAATGATCTGAGATACGAAAACAGGAAAGATTTCAATAAGACTATACCGATAGAAGATATCGGGGTTATAATAATAGATCATTACGGAGTAACAATTTCCCAATATCTTATAAGCAGCTTGTTAGAAAATAATGCAGCATTAATAATCTGCAATAAAACTCATCACCCTTCAGGAATGTTTTTAAACCTTGATGCAAATTCAACTCAATCAGAAAAATTCAGAGCGCAGATTGATGCAACCCTGCCTTTAAAGAAACAGCTTTGGCAGCAGACGGTGAAAGCAAAAATCTTAAACCAGGCAGGTTTGCTTAATATGGCGGGCAAAGAAACAGGCAATATGTTAAACTGGGCTTCAGAAGTCAGATCAGGCGACCAGGGCGGTCATGAAGCAACTGCAGCGGCATATTACTGGAAAGCGCTGTTCAGTGAAAATATTGATTTCTACAGGTCAAGAACGGGACCGCCGCCCAATAACCTGTTAAACTACGGTTATGCAATATTAAGGGCAATAACAGCAAGGGCTTTAGCCGGAAGCGGTTTACTGCCAACACTTGGCATACATCACAGGAATAAATATAATGCCTACTGCCTTGCAGATGATATTATGGAGCCGTACAGACCGTATGTAGATAAATTAGTTTGTGAATTAACAGGTTTAGGAACAGAAGAAGCAGATGTAAATACGGTTACAAAAAAACAAATGCTTGATATAGCTGCTATGGATATTACAATAGATAACGAAAGAAGTCCGTTAATGATTGGAATGCAGAGAACAACATCATCACTTGCAAAATGTTTTGAAGGCAAATTAAAAAAGATCTTATATCCTGAACTGATATAATGATAAAATTAGACGAATACAGAATTATGTGGGTACTTGTATTCTTTGACCTGCCGACAGATACAAAAAAAGACAGGAAAAACTACACTAATTTCAGAAAAGCAATAATTAAAGATGGCTTCGATATGTTCCAGTTTTCTATATATGTAAGGCATTGTATGAGCCGTGAAAACAGCGATGTTCATGTAAAGCGGGTAAAATCTGTTTTACCGCCAAAGGGTCATGTGGGTATATTAAGAATAACAGACCAGCAGTTTGGCGAAATAGAGATATTTTACGGCAGAAAAAAGGAAGAAGTAAAACCCCCGCTGCAGCAGCTAGAACTCTTTTAACTATTTTATTAATTCAGAAATAAAAACCGTACCTGTGTAAGCATACGGTTAAATTCTATGACGATTTTTTAAAACATAAAATTGCTGTAAGTATGTTATTTTTAAAGACGATAGACGAAATCAGTTGTATCAAATATCGTCAAAGAACAATTTGAAAGCAAATCACAACTGCTACCGGGTAACATAACAGCAACCGCAGGTTGTATCAAATATCGTCAAAGAACAATTTGAAAGCAAATCACAACACAGTGCCACTGGCTAATTCGTAACTACGAGTTGTATCAAATATCGTCAAAGAACAATTTGAAAGCAAATCACAACAGAAAACCCAAACAAGTGGCAATAAAACAAGTTGTATCAAATATCGTCAAAGAACAATTTGAAAGCAAATCACAACTTACGTCTTGCATAGTCATTATACCCGCAGGTTGTATCAAATATCGTCAAAGAACAATTTGAAAGCAAATCACAACCCTTAATCAACTACTATACCCATTCCTTTAGTTGTATCAAATATCGTCAAAGAACAATTTGAAAGCAAATCACAACTTAAGTCCGTTTGTAGAGGCTTTTGTGATTGTTGTATCAAATATCGTCAAAGAACAATTTGAAAGCAAATCACAACCTTAACGTTTCATTGTGTATAACGTGCCTAGTTGTATCAAATATCGTCAAAGAACAATTTGAAAGCAAATCACAACTGTAACCTGCTCTGTGGATAGTCGCTATCAGTTGTATCAAATATCGTCAAAGAACAATTTGAAAGCAAATCACAACGCACGAAATTACTTAACGAAATTATTAGAGGTTGTATCAAATATCGTCAAAGAACAATTTGAAAGCAAATCACAACGTAAAAACTCTATTTCTAACTTCATAGAACGTTGTATCAAATATCGTCAAAGAACAATTTGAAAGCAAATCACAACTTGTGCCTACGTTAGAACTATTTGCTATACGTTGTATCAAATATCGTCAAAGAACAATTTGAAAGCAAATCACAACTAAGGGAGGCAAAATGACACTTGAAACAGCGTTGTATCAAATATCGTCAAAGAACAATTTGAAAGCAAATCACAACTATATCACATTCTTACATTTCGGGTCAACGGTTGTATCAAATATCGTCAAAGAACAATTTGAAAGCAAATCACAACGGATCCGTCGCCATGCGTGTTTCAATTTGCGTTGTATCAAATATCGTCAAAGAACAATTTGAAAGCAAATCACAACCGATTACTTACGCCGGGTCTGTTGTCGAACGTTGTATCAAATATCGTCAAAGAACAATTTGAAAGCAAATCACAACTCATTTAATGTAAATGATACCGAAGCTTCAGTTGTATCAAATATCGTCAAAGAACAATTTGAAAGCAAATCACAACCTATGTTCGATAATATCTGTTGTAATTGGTGTTGTATCAAATATCGTCAAAGAACAATTTGAAAGCAAATCACAACGTTAACAATATGGATAACTTCAAAAAGTGCGTTGTATCAAATATCGTCAAAGAACAATTTGAAAGCAAATCACAACAATGATCCGTCAATGTTCTGCGTTGCCGTTGTTGTATCAAATATCGTCAAAGAACAATTTGAAAGCAAATCACAACTACCTAACCCGAATCTTGCAGCTGATGATCGTTGTATCAAATATCGTCAAAGAACAATTTGTCGCAGCTACGGCGGTATTTAAGATTATCATCAAATAAATATTACTTTGCTAAAACAAGTTTAATTGTCTTGCTGAAGCTGCCGGCAGTTAATCTTGCAAAGTATGTGCCGCTGGGCATGAATTTCGGGTTCCACTCTGCTTCAAATGTACCCGGATTCAGTCTGCCGTTAAATAACTCCGCAACCTGCCTGCCGCGGATATCGTAAATTCTGAGCGATGTTTCTTCTTCGATACGTTTTGATATATCAAATTTTATTTTTGTTGCCGGGTTGAACGGGTTTGGATAATTCTGGTACAGCTCAAACTTCACCGGTACTTCAGTGCCTAACTGCTGTATTCCTATCGGATCGATAATTTCAAAATTCAGCATCATTCCGTCATCTTCATGTTCAAGATTGTGGCAATGGAATAAATATAAACCTTTATACTCCGTGAATTTCACAAGCACTTCAACAGTTTCACCGGGATACAGCATTACTGTATCTTTCCATCCTTTATCATTTGGCGGCAGGTTGGTGTTTCCGTTACGCGCAAGTACCTGCCACTGCGCTTCATGAGTGTGCATCGGGTGGAAATCTGCCGTAAGATTCCTGATAGTCCATTTTTCAAGCGAGTGCAGCCTAGTTGACCAGTCTATCCGGTTGATATCAAAAGTTAAGCCGTTTATTTTATGCATTGGATGCGAACCGCTCATCGTTAATGTGAATATTCTTGTTTCAACAACTTCACTTTGATTATAATATGTGATAGGATTAAACGCTGCCGGTACAACTCCGCCGGAGGAGTTATTATTAGTAATATCAAACCTAATAATATCCAGTGCAATCCCCTGCTTATAAGGCAGCGTACCGCCGTGTGTGAATGCAAGCGATCTTAAAGTAACATTAGAGCTGATATTATCTGCGGCAAAGCTTACCAGGATTTCAACTCTTTCACCCGGCGAAAGCATAAACTCAGTTGCCTGAACCGGATTATCCTTTAAGCCGCCGTCAGTAGCTATTATGTGAAATGAACGGTTATCAGAAAATGCAATTTTATAAACACGCGCATTCGAACCGTTAAGCAGCCTGAAGCGGTATAATGTTTTGCTGACTTCAAAATATGCATCAGGTGTTCCGTTCACAAGAACTGTATCGCCCAGCATACCCCAAACAGTTTCGGGATTTCCGGGGTTGTACGGAAAGCCCGGTATATCAGCTATACGTCTATCCTGAATGCAAAGCGGCACATCATAAGCGCCAGATGGCAGGTTGTAGTTTTCTGCCGGGTCGCGGACTATAAAAAATCCGGCAAAGCCGCGGTAAACCTGTTTGGCAGTAAGCATATCTGCATGTGCATGGTAGAAATATGTGCCTCCCCTGTTCAAAACTGGAAATGTATAAACTTTTGAGCTCCCGGGTGCAACTGCATCGCGGGGATGTCCATCCATATTTGCAGGTGTGCTGACTCCGTGCCAGTGAGTTGTAATTACCTCGTTTAAATTATTAATTACATTTGCTGTAAATGTCTGCCCTTTATCAATAATTACGCTTGGACCCGGATATGAACCGTTAATTGTAATTATCTGTGTATCCTGCCCGGGCCATACCTGTTCGGTAGTTTCAGCAAGCGTCATATTCCCGCCGTTTGTAAAAACGGGTGGAAACCTAAGCGGGTTGCCGGTTCCGGAAACTTCTGTTAAAACAGCATTTTTCTTTTCGTTTGCAAATAACTGCAAAGGTTTAGGGATTGTTAAAAGCGCTCCCGCTGCAAGCGTTTTTAACAGCATATCTCTTCGTTTCATATTTTAAATGTAAAAATTATAATTCTGCAAAGTTAGGGATTTTTATTGATAGTTGAAATAGGATGGGGAAATTAAAAATTTTTGATTGTTTCTAAACGGGGGCTACACCGGCATTATTTAAAATTGACCTCCTCTATATCTCCCCCTTTCAGGGGGAGATGATACAAAGCAGAGACGAAGCATGTGTTGCCACGACCTTCAGGTCGTGGTTAAGAATAAGGTATAAACGGGCTTTAGCCCCGGATGGTTAAAAATAGAATAATGCTTGTGTCAGTTCCTATGAACTGACACATATAACCGTCAGGTCTGTCCAAAGGACTCCTTCGGAGAGGACCTGACGGGAGTGAATAAATATTATGGAATAATATTATGATTTTGTTAGTTGAAGCAGGGAGCAGGAATTGCTGCTGGACAAATGTTAATGATGCCATTAAAGATTGAAACGGCCGGGAAACCAGGAACTATTTCTTATTGACCCCCTCTGTATCTCCCCTTTTCAGGGGGAGATGATACTAAGCAGAGACAAAGCATGTGTTGTCATGACCTTCAGGTCGTGGTTACGAACATGAAATAACCGGGCTTTTGTACAATTCAGGATTTCATTATATAGTAATATTTACGGAATTCACAAAACATTTTTCTTTCAAAACGGGGATTGAGTTTCCAGAGAACATATCCAATGCTATTTCTAGATCTTCAGAAAATCCTTTTTCAATTAATTCTTTACCGGAATAACTATTAATAATAACATCCTTCAATTCGGATTCAAAAGCTTCAAAATATTTTTTTGCGGCAAATGATTCAGCAGAGAGTTCACCATTTAATACAGATATCAAAGCTCCTGCTCCCAAATAATCTTCTATAGCAAATCTGATTGAACCGTTTTGCCATCTCTCTCCTGCGGGAATTACTGCAATATTTCCGCTAATTGAATTTACATATTCTGCGACTATTTTATAATTCCTTAAACAGGCTGTTATGGTAATATTTGAAGTGTTAAGAGATAATTCTGATCCATTAGGTGATGGTAATATGATTTTTGTGCCTTCTTTTATGTTCATTAATGATTGCGGAGATAAAGATAATTCTTCTTTGCTCCGTATAAATGAAGCTAATACAGCATTATTATCTTTAGCATATTCAATAGCAGATTCATCTTTATATTTATAAGGATATACTAATGCATTACGGCTCAAAGCAACGTCAACACATGTAGAAAATGAAAGCACATCAATTATTATAGTTATCTCTGAACCGGGAGAATATTTCCTGACACCTTCTACTCCCCATTCACAATTTATCATAAAATTTTAAATATTATCTTAAATCTTTTTAATATTCAGTGTTCTTTTTGCGGGATCGATCACTTTATCTGTGCTTTTTAGACGTGTAAATACTTTTTTAACAGCTTCGATATTATCTTTATTTACAAGCACCAGTATCGTATCGCCTTCTTCGAGTACAGAGCCGCCGCTTGGCACTATGTAGTCGTTATCCCTGTAAATTACTGTTATCAGGCTTTCAGGCGGAAGGTTCAGCTCTGCCAGCGACCTGCCCGCAACTGCAGAATTCGGCGGTATGATAAGATCCAGCAATTCGTTATTAGTTTTAACACTGTCTGTCATTTCAATCGGCAGCTTTGAATAGATCTCAGATTTCCCTTTTACCTTTAATAATTTAGCTGCAAGCGGAATTGACCATCCCTGTACCAGCGCTGATGTTATTGTGATAAAAAATATCAGGTTAAAAATATAGGGTCCTATTTCTAGTCCTGCAGCAAGCGGAAATGTTGCAAGAATAACAGGTACTGCCCCCCTTAATCCTACCCACGATATGAAAAGTTTTTCGTTTATGCTGAATTTATGAAAAATCAGGGCAATAAACACGCTTAAAGGTCTTGCAAAGAATATCAGCACAGCAGAAAGAAGCAGCCCGATTCCTATTACATTATATAGCTGAGACGGGAACACAAGCAAACCAAGAGTTAAGAACATTACTATCTGCCCAAGCAGGGCTAGACCATCAAAAAAACGGATGATTGATTTTTTCTGAATAAATTCTGAATTCCCCACAACCAAAGCAGCAATATATACTGCAATTATTCCGCTTGAGCCAATTGCAGCCGCTGATGCATAAATAAATACTGCCGATGCAATTGAATAAACAGGGTAAAGGCTTGGATATGAAAATTTGAATTTATTAAATGATGCAGCAAGAATCTTACCGCCTCCATAGCCAATAAGAGACCCGAGGACTATCTGGAGAAAAAGAAATGAAATTATTCCGAAAAATGTTACATCACCCTGTTTGATTAACTGAATAAGCATTACAGTAAGTAAAATTGCAGCAGGGTCATTACTACCTGACTCAAGCTCAAGCAATGGTTTAAGTTTCCCTTTAAGGAAAGTGCCTTTTGCCCTGAGAACTGAAAAAACTGCTGCGGCATCTGTTGATGAAATTATTGCGCCAATCAAAAGGCTTTCAGTCAGATTAAGCCCTATTATGTAATGAATAAATAATCCCATCAGCACTGCTGTTAAAAATACACCAAGAGTTGAAAGTATTGCTGCAGGATATAAAACCGGTTTAACATCTTTCCATTTTGTTTCGAGTCCGCCTGAAAACAATATAAATATCAGCGCAATTATGCCTACATATTGCGCAATATAAACATTATCAAAATGTATCTTTCCGGGACCGTCAGAACCTGCGAGCATTCCAACCACAAGGAACAAAATTAGCGCAGGAAGTCCAAGATTTTCAGATATTTTGGTTAATGATATGCTTATCAGTATAAGAACTGAAAGCACAAGTAATATATATTCAAACGGAAGCATAAAGAGAATTTAACTGTAAGTGAGGAAAGAATAAATGCAAATAAGGTTAAAAAAGTTTGTGATGATGTATCAAAGACCGTCAAATCTGTGCTAAGGATTCCTTCGTAGAGAACCTGACGGAAGCGGATAAACAGGATGGAATAATAAAATGTATTGGTTAATAGAAGCCGGGAGCAGGAATTGCTGCAGAACAAATGTTAATGCAGCCATTAAAGATTGACAACAGCCGGAAACCAGGGACTATTTCTCATTGACCCCCTCTGTATCTCCTCCCCCTTTCAGGGGGAGATGTTATAATGCAGAGACGAAGCGGTGAATTGTATCGAGCATGTATAGTCCTTCGGACAGACCTGACATATATAACCGTCAGGTTTATCCGTAAGTCTCCCCGGGAAAGAACAGGACGGGATCTGAAGAGTTACTATTTTAATATTTCCACACCGCAAAGAATGCCATGACCGCAGCCTACACCTTCAGTATAAGACATTTCTATATTCCTTAATATAACCGCAATCTGGGGACCAATTACACTTGCCCAGAAATCAACTACGGGAAAGCGGTCAACATTTCGGTAGAGCCAGGTTATAAATTTTAATTCATCGCTCATCAGATCAATATTGGTATTTTCAATAAAATCCTGAACTTTCTTATCTTCACTGTTCATTAAAGCTTCAAGCAGGTAAATGATTTTATTCCATTTTTTCTGATAATCAGTAATTCTTTCCCAGGCTGGCGGGTTAAGGTTTTTAAATTTTTCCAGATGTTTCAAATCCAGAATCAAATGTTCAACTTCGCCGCGGTAACCATGATCAAGCAGCCTGCTTACCTGGTAACGGATAGGCATTGGTTTTGTGCTCATTAAACCAGTATCTATATGACGGCTGATAAAAATGCTTCTATCAAGCATAAAGCTAAAATTAAGTTCGGCCCCTGCTGATGATGCGGCTTTATTCAGTAATGTTCTTAAATCATTTATATCCCAGTAACATAAATTGAACCATTCAACATTTTCTTCTTTTCGTTTATCACCGGGTACCAGATAGGCCATTGTGTAGGGAAGCATAGTCTTTTTTTCACCCCAGTATTTTGGCCATGCAGGTGAATATTTTCCATGTATATCAAAAAACAAAACCGACCCAGATTTACTGTGCCTGAAAATCTGACCCAGCAATTTTTCGAGAGATTGGGGATGTAAATGTGAAAGTGAGCCGTAAGTTGAAAAATACAGATCATAAGGTTTTTCTCTTAATACCTGCGGCATCAATCCATCTTCAAGGTTACCGTGATCAAATGAAACATTTCCGTATTCCCTGTAATTTGATCTGCCCTGAGCTATCATAGATGGACTTATATCGATACCTTTGTACATTTCAATATCAGACTGCTTTAATATAAAATCACTTTTAACATTTTTCGCAGGGTTCGAAGGAGGGATGTGTGTTAACAGCTCCAGCCCTTCTCCGCTTCCGGCTCCAAGATCAAGTATCCTTAATTTTCTGTTTTCAGAAATTTTACTTTCAATAATGGGTCTTACAGCAAGCTTAATAAAAATATCTTCCCAGAATTTTCTTACATTATCTTTTTTTCCGGTCAAACCGGCATCTTCTCTGCCATAAAAACCCATTGATACTGCTGTTTCGTAAAATTCAGTTCTGTTTGGTCTCCATTCAGGCATACTACCTCCTTTAATCTGAATATTTAAAAAAATTTATTTATGTGTTTAAGAGTTATGTATTGAAATTTTTTGCAGGCTATATAAATTATAATAAAAATTTATACTTACAAGTTCCTGAAATATATTTTTTAGAGTTATTGTTACGGAAAAACAGAAAAATTTTTTTGAATATTTTTATTAGAAGTAACCTTTTTAAGAAATATTAAATCAGGGATTCTGCGGAGACGGAAAATAATTTTCATTGAACAATCGGGACATCTTCCTGTATTTCGAACAGTAAGCCATGAAAGTCCATGTTTTTGGGGCGATAAAATCCCAGCCTTGAAAGGCGGGGCTAGTCAAAAACAATATTCTTTATATGTTGTTAGTCATAAGACAAACAATGGGGGCGAAACTTACTAAAAAAGATAAAAAATTTCTATGCTTCTTTGCCGTGGCAATTTTTGTATTTCTTGCCGCTGCCGCAGGGACAAGGGTCGTTTCTGCCTACTTTGGGTCCAACTTTAATCGGAATCTTCTTGGTTTCATTAGGCTGGCCCTGCATATTATCTGACTGCTCAGGTGTCATTTTCATACCCACACCTTCAGCACTCTGCTTAATTGTGGTCATTCTTTGCGGCATACGCTGCCTTTGTACAGGCGCTTCAACTTTTTGCTCCTGTGTTGTGAACTTGAACACAAAATTAATTACATCCTTGCTTATATCTTCAAGCATCTGAACAAACAATCCGAACCCGTCCTTCTTGTATTCAATCAGCGGGTCTTTCTGACCGTATGCGCGGAAATTGATACCTTCTTTAAGGTCATCCATTTCACGTAAGTGTTCTTTCCATTTTTCATCAATAACAGTAAGAACAGCAAAACGTTCAATCTGAGCAATAAGGTCAACTCCGTATTTTTCTTCCTTACGCCTGTAATTTTCATTTACAAGCTTCATTATATAATCTTCTACTCCCTTTTCACCAATTCGCTGGAATTCTTCAGGAGTAATATCCATCAAAACGGTGAATGTACGCTGAATCTCATCCCTTAAGCCCTCGTAATCGCCTTCGGGGAAATATTTAGCTACTGTTTTTTCCACATACGTAGATGCCATATCAAAAATTTCATCTTTAACCCTTTCACCCATCAAAGCCTGTCTTCTTCTGTCATAAATAACTTCGCGCTGCTGGTTCATAACGTTATCATACTCCAGCAGTCTTTTGCGGATACCAAAGTTATTTTCTTCAACCTTTTTCTGCGCGCGCTCAACAGAGCTTGTTATCATCGAGTGCTCGATAGCTTCGCCTTCTTCAATACCTATCTTTTCCATAACCCTGGAAATTCTTTCGCTGCCAAAAAGCCTCATCAGGTCATCTTCAAGTGAAAGGAAGAATTTTGATGAGCCGGGGTCGCCCTGCCTTCCTGCACGTCCGCGCAGCTGTCTATCTATACGGCGTGCTTCGTGGCGTTCCGTTCCGATAATATGCAGACCGCCGAGGTCAGCAACACCGGGACCCAGCTTAATATCTGTACCTCTTCCGGCCATGTTAGTAGCAATTGTTACTGCGCTCTTTAATCCTGCATTCTGAATGATAGAGGCTTCACGCTGATGCTGTTTGGCATTCAGAACCTCATGCGCAACCTGCTTGCGCTTCAGCATTCTAGAAAGAGTTTCAGATACTTCGACTGATGTTGTACCTACAAGCACCGGCCTGCCGATCTTTTTCATATGTTCAATCTCATTTATCACGGCGTTGTATTTTTCGCGTTTGGTCTTATATACAACATCATTCATATCATCACGGATACACTCCCTGTTCGTAGGTATCACAACAACATCAAGCTTGTAAATATCAAGGAACTCGCCCGCTTCAGTTTCAGCGGTACCTGTCATACCGGCAAGCTTTTTGTACAGCCTGAAGTAATTCTGAAGAGTAATAGTAGCAAGCGTCTGAGTATCCTTTTCAACGTGAACGCCTTCCTTGGCTTCTATTGCCTGGTGCAGACCTTCGGAATATCTTCTTCCCGGCAGCACACGCCCTGTGAACTCATCGACAATCATTATCTTATTATCCTGGATAACATATTCAACATCCTTTTCATAAAGTGAATATGCTCTGAGCAGCTGCTGTACTGTATGAATCCTGTCGCTGCGGAGTGAATAAAGCTCTCCGAGGGCATCCTTTTTTGCTACTTTTTCAGCTTCGCTTAACGAATCATCGTTTTCAATGTGAGCAATTTCTGTACCCATATCAGGCAATACAAAGAAATCCTTGTCTTCATTTCCAGATGTTAAGAACTCGCGCCCTTTTTCCGTAAGATCGATTGAGTGCGCTTTTTCATCTATAGCAAAATACAGCGCATCATCAATTTCAGGCATACGTTTTGCATTATCCCGCAGAAACTCAATTTCAGTCTGCTGCATCAGGGTTTTGTTGGTTGGCTCAGAAAAAAGCTTCATAAGCTTTTTATTCTTTGGGAAACCCCTGTGAGCCCTGAGCAATGCAACACCTGCTTCATGAATTTCATCTTTGGAAGCAGCGTCGCCTTTATTTATAATTGTTTCAGCTTCGCCTGTAATTTTTGCTATCAGAGATTTCTGCGCATCAACAAGCCTTTTAACCCTTGGGTTCATTTCATCGAATTTATGCTCGCTGGATTCAACCGCGCCTGAAATAATAAGCGGTGTTCTTGCTTCATCTATCAATACAGAATCAACTTCATCAACAATTGCATAGTTATGCCCGCGCTGCACCATGAATTTTTTATCAACAACCATATTATCGCGCAGGTAATCAAAGCCAAATTCATTATTTGTACCGTAAACAATATCGCAGGCATAAGCTTCGCGGCGTTTATCGTTATCCATATCATTTAAGATAACGCCTACCGATAGTCCGTGGAACTTGAATATTTCTCCCATCCACTCGCTGTCGCGTTTTGCAAGGTAATCGTTAACAGTAATAATGTGAACACCTTTGCCGGGCAGCGCATTAAGGAACTGAGGCATAGTGCCTACAAGCGTTTTACCTTCGCCTGTTGCCATTTCCGCTATCTTGCCCTGGTGCAGAACCATACCGCCGATAAGCTGTACATCGAACGGTATCATTTCCCACTGAACGCGCTGGCCAGCAGCAGTCCACTCTTTACCGCACAGCCTGCGGCAAGTATCTTTTACTATTGCAAACGCTTCAGGAAGAATTTCGTTCAGAGTGTCCTCTATTATATCATCTCTTTCATTCTCTGTTTTTTCAAGCTCATCATAGATATCCTTGCGCTCATCATGAGAAATATCATTTGTCAGCTTTGAACGAAGTTCAACAATTTTATCTTCATGTTCTTTTATGTTATTTGCGATGAGCTCTTTAAGTCCTGCAGTTTTTGCGCGCAGTTCATCATCGGTAAGATTTGCAAACCCTGCATAATGGCTGTTTATCTCCTCAACTATCGGGAGCAGTTCTTTTACATCTTTTTCGTGTTTAGACGGGAATATTTTTTTTAGAAAATTGAACATTTTATTATCCTGAGCGCAGCGAAGGATCTCATCCGGAGCGCGATTATTAAAAATTACTTATTAATCTGTTTCTTTTTGAAAAACGATATTTGTCAAATCTACCCAACCGGGATTAAAGCTATTTATTAAGTCTAATTTTTTCTGTCTTATCCAGCCCTTAATCTGCTTTTCTCTTGCTATAGCATCAGATTCAATGTTATGCTCTTCATAATAGACTAATTTATCTGCATTATACCGTTTAGTAAAACTATTGTACAACTTAGTTTGATGCTCCAGCGTCCTTCTTCCGATGTTATCAGTTAGACCTGTATAAAGTACTTTATTATGTTTATTGGTTAAAATATATCCGATATACTTAATGTTCATAGTACTATTTATGAGATCCTTCGCTTCGCTCAGGATTCTTTCCATTTAATACTGCATCCCATCGAAGGAACCATTTCGAAATCAATTTCTTTGCCTTCAAGGAGCAGTTCAATAGCCCGCTCAAGGTCTTTGTGTTTAACTGCTGATTCATCTTTCCAGCTATCATCGATCCTGCCCCTGTATCTTAGTACCCGGTCTTTATCATATAAATAAATATCAGGTGTGCATACTGCATCATACATCATTGCGGTATTTTGCGACTCATCATGCAGGTAGGGGAAAACAAAACCCTTTTCTGCAGCCCTTTTTTTCATTTCCTCAAATGAATCCTCAGGGTAAACTGCGGGATCATTTGCATTTATACATACTAAGGCGAATGACGAACCGGAATATTTTTTAGCAATATCATTAATTCTGTCTTCAACTGCCTTTACATACGGGCAGTGATTGCAGGTAAAAATAAGGCAAAATACATCCTTATCTGCAAAATCATTCAGGGAATATACATTCCCGTCAACAGCCGGAAGGCTGAAATTATGCGCTTTTGTTCCGATATGTAATTCTGATGGAGATACAGGCATTTTATTTCAATTATCAATTAACAATGAACAATAAAAACATATTATTTAAATCTTAAAACTATCAGCTATCAGCTGTTAAATTCTTAAACTCTTTTTCAAAAGATGCATGATTTGATTTATCGTAACAAATTGTTATGATACCGTGTTTTTCAGCTGCAACGCAGTTCTCTTTAAGGTCATCTATAAATAATGATTCAGACGGTTCAATTTCCAGGTGTTCAATGGTCCGCTGATAAATTATATCATCAGGCTTAAGTGATCTAAGCTCGTACGAGAGCGCAAATTTATCAAGCAGGTTAACATAGCTGTACTTTTCTTTAATATACTCAAAATGCAGCGGGCTTGTGTTTGAAAGCAGGAAAAGATCATACCTGCCTTCATCCTTTAGTTTCCTTACCAGGCTGCTCATAGGCTTAATTTCACTGAACATATCATTAAACGCTTCGGCATATTCATTCCGTTCCATATTGAGATTTAGTCCGGTGAGGCATTTTGTTATGAATTCTTCAGTCGATATATCGCCTGATTCATACCCAAGCAGGCGGTAATTGCCGCCTTTGAAAAAACTCATATAATTTTCATCACTTACACCGTTAAGCTTAAGCCTGTTTATGAATCTTTCGTATTCAACATTCACCAGAACATTCCCAAGGTCAAAAATTATATTTTTAATCAATACTTATCCCTGTTAACCTTTTCAAGCTTAAGCATAATTTCCTTCATTTTTATTCCCCCGCCAAATCCGCCTATACTGCCATCTTTGGCAATTACGCGGTGGCATGGAATTACAACCGGCACCGGGTTAACGGCACATCCTGAAGCTGCTGCCCTTACAGCTTTGCTGCTGCCTGAGCGTTTTGCCAGCTCGCTGTATGAAATTGTTTCGCCGTATCCGGTTTCAGCCAGCGCTTGCCATACCCTGTTTCTGAATCCAGTGCCTTTTAAAGAAACTTTCAGCTCAAAATTCCGGCGTTTGCCAGCAAAATATTCCCTGATCTGACGAACTTCTTCAGTTAATTCTTTATCTTTCCTTACAGGTTTTTCATTCAAATAATTTTTAACAGCTTTCAGGAAACCTCTATCAGAGCCCGAAAGGTGAATATAACAAAGACCAAATTCATTTTTGGCAGCAATAAGTGAATGTTTTAGCTGCGGAATGTAGAATTTTGAGTAAAATATCATTATTAATTGATAAAACTTACAAATTTACTAAAAATTTAGATAAGTTTTAGACATAAAAAAACCACCCCCGTTTACCGAAGGTGGTTTTTAAAGAAACCCATTTATATTATTTAGTCAAAATCATCTTTTTGGTTTCCCTGAAATCACCTGCGGTTAAAGTATAAAAATAAATCCCGCTGGAATATTTTTCCGCATTGAATTTAACCATATACTCGCCTGCCCTGACCTGTTCGCTAACTAAAATTTCCTGTGCTCTGCCGAGTATATCATAAACCGTAAGCTGAACAAAAGCAGATTTCGGAATATCGAACCTGATAGTTGTAGAGGGGTTGAACGGGTTAGGATAATTCTGCATCAGGCTGTAGTTTTGGGGAATTGTTGTAGATATCGGTTCAATTGCATTAAACATTGAATATCTTAAAGTATAGAATGCAATTCCTGTTCCTGAAAAGTTTGCTGAACCTGTAACAAAAATTTTGCTGGAATCCTGGACGGCAATACCTGATGCATAATCATTACCGCTGGCTGAGCCGTTTTCGCGTTTTTCCCAGTTAAAAACACCTGTATTTTTGTAAGATATAGTCAGGTAATCATAACCAGTACCTGAGCCAACACTGGATCCTGTTACATATATATTTCCTGCGGTATTATCTATAGCTATTGAATAAGGAAAATCGCTTCCGGAATTAGTAGTTCTTTGTACCCACTGCTGCGCAAGTGAAGAATTATATTTTATTGTTGCATAATCAAAACCGGAACTTGTACCGGCACTGTATCCTGTTACATAAACATTATTGGCATTATCAATTGCCATAGTTGTTAAAATATCTGTACTGCCTAAAGGTCCGTTGTATGAAGCTGCAGCAGAACTGTCGCCTGTAGAAGCATTGTAGCGTATTGTCATAAAATCCTGCACACCTCCAACTCTGAAACTGTAGCCGGCAGCATACACATTTGCTGCGGAGTTATCAAGCACCAAAGCTACTGCATTATCTTCACCGTTTAAAGTTCCGTTGTATTTTTTAGCCCAGGCAATAGTTCCGTTTGAATTGATTTTTAAAGTAAGAAAATCTTCAACGCCCGCTGAGCCTGATTTACCTGTAACATAAACATTGCCTGAACCGTCAACTTTAACAGCCTGCGCCTGATCAAAAGTAGTAGAAAAAGCACCTGTGTAAACGCTTGGCCATCCTGCTACTACATTTCCGGATGCATCATATTTAATGGTAGTAAATTTTTGCGCACCACCAACATCGCTTCTGCCGGTAACATATACATTCCCTGAACCGTCAACAGCAATTGCAAAACCATAGTCTCCGCCGTTACCTGTTCCGTTATATGTTTTTACCCATAAACGGCTTCCTGTAGCAGCATCGTATTTAATAGTTACGATATCCCTGCTTGGTGTAAAGCTCCAGCCGGTGATATATACAGCATTATTATCACTGGTTATAGCGCTTACTTTATCTTCCATGGTACCGGGTGTTCCGTTAAACCTGTTAACCCAAAGTGTATCACCTGTTTCAGGGTTATATCTAATAGTTACAATATCCGAAGATGTACCTGAACCCAGGCTCCATCCGGTAATAAAAACATTTCCGGCAGCATTAATGCTAACTCCAACTGATGAATCCTGCTGGTTTGCCGGTCCATTATAAAGCTTAGACCAAACTGTTGTAGGCTGTGTAAATGTAAGTGAACCAGAAAAATAAAAGCCTGTAATTAAAACAAGCAATAAAAACAAATAAGCCTTTTTCATATAGTTAGATTTAAAATTTTTAAACTTTATTTTTACAAATTACTCTTTACACGGTATCAATTCAATACCGTAATACAGTGAATAATTTGTTAATTTTAAGCAAAATTAAAAATAAATCTTTTAAAAATCCAATCATCAAACATAAGTGAACAATAAAATAACTGTCCAAAAATTAATAATCTAAAACAATAGGTATGGAGTGAACGGATTGATGATTTGATATCGGCACGGACAAAAAAAATCCCGCTAGTGAGAGCGGGATTAAGATTGCTCGAGGAGGGGGACTCGAACCCCCAACCCTTCGGTTAACAGCCGAATGCTCCACCATTGAGCTATCCTCGAAACAAGTTACAAAGTTAATTTAACTTTATTTCTTTTTCAATGAACTAATGTTATGAAATTGAAAATTTCAGCAATATGAAAATTTATTGGAAGCAAACTTGAATTTTATGTTAATTGTTTGGAATCTGGATTTTATAAATTCACTTATATTTGAACTATAAAGCAATTAGTTTTGTAAATTAATATCCAATTGAACCAGCCTATTACAGTTTCAGAATTAAATGCGAGGATAAGGTCAGTTCTTGAGAACGAGTTCACTTTCGTTTATGTAGAAGGTGAAATTTCGAACTTCAAGAAGCACTATCCTTCAGGTCATTTTTATTTTGTCCTTAAAGATTCGAAATCGCAGATTCAGGTTACGATGTGGAGAGCGGTCAATGAGAAGTTAGGTTTTACACCTGAAGATGGAATGAAAGTAATAATTAAAGGACGAATCAGGCTTTACGCGTCAAGGGGAATTTATAACATAGAAGCATTTGACATAAAGTCAGTAGGGATTGGAGAATTACAGCTTGCATTTGAGGCATTAAAAAATAAACTATTTAAAGAGGGATTATTTAATGAAGAGCATAAGAGGGAAATTCCGAGATTTCCAGAGCAGGTAGGGATTTTAACTTCAGAAACGGGAGCGGTAATAAAGGACTTCATTAAAATTACATCACGGCGGTTTCCTCTTACGGAGATTTTACATATTCACGCTAATGTGCAGGGATTATTCGCCGCACCGGAAATTGTAAGAGCAATAAAAATTCTTAACAAACCGGAATTTCAACCTGATGTGATTGTAATAGCAAGAGGTGGTGGTTCACTTGAAGATTTATGGTCGTTTAACGAAGAATCGGTTGCGCGCGCTATTTATGCTTCTGATGTCCCGGTAGTCAGCGCGATTGGTCATGAGGTTGATTATACAATCTGCGATTTCGTTGCCGATCTTAGGGCGCCAACACCATCTGCAGCTGCGGAATTGATATTTCCCGATTCACGTGAATTACTTGAAACAATAAAACGTTTTGAGTATACTCTGCATTCCCTTGTTGATGTTAAAATATCAACATTGAAATCGTCACTTGATGAAATTGAAAAAAGCTATGTACTCAAGCGCCCGGGAAATATAATGTCGGAGTTTATGTTTAATTTAGATCACTATCAGAAAAAACTTGAGAGGATAGTAGAACAGAAATTATTTAGTTACAATAATGGTTTAAAAAACTTTGAACGTTATATTCACGGAATCAATCCCAAATTAAATTTAAAGAGGGGTTATTCTATCGTCAGAAAATCAGATAAAATTATTAATGACTCGAGGCTTTTACGAGCGGGTGATGAAATAGAAATTGAGTTTGCCGACAATATAAAAAAATCTAAAATAATCTGATGGCTAAAAGGAGATCATCAAAAAAAGGTACGTTTGAAGAATCTTATACAAAGCTTGAGGAAATTGTTCAAAATCTTGAAAATGAAAGCGAAAGTATTTCCATTTCCGACCTCATTGAAAATTACAAAGAGGGTTTAATGCTCTTAAAAATTTGTCGTACTAAACTTAAAGAAGCAGAATTGCAGATTACAAAAATCAAAAATGATGATGAATAAAATGAAAGGTGCCCAATACGATATCAGGGATACGAAATTTCTGAAAGATATCAATTACCCAATTGACCTGAAAAAGTTGAATCCCATGGATCTTCGTGTACTGTCGGATGAACTGCGGGAATACCTGATAGATACAATCTCGAAAATCGGTGGACACTTAGGTGCATCTCTAGGAGTATGCGAACTTACACTTGCTTTGCATTATGTTTATAATACACCTAGCGATAAACTGATTTGGGATGTAGGTCATCAGGGATACATTCATAAAATTTTAACCGGTCGAAAGGAGGCGCTAAAGACAATCCGGCAAAAGGGAGGGATAAGCGGTTTCCTTAAGCGGTCGGAAAGTGAATACGATGTATTTGGTGCGGGTCATGCTACTACGTCAATCTCTGCCGCACTTGGTATTGCCGCTGCACGGGATTTTCAGAAACGCGATTACAAAGTTGTTGCTATTATCGGTGATGGTTCGATGACGGGCGGGATGGCCTACGAAGCTATGAATAATATCGGATTGCTGAAAAAAGATATTACTGTCATACTTAACGATAATAAAATGTCAATTGCACCGAATGTTTGGGCATTGCAGAATTACTTTAACGAGCTTATGACGAACGAGGCATTCAATAAACTCAGATCGAAAGTTTGGGATTTAACCGGAAGTCTCGATGAAAAATACAGTGACAGGATAAGGAAATTCGCTTCAAGGATTGAAGGTGGTGTAAAGAGCGTTGTAACACCCGGAATGCTTTTTGAAGCTTTGGGATTCAGATATTTCGGACCGGTTAACGGGCACAATGTTGTAAACCTTGTAAAAATTCTCGAAGACACAAAAAAAATGAGCGGCCCGATTCTTTTGCATATCCTGACTGAGAAGGGGAAAGGCCCATCGTTTGCAGCTGAACATCCGCAAAAAATTCATGCGCTTACCCCCTTTGATAAAACTACAGGTATTGAGCACAAGAAATCTACAGTACCGTCTTATACAAAAATTTTTGGTACCGCACTTACAGAACTTGCGAAAAGGGATAAAAAGATAATTGCAATTAATGCCGCTATGCCAGATGGAACCGGCTTGTCGTTAATTCAGAGTGAAATTCCTGATCGTTATTTTGACGTCGGAATTGCAGAACAACATGCTGTTACTTTTGCTGCCGGTTTAGCGACTGAAGGTTACACACCTGTTTGTGCTATTTACTCTACTTTCCTCCAACGAGCTTTTGATCAGATTGTTCACGATGTAGCCATTCAAAAACTACCGGTGATATTCGCAATGGATCGCGCAGGTTTAGTAGGGGCTGATGGTCCAACTCACCATGGAACTTTTGATTTAACTTATTTGAGGTTGATTCCCGAAATGGTGCTGATGGCTCCTAAAGATGAAAAAGAATTGCGCGATATGTTGTACACTGCGACCTTGTATAAACGTGGACCCGTTGCGATTCGATATCCACGCGGTAATGCGTTAGGTGTGGATTGCGGTGAATTTGAGAAAATTGAAATTGGTAAGGCAGAAGTAGTAAGGAACGGTAAAGACGCTGTAATTTTAGCTATAGGGAATATGGTGGATAATTCTCTAAAAGCAGCAGAAATTTTGCATGAAAGGGGAGTTGAAGTTGAAGTTGTAAACATGAGATTTGTTAAACCGCTTGACTCGGAAATGTTGATGGATATATTCGACAGATTTGATAAAATTATGACGATTGAAGATAACACAATTATAGGAGGATTTGGAAGTGCAGTATCGGAATTTGCTACTATGCATAATTATAAAAATGATATTTTCATTCACGGAATTCCAGATCGGTTTATTGAGCATGGAAAACCTGAAGAACTACATTCTGACCTGAAGCTCGATGTAAAAGGAATCTCTGAAATTATAGGCTCATTGTTAATAAGGAAAAATGTTGAATCTGAAAAGTAAAATTGTTCTGACGGTTTTAATTATTCTGACAGGACTTGTATATAATGGTTGTACCAAATCCAATCCTGTTACATCAGACCAAGTCGATGTTCAGTTGATATATGAAAACAGTGGAGTTGTTGATTCACTCACCGGCATTTGTTCAGCATTTCAAATAAGAAACTATTTTATCGAATTACCGCAATTGCAAAACTGCGATAGCCTCCGGATATGTTTTACTGCCGGGACTGATGGTGATTTATCGAACATCGAATTTTTTGCAATGAGTAATTCAAACTTGATACGAATTTACAATATCGAAGGGTTAACGATAAACAACGTAAAGCAATTTGATGTCAGTTTGCCTGTAGGGTACATGAATAATCTGCAGCTAAGATTAAAATTATTCGCTTCGGTTTGTACAGGTCAAACCTACCACCTTTACATGAAAGATTTAAGAATTTATTCAATAAATTAAATGTCACTGAATACGGATAATATCATTTTGAATAACCGGATGACCCAGGAAAACCTCAAAGATAAAGGAAAATCCGATAAAAGCGTTTACATTGAGACCTATGGTTGCCAAATGAATTTCTCAGATACTGAAATCGTACTTAGCCTGATGAGTGAATTTGGTTACACTCAAACAATGCAACCGGAAGGTTCCGATGTTATATTGATAAATACATGCAGCGTCCGCGAACATGCGGAAACAAAAATTTACAATCGCCTCCAGCATCTCAAACCATACAAGAAAAAAAATCCCAATCTGATTGTAGGTATAATTGGTTGCATGGCAGAGAGGCTCCGGCAGGAACTTTTGGATAATTATCCGATTGTAGATTTGATTATGGGACCTGATGAATACCGTAAAGTCCCGCACCTGATTGAAAGTGTTGTTGAAACCGGTGAAAAGGGAATTGCCGTCAAGTTATCGAGGGTTGAAACTTACGATGATATTACCCCGGTGCGTAAGGATGGAGTAACTGCATTTCTCTCTGTAATGCGGGGTTGTGATAAATTCTGTACGTTTTGTGTCGTACCATTTACACGAGGCAGGGAGCGCAGCAGAAATTTCAATACCGTTGTTGACGAAGTAAAAATGCTTTTTGATCAAGGTGTAAAAGATGTAACTTTATTAGGTCAAAACGTAAATTCATATCGATTCGATGGAAAAGATTTTTCAGATTTGTTGAGAGCCTGTGCCAGAGCAGTTCCGGAAGTGCGAATTAGATATACGACCTCTCATCCGTACGATTGCAGTATGAAACTGCTTCATACAATGGCAGAGCATGATAATATTTGCAAATACATTCACCTGCCAATTCAATCGGGTTCTGACCGGATACTTAAATTGATGAACCGATTATATACTGTCGAAGAGTATATGGCAGTAATGCAAAAAGCCCGTGAGCTCATGCCGGAGATTGGGTTATCAACGGATATCATTTCTTGTTTTCCGACTGAAACCGAAGATGACCACCTGCTGACATTGAAGGTTATTAATGAAGTTAAATATGACGGTGCATATACATTTTTGTATTCAAAGCGCGAGAATACCAAAGCATCAAAGATGGAGGAGAGTATATGCGAAGAGACAAAAAAACGACGACTCGATGAAATCATCGAACTTCAGCGGGAAATATCTTACAACATTAATTCTAAACTTGTCGGAAAAACGAAAAAAGTTTTGATTGAGACAGTGAGTAAAAAGTCGGATGATTTTTTAATGGGCAGAACGGACTGCAACAAATCAGTTATTATACCCAAGCGCCAAACTTTTGTTGACCAAAATGGAAATCTGGATATTCCGAAGGAATATTCACCCGGTGATGAGGTAAGCGTTAAAATCAATAAAGCAAATTCAGCAACTTTATTCGGTGAACCCGTATTAATTCGATAAATTGTTAAATATTCTTTTTAAGACAATCGGATTGGCAGTAAGGTTATTTCCGCTGAGGTTTTCACATCGCGCCTCTAAAGTGTTTGCTGTATTTTTTTTTATCTGATTCCCATCCGGAAAAAAGTTGCTGACGATAATCTGAAAATCTGTTTCCCTGAAAAGGATAATCAATTCAGAGACAAAATAATCAAACAAGCTTACCGGAATTTATTTATTACTCTTTTTGAAATTTTATATTTCCCATCATTCGATAAATCTTCATTAACAAAGCTCATTCGTTACAACAATTATCAAGTCATGGATAAAGCACTTTCGGGAAAAAGGGGAGTTATACTTGCGAGCATGCATTACTCAAATTGGGAATTAACCGCATTTGCATATCCTTTCTTCTTCGGACAATCGCTTAATATAATTTACCGTACTCAGGCCGATACAAATATTAATAGAAGTATAAATGAGTACCGTGCAATAAGCGGGAACAACTTAATTGGAACAGGCGGTAGCCTACGTGAGATATTTGAAATTCTCAACTCGAACGGAATCGTCGCATTTATGGTAGATCAGTCCGCGAATCCGAAATATTCAGTGTATCCGGAATTCTTCGGCATTAAAACTGCGACATTTTCCGGTTCTGCAAAGATAGCACTGAAACTAAATGTACCTGTTGTTTTTGCTTACGGTGAGCGGATGAAGGATAACACATATAATATTACATTCAAAGAAATTCAAAATCCTTTCAAAAATGACATTGAAAGTTTAACGCAACAAATTCAGGCGGAAGTTGAGAGTGTTATAAAGAAAAATCCCGATCAATGGTTTTGGTTTCATCGGAGATTTAAGCACAGATTAAATGAGAAATCCTGAGAAAATATTAGTAATACAAACTGCATTTCTCGGCGATGTTGTCTTATCGTTGCCAATCGTACAGGTTTTAAAGAAAAGATTTATGAATGCAAAGGTTGATTTCATGTGCATTCCGGCAACTTCGAAACTACTCGAAGGTAATCAATACATTTCTGAGGTTATAATTTACGATAAAAGAAATTCAGCTCAGAGATTTCGGGGAATGTTTGACATCGCTAAGCGCCTCAAAAAAGAAAATTACAATATCGTTATTTCACCTCATAGATCGTACAGGACTTCAATAATCGTTAGACTTATCAAACCTGACCTTTCGATAGGATTTAATATATCCGGGTTAAGCTTTTTATACTCCGAGCGGGTTGAATACTTACAGTACGAGCATGAAATAATCCGTAACCTTTCATTGCTTACTCCACTTAATATATTCATTGACGATATAGTAAAACCGGAATTATTCCCGTCTCAGGTTCACAAGAGAAAAGTAGATGAAATTTTTCTTATTCATGAATTAAGCTATATAGACAAAATTGTTGCGGTCGCGCCAGGATCGGCTTGGTTTACGAAGAGATATCCACGCGAAAAGTTTCTGAATATTTTGAAAAAGTTATCTGACGACGGGATTAAAACTGTTCTTGTTGGTGGATCGGATGATACTGAGCTGAAAAATTACTTTGACATGTGGAAACCTGAACGTACGATTAACCTTATCGGTGAGTTATCAATTTTGGAAACGACAGAACTTTTAAAACGGTGTTCGATATTATTAACAAATGATTCTGCTCCTTTGCATATTGCAAACTCCGTTGGGACAGATGTAATCGCATTATTCGGTGCAACCATACCGCAGTTTGGATTTTATCCTTATGGTGATAACGATTTCATCTTTGAAACAAACGGTTTGAAAATCCTCATTGATACTTCAATTGATTTCAGATCGCAAATGCTAAGGTATCATCTTGATGATGTTGATATTGTTTTATTCACCCATCACCATGTTGACCACATATTGGGAATGGACGATCTCAGGCAGATTAATCAGAAGCACAATAAATATGTTGAAGTGTTCGGTAATGAAGAGACATTAAAAGAAATATCCGTAACTTTCCGTTATATTTTTGACGAACGGTTAATTGCACACAGGGCTGTTCCTCTTGTGAATCTGCAAACAATCAATAATTTCCCATTCCATTACAGGGATATAGAAATAATTCCAATATCGGTTATCCACGGATACCTTCCGATACTTGGTTACCGCATAGGTAAATTTGCTTACATTACAGATGCCAGCCATATTCCCGAAGAAGAAATTTCAAAACTAATTGGACTTGATGTCTTAATTCTCAATGCGCTAAGGGAACGCGAACATCCGACTCATTTTAATATATCTCAGGCAGTGGAAGTTGCAACCCGGATAAATGCACGAAGAACTTTTTTCACACACCTTTCACATGATGTTAAACATAGTGTCATATCATCGAAACTCCCGCACAATATAGAATTAGCACACGATGGTATGAGGATAGAAATTTAAATTAAATGAAAAACACATTATATCTGGCTACAATCGAAGCCGGAAAAATTCTAAAGCAATCTTTCAAAAAAGAATTTAAAATTGAAAGCAAAGATATTATTTCAAACCTTGTGACAGAGGTTGACCGGAAATCTGAAGCGGCTATAATTGAAATAATCCGAAAAGAATATCCGGAACATTATATTCTTACTGAAGAGTCAGGTGCAATTATAACCGATTCCGAAACGAAATGGATAATTGATCCGATTGATGGAACTATAAATTACGCTCACGGAATACCTATTTGTTGCGTCTCAATTGGCGTGGAGAAATCAGGTGAACTAATTCTCGGAGCTGTTTACAATCCGTTCATGGATGAACTTTTCTTCGCTGAAAAAAACTGCGGATCATTTTTAAATGAAAAAAGGATTAAAGTATCAAATGAAAACGACATCAGGAAATCATTGCTGGTAACGGGTTTTCCTTATAACACAAGTAAAAGTCCGCAATCCGAACTTAGAATATTTTCAAAAGTCTTATCGGTTGACATACCTGTCAGGCGAATTGGCTCTGCTGCACTTGACCTTTGCTGGACTGCTTGCGGGAGGTTTGACGGATTTTGGGAATTTAATTTAAACCCATGGGATGTTGCCGCAGGAACATTGATAGTCACGGAAGCCGGAGGAAATATTACCGGACTTGGCGGCGAACTGTATTCTATCTACGGTAAACAAATTTTAGCAACTAATGGATTGATACACCAGGATTTCATTAACCTCGCTAATGAATAAATCACATTCGGTTCATTAAATCAATCATCTCTATTGTTGTTACCGCTGCTTCATAACCTTTGTTTGTTTCAGAATTCAATGGTTCTGTCCCGCTCCGTTGAAAAGCCTGCTCAGCAGTATAACATGTCAGAATACCAAATCCGATCGGGATTAAATATTCAACCGACAAATCCATAATCGATTTAGAAACGGGATTACTGATATATTCGAAGTGCGCAGTCTCTCCTTTTATCAAACAACCGAGTGCAATTATTCCGGCAATGTCGTGATGTTTCTCAAGTAATTTTTTTATCGCAACGGGAATTTCAAATGCACCCGGGACCTGATAAATTTCAACTGCATTTTCCGGAATTCCGCTATCCCTGATTCCCTTTAGCGCACCTGCAATCAAATTATCAGTAACAGGTTTATTAAATTTGCTCGATACTATACAAATTTTCATCTGAATTTAATTTAATAAAGAATTTAGCTTGTAATATGGGATGTAAAAGTTTCCGAAGTTTTCAAAATCCTGCTTATTTTTACCGTGGAAATCCGAACCACCTGATTGAATCAAACCATGCTCCTCTGCTACCTTTATGAAATAATTTGTACTGTATTTATCGTGAGCCGGATGTACAACTTCAATCCCGTCGAACCCTAACTTTATAAGCTGGCTCAGCTCATTCCCCCTTAAGTTTTGACCCGGGTGAGCAATGAAACTCATTCCACCTGACTTTTTAATCAAATCAATTATAAACTCAACCGATTCATTTCGTTTTTTTATACAAAACTTTTTGTCATCGCCTATAAATCTTTTAAATGCATCAAACATATTTTTAGCGTAACCTTTATTCACCAACGCTGCAGCAATGTGAGGTCTCCCCAATATCTGAGATGGAGAATTTTTAACGATTACGTCTTCCATCGTCAGCTCTATTCCATCGCCATTTAACAAATCTAACGTCTGCCTTACCCGCTCAACTCTCCGTAATGCAAAGTCGTTCAGGTAATAATTAAGTTCCGGTGAACTTTCCTCAAACGCATAATTCAATATATGAACTTCCCTGCCCTTGAAATCTGCACTAAGCTCAACTCCGTTAACAACTTCAACTCCATATTGACGCGATAGACGTTTTAGCTCAGGTATAGACTTAATTGTGTCATGGTCTGTAATTGAAATTAAGTCAATTGATTTTTCAAGGGCGAGCGCAAAAAGCTGATCTACATTATAAGCTCCGTCGGAATACAATGAATGTATATGTAAATCGGCTCTCTTTCCATTTATATTCATTCCCGAAATTTACTTACAATTAAAAAGATATATAAGGTATAATTTGAACATTTTTAAACTTTACCATAATGAATATATTAGATGTTTGATAAAAATATGAACATAATCTTACTGACCGGAGGTATATCGGCAGAACGCGAAGTATCGTTAGCGTCAAGTAGAAGTTTATTGAAAGCGCTCAGGGAAAGAAATCACAACGTAACAGTTATTGATCCGGTTTACGGGTCGGATCAACCAACAGAAGAAGAAATTTTCCAAAAGCAAATATCTACAAATTACCCTGAACCGGAAATTCTTAAACAAATTGTTCAAACAACAAATCGAAAAATATTTGAATGTGTAAATTCAAAATTATTCGATAATGTTGACATCGTTTTTATCGGTTTGCACGGGAAGTTCGGCGAAGATGGAGTAATTCAATCGCTTCTTGAAATGCGCGGTGTTAAGTACACCGGATCAGGTTTCGTAGCTTCGGCTCTGTGTCTCGATAAACATTATTCAAAAATTTTATTCAGATACAATAAAATTCTTACACCGGACTGGATAACCTTTGACAAATCAATTTTAGATGAACCAGAAACTGCATTTACAAAATCCGAAAATGAAATTGGATACCCGTTCGTTATAAAACCAAACGATGAAGGGTCGACAGTCGGTCTTACACTCGTTAAAGAAAAAATTTCAACCGAAGATTTTTTAAATGCAATCAATACTGCGCTTTCGTATTCCGAAAAAGTCATGATTGAAAAATTTATCTCCGGAAGGGAATTAACCTGCACTATAGTAGGCAGTGAGACTTTTCCGATAATTGAAATTAAACCGAAGTCAGGTTTCTATGATTACGAACATAAATACACCAAAGGCATGACGGAATATATTTGTCCGGCTGAAATAGACGAGCAGGTTGCAAGAGAGATAAATAAAGTTTCAATGATTGCTCATACAACCATGGGATGCAGGGTTTATTCACGCATTGATTTTATACTTACTGACGATGGCAATCCATACTGTCTTGAAATAAATACACTTCCGGGGATGACAGAGACTTCGCTTGTACCGAAATCCGCCCGGGCGAAGGGAATTGAGTTCCCAGAATTGTTAGAAACTATAATTAACCTTTCACTAGAGAAATGAAGGCAGGTAACGAAACACAAAAAGATAACATCGGTTGGAAGTTTTTTCGGTTTATTAAATACAATAAAACTTTTGTAGTGTTTCTAATTGTGCTTATTTCATTAGTCATTTACGCATTATTCGGACAAAACGGACTGGTTGAAAGAATTTCAATGCAGAACGAAAAAGTAGAGTTAGAGAAAAAACTTCGCGAAGAGAATGAACGAACTGATGAGTTACACAAAGAAATTGAAGCATTGCAAAACTCCGATAAAAAATTGGAAGAAGTTGCCCGTGAAAAATACGGAATGACGAAAGAAGGTGAAGTAATTTACAGAGTTGAAATTGATAGCAACAAAAATATCCCCGATGAATAGTTCGAAATTCATTTCTACACTGAAGAAATTATGTTCAATAAATTCACCTTCCGGGTATACAATAGAAATAAATGATTATCTGAAGGGAGTCTTCGATGAGTTTAGTATCAATTACACTGAATCGAACAAAGGTTCAATATTAGTACCATTTTCTGACGCACCGGAGCTGGTAGTCACCGCACACGTTGACACGCTCGGTGCAATGGTAAAAGAAATCAGGGAAGACGGTTGGTTGGGAATTTCACTTATTGGCGGATACTCATTTAATTCAATCGAAGGTGAATATGTAACTGTCAGAAACAGTAACGGTAAACTTTTCAGAGGTACATTCCTCTTAAACAATCCGGCTCTACACGTTAATAAAGATTTTTCTTCGCAAAAGAGAGATGCAGCCAACATGGGCATCAGGCTCGATGAGGAAGTTTTTAATGATACGGAAGTTGACAAACTTGGTATTGAAGTAGGCGACTATGTTTTCTTTGATCACAGATTTGAAGTAACTGATAACGGTTTCATAAAAAGCAGATACCTTGATGATAAAGCATGTGCAGCTATTATGATTGAGTTGATTCTTGAAAATAAGAATGAATTGAAAGATAAACCAATCGCGTTTTATTTCTCAAACTATGAAGAAGTCGGACATGGATCAACTATGGGAATCCCTCGTTCTGCAAAAGAATTATTGGTACTCGATATGGCAGTTGTCGGTTACGGTTGCAAAGGCAGCGAGACCAAAGTTTCAATCTGTGCTAAAGATTCGAGCGGACCATACGATTACAGCATGACAACATCCCTGAAACATTTAGCTAAGCAAAATAACCTTGATTTTGTAATCGACATTTACCCGTTTTATGGTTCGGATGGGAGTGCAGCGTTACTTTCCGGTTACGATATTAAAGTAGCTTTAATCGGACCCGGTGTCTCGGCTTCACACGGGTTAGAGCGAACGCACATAAAGGGACTTGAAAACACAACCAAACTCGCGCAGGCATATTTAATGAACTTTCTAAATCACAATAAATGATAAGAGTAGTTTCAGGTATAAAACCTTCGGGAGATTTAACAATCGGGAACTATCTTGGCGCGATGATAAGGTGGCATGAAGCACAATATGAAAAAGACTGCTTTTATTTCGTTGCAAACCTTCATGCACTTACAACCAGAAATAACCCGGTTGACCTTAGAAATCGAACTTACGATATTGTCGCATGGCTTTTGACTCTTAACGTTGACCCTTCTAAGTCAACAATTTTTGTTCAATCGCAAGTGAAAGCGCATTCAGAGATTGCGTGGATTTTAAATAATTACACAATGCTCGGCGAATTAAACAAGATGACACAATTTAAGGATAAATCTTCAAAAGCGGGGAAAGACGGTCAAAACGCGGGTTTGTATAACTACCCTGTATTAATGGCAGGTGATGTATTATTGTACGATGCGGACGAGGTCCCGGTCGGTGACGATCAGGTACAACACCTCGAGTTGGCGAGGAATATTGTCGTCAGGTTTAATTCAATATATGGCAAAACATTTAAGGAACCTAAGCCGACTTTATCAGTTACAGCAAAACGTGTAATGAGCCTGAATAATCCAAGTTCTAAAATGAGTAAAAGTGAATCTAATGATAGTTTCGTTTTACTTCGTGATAGCCGCGAGGCAATAATAAAAAAATTTAAGCGCGCAGTTACCGACTCTATGAACCGAGTAAAATTTACACCCGAACAACCAGCAGTCAGCAACTTACTGACAATTTACTCTGGGTTTACCGGTATACCTGTTAATGAAATCGAAGCCAAATATGAAAACTCAGGATACGGGGCTTTTAAAACCGACCTTGGAGAAATCGTCGCGGAGAAACTTGGTGAATTACAACTGACATTCAATAATGTCAGGGCTGATGTGGATAAACTCGACCTTATCTTAAACGAAGGGGCAGAGAAAGCATCTGAAATTGCGGATAAAAAATTATCTGAAGTTAAGAATAAATTAGGGCTTTTATAATTAAAATAAATATTGAA
>JAANMW010000644.1_pt1 | contig 40686 bp, 40 predicted proteins | sample 7279671 | NCBI WGS metagenome assembly JAANMW01 (sample SAMN14094541, study PRJNA606508) | bioreactor metagenome | isolation source: A lab-scale SPAN reactor treating ammonium-rich wastewater day 247 | place: Ireland: Galway | collected 2017-09-19 | reverse complement strand
TGGACGTGGGCGATGCGGGCCGCCACCTGGCGGAAGTGCGGGCGATGGCGAAGGCACCGGTGTTCGCCGGCTTCGGCATCCGCGATGCCGCCAGCGCGGCGTCGATGGCGATGCATGCCGACGGCGTGGTGGTGGGCAGTGCGCTGGTGTCGGCGATGGAAGCCGCTGCCGACGAGGCGGCGGCAGCCGCGCGCGCGGACGCGTTCCTGCGCCCCCTGCGCGAGGCGCTGGATGGGCTGGCCGTTCCGGCCTGAGTAGTAGACTGGGCGCCATCCGGGCCACGGCCGGGATGGGAGCGGGCAATCGTGCGCGCGACGCAACCTGCGGTGATCGAAACGAATGAGCTGGCTTAAGAAACTGATGCCGGGCACCGGCATCCGCACCGACGCGGGCAGCGAGCGCAAGCGCAGCGTGCCCGAGGGCCTGTGGGAAAAGTGCGAACGCTGCGGCTCGGTGCTGTACCGGCCCGAACTCGAGGAAAACCTCGAGGTCTGCCCGAAGTGCGCCTTCCACATGCCGATCCGCGCCCGCGCGCGGCTGGCGGCGCTGCTGGACGATGGCGCGGGGCGCGAGATCGGTGCCGAGTTGGGGCCGACCGACGTGCTCAAGTTCAAGGACCAGAAGAAATATTCCGACCGCATCAAGGCCGCGCAGAAGTCCACCGGCGAGCGCGATGCGCTGGTCGCGCTGGAAGGCAAGCTGGCCGGCCATGACCTGGTCGCTGCCTCGTTCGACTTCGCCTTCATGGGCGGCTCGATGGGCTCGGTGGTGGGCGAGCGCTTCACCCTGGCCGCCGAGCGCGCGCTGGAGCTGCGCTGCCCATTCGTCTGCTTCACCGCCAGCGGCGGCGCGCGCATGCAGGAAAGCCTGTTTTCGCTGATGCAGATGGCCAAGACCTCGGCTGCGCTGGGCCGGCTGCGTGCAGCCGGGCTGCCGTATGTCTCCGTGCTGACACATCCGACCACCGGCGGCGTGTCGGCCAGCTTCGCCATGTTGGGCGACCTGAACATCGCCGAGCCGGGCGCGCTGATCGGTTTCGCCGGGCAGCGGGTGATCGAGCAGACCGTGCGCGAGAAGCTGCCGGAAGGCTTCCAGCGCAGCGAATTCCTGCTCCAGCACGGCACCGTGGACCAGATCGTCGACCGCCGCGAAATGCGCGCGCGGTTGGCGCACCTACTGGCCATGCTGATGAAGCGTGCGGCCCCGGGCGACGGCGCGGAGGCAGCGTGAGCACGCGCAAGTATTTCGGCACCGACGGCATCCGCGGCCGGGTCGGTGAAGGCCCGATTTCGGCCGACTTCGTGCTGCGTCTGGGCAATGCCTACGGCCACGCGCTGGTGGCCGCCGCGCGCGACCGCCAGGAGTGGCGCAAGCCGATGGTGGTGATCGGCAAGGACACGCGCATTTCCAACTACATGTTCGAGGCGGCGCTGGAAGCCGGGCTGGTCGCGGCCGGCGTGGACGTGCAGCTGATGGGGCCGATGCCGACCCCGGCGGTCGCCCACCTGACCCACTCGATGCGTGCCGACGGCGGCATCGTGATTTCCGCCTCGCACAACCCGCATCACGACAACGGCATCAAGTTCTTCTCCGCGCAGGGCGAGAAGCTGGACGACGCCACCGAGCTGGCGATCGAGGCCGCGCTGGACGCGCCGTTCTCCACCGTGGCCTCGGAGAAGCTGGGCAAGGCGGTGCGCACCCGTGACACCATCGGCCGCTACGTCGAAGCCTGCAAGAACTCGGTGCCCAAGGGCTTCCACCTCGGCGGCATGCGCATCGTGGTGGACTGCGCCAACGGCGCCACCTACCAGCTGGCGCCGCTGGTGCTGCGCGAACTGGACGCCTGCGTGGACGCCATCGGCGTCGAGCCCAACGGCGTCAACATCAACGAGGGCGTGGGGTCCACCCATCCCGAGGCGCTGGCCGCGCGCGTGCGCGAGAGCGGCGCCGAGCTCGGCATCGCCTTCGACGGCGACGGCGACCGCGTGCTGTTCGTCGATGCGCAGGGCCGCGTCTGCGATGGCGACGACCTGCTGTACGTATTGGCCTGCGACTGGCAGGACAGCGGCCGGCTGCGTGGCCCGGTGGTCGGCACGCTGATGACCAACTTCGGCTTCGAACAGGCGCTGGCCGCGCGCGGGATCGCGTTCGTGCGGGCCAAGGTCGGCGACCGCTACGTGCACCAACAGCTGCTGGCCCACGGCGGCGTACTGGGCGGCGAAGCCAGCGGGCACATCCTGTGCCTGGACCGCGCTAGTACCGGCGACGGCATCGTCAGCGCGCTGCAGGTGCTGGAAGTGTTGCAGCGCCGCGGCATCGGCCTGGCCGATGCGCTGAAGGACCTGCGCAAGGTGCCGCAGAAGACCGTCAACGTGCGCTTCGCCGGCGGTAGCAAGCCGGCCGAAGCGGCCAGCGTGCAGGCCGCGCTGGCGCAGGCGCAGCGCGCCGTCGAAGGCCGCGGTCGCGCCTTCCTGCGTCCGTCGGGCACGGAACCCGTGGTACGGGTGACGGTCGAAGCCGACGACGCCGCGCTGGTCGAATCCACCCTGTCCGCGCTGGCCGACGCCGTGCGCGCCGCCGCTTGATTGCAACGCCGTGATTTCCGCGCCCGTGGGAAGGAAGGACGCCATGACTTCGCAGATCCCCAGCTTCGACATCCGCCGCTTCACCCATCCCACCAGCCCGGCAGACCGCCAGGCCTTCGTCGATGAACTGGGCGCGGCCTACCGCGAATGGGGCTTTGCCGGCATCCGCAACCACGGCATCCCGCAGGCGCAGATCGACGAGGCCTACGCCACCTTCAAGGCGTTCTTCGCGCTGCCGGAAGAGGTGAAGAAGCAGTACCACGTGGCGGGCGGCGGCGGTGCGCGCGGCTACACGCCGTTCGGCGTGGAAACCGCGAAGGGCTCGAAGCACTTCGACCTCAAGGAGTTCTGGCACATCGGCCGGGAGATCCCGCGCGACTCGAAGTACGCCGCCGACATGCCGGAAAACCAGTGGCCGGCGGAGATTCCCGGATTCAAGCGGGTCGGCTACGGCCTGTACCAGTCGCTGGACGCGCTGGGTTCCCAGGTGCTGTCGGCGCTGGCGCTGCACATCGGCCTGGCGGAGGACTATTTCGCAGACAAGACCGATTCCGGCAACTCGATCCTGCGTCCGATCCACTACCCGCCGATCACCACCGACGACATCCCCAACGTGCGCGCCGGCGCACACGAGGACATCAACCTGATCACCCTGCTGGTGGGTGCCAGCGCGGAAGGCCTGGAAGTGCTGTCGCGCAAGGGCGAGTGGGTGCCGTTCACCGCCGATGCCGACACCATCGTGGTCAACATCGGCGACATGCTGCAGCGGCTGACCAACCACGTGTATCCGTCCACCACCCACCGCGTGGTCAATCCACCGGGGGAGAAGGCGCGCCAGCCGCGCTATTCCACGCCGTTCTTCCTGCACCCGAACCCGGATTTCCTGATCGACGTGCTGCCGTCCTGCATCACCCCGGACAATCCCAGCCGTTATCCGGAGCCGATCACCGCGGAAGGCTACCTGCAGGAACGCCTGCGCGAAATCAAGCTGAAATAAGGAGCGTCACATGCGTCGCAAACTCGTCGCCGGCAACTGGAAGCTGCAGGGCAGCCGCGAATTCGCCCATGCGCTTGTCACCGACATCGTGGATGCCGGCGTCGCCGGGGTGGAACTGGTGGTGCTGCCGCCGTACCCGTACCTGGGCGAGCTGGTGGCGAAGTTCGACGGCAACGGCGTGGCCTTCGGCGCGCAGGACGTGAGCGCGCACGACAAGGGCGCCTACACTGGCGAAGTGGCGGCGGCGATGCTGGCCGACGTCGGTGCGCGCTATACCCTGGTCGGGCATTCCGAGCGCCGCCAGTACCACGCCGAAAGCAGCGAGTTGGTGGCGCGCAAGTTCGTCGCCGCGCAGGCCGCGGGACTGGTGCCGATCCTGTGCGTGGGCGAGAGCCTGGAGGAGCGCGAGGCCGGTCGCACCGAGGAAGTGATCGCCGCGCAGCTGGCGCCGGTGCTGGCGCTGGCCGGCGTGGCCGCGTTTGCCAATGCGGTGGTGGCCTACGAGCCGGTGTGGGCGATCGGTACCGGCCGCACCGCCAGCCCGGAGCAGGCGCAGGCCGTGCACGCCTTCATTCGTAGCCAAATCTCCGCACTCGATGCTAGAATTGCCGATTCCCTGCCCCTGCTGTACGGCGGCAGCGTCAAGCCCGACAACGCGGCCAGCCTGTTCAACCAGGCCGACGTGGACGGCGGGCTGATCGGTGGCGCCTCGCTGGCGGCCGCGGACTTCCTGGCCATCGCCCGCGCGGCGGCCTGAACACCCTAGGGAACGCGCAGATGTTGCTGCAATTCATCCAGATCCTGTACGTGCTGGTCGCCATCGCCATCATCGCCTTCGTGCTGCTGCAGCAGGGTTCAGGTGCGCAGGCCGGCTCCGGCTTCGGCGGCGGTGCATCTGCCACCGTGTTCGGCGCGCGCGGCGCATCGAACTTCCTGAGCAAGAGCACCAAGTGGCTGGCGATCACGTTCTTCGTGATCAGCATGGGCATGGCGATGTACGCCAGCCGGCAGGCCAACCGCCAGGGCCCGGCCAAGGCCGACCTCGGCGTGATGGCGCAGCAACAGGCGCCGGCCCAGCCGGCGGCGCAGGTGCCGACCGCACAGGTGCCGACCGCCGCCGCGCAGCCGCCGGCAACGGAAGCCCAGCCGGCCCAGCCGGCGCCCGCACCGGGCCAATGACGGCCGGCGCGACACGTTCTAGAATTGCGGTCCGCGGTCGCAAGGCCGGAAAATTTGCCCAGGTGGCGGAATTGGTAGACGCACTACCTTGAGGTGGTAGCGATTTAGGTCGTAGGGGTTCGAGTCCCCTCTTGGGCACCAATCCGAAAACCCCGCTCCGGCGGGGTTTTTTCTTGGGCGGGATCCAGCGCGGCGACGGGGCTAGACTGTCGCCGGTCATCTGGACGCGACAACAGGCCATGCGCAGTTTCGAAGATTCCCACGGGCAACATTGGCAGGCGGCATTGTTGGATGGGTCTTACGGCAACGTCATGCTGGTCTTCAGCCCGATGCAGTCGGGCATGATCCGGCGCCGCGCGCTGCAGGTATCGACCATGGCCGAAGCCATGGCCATGCTGGCGGCGCTGGATGAGGACGGCCTGCGGGCGATGCTGCTCGAGGCCGATCCGTGGGAGCCGGGCGTGGAGGGCTTCTGAGGCTCAGGCCGGCGTGGCCTGGGCGCTGGCCGAACGTGCTTGCTGCCGCGCCGCCCGCCGCCAGTCGCGCAGGCCCTTGACCGCCAGGCCGACGAAGCCGACATAGAGCACGGCGGTGACGAACAACTGCTTGTTCGCGAACATGCCGATGTAGACCAGGTCGACCGCGATCCACATCCACCACGCGGCGATATGGCGGCGGTTCTGCCAGAACTGCCCGACCAGGCTGAACGCGGTGAGCATGGCGTCCAGCCACGGCAGCGATGCGTTCGTGTAGGTGTGCATGGTGTAGCCCAGCGCCAGCCCGCCGGCCAGCCCGGCCAGCAGGTGGATGCCGGCCGAACGCGGGTCCAGCGGCGCCACCCGCACAAGGCCGGTGGCATCCAGGTTGCGCAACCAGCGCAGCCAGCCCGCCACCAGCATCACCACCCAGAAGCACTGCAGCAGCACTTCCGAGTACAGCCGCGCGCCGGCGTACACCCAGATGTAGACCGACACCGACAGCAGCCCGACCGGGAAGCACCAGGGGCTGCGCCGCGTGGTCAGCCACACGGCGCTGGCGCTGAGGACGGCCGCGGCGGTTTCGTGGAAGGTGATCACAGGCCCATGCGCACCGTCAGGCGCGCCAGCCGCGGCGCGCCCGGGAACAGGTAGTTGTCGCCCAGCGAGCTGCCGGTGTCGCGCCAGTAGCTGCGGTTGAATAGGTTGTCGATCCCCAGTTGCACCACGAACGCGCGTTCGCGCAGCTGGCCTGTGTAGCGCAGGCCGGCGTCGAACACGTCGTAGGCCGGCACTTCCACCGCGCCGTCGGGCGTGGCCGGATTGGCGGCGGCATGGCGCCAGCCCGCCAGCAGCGCCAGCCGCGGCATCGCCGGCAGCGCGTAGTCGAGGTGCAGGCTGGCGCGCATGCGCGGCACGTTGACCACCTGCTGGCCGTCGAACGCCGCGGTGCCGGTGCCTTCCGCCTGCGCGCGGATCACCGCCACGCTGGCGTTGATGCCCAGCGCCTCGGTCAGGCGTCCGTTGGCGGACAGCTCCAGGCCGTCGTGCACTTCATCGCCGCGCTGGACGAAGGTGAAGCCGGCGGCGGACGCATCCGGCTGCGCGTACTGGTATGGCTGGCGGATGCGGAACAGGCTGGCATCGAGGTCCAAGCGCTCGCCCACGCGGTATTTGACGCCGGTTTCCAGCTGGCGGGTGATCCGCGGCGCCAGCATCGCGCCGTCGTTGCTGGTCCAGTAGGGGGCTTCCTTGCCCAGCGACAGTCCCTTGCTGAAACTTGCATACACGCGGGTCGCCGGGTCCGGCTGCCACAGCAGCGCGACCTGCGGGAGGGTCCGCGACAGCCGGGTTTCGCGCTCGATCATGCCTGCCTTGTTGCGCGCGCGCTCATGCAGGCGCACGAACTGCGCACCCAGCAGCAGCTGCCAGCGGTCGCCCAGTGCCAGCCGGTCCATCGCGAAGCCGCTGCGCTGCCAGCTGTCGAGGCGGCGCACCTTGGGGCCGATCTGTTCGGGCGAGGGCGCGAAGGCGGGCGGCTGGCCGTCGGCGATGTTCCAGCTGCCCACGTATTCGTTGACGTTGCGGTGGCGGTCGATGCTGCGGTGGAAGGCGCTGGCGCCGATGCCCAGCGTGTGCCCCACGCCGCCCGCCTGGAAGCGGCCCTCCAGGCTGGCGCGGGCGTTGTCGCCGGTGCGGGTGTCGTCCGGGCTGCGGTAGTCGTAGATGTCGTAGCTGCCGTCCGGGGCGAAGTACCAGGGCGGATTGCCGCTCCAGCAGGCGTCCACGTACCAGCAGCCATAGGCGAAGGCGACGTTGTCGTCGATCACGCTGCGGCTGCGGCCGGCGGCCACGCGCAGCGTCCAGTCCTCGCCGAGGGCGTGGCGCAGGCGCGCGCTGGTGTTGCTGGCGCGGATCGATACCGGCTGCTGCCACGGCTGGTAGCCCAGCATCAGGCCGGGATCGGGATCCAGCGGCAGCGTGGTGCCGCCCAGCAGCTGGTAGCCCGAGACCGAGCGCTGCGCGCTGGTCTGGTAGTTGCTGTCCAGCTCCAGCGTGGTGCCGGGGGCGATCTTCCAGTCCGCGGCCAGCGCGTAGAAATTGCGACGACCATCGGCGTGATGCACATGCGATTGCATGTCCTCCCACGCCACGTTGGCGCGCAGGCCGAAGGTCGGGCTCAGCCAGCCGCCCATGTCCACGGCCACGTAGCGCGAGCCGCGCGAGTCGGTGCCCAGCGTCAGGTCGCGCACCTCGGCGGGGCGCTTGCTGGCGAAGTTCACCACCCCGCCGGGTTCCATCACGCCCGCGGTCAGGCCGGCCAGGCCCTTCAGGACCTCGACCTGCTGCTTGTCCTCCAGCGCGATGGCCTGCTCGCCGGTCATGGCCAGGTTGTTGGCGCGATAGCCGGTGCCGGCATCCAGCGCGAAGCCGCGGATGGCGATGTTCTGGTAGTAGCCCACCGGCGCGTAGTTGTCGCCCAGCGAGGCGTCCTCGCGCGCCAGTTCGCTGAGGGTGCGGACCTGGCGGTCGTCCAGCTGCTGGCGACCCACCACGTGGATGGCGGCGGGGGTGTCGCGCGGCGTGGCGTTGCCCCAGCCATCGACGCCGGCTTCGTGGCCCTGGTCGTCGGCATCGGTGGTGGCACGGACCGGCGCGAGGCGGGTGATCTTCGACTGGCCATCGGCCTCGTCGGCCGGCGCGGCGGTGGTCAGCAGCGGCAGCAGGGCGAGCAACAGGGGGGCGGTGCGCAGGGATTTCATCGTCGTCGTCTCAAGGGGGAGAACGAAGCGACGGCGAACAGCCGCACGCACGGGACGTGGCTGTTCGAATCAAGCTCCCTACGCCGGTGCAAACCGGATCAGGTTCCAAGGGACTCTCTCAGCCCGGCAACGCCGGGCACCCCCGCTTCTGCCGCCATTGAACCACGAACCGCCAACCGCGGGCCAGCGCCGGCTCAGTCGGGGTCGCGGATCGACGCCAGCAAAGCCAGTCCCGGCGCGGTTTCGAACCACGCCGCATGGCCCAGCAGGAAGGTTTCCCAGGTGTGGCGTGCCTGCGTCCGTGCACCGAATGCGCCCTGGTAGTAGTCGATTTCCGACAGCGCGAAATCGATGTGCACCAGCGGCAGCAGGTCGGCGAGCAGGCCGCGTTGCGCCTGCGACAGCGGCAGCACCTCGGCATAGCCGGCGACCAGCGCCCGCGCGGTGGCTGGATGGATGGCTTGCATCCCGTCCTCCAACTGCAGCCAGGCGATGGCGTTGCGCTCGATGGCGGTGGCCAGGTCGTACAGGGCGAAGGTCGGCGCGCACAGGCCGAAATCGAGCACGGTGGCCACGTCGGCGTCGCTGCCCGCGCCGGTCCAGCAGAGGTTGGAGGCGTGCCAGTCGCCGTGCGTCCACAGCCGCGGCAGCGCGGCGAGGCGCGGCTGCAGGATGCCGTGGCGCGCCGCGAGCGGGGCGAGCTCCCCGCGCCAGCCGTCGCGGCCGGCGAGGTAGGCCGCCAGTCCCGGGCGCCAGGCCCACTGCGATTCGACCGCGGCATGCAGGTCCGGTGCGCGCAGGGCGTCGTCGCGGGCGACTAGCCGGGTGGCACTGCGTTGGGTCGCTTTGAAATCGGCCGCGGCGCGGTGCAGGCGCGCCAGCATGCGGCCGGCGTGGCGGGCGTGCCCGAGCTGGCGCAGCGGTGTCCATGAGGGGGTATCGCGGTAAAGGTCGATGCCGGCGGCCGGCGCCTGGACTTCGTACACCCATTCGCCCATCGGGATGGCGGTCATGCCGTCGGCGTCGGCCAGCACCTGCGGAACCGGCATGTCGCGGCGGCGCAGGTGGGCGAGTAGGGCATGCTCCTCGCCCAACGCGTCGGGGGTGCGTACGCACCGGTGCTGGCGCTTGACGAAGACCTCGCCCGCCGGTGTTTGTACCCGGGCTACCGCCGAGAACGGGCGCGGGCTGCGCCATAGGATCCGGGTGGGCCCGTGCAGGCCCGGGAAGCGCGCCAGCAGCGTGGCCACGTCCGCATCCTCGAGCCGCGGCCGGTAGCGGGCGACCTGGTCGCTGTCCCAGCCGTGCAGGGGGTGGTTGCTGGCGGTCATGGCGGCCCTCGCTCCGGCGCAGGTCGCGGCCGGTGTGTCCACAATGCAAAACGCCCAGCCTGACGAGGACTGGGCGTTGCAATGGTGGCTCGGGACGGAATCGAACCGCCGACACGGGGATTTTCAATCCCCTGCTCTACCAACTGAGCTACCGAGCCATGCTGTGTTGCGAGCCGCGCATGATACGGATCGCGGCGGGATTGGGCAAGCCGTCCGGGTGGATTTTGCTAAGCCGGCGTTCCGCGCGGGGCGGGGATGATGCTGGAAACCCCGACCAGGAGCGCGCCATGAAGTCGATCACTGCCGCCGCCGCCGCGCTGGTCCTGGCAGGTTGTGCCACTGGCCGGCTCAGCGATACCCAGCGGCTGGCGCTGTACCAGCAACATGCCGGTGCGCCGGTAAGCCAGATCCGTTACCGCGATCCGATCGGTTGGGATCGCATCGACGACCAGCACGTGGTCCTGCAGATGCGGCCCAACGAGAGCTGGCTGCTGCGCCTGTCCGGACCCTGCTTGCAGTGGAGCAACGGCTCGCCGTTCCTTGGCCTGTCGTCCTTCAGCGGCATGACCCTGTCGCTGTTCGACAAGGTGATCGCGCCCGGCTCACAGCTCAGCTGCATGATCCAGGAAATCCGCCCGCTCGACGTGAAGGCGCTGCGGGCGGCCGAGAAGGCGCTGCGCGGGAAGGCCGGGGCTCAGGCCTCCGGCACGTAACCGGGCGGCCGGTCGGCGCCGCCTTCGAACAGGTACTTCACCATCTGCGCCTCGAGGAAGGCGCGGTGTTCGGGGTTCATCGGCGAGATCCGGTTCTCGTTGATGAGCATGGTCTGGTGCGCCAGCCAGCGCTGCCAGGCCGGCTTGCCGACCTCGTTGAAGACCCGCTTGCCGGCTTCGCCCGGCCACGGCGGGAAGTCCAGGCCGTCGGTGTCGATGTCGTCCACCACGCAGTGCACCTTGCGGGTCATTCCGTTTGCTCCTGAAGCAGTTTCCGCACCGGCGCGGGCAGGCCGATCGCGGCGAGTTCCGCGCGGCTTGTCCAGCGCAGGTCGGCATTATCGCCGATGGCCGCGCGCGGGCCGTTGACGGCGATCAGCCGCGGGTGGATGCGCAGGCGGAAGTGGGTGAAGCCGTGGTCCAGCGCAGGCAGGGCGCGCGCGCTGGCGAAGTCGCCGTCGAGGTGGCGCTGGAACCATGCCTGCGCCTCTTCGAGATTGTCGTGCTGCGGCAGCGACCACAGCGATGCCCAGATCCCGGTCGGCGGCCGTCGCCACAGCAGCACCCGGCCTTCGGGATCCTCCACGATCAGCATCCGGGTTTCGCGTTGCGGCAGCGGCTTGCCCGGCTTGGCCGCCGGCAGCTCGGCGATGCGGCCTTCGCGGCGCGCCACGCAGACGTCCTGCAGCGGGCAGATCGCGCAGGCTGGATTGGCGCGGGTGCACAGGGTGGCACCGAAATCCATCTGCGCCTGCGTCCAGTCGGCAAGGCGCGCCTCCGGCAGCAGGGTGGCGGCGATCGACCACAGCTTCTTTTCGACCGCGGGCGTGCCCGGCCAGCCGTCGATGCCGAACAGCCGGCACAGCACGCGTTTGACGTTGCCGTCGAGGATAGGCGCGCGATCGTTCCATGCCTGCGTCAGGATGGCGCCGGCGGTGCTGCGGCCGATGCCGGGCAACGCGATGAGCGCATCGAGGTCGCGCGGCAGGTCGCCGCCGTGGCGCTGCACGCACAGCTTCGCGGTCGCGTGCAGGTTGCGCGCGCGGGCGTAGTAGCCCAGCCCGGACCACAGCGCCAGCACCTCGTCCCGTGATGCACGCGCCAGCGCCGGCAGGTCGGGCAGGGCGCCGACGAAGCGGTTGAAGTAGCCCGTCACCACCGATACCTGCGTCTGCTGCAGCATGATCTCGCTCAGCCAGACCCGATAGGGCGTGCGCGGATGCTGCCACGGCAGGTCGACGCGGCCATGGCGGTCGAACCATGCCAGCAGGCGCGCGGCGACTTCGTCGTCGGCGAGGCCGCGCGCTGGCTGCCTGGGCGAAGTGTCGGCTGCTTCGCGGCGATCGGATCGACGCGGGGCGTGTGGGGTGCGTGCGCTCATTCTTCGCCCAGCTCCACTTCCACGCCCTCCAGCGTCGCACCCGCCACTTCGACCCGGGGCGTGGACAATCTGCCGGCGAGCGGCGGTAGCGGCGAGCCGTTGCTGTCGGCGTCCAGCCATGCCAGTACTTCCGGCAGGCGGAAGCGCGCGTCCAGCGCAGTGGCGTCGCGGCGCAGGGTCAGCGATGCGGGGTCGGAAAACGCCATCGCGCCGTTGTAGTCCAGCGCGAACGGCAGCGGCGAGGTGGATGCCGACAGTGGCGGCGGCAGTGCTGGCCAGCCTTGCGGCCAGGCGGCCATCGCGCCGTCCAGGTGCAGGCGCAGGCGCCGCCCCACCGACACGCTGCCGCGTGCGCGTGCATCCGGCACCGGGCCCTCGCCGTCCAGCACCACGGTCACCGGCACCAACCGCCAGATCGCGTTGTTGAACGCCATCGGGCCGTGCAGGCCAAGCCGGAACGGCGCGCTGGTGGAGCCGGACAGATAGCGCGCGGCGATGCCGACCTTGGCCGGCTTCATCAGTACCGAGTCCTTGCCCAGCCGCAGCGGCCCGGCCAGGAACACCTGCGCAGGTACCTGCCAGCCGGCGCCGGCCAGCGTCAGCGTGCCGACGCCAGCGACGCCGGTGGGCGCACCGTCCAGCAGGCGCTGCGGATGGGCGACGGCGATGGCGAGGTCGGCGGGGATGGAAAGCGGTGCATCGAGGTAGCGCCCGCGCACCTGCGCGCGCAGCAGGCGCCGGGGATGCAGGGAAGGCAGGTCGATGGCGAGGCCGTCGATGTGCCAGTCGTCGTTGTCGATGCGGCCGTCGCGGACGCGCAGGTCGCCGGTCAGCACGGGGATGCGGGTTTTCCCGCTGGGCGGGCGGGTGGCCAGCCAGCGCTGCAACGCGGGGATATCCAGCACCGGCGCGTCCAGCTCGATGCGCTGCACGGTCAGGTCGGCGCCGCGGCTGCGCAGCGTGCGCCAGGGCAGCGAGACGAACACGCGCTTGGCGCGCAGCAGTGCGGTGGCGTCGCCGGGGCGTTTTGCCTCCACGTTGCGCAGCACCAGCTGGGGCGTGCCGCGCAGGCGATAGTCGATGTCCTGCGCGCGCAGCTGCAGGCCCAGCGCATCGCCCGCCAGCGACAGCAGCGTCGCACCCGCGCGCCCGGGTTGCAGCAGCCAGCCGGCCAGCAGCGCAAGGCCCAGCAACGCGGCGGCAAGGATCGCGGCGATGCGCAGCAGGCGCTTCAGCAGTGGCCTGCGCGGGACTGCGTCCGGATCGCGCTTCATGGCGTCAGCGATGTCTTCCATTGCGCGACATCATGCGGCACGGATCATTCGCGCCGTGCGCGTGCGTGCACCGGCGCAGCCAGCGGTTCAGGCCCGCCCCAGTTCAGCGGGCAACAGCGCATCGACGAAGGCCTCGGCATCGAACACGCGCAGGTCTTCCGGACGCTCGCCGATGCCGGCGTAGCGGATCGGGATGCCGAACTCGCGGGCCAGCGCGAACACCACGCCGCCCTTGGCGGTGCCGTCGAGCTTGGTGACCACCAGGCCGGTGACCGGGATCTTCTCGTTGAACTTGCGCACCTGGTTGATCGCGTTCTGGCCGGTGGTGCCGTCGATCACCATCAGTACCTCGTGCGGCGCCTCGACGTCGAGCTTGCGCAGCACGCGCGCGACCTTGGCCAGTTCGTCCATCAGCCCGCCCTGCGTGTGCAGGCGACCGGCGGTGTCGGCGATCAGCACGTCCACGCCGCGCGACTTCGCCGCCTGCAGCGCGTCGAACGCCACCGAGGCGGCGTCGGCGTTCTGGCCCTGCGCGATCACCGCCACGCCGTTGCGTTCGCCCCACAGCTGCAGCTGCGCGACCGCGGCGGCCCGGAAGGTATCGCCGGCCGCCAGCATCAGGCTGCGGCCCTCGTCCTTGTAGCGGCGGGCCAGCTTGCCGATGGTGGTGGTCTTGCCGACGCCGTTGACGCCGATGGTCAGCAGCACGAAGGGCTTCTTCGAAGCATCGATCTGCAGCGGCTGCGCCACCGGCACCAGCAGCGCGATCAGGTCGGCGCGCAGCGCCTTCAGCAGCGCGTTGGCATCGGCGAATTCGCGCGCCTTCATGCGCTTGCGCAGCGATTCCACCAGCGCGGTGCTGGCGGTCACGCCGACGTCGGCGGTGAGCAGGGCGGTTTCGATTTCGTCCAGCAGCTCGTCGTCGAGCTTGGGGTTGCGCGAGAACAGGCCGCTGAAGCTGCGCGCGAACGCACTGCCGCGCAGGCGTTCGCGCCAGCCGGTCTTGCCGGCCGCCGCGGGCTCGGCATGCGCATGTTCGGCAACCGCAACGTCGACGATCCCGGGCTCCGGCAGGGGCGCAGGCGCCGGCGTCGGTAGCCCTCCATCCGGCGGCAGCTCGGCCGCAGCGGCATTAGGAACAGGGGGCTGGGCCGCTTCCGGCGTGGGGGTTTGCGCGTCGGGTTTCTTGCGGCGGAACCAGCTGACCATGAGGCCGTGGGAATGTCGGAGAATGGCGGTCATGTTAGCACTCGCCCCCTGTTCGCCCCGATGAACGCGCGCCGTGGCAAGCCCCCCGCGGGTGGCGTCGGCAGCGTTCGCATCATCGCCGGCCAGTGGCGCGGCACGCGCCTGCCGGTACCCGACCGGCCCGGCTTGCGGCCGACGTCCGACCGCGTCCGCGAAACCCTGTTCAACTGGCTGCAGCCGGTGCTGCCGGGCGCGCGCGTGCTGGACCTGTTCGCCGGCAGCGGCGCGCTGGGGCTGGAAGCGGCATCGCGCGGCGCGGCCCATGTGCAGCTGGTGGAAGCCGATCCGCAGCTGGCGCAGGCGCTGACGGATGCGGCGGGGCGGCTGGATGCGCAGGGTAGGGTGGCGGTGCGGCGTGGTGATGCGCTGGCCTTCCTCCGTGACGATGCCGGCGAGCCGTGGGACATCGCTTTCGTCGACCCGCCGTTCGCGGCCGGGCTGTGGCCGGCGGTGCTGGCACTGCTGCCGGCCCGGCTGGCGGCGGACGCGTGGCTGTACGTGGAAAGCCCGGCCGGCCACGCGCCGGATCTGCCTGCGGACTGGGCACTGCATCGCGAAAGCGGCACCCGCGACGTGCGCTACGCGCTTTACCGGCGGGTTACACTTCCGGGCATCCTGAACGCGGCGAACCCTTGACGACATGAGCGCGGCGGCCCGCATCGCGGTCTATCCCGGCACCTTCGACCCGATCACCAACGGCCACCTGGACCTGGTGAACCGGGCGGCGCCGTTGTTCGAGAGGCTCGTCGTCGGCGTGGCAGCAAGCCCCACCAAGGGGCCGGCGCTGCCGCTGGCGCTGCGCGTCGAGCTGGCGCGCGAGGCGCTGGGCCACCACCCCAATGTGGAAGTGCGCGGCTTCGACTCGCTGCTGGCGCATTTCGTCAGCGAGTGTGGCGCCGGCGTGCTGCTGCGCGGCCTGCGCGCGGTGTCGGATTTCGAATACGAATTCCAGATGGCGAGCATGAACCGCCACCTGATCCCCGAGGTCGAGACGCTGTTCCTGACCCCGGCCGAGCAATACGGTTTCATTTCGTCGTCGCTGGTGCGCGAGATCTCGCGCCTTGGCGGCGACGTATCCGGCTTCGTGCCCGCCGCGGTCGTGGCGGCGCTCGAGGCGCAATGGCGGGGCGGGTCGAAATGATCCGCGCGCCACACTCCGACGTTGTATCCATCGCCACTGCCATGCCCCGGGGAAAGCCCATGAAGATGTTGTCCCGCCTGCTCGTCGTCGCCTGCCTTGCACTGCCGTTCACCGCCTGCAAGAAGGAAGAAGCCCCCAAGATCGAGGCCGTTGCCGCCATCCCGCTGCCGACCAGCGGCGAGCAGAAGGACTGGGTGCCTTACCTGCAGTACAAGCTGACCCCGCACATGGGCGGGATCAACAACAGCCCGTTCGTGTACTTCCTGCCCAAGGACGACACCGAGGGTTTCGGTGGCAAGTACGAGCGCCAGCTCGAGAAGCTGGAGCAGGACCTGGGCCGCGGCATCACCGAAGGCAACATGCTGGTGTTCGCCTCGCCGGCGCCGGAGAAGGAAGTCGAGATGATCGAGGCCGCGTTCAAGCAGGTCGCGCCGGGCACCATGAAGGGTGTCAAGGTGGTCTTCATCGGTACCCCGATCCTGGGTGAGCGGGTCAAGGCGGCGGTCGAGCCGGCCGGCGTCAACTACATCTTCGAAGAAGCGAAGTAACGGTTCCGGCGCCGGCTCCGGTCGTGCGCCCGCGCCCGCCGCCTGCATGGCGGCGGGCCTTCCGCAAGGAAACAGCAGTCCCCAAGCGATGTCGCTGAAAATCAACGAGCTCTGCGTCAACTGCGACGTCTGTGAACCGGTCTGCCCGAACAAGGCGATTTCCATGGGGCCGGAGATCTACGTGATCGATCCCGGCCTGTGTACCGAGTGCGTGGGCCATTTCGACGAACCGCAGTGCGTGGCGGTCTGTCCGGTGGAATGCATCGACCCCGACCCGGAGCATCCGGAATCAGAGGAACAACTGCTGGCCAAGCTGTTCCAGCTGCGTGCCCAAGGAGTCACCGAATGAAGCGTTTCGCGTCGCTGCTGTTCGCCTTGCTGCTGCCATTGGCGGCAACCGCCGCTCCCGCCGGCCCGGCCACGCACCCGCCGGGTGCCGCGATCGCGTCCGCGCACACGCTGGCCACCGATGCCGGCATCGAGGTCATCGGCAAGGGTGGCAACGCCTTCGACGCGGCGGTAGCGGTATCGGCGGCGCTGTCGGTGGTCGAGCCGATCAGCTCGGGGCTGGGCGGCGGCGGCCTGTGGCTGCTGCACGATGCCAAGAGCGGGCGCGACGTGTTCGTGGACGCGCGCGAAACCTCGCCCGCCTCGGCCACGCCCGAGCGCTTCCTCGACAAGGACGGCAATCTCGATCCCGACCGCGCCCAGAACGGGCCGTGGGCGGCCGGCATCCCCGGCCTGCCGGCGATGCTGGTGCACGTGGCGGAAAAATACGGCCGCCTGCCGCTGTCGCAGTCGCTGGCCCCGGCCATCCGGATCGCCCGCGACGGCTTCCCTGTGTACGCGCGGATGGCGCGCGGCTACGCGGCCAAGCGCAAGGTGATGGACCGCTATCCCGGCACCCGCGCGGTGTTCTCGCCGAACGGCAAGCCGATCGCCGAAGGCGACCTGCTGCGCCAGCCCGACCTGGCCGCCACCCTGCAGCGGCTGGCCGCGCAGGGCTTCGACGGCTTCTACCGCGGCACCACCGCAAAAAAGCTGGTGGCCGGCGTCAACGCGCAGGGCGGGCAGTGGCGGCTGGATGAATTGGCCGGCTACCGGGTGAAGGAGCGCGAACCGATCCGCTTCCGCTACCACGACTGGGACATCACCACCGCGCCGCCGGTGTCCTCGGGCGGCATCGCGCTGGCGCAGATGCTGCAGATCCTCGAGCCCTACGACCTCAAGGCGATGCCGGAGGCCGAGCGCGTGCACCTGGTGGTGGAATCGATGCGCCGCGCCTTCCGCGACCGCACCTTCTACCTCGGCGATCCCGACTTCGTGCAGGTGCCGCAGCGGCTGCTGACCAGCGCCGACTACGCCGCCGGGCTGCGCGCCACCATCAACCCGGCCAAGGCCACCCCCAGCAACCTGCTGTCCGGCCAGCCCACGCCGCTGGAAGACGAGGAAACCACCCATTTCTCGATCATCGACGCCGAGGGCAACCGGGTTGCCGCCACCCAGACGGTGAACCTGCTGTTCGGCTCCGGGCTGGTGCCGCCCGGCACCGGCGTCCTGCTCAACAACGAGATGGACGACTTCGCGCTCAAGCCCGGCACCCCCAACGCGTTCGGGGTGATGGGCTATGAGGCCAACGCGCCCAAGCCCGGCAAGCGCATGCTCAGCTCGATGACCCCGACCTTCATGGAATCCAAGGACCGGGTGGTGGTGCTGGGGACCCCGGGCGGCAGCCGCATCATCACCATGGTGTTGCTGGGCATCCTCGGCTACGACGCCGGGCTGGATGCGCAGCAGGTTGCCGCGCTGCCGCGCTACCACCACCAGTGGCTGCCGGACGTGATCGGTGCCGAACCGGGCGCGATCTCGGCGCAGGCCGCGGACGCGCTGCGGGCGATGGGCCACACGCTTGACCTGCCACCGGCGGAAGCCGAGGGCGGGCGCGGTTCCAGCCACGTCTGGGGCAACCTGCAGACGGTGGAGTGGGTGCGCGCCGGCAACCTCCTGCGCGGCGGCAGCGACCCGCGCTACCCGGAAGGCAAGGCAGCCGTGCTGCCGCAGCCGTAACGCACCGAGGGATATGTTTCCGTCATGAAACTCTGGTCGATCCTCGGCAACTCCCAGAAGCTCGACGGCGGCGCGATGTTCGGCAACGCGCCGCGCGCGCTGTGGGAGCGCTGGATGGCGGTGGATGCGCACAACCGCATCGACCTTGCCTGCCGCGCGCTGCTGGCCAGCCCGCTTGCCGGCAAGACGGTGCTGTTCGAAACCGGCATCGGCGCGTTCTTCGCGCCGGCGCTGCGCGAGCGCTACGGCGTGGTCGAAGATCGCCACGTGCTGCTGGATTCGCTCGGCCAGGCCGGCTTCAGTCACGAGGACGTGGACGTGGTGGTGCTCTCGCACCTGCACTTCGACCACGCCGGCGGCCTGCTGGCGCCGTGGGCGGAAGGCCGCGCGCCGACGCTGCTGTTCCCCAACGCCACCTTCGTGGTCGGCGCGCAGCACTGGCAGCGCGCGCTGCACCCGCATCCGCGCGACCGCGCCAGCTTCATTCCCGAGCTGCCGGCGCTGCTGGAGGCGAGCGGCCGGCTGGAGCTGGTCGACGGCGACCATTCGCAAGCGCTGGGCGATACCGTGCGTTTCCACCACAGCGACGGCCATACGCCGGGGCTGATGCTGGCCGAGATCGTCGGCCCGGAAATGGTGGATGGGCAGCCGCATGGCGGCGCGGTGTTCTGCGCCGACCTGATTCCCGGCCGGCCGTGGGTGCACGTGCCGATCACCATGGGCTACGACCGCAACGCCGAGCTGCTGATCGACGAGAAGCGTGCGTTCCTCGAGGACAAGCTGGCCCGCAACGTGCACCTGTTCTTCACCCACGACCCCGGCTGCGCGCTGGCGCAGGTGGTGCGCGATGAAAAGGGGAAGTTCGGCACCGCGCACGAGCATCCCGAACTGCACGCCCGCACCCTGACCGCCTGAGCACCGCGATGCCGAAGATCACCCTGCTGTTCGCCGCCCTGCACGTGCTGCTGATGCTGGCCCTGCTGGTGCCGATCTCGCGGCATCGTCACGCCCACAAGATCGGCTTGGGCGATGGCGGCGACAAGCTGCTGGCGCGCCGGATCCGGGTGCACGGCAACTTCGTCGAGCACGCGCCGTTCGCGCTGCTGGTGCTGGCGCTGCTGGAACTGTGCGGGCTGCCGGCCGTGGCGACCTGGGGCTTCGGCGGCGCGCTGCTGCTGGGGCGGGTGCTGCACGCGCTGGGGTTGTCGCGCGGCGGCGGCTATTCGTTCGGCCGCTTCTGGGGCACCGCGCTGACCTGGCTGGTGTTCCTGCTGATGGCGCTGGCCGGGCTCTGGCTGGCGCTGCGCTGAGCCGCGCTCAGTCCACCGGCGTCCCGAACAGGCGGTCGCCCGCATCGCCCAGGCCGGGACGGATGTAGGCGTTCTCGTCCAGCCGCTCGTCGATGGCGGCAACGAACACCTCGATGTCCGGGTGCTCCGCGGCCAGCACCGCCAGTCCTTCCGGCGCCGCGACCAGGAAGATGCACTTGATCCGCGGGCAGCCCGCCTGCTTGAGCATGCTGACGGCCGCCGCGGCGCTGCCGCCGGTGGCCAGCATCGGGTCGATCAGCAGCGCGGTGCGCTGGTCCATGCGGTCGGCCAGGCGCTGGTAATAGCCCTCGGGGCGATGCGTGGTCTCGTTGCGGCGCAGCCCGATCACGCTGACCGGGGCCGCCGGCAGCAGCGCCTGCACGCCGGGCAGGAAACCGAGGCCGGCGCGCAGGATCGGCACCAGGGTCAGGTCTTCGCCGCGCACGTGCTCCACCTGCAGCGGCCCGGCCCAGGTCTGCACCGTCATCGGTTCGGTGGGCAGGTCGCGGGTGGCTTCGAACGCCAGCAAGCCTGCGATCTCGCCGGCCAGCTGGCGGAAGTGCACCGGGTCGGTGGCGATGTCGCGCAGCTTGCCAAGCTTGTGGCGAACCAGCGGATGGTCGACGGTGGTGGTCTTCATGGCGCAAGCCTAGCCGGATAGCGCACGCAAAAACAAACGGGGCGGCCAATGGCCGCCCCGTTGCATTGCGACGTCGCCGGCGCGCCGGTTCAGGCCGCCGCGGCCTGGGACACCCGCGGGCCTTCCAGCAGCGCGCGCTTGACCACGTTGACCACCAGTTCCAGTTCTTCCTTGGTCACCGCGAACTGCGGGGTGAAGCGCAGCGAGTTCTCGCCGCCGTGGATCACGCCGATGCCGTGCTCGCGCATCCATTCCTCGGTGGAGCCGGCGCCGTAGCCCTTGAACTCCTTGGTGAGCTCGCAGGAGAACAGCAGGCCGGTGCCCTGCACCTTGGTGATCGGGCCGCCCAGTTCGGCCTGCAGCGCTTCCAGCAGGGCCACCGCGTCGCGGCCGCGCTGCTGGATGTTGGCGCGCAGCGCCGGCGTGAGCGAGGCCAGCACGGTGCAGGCGACGTCCAGCGCGCGCGGGTTGGCGGTCATGGTGTTGCCGTACAGGCCGCGCTTGTAGATGTCCGCCGCGGCCTCGCTGACCGCCAGCACCGACAGCGGGTACTGGCCGGCGTTGAGCGCCTTGGAATAGGTTTCCATGTCTGGCGCCTCGGCCTGCTCGAAGCCGGGGTAGTCCACGATCGACAGGTAGCCGGTGGCGCGCAGGCCGGCCTGGATCGAGTCGACCAGCAGCAGGCTGCCGTGGGCGCGGGTCAGTTCGCGGGCCAGGTTGTAGAAGTCCACCGGCACGCTGCGGCCGGGGTCGCCTTCGCCCATCACCGGCTCCAGGAACATCGCCTCGATGAACCAGCCGTTGGCATCGGCCTCGGCGAAGATCTTGCGCAGCGCGTCCTTGTCGTACGGCGCCACGGTCAGCACCGAGTCCTCGCCGCGGAAGCTGGCCAGGTGCTGCAGGTAGGTCTTGCGGCTGGAGTCGGAATACAGCGCCGGGCGCTCGGTGCGGCCGTGGAAGGCGCCCTTCACCACCAGCCGCTTGATCGCCTTGCCGGCGTGGCGGGCGCCGGCGTCGGTCTGGGTCTTGGCGTTGGTGTCGACGATGCGCGAGGCCAGCGACACCGACTCGGAGCCGGAGTTCAGGCACATGAAGGCGGTGTAGGGGCAGCCGCCGCCTTCTTTGGATGAGCGCGTTTGGCCGATCTCCCGGCGCATCGCGCGGGTGAAGCGCAGCTGGGAAACGCTGGGGGTCATGATGTTGGCCATCGCCTGCGGCTTGGCCATCGCATCCAGCACCGCCTGCGGCGCGTGGCCCAGGCCCAGCATGCCGTAGCCGCCGGTGTCGTACAGCACCGCGCCCTTCAGGGTGACGATCCACGGGCCGCGCGCGGTCAGCGCCACGTAGGGGTTGGCGGCGTCGGCGGCGTAGAAGTTGACGAAGTCGGCCTGCACCTGCGCGGCCTGGGCGTTCTCGTCCAGTTCCAGCAGTTCCGGGAACTCGGCGCGGACGGCGGCATATTCCTGCGCGGCGGCGGCGATGGCCTCGCCCAGCTGCGGGTCGCGCGCGGCGAAGTCGAGGATGACGGCGTCGTCCAGGCCGGCGGTGCGGACCTTGCCGTGGGCGCGCAGCGGGGCGAGGGTGTCGATCAGGCTCATGAGGGGTCTCCCGTCCAGGGCCGGTCCGCGGGGCCGCGGTTGGCGAAACCCACATTATCGCGGGATTGGCGTCATTCGGTAGGGTGGATTCGCCTTGTCCGCCGAGCAAATTGGGCGGAACGACGTTATCATCCGGCGATATGCGAATTTCCCCTGCCGACGAACAGCTGTTGTCCCTGCTCCGCGAGGATGCCCGCGCCGCCACCGCCGACATCGCCCGCCGGCTGGGGCTGTCGCGCACCACGGTGCAGAACCGCATCGCCAGGTTGGAACAGCAGGGCGTGATCCGCGGCTACACCGTGCGCGTGGACGACGAGCTGGAGCGCAGCCGCATCCGCGCGCACATCCTGATCACCCTGCGGCCCAAGCAGATGACCGCGGTGGTGAAGGCGCTGCAGGCCATGCACGAGGTACGGGTGCTGTATTCGATCAGCGGCGACAACGACCTGATCGCGCTGGCGGTGACCGCCACGGTGGGCGAGATGGACGTGCTGACCGACCGCATCGGCGTCATCGACGGGGTGGAGCGCACCAATACCTCGATCATCCTGTCGACCAAGTTCGAACGCTGACGCGGCATACAATGCGCGGTTTCCCTGTCGCGCCCGCGCCTTTGAAGACCTCCGATTTCCACTACGACCTGCCGCAGGAGCTGATCGCCCAGGCGCCGCTGCCCGAGCGTTCGGCCAGCCGCCTGCTGCACGTGCCGCCGGGCGATGCCGCCTTCGCCGACCTGCACGTGCGCGACCTGCCGTCACTGCTGCAGCCTGGCGACCTGCTGGTGTTCAACGACACCCGGGTGATCCCGGCGCGGCTGTTCGGCGCCAAGGCCACCGGCGGGCGGGTGGAGATCCTGATCGAGCGCCTGCTGCCGGATAACGAGGCGCGGGTGCAGCTGGGCGTGAGCAAGCCGCCGCAGATCGACAGCCGGGTCGCGCTGGATGCGGGCGGCGAGGCGGAGGTGCTGGCGCGCCTCGATGACGGTTTCTGGCAGCTGCGCTTCCATGTCGCTGGCCCGCTGGAGGCATGGCTGCAACACGCCGGCCAGCTGCCGCTGCCGCCCTACATCGAACGCCGCCCGGATGCGGCCGATGCCGAGCGCTACCAGACCGTGTTCGCGCGCGAAACCGGTGCCGTGGCCGCGCCCACTGCGGGCCTGCATTTCGACGAGGCGTTGCTGGACGCGCTGCGCGCGCGCGGGGTCGAGTTCGGCCACGTCACCCTGCACGTCGGCGCCGGCACCTTCCAGCCGGTGCGGGTGGACGACGTGCACAACCACCGCATGCACAGCGAATGGATCAACGTCGGCGCGGAACTTGTCGCCAAGGTGCGGCAGGCGCGCGCCGCCGGCGGACGGGTGATTGCCGTGGGCACCACGGTGGTGCGCGCGCTGGAGAGCGCGATGGTCGATGGCGAACTTTTGCCGTTCGCCGGCGATACCAGCATCTTCATCTTCCCCGGCTACAAGATCCGCAGCATCGACGCGCTGATGACCAATTTCCACCTGCCCGAATCGACCCTGCTGATGCTGGTGTCGGCATTCGCCGGCAAGCAGCGGATGTTCGCCGCCTACGAACACGCGGTGCGGCAGCGCTACCGCTTCTTCAGCTACGGGGATGCGATGCTGCTGTGGCCGGAGCGGGCGCAATGAACAAGCGCGTTGTATCGCAGCGCGGGACGCGGGTGGCGGGGACTCTTCCTCGGCGCGTGCAAACGTCCGTGTTTGATGCGCCGCCGCGCGCCATCCATGGCGCGCTTTCCAGAGTCCCCACCACCCGCGTCCCGCGCGCCCGAACTTCATGGCAATCCGCATGAGCCGCATGAATTTCCAGCTGCTGAAAACCGATGGCGCCGCCCGCCGCGGCCGCATCACCTTCCCGCGCGGCGTCATCGAGACGCCGGCATTCATGCCCGTGGGTACCTATGGCTCGGTCAAGGGCGTGCTGCCGCAGCAGGTGCGCGACCTCGGCGCGCAGATCATCCTCGGCAACACCTTCCACCTGTTCCTGCGGCCGGGGCTGGAGGTGATCGAGGCGCACGGCGGGCTGCACGGCTTCGCCCGCTGGGACGGGCCGATCCTGACCGACTCCGGCGGCTTCCAGGTGTTCTCGCTGGCGCACCGCCGCAAGATCACCGAGGCCGGCGTCACCTTCGCCGCCCCCACCGACGGCCGCAAGGTCTTCCTCGGCCCCGAGGAGTCCATGCACATCCAGAAGGTGCTGGGCAGCGATATCGTGATGATCTTCGACGAGTGCCCGCCGGTGAACGACAAGCACGGCCAGCCGGTGCACCGCCGGGTGGTCGAGAAGTCGATGGAGCTGTCGCTGCGCTGGGCCGAACGTTCCAAGAAGGCGCACGAAGGTAACGACGCGGCGCTGTTCGGCATCGTCCAGGGCGGCGTCCACCACGACCTGCGCACGCTGTCGGCGCAAGGCCTGCAGCAGATCGGCTTCGACGGCTACGCCGTGGGCGGGCTGGCGGTGGGCGAGAGCGAGGACGAGCGCAACGCCATGCTCGACCACACCTGCCCGCAGCTGCCGGGCGACCGCCCGCGCTACCTGATGGGTGTGGGGCGGCCCGAGGACCTGGTGGAGGCGGTGGCGCGCGGCATCGACATGTTCGACTGCGTGATGCCCACCCGCAACGCCCGCAACGGCCACTTCTTCACCTCGACCGGGGTGGTGCGCGTGCGCAACAGCCAGTACGAGCACGACCTGCGGCCGATCGAGGAGGGCTGCGACTGCGTGGCCTGCGCCGGCGGCTTCAGCCGCAGCTACCTGCGCCACCTCGACCGCTGCAACGAAATGCTGGGGCCGGTGCTGGGCACCCTGCACAACCTGCGCTACTACCAGCGGCTGATGGCGCAGGTGCGCGAGGCGATCGCCGCGGGAACTTTCGCGGAGTTCCGCGAGTCTTTCTACGCGGCCCGTCGCGGCTGACGCCACGCTTCCGCTTCGCGCGGGGCGGCCATCGACCCGACAATGCGCCTCCCCGGCCGGTCCTTCCGGCAGGGGAGGGGTAGGCCCGGACATGGCATAATCCCCGGCTGGCCTCGGCCAGCCCTTTCGTTTTCGCTGACCACGGATTCCCGATGAACCCGCTCGATTTCCTGATTCCCGTTGCCCATGCCCAGGCCGCCGGCGCGCCTGCCGCCCCCAGCATGATGTCCACCCTGCTGTTCCCGGTCATCCTGATCGCGATCATGTATTTCCTGATGATCCGCCCGCAGATGAAGCGCCAGAAGGAGCACAAGGCGATGCTGGACAAGCTGTCCAAGGGCGACGAGGTCATCACCAGCGGCGGTATCGCCGGCACCGTGGTGGCCCTGGGCGATGCCTTCATCACCGTCGAAGTGGCCAGTGGCGTGCAGCTGCGCGTGCAGAAGGGCGCCATCGCCAGCGTCCTGCCCAAGGGCACGCTGAAGTCCGCCTGATCCATTCCCAGCCGCAAGAGGCGTGCGCCCCCGGGGGCGTGCGCGGGGTGCCGCGATGCTCGAATATTCCCGCCTGAAATACCTGATGATCCTGCTGACGCTGGCGCTCAGCGTGCTGTACGCGGTGCCTAACGCGTTCCCGCAGGATCCCGCCGTGCAGATCACCGCCAACCGCGGTGCGAAGATCGACGAAGCGCTCAAGCAGCGTGTCGACGCCCTGCTGAAGCAGGCCTCGGTCACGGTCATCGGCAGCGAGATCGACAAGGACGGCAACCTGCTGGTGCGCACGGCCAGCGACGACGTCCAGACCCGGGTGGCCGATATCGTCCGCGAAGAACTGGGCAGCAGCTACGTGGTGGCGCTGAACCAGGCCTCCACCGTGCCGGCGTGGATGCAGGCGCTGGGCGCCAAGCCGATGTTCCTCGGCCTGGACTTGCGCGGTGGCGTCTACTTCCTGATGCAGGTGGACCGGCAGGCGGCGTTGACCAAGCGCTTCGAGGCGACCGCGGAGGACATCCGCAGCCTGCTGCGCGACAACCGCATCCGCTACATCTCGGTGGAGCCCACCGCCGGCGGCACCGTGGTCGCCAAGCTCGGCGCCGGCCAGGACGTGGCGAAGGCGCGCCAGCTGGTCGGCCGCGACATGCCGACCTACCAGATCGAGGCGGAAGGCGAAACGCTGAGCGTGCGCATCCCCGAGGCCGAGCTGGACAAGATCCTGACCGACGCGGTGCAGCAGAACATCGGCACCCTCAGCAACCGCATCAACGAACTGGGCGTGGCCGAGCCGATCATCCAGCGCCAAGGCGCCGACCGCGTGGCGGTGCAGCTGCCGGGCGTGCAGGACACCGCGCAGGCCAAGCGCATCCTCGGCGCCACCGCGACGCTGGAATACCGCGGCGTGGTCGAGGGCAACGCGGTCGAGGCCCGCGACACCGGCAACGTGCCGCCGGAAGCGCGCGTCTACGCCCGCAAGGAAATCGGCCCCGACGGCAAGCCGCTGCCGGTGCTGCTCAACAAGCGCGTGATCACCTCGGGTGAGCAGCTGCAGAGCGCGTCCTCGTTCTTCGATTCGCAGAGCGGCACGCCGGCGGTGCGGGTGCGCCTGAACGCGGTCGGCGGCCAGCGCATGTTCGATTACTCCAGCGCCCACGTCGGCAAGCCGATGGCGGTGGTCTACATCGAGCGCATCCCCGAGGTGAAGGTCATCGACGGGAAGGAGGTGCATTCCACCCGCACCAGCGAGCAGGTGATCTCGGTCGCCACCATCCAGGGCACGCTGGGCAAGGAGTTCCAGACCACCGGCCTGGAAAGCATGAAGGAAGCCTCCGACCTGGCCCTGCTGCTGCGCGCCGGCGCGCTGGCGGCGCCGATGGACTTCGTCGACGAACGCACCATCGGCCCCAGCCTCGGCAAGGAGAACATCGACCGCGGCCTGAAGGCGGTGGGCTTCTCCTTCATCTTCGCGCTGGGCTTCTTCCTGGTCTATTACCGGATGTTCGGCCTGGTCACCTGCCTCGCGCTGCTGATCAACCTGCTGATGGTGTTCGCGCTGATGTCGGTGATCGGCGCCACCATGAGCCTGCCCGGCCTCGCCGGCATCGCGCTGACGGTGGGCATGTCGGTGGACGCCAACGTGCTGATCAACGAGCGCATCCGCGAGGAGTTGCGATTGGGGTTGCCACCACAAAAAGCCATTGCGGAAGGCTACGACCGCGCGTCCGGCACCATCCTCGACGCCAACGTCACCGCCTTCCTCGCCGGCCTCGCCATGTTCGCCTTCGGCAGCGGCCCGCTGAAGGGCTTCGGCATGACCACCATGCTCGGCATCATCACTTCCGCCTATACCGCGGTGTCGGTCTCGCGCGGCATCGCCACGCTGATCTACGGCGGCAAGCGCAAGCTGAAGTCGGTTGCGATCTAAAGGAGCACGCAAGATGAAACCGTTCAATGTGTTCCCCTACGACAGCAGCATCGACTTCATGCGGATGCGCTGGGTGTCGGTATCGATCGCCGTGCTGCTGATGGCGGTCTCGATCGGCGCGATGGTCACCAAGGGCTTCAACTTCGCCCTGGACTTCACCGGCGGCATCGGCGTCGAGCTGCGCTATGACAAGGCCCCCAATGTGGACCGGGTGCGCGAGCAGCTGGACGCCGCCGGCTTCGGCGGCGCACAGGTGCAGAACTTCGGCAGCGGCAACGACCTGCTGGTGCGCCTGCAGGCCGAGGGCACCCAGGAAGGGGGCGCCGACCGTGCCAGCAGCATCGGCGACGCGGTGGCCAAGGCGGCATCGCTGGACGGCAACCCCGCCAGCAAGCGCAGCAGCTCGGTGATCAGCGCCCAGGTCGGCAAGGACCTCGCCCTGAACGGCATGTATGCCGTGCTGTTCGTGATCATCGGCTTCCTGGTCTACATCTCGATGCGCTTCGAGAAGAAGTTCGCGATCGCCGCCATTCTCGGCACCATGCATGACGTGTTGATCTGTGCCGGCTGGTTTGCGCTGTCCGGGCACGAGTTCGATCTCAACGTGCTGGCCGGCATCCTGTCGGTGATGGGCTTCTCGATCAACGACACCATCGTGGTGTTCGACCGCGTGCGCGAGAACTTCCGCGGCCTGCGCGCGGAGCCGGTCGAGATCCTCAACAAGTCGATCAACCAGACCCTGTCGCGTACGGTCATCACTTCGTTTGTTGCCTTCCTGACCGCGCTGGCGCTTTACCTGTACGGCGGCGACTCGCTGCGCGGCATGGCCGAATCGCAGATGATCGGCATCGTGATCGGTACGCTGTCCTCTATCTTCATTTCCTGCGCGCTGCTGACCATGGGGCCGCTGCGGGTGAGCAAGCAGGACCTGATGCCGAAGGCCAAGGACCACGCCGAACTGGCGCGTCGTCCGTAACCGCTTCCCCCTCTCCGCCGAGGTGGGGAGGGGGGCAAAAGAAAAGGCCGCGCATCGCTGCGCGGCCTTTTTCGTTGGCGGCGGTGGTTCGGATCAGCCGAACGCGGCCGCGTAGCCCGACTGCACGATTACCTTCTGCAGCTCGAGGCTGAGCTTCTGGTTGCCGGCCAGCAGTTGGCGGCCGTGGATACCGCGTGCGTCCATCGGCCCGGTGGCGCCCCCCTTGAAGTCGCTGACGCGACCGCCGGCCTCGCGCACCAGCAGCACGCCGGCAGCGATGTCCCAGGGCTTCACGCCGGCCTCGAAGTAGCCGTCGCTGCGGCCGCAGGCCACGTAGGCCAGGTCGAGCGCGGCGGAACCGGTGCGGCGGATGTCCTCGGCGCTGCGCAGCAGTTCGCGCACGCATTCCAGCTGTGCCGGCGCGGTGGCGCGCTCGCGCGGGGCGAAGCCGGTGGCCAGCATCGCGCCGTTGAGGTCCTTGCGCTCGGAGACGCGGATGCGGCGGTCGTTGAGCACCGCGCCACTGCCGCGGCTGGCGGTGAACAGCTCGTTGCGCAGCGGGTCGAAGATCACCCCGTGCTGCACTTCGCCCTGTTCGACCATGGCGATCGACACGCACCAGTGCGGGAAGCCGTGCAGGTAGTTGCTGGTGCCGTCCAGCGGGTCGATCACGAACAGCGCGCCGCCCTTGCGGCCCTGGGCGCCGCCCTCCTCGCCGAGGAAGCCGGCGTCCGGGAAGGCGCGACGCAGTTCCTTGACCACCGCCTGCTCGGCCTGTTCGTCCACTTCGCTGGCGTAATCCAGGCGGTCCTTCTCGATCACGTTGATCGCGTCGAGCCGGTTCATGTTGCGCAGGAGCACGCCCCCGGCCGCGCGGGCCGCCTTGACCATGACGTTGACGACGGGTTTTTGCATGGCGAAAGCGCCTCGATCGAGTGAGGTGGAGGGGGCGACGGCGGAAAAGAGCGAATCCCGGCGCTGCGGCCGGGTTGCAAAGTTTACCATTCGCACATGAATGCAACATCGAACACGGCGCTTGCCGACCAGCTGCGCATCGTCCTCGTTGGCACCCAGCACCCCGGCAACATCGGTTCCGCGGCGCGGGCGATGAAGACCATGGGCCTGTCGAAACTGGTACTGGTGGCCCCGGAAAAGGCGCCCGACCGCGATACCCACGCCATGGCCGCCGGCGCGGACGACCTGGTGGAGGCCGCACCGGTGTTCGCCAGCTTGGCCGAGGCGGTGGCCGATTGCCGCTGGGTGCTGGGCGCCACCGCGCGCAGCCGGCGCATCCAGCTGGAGCCGCTGCATCCGCGCGATGCCGGCGCGCGGGCGGTACTGGCCGCGGCCAGCGGCCCGGTGGCGCTGGTGTTCGGGCGCGAGCGCACCGGCTTGGACAACGAGGAGCTGCAGCTCTGCCACGCGGCGGTGCATATCCCGTCCGACCCGGCGTTCAGCTCGCTCAACCTCGCCGCCGCGGTGCAGGTGCTTAGCTACGAGTTGCGCTGCGCGCTGCTGGGCGACGCCGGCGCAGCGGCTGCCGAAGACGTGCGCACGCCGCCGCCGGGCGAAGGCGCCGCCTCGCATGCGGAGCTGGAGGGGCTGTTCGGGCAATTGGCCGAGACGCTGGACCAGATCGATTTCCACAAGGGGCGCGCACCGGAGTCGGCGATGCGCAAGCTGCGCAGGTTGTACCTGCGCGCCAACCTCGACAGCGCCGAGATCCGCCTGCTGCGCGGCGTGTTGGCCGATGCGCAGCGAATGGCGCGTTTGGCTGGGCAGGGTTCAAACGACGGCAAAATCGGTTAGCCTCGTCACCGGGAATACATGGGGAATCGCCCGCATCCATGCGCCGTTTGATGCCAGCGCTGCTGTGCCTGTTGCTGGCATGGGCGCCGTTTGCTCGCGCGCAGGGCGCAGCGCCCGTGGGCGACGCGGGCGTACTGGTGCTGGGGCGGGTCAGCGACGATCCGAAGGCGCATTACGACCAGCTCAAGCCGTTGCTCGACTACGTCGTCCCGCGCATGTCGTCGGTCGGTATCCGCAGCGGCCGCATCCTGATGGCCAAGGACCTGCAGCAGATGACCAGCTACCTGCGGCGCGGCCGGGTGGACTGGATCAACGAAACCGCCGGCAACGCGGCGCTGCTGGAACATCGCGGCGTCGCCCGCTCGTTCCTGATCAGCGAGCGCGAGGGCGCCACCCGCTACCACAGCCTGTTCTTCGTCCGCCGCGACAGCCCGGTGCAGTCGCTGCAGGACCTTGCCGGGCGCAGCGTGGCGTTCCAGAGTCCGCTGTCGACCAGCGCCTACTTCCTGCCGGCGGCGCAGCTGCTGGGGGAGGGCCAGTCGCTGGAGCTGCTGCTGTCGCCGATGGACAAGCCGGCGCCGGACCGGGTCGGCTATGTGTTCGCCCGCACCGAGCTGAACATCTCCACCTGGGTACACAAGCGGATGGTCGATGCCGGCGTGCTCAGCAACCTGGACTGGCTCAACCCCGGGCGCATGCCGCCGGCGTTTTCCCAGGATTTCCGGGTCATCGCCCGTACCCCCGACGTGCCGCGCGCGCTGATGCTGGCGCGCCGCGGCATGGATCCGCGGGTGGAGGCGCGGCTGCGCGAGGTGTTGATGGACGCAGCCAACGACCCCGAGGCCGGCGAGGCGCTGCGGCGGTTCATGGACACGGTTAGGTTCGTGCCCATCGGCGACGAAGACCGGCAGGCGCTGGGACGGCTGGCAACCGGCGTGCAGCGCGTGCGCGCGGAGGTCGAGTGAAACGGACCGGGTTGGACCTGCAATTGCGTTTCCAGCTCGGGATCCTGGTGGTGCTGGGCATCGTCGTGCTGATGATGGTGATGCTGTGGAACCGCCAGCAGACCAGCCAGCGCGAAGTGGTGGGGATCGCCCGCAAAAGCACGCACGCGCTGCTGTCCGAGCAGATGCGGGCCGGCGGCGAGGCGCAAGTGCGGCAGCTGTCCGATGCGCTGGCCAACCCGCTGTACTACTTCGACCTCGACGCGATCGGCATCCTCACCCGCAGCGCGCTGCGCGCGCCCGACGTGGATTACGTGCTGGTCTACGATCCGAAGGGCCGCATCCTGCATGACGGTTCCGGCGACATCGCCGCCTTCGGCCAGCCGATGAACGACGGCTTTGCCGGCGAGATCGTCGCCGCGCGTGGCCCGCACACCCGCCAGACCGACGAATTGCTGGATGTGTCCTATCCGATCACGATTGGCGACGAGCGCCTTGGCGGCGTGCGCATCGGCTACTCGATGGCGACCGCGGCGCGCGCCGAGGAGCGCGCGCTGGACGGGCTGCGCGCCGGCTTCGACGACGTCAACCAGCGCAGCCTGAACTGGCTGCTGCTGCTGTGCTGCGGATTCGGCACGCTTGCGCTGGTCGGTGCGTGGGTGCTGCAGCGGATGCTGGTCAAGCCGATCCGGATGCTGGGCGATGCGGCTCGCCAGTTCGAGGCCGGTGACTTCGATTCGCCGGTGCCTGGGAGCCGCCGCAAGGACGAATTGGGCGACCTGATCCGCACTTTCGGGCGCATGCGCGAGAGCGTGGTCCGGCACGACCGCGACATCCGCCGGGTCGCCTACAGCGATGCGCTGACCGGGCTGTCGAACCGGCTGGCGTTCCGCGAATCGCTGGAACAGCGCCTGCGCGAGCAGCAGGGCACCGGCTGCCAGCTGGCGCTGCTGTTCGCCGACCTCGACGATTTCAAGCGCGTCAACGACACCCTCGGCCACGAGGCCGGTGACGAGGTCCTGCTGCAGGTCGCCGCGCGGATCGAGCGCGCGGTGCAGGCGGTGCACGATGCGGACACGCTGGTGGCGCGCTTCGGCGGCGACGAATTCGTGATCCTGCTGCAGCCGGGCGGCCCGGAGCCGGACGGCGACGTGCGCGGCAAGGCGATCCGGTTGGCCGAGGCGCTGGTGCTGTCGCTAAGCGAGCCGATGCTGCTGAACGGGCGGCAGGTGCTGCTGGGGACATCCGTCGGCGTGGCGATCTTCCCGGACGATGCCGGCAGCGCGTCGCTGCTGATGAAGAACGGCGACATCGCGATGTACCAGGCCAAGATGGCGGGCAAGAATTGCTACCGCTTCTACAGCCGCACCATGGACCAGGCGATCGAGCGGCGCGTGCGCATGGAGCATGACTTGCGCGGCGCCTGGGAGCGCGGCGAGCTGAACCTGGTCTACCAGCCGATCTACCGTACCCGCGACCGCGTGCTGGTTGGCGCGGAATCGCTGCTGCGCTGGAACCATCCCGAGGACGGGGCGATCGCGCCGTCGGTGTTCATCGACGTGGCCGAGCAGAGCGGCCTGATCGAGGCGATCGGCTTGCTGGCCTTGCGCAACGCCTGCCACGAGGCGGCCAGCTGGCCGGTGCCTTCCGGTGCCGGCGAAGCACCATTCGTGTCGGTCAACGTCTCCGCCCGCCAGCTGCGCAGCGGCGACCTGCTCAAGCAGGTGGCGAATGCGCTGCAGCAGAGCGGCCTGCCGCCGGAGCGCCTGCACCTGGAGCTGACCGAGACCGCGGTGATCAGCGACGAGGCCAATGCCGCCACGCTGCTGGCGCGGCTGCGCCAACTCGGCGTCAAGGTGTGGTTGGACGATTTCGGCACCGGCTATTCCAGCCTCAGCCACCTGCGGCGCGTGCAGGTGGATGGGCTGAAGATCGACCGTAGCTTCATCACCGACCTGCTGCGCGACCCGGACGACCTGGCCCTGACCAGCGCCATCGTCGCCATGGCGCATTCGATGGGCGTCACCGTGGTGGCGGAAGGCGTGGAGCGATCCGGCCAGTTCGACTTGCTGCGCGAGCGTGATTGCGACCTAGTGCAGGGTTACTGGCTGGGCCACCCGATGGGTGGGCCGGAGTTCGTCGCCCAGCTGCGCTGAAGCGGGTCGGCGGCTTCCCGTCGCCACCCGCCGGGCGGGCGCTTCAGCCGTCGCCCTCGATACGCGGCTGCTGGGGCTCGCGCTGCAGCAGCAGCTTGTCGATGCGCGGCCCGTCCAGGTCCACCACTTCAACCCGCCATGGGCCGATCCGGAAATGCTCGCCCACGTGCGGGATGCGGCCGAAGCGGGCGATCACCAAGCCGGCGGCGGTGCGGTATTCCAGCTCTTCCGCGTCGGCCAGGCGCTCGCCGGTCAGCTCGCGCAGTTCGTCCACGTGCAGGCCGCCGTCCACCAGCAGCGAACCGTCGTCGCGGGTGACCACCAGCGCTTCCTCGTCGGCGTCGCCCGCGCTTGCGGTCTTCAGCCGGCCGATCACCGCGTCGACGATGTCGCTGACCGTCACCATGCCCTGGATGTCGCCGTATTCGTCGACCACCAGCGCCAGCGACTGTTGCTCCTCGCGCAGGATCTCCAGCAGCTTCATCGCGTGGGTGGATTCGGACACGAACAGCGCCGGGCGCAGGTCGCGGAACAGGTCCGGCAGCGGCCGGCCCAGCTCATCCAGCAGGGTCTTCACTTCCAGCACGCCGGCGACGTCGCTGTCGTCGCCGCGATAGACCGGGTAGCGCGAGAATTCGTGCTCCTGCATCGCCGCCAGGTTCTCCGCCAGCGACGCGGAGGCGTCCAACCAGGCGATGCGGGTGCGTGGGGTCATCAGGCTGTCGGCGGTGCGGTCGCCCAGCCGCATCACCCGGGTGAGCATGTTGCGCTCGTCAAGGTCGAACACGCCCTGCTCGTGGCCTTCGCTGACCAGCAGCTGGATTTCCTCTTCGGTGACCTGCGAGCCGTCGCCGCCGTCCACGCGCAGCAGCCGCAGCAGCGTGCGCACGGTGGCGCTCAGCAGCCACACCACCGGGCTCGCCAGCCGCGACAACCAGTGCATCGGCACCGCCACCGCGGCGGCCAGCCGTTCCGGCGCCAGCAGTGCCAGCCGCTTCGGCAGCAGTTCGCCCAGCACGATGCTGAGGTAGGTGATCAGGCCGACCGCCAGCACCGTGCCCAGCGGGCGGGCGTACTCACCCAGTGCCGGCGTGTTCTTGGCCAGCCATTCGCCGATCAGCGCGCCCAACGCCTCGCCGCCGAGCATGCCGGTGAGGATGGTGATCAGGGTCAGGCCCACCTGCACGGTGGATAGGAACTGTTCCGGGTGTTCGGCCAGCTCCAGTGCCTTGTGCGCGCGCCGGCTGGAGGTGGCCTGCTGCTTGAGCCGCCCCTTGCGCGAGGTGACGACCGCCATCTCCGACAGCGCGAAGAAGCCGTTCAGCAGGATCAGGGCGAGGACGATCAGCAGCAGTTCCAGCACGGGGCGTTACCGGGCGCAGGCGGGGGAATGGAGCTGGGAAGCCGGACGGGGCACGGCGCGTCGGCCGCGGCAGGATGCGCGGCGCGGGCAGGGGCATGGCGGCGGCGGGGGATGATCGTCCATGGGCTGCGCCGGGGCGCGGGGGCATCATAGCAGGCCATGGTCGTGGCGCCGTCCGCATCCCGCGTCGGTCCGGCAGCCGGGGTGGCGTGCCAGCTTGTCACGTGGGCGTCATAATTGCGCCTTATCTTTGCAACCGTTCTTACATCTTCACCACCACCCAAGACCCCGGGGCCTCCGCCGATGTTCTCCCTGCAAACCATTTTTGGCTCCGGCGCGCAGTTCTACTCGCTGCTGGACGACGCGGCCACCGCCGCCCATGACAGCGCCAAGGCGCTGCACGCGATGATGAAGGAAGGCGACCGCCAGCCCGCGCTGGACGCGTTCAAGCTGGCGCGCCTGCGCGAGCGCACCGCCGCCGAGAAGATCAGCCAGGCGCTAGTGGACAGCTACATCACCCCGATCGAGCGCGAGGACATCGAGGCGTTGGGTTCGGCGCTGCACAAGATCCCCAAGCAGATCGAGAAGTTCGCCGACCGCTACGCGCTGGCGACCCAGCACCTGGCCCACATCGACTTCGCGCCGCGCGCGGCGATGCTGGAGCAGGCCGCCGAAGTGGTGGTGCAGATGGTGGACGAACTCGAGCGGATGAACCTGGACCGCATGACCAAGCTCAACGAGAAGCTGCGTTCGATCGAGAACGAGGCCGATCGCCTGATGCTGGAGCTGTACCGCGAGATCTATTCCGGCAAGCTCGACAGCCTGCAGATGTTCCTGCTCAAGGAGTTCTTCGAGATTCTGGAGAAGGCCATCGACCGCTGCCGCGAGGCCGGCGTGGTGACCTACCAGATCGTCCTCAAGAACAGCTGACGGAGCCACGTCATGCTGACGCTTGTGCTTGTGGTGATCTTCGCCGCGCTGGTCTTCGAGTTCATCAACGGCTTCCACGACACCGCCAACTCCATCGCCACGGTGGTGGCGACCAAGGTGCTCTCGCCTGCGCAGGCGGTGATGCTGGCCGCAGCGATGAACCTCATCGGCGCGCTGATGGGCACCGCGGTGGCCAAGACCATCGCCTCCGGCCTGATCGATACCGAGGTCGTGCAGGTGACCTCGCAGGTGATCCTGTGCGCCCTGCTGGGCGGCATCGCCTGGAATCTGATCACCTGGTGGAAGGGCCTGCCGTCATCGTCCTCGCACGCGCTGATCGGCGGCCTGATCGGCGCGGCGCTGGCGGCGGCGCACAACGACTTCGATGCGCTGATCTGGTCGAAGACCGTCGGCGACTGGACCCAGAACAAGGGCATCCTGTGGAAGGTCGTGGTGCCGATGATCAGCTCGCCGCTGGCCGGCTTCCTGCTGGGCGTGGTGGTGATGGTGGCGCTATGGGCGCTGATCGCCGGCCTGTCGCGTGCCGGTGGCTGGCTCGGGCGCTTGGCGCGGCCGAACTTCGTCAACAAGTTCTTCGGCAAGGCGCAGATCCTGTCGGCGGCCTACATGGGTTACGCGCATGGCCATAACGATGCGCAGAAGACCATGGGCATCATCGCCCTGACGCTGTTCGGCGCCGAGGCCAGCGGCGCACTGGATGACCTGCCGGGCTGGCTGGGGTTCCTGCACCCCGGCAACGCCGGCGAACAGGACATCGCCACCTGGATCGTGCTGAGCTGTGCGCTGGTGATGGCCGCCGGCACCGCCTCCGGCGGCTGGCGCATCATCAAGACGCTGGGCCACAAGATGGTCAAGTTGCACCCGATCAACGGCTTCGCGGCGGAAACCAGCTCGGCCACCATCCTCACCGTGGCGGCGCACTTCGGCATGCCGGTGTCCACCACCCACAGCATCTCCACCGCGATCATGGGCGTGGGCTTCGCCAAGAACCCGCGGGCGCTGAAGATCGGCGTGATCGAGCGGATCGTATGGGCGTGGATCCTGACCATCCCGGCCGCGGGCGGCATCGCCTATGCGCTGCTGCGCCTGCTGGAGGCACTGGGCTGGACCTGAGCCTGCACCTGTACCTGCATCGCGTCCGTCGGGCATCGGTAGAACGGAAAACGCCGGCTAGCGCCGGCGTTTTTTCGTTGGCGCGCGAGGCGATGCCTACAACAGGTCGCCGCCGGCAGACATGCGGCGTTCCATCTCGTCGCCGGTGCCGCCGATTTCCAGCACCAGGCGGTCGATCTCCGCCGCGTTGAGGCAGTCGTACGGGCGGTTCTCGCACAGCTGCAGGTAGGGCACGCCGTCCAGCTCGCCCACCGCCAGGTAGCCGACCCGGCTCTGCCAATTGAAGGCCAGCGCGCGGCGGGCGTCCATCCCGGTGGTTGGCGCGATCGCAGTGCTGACTCGCAGGTAGTTGCGGCCATCGTCGTCCTGCAGTTCGGCCAGGAAGATGGCTTGGTGGCGCTTGCCCTGCGCCAGCGACAGCTCCACGCAGGCCACGAACGGATCCAGCAGGGTCAACCGGTAGCCGGATGAAACCAGATGGCTGCGGATCTGCTCGAAGTTGTTCATGGCGGGTGACGATCGGCGGGGGTGTCGGGCTATGCTAACCCGGAACATGAAGTCGTCGCCGTCCACTCCCGAGCAGCGCATCCTGGCTGCGATCCGCGCGGTGCCGCGCGGGCAGGTGGCCAGCTATGGCGCCATCGCGCGGCGCGCCGGCCTGCCGGGGCGGGCGCGGCTGGTGGCGCGCATCCTCGGCCGGAACGATGATCCGACGCTGCCCTGGCATCGCATCCTGCGTTCCGACGGGCGTATTGCGTTCCCGCCAGGATCGGCGGAGTTCGCCGAACAATGCCGGCGATTGCGTGCAGATGGCGTCGAACCGCGCAACGGGCGGGTTCGCTTGCCGCAGGATGAAGGGACGCTGGATGCGGCCCTGTGGGCGCCGCGCTGAGCGGCTATGATGCGCTGCAATGTAACCGGGATGCCGCACGGATGCCGTTCAATCTTCCCCGCGTCACCAAGGCGCTGCTGATCGCCAACGGCGTCGGCTTCCTGCTGCAGTGGCTGCTCGGCAACCAGCGGCTGGTGACGCTGATGCTCTGGCCGTGGGGCGACGTCGATTTCGACCCGGCCGGCATGGCGCCGGCGTTCATGCCGTGGCAGCTGCTCAGCTACAGCTTCCTGCATGGCGGCTTCATGCACCTGGCCTTCAACATGCTGGCGCTGGCGATGTTCGGCGCGCCGCTGGAATACACCTGGGGCGAGCGCCGCTTCCTGGCCTATTACCTGGTTTGCGTGGCCGGCGCCGGCGTCTGCCAGCTGCTGGTCGGTTCCTATGCGTTGGCGCAGGGCGCCGACCCGTACCCGACCATCGGCGCCTCCGGCGGCGTGTTCGGGCTGCTGCTCGCCTACGGCATGCTGTTCCCGCACCAGCGGGTGATGCTGCTGTTCCCGCCGATCCCGATGAAGGCGCGCACGCTGGTCGTCGTCTACGGCCTGTTCGAGCTGGGCGTGGGCATTACCGGGCTGCAGCCGGGCGTGGCCCATTTCGCCCACCTTGGCGGCATGCTGTTCGGCTGGCTGCTGATCCGCCAGTGGCGCGGCCAGCCGCCGTTCGGCGGGCGTGGCCGCGGCGGGCCAAGGATGCGGATCGTGCGCTAGGGCGCCGGCCTGTGGCGGGAAGCCCGGAGCCCCGCTCCGGGCCGTTTCCCGCCCGGGGATCCCTCAGTTGAAGATGACCACGCGGTCTTCCGGCTTCGGCTGCATCGGCATGCCGGCCTTGCAGGCATAGGCGGCGCCGAAGGTGGGCTGCTGCATCACCGCGGCGTTGGCGCGCCACGGACCCGGCGCGCGCACGTCCTGGCGGGCGCGGATCTCGGCTTCGTCGCGGGTGACCTGTTGCGCCCACAGCTGCGCCCAGCCGGTGTAGAAGGCCTTGTCGGCCTGTGCGCCGCCGTCCGGTCGTGCGGTGAGCAGGGCGGCGTGGGCCAGCTCCAGCCCGGCCAGGTCGGCGAGGTTCTCGTCGCGGGTCAAGGCGCCATCCACCTTGGTGCCGGCAAGGTCGGGGTAGGGCAGGCCGGCATACAGCGCCGTCACCTTCTGCGCCAGCGCATCCCATGCGCCGGTTTCGGCGGGGCTCCACCAGTCGCGGATCTCGCCCTTGGCGTCGATATGGCGGCCGCGACCGTCGATGGCGTGGCTGAGTTCATGGCCGACCAACGCGCCGAATGCGCCGTACTGGGCATCCGGCGGCATCGCCGCGTCCAGCACCGGCGCCTGCAGCATGGCGGCGGTGACGATCAGGCGGTTGTGGGCGAGGTCGTAGGCCAGCGCCGGCTGTTGCGGCAGCACGTCCCAGCGGCGGTTGGCGCTGCCCTTGCCGATCCGCTTCATCTCCTGGCGATGGCGCCAGGTGGAGGCGATCAGCATGTTGCCACCGAAGCTGCCGCGGCCCATCGGTTGCACGGTGTAGTCGAGGTCGTAGCGCGGCGTGCCGATTTCGATGCGCAGGCGCTCGAGCTTCTTGCGCGCTTCGTCCTTGGCGGCCTCGCCGAGCAGGTTGCCGCCGGCGACCTGCTTCACCAACGCATTGCGGACCTGGTCGGCGATGGCTTCGGCCTGCTTGCGCGTGGGGTCGGACAGGTGCGCGGCGGCGTATTCGCGGCCCAGCATCGGGCCGGCGGCCAGGTTGATCGCGTCCAGCGCCTGCTGCCAGCGCGGCGCGGGTTCGGCCTGGCCCAGCAGGACCTTGCCGCGGAAATCGAACGCGGCCTGTCGCCAGGACTTCGACAAGTAGGGCGCCATCGCGTCGCCCACCCGCCAGCGCAGGTAGGCCTGCCACTGCGCGGGCTTGAGCGAACCGACCAGCGCGTCCAGCTGGGCGAACATCGCCGGGTTGGCCAGCGATACGGTGTCGTCGTGCACGCCCTGCACCTGCAGGAACGCATCCAGCTGCAGGTTGCGGTACTGCTTGCCCAGCCCGGCGGTGGCGACCGGCGCGAAGCTGTTGCGCGGATCGCGCAGGTCCACCAGCGGGCGCGCCAGGCTGGCGATGCGTTTTTCCAGGTCCAGCACCAGCGCAGTCTGGGTTTCGATGTCCTGCTGCGCCACGCCGGACAGGGCGAGGATTTTCCGGATGTAGTCGGCGTAGCGCGCGACCAGCGCCTTGGTATCGGCGTCCTGGCGGGTGTAGTAGGCGGGATCGGGCAGGCCCAGGCCGCCCTGGCTGAAGTAGCCGAGGTGGCGGTCGAGGTCGCGCAGGTCGATGTCGGCGCCGAAATGGAAGGCGACGGGAATGCCGACGTGGTGCAGCGCGGCGATGGCGGGCGCGATGTCCTTGGGCTTGCGGATCGAATCGATGCGCTTGAGCAGCGGCGCCACCGGCGCGGCGCCGTCGCGTTCCATCGCGGCTTCGTCCAGCCCGCTGGCCCAGAAATCGCCCAGCAGCTTCTGCACGTTGTTCTGCGGCGCATTCATGGCGCCATCCAGCAGGTCGCGTTGCTGCTGCTGCGCGCGCGCGGTGAGCTGGCCCAGCGCGGAAATCGCGCCGCTGGACGGCATTGGGTTGGCGGCCAGCCAGCCCTTGTTGGCCTCGGCATAGAAATCGGCGCAGGCCGGGGGCGTCGCTGCCTTCTTCTGCGCCGGCCTCTTCTTCGCGGCCATCCCGGCGGGCGAGGCCAGGCCGGCGGCAAGGGCGATGACCAGGGCGATGGCAAGCGGGCGCGGTGTCGGCATGCGGCGGATCTCGTTCGCAGGGGGGACGGGCGAGTTTAGCAGCGGGATTCGACGTTGCCGGCCGCGCCGGTTCAGCGCGACTTCACCCCTTGGCGGGACGCCGCCCGGCGCGATGGGCGGCGGCGGGCGGGACCTGTCGCACTGGACTTGCCGTCGCGCAGCGGCTAGGTTTCGTCGCTTGCCTTCCCGACGAGGACGTCCCATGTCGAACCCTGCCAAAGCCGTGCCGCAGTTGACCCTGCGTGCGGTGATCCTGGCGATCGTGCTAGCGGTGATCCTGTCCGCCGCCAACGCCTACCTCGGCCTGTTCGCCGGGCTGACCATCGCCACCGCGATTCCCGCCGCGGTCGTCTCGATGGGCGTGCTGCGGCTGCTTGGCGGCGGCACGATCCTCGAAAACAACATCGTGCAGACCGGTGCCTCCGCGGGTTCGTCGATCGCGGCGGGCGTGATCTTCACGATCCCGGCACTGATCATCCTGGGCTACTGGGACGACTTCAAATACTCCTGGGTACTGGCGATCGCCGGCCTTGGCGGCCTGCTCGGCGTGCTGTTCTCGGTGCCGCTGCGGCGCTCGATGATCGTGGAGGAACCGCTGCCGTTCCCCGAGGGCAAGGCGGCCGCGGAAGTGCTGAAGGCCGGTGAGAACCCCGGCCCCGGCCTGAAGATCCTGGCCCTGTCGGCGACGCTGGGCGGGCTGATCAAGGCCGCTGCCGCCAGCGGCATGCGCCTCATCCCGGATACCGCCGCCGGCGCCGGCTTCTTCGGCAAGTACCTGGGCTACATGGGCACCAACCTGTCGCCGGCGCTGCTGGGCGTGGGCTACATCGTCGGGCTGAACATCGGGATCGTCGTCGTCTCCGGCTCGATCCTGTCCTGGCACATCGCCATCCCGCTGTACCACATGTTCTTCCTCGACACCGACCCGGCGCTGGCCACCAGCATTGCCGGCGCGGGCGCTGAGGACATCGCCGGTGCGATCTGGTCGGCCAAGATCCGCTACCTCGGCGTCGGCGCGATGCTGATCGGTGGCGTGTGGACGCTGTTCTCGCTGCGCAAGTCGCTGCTGTCCGGTGTGAAGAGCGGCATCGC
>JAANMW010000642.1_pt1 | contig 40789 bp, 30 predicted proteins | sample 7279671 | NCBI WGS metagenome assembly JAANMW01 (sample SAMN14094541, study PRJNA606508) | bioreactor metagenome | isolation source: A lab-scale SPAN reactor treating ammonium-rich wastewater day 247 | place: Ireland: Galway | collected 2017-09-19 | reverse complement strand
GCGAAGGACCCAAACACGGCCAGGGAACGGAGATTGTGACCGTAATGGGCTTGGATTCGGTCGAAAATGCCGTCAACGAAAGCTTGCTGGTTTTTGCTGTAAAACCGCATTTTTTATATATAACCCCATTCAACCCGCACCAGAAGGGAATTTTAATTCGTGCGCCGCGTCACCATAATTCCTGTTGACCGGGGCCTGGGAATTATTTAGGCCAGGGGAGCCGTTTTTCCGCCACGCCGGGTGAGGGGTTCCGACATCCAGGAGGTCTTCGTGTCCCGGTCCCGTTATCTTCTCTCAGCGATCGTCCCTCTCATTTTGTGCCTGGCTCTGGCCCGTTGCGGCGGGGGTAGCTCCCTTGAAAATTCGACCTTGGGATCGGTTCCCGATTCGTGGGGGAAATACCTGACTCCCGGGGGCATCACCGCGACCCTGGACGTTTACGGCAGCGACGGCGCGCTGGCGACGCATGTCGATTTGATCGTCGACATGGAGCAGGGGACGGTGAGCGCGCCGCAGTTCAAGATTCCCATCGGCGATACCTACCGCTTCATTATTATTTTCAATTACGCCGTCAGCGCCAGCGAGGCCATTCCCTACGCCTATGTGGATTTCACTTGGCTGGTGGACGAGTTCAGCGAAGAGGTGACTTTTTCCGAAAACGACATCCGCTACGGCTATGATGCGCAGGATCCCCTGGTTTCCGCCTCGCTGTCGGAGGGGAAGATTCCCAATCTCGATCTGGACGGCGACGGCTGGACCAATTGGGAAGAGCTGCGCGACAAGGTCAATCCCAAAAGTCCGACCAGCGTGCCGATCGTGCCCACCGTCGAGGTGCGGGGTCAACAGGACGGCACGGCGACGACCGCGACGGTCGTCGTGACAGCGCGGGACAATGCGCACGTCGAGGATTTGCGCTTGGTCGACCCGCTTTGCGGAGTGACCGTGATCAGCGACACCTTGGTGAACAACGTGGACGGCTCGGTGACGCGCACCCTGACGCTGCGGCTCGATTTGCTGAGCGTGAGCAAAAATCCGCGGACGCTTCAGGGCTTGGCCGACGACGGCGTGACGCCGGCGCAGAACGCAAACCATACGCTTAATTTCACGGTGGTGGGCAGCGCCTCGCAGCCGTATTTCGTCTTTACCGACCCCGAGGAAAACGGGGAGGTCGAGGGGGATGCGGTATTTCGGGGCATTGCCTGCAGTCGGGCGGAGATCGACGTTGGATCGGTGCGGTTTGCCAATCAGGAGATTTCGTCGGCATCGTGGACCGGCCAGCGGACGCCGTCGGGGGATTTCGAGATGACCAGCGAGGCGGTCAACACCACCTTGCTGCCGGACGGCCTGGTCACCCTTCGTGTGGAGGTACAGGACTCCAACGGCAAGACAGGGCAGGGGAGCCGCGTGTTCAGCGTGGTCAACGATAGCCAAATCAAGCTGGTGTCGCCGGTCGGCCGAAGGTGGGTGTTCGGCAACGAGCAGATCGCGGTGATCGTGAAAAATTTGCCGGACAGCAATCTGGTGGTCATCGAGGGAAATGCCAATTTCAGCCTTACTTCCAGTACGGCGGGAGGGGCTGTCGGCAAACTCTCGGTCGGTAATTTGGCCGAGGGCACGGTGCTACCCCTGACCTTCAAGGCGGTGCGTTCCGACGGAAGCGAGGTGGTGCGCAAGGTGGATTTCACGGTGAGAAATCGGCCTCAGATTCAGTTTGTGCCGGAGGCGACGAAGGTTTTTCGCAACTGGAGCACGAATCTTTTTTATAAGGTCGTCAATGTCGATCCCCAGCAGCTGTTCATCGAGGGGGAACCGACGGACGGCAAGGGCAGCCGTATGTGCGAGGAGGATGCGGTTGCGAAGGGGATTACGGTTTGCACCGGAAAGTATCCGGTCAAGGTGACGAGCTCGGAGTCTTTTGAGATTTCGGCGACGCGATTGGCGACTTCCGGGGAGTCCTGCGTCAATTGCGGTGCGGAGGCGAGTTCGGGAACCGTCAATGCCGGTGTGACTTTGCCCAAGGACATTCCGGAGATCAACGCGGCGATTATGGGCGATGACGAGCCGGAGGCTCCGGCAAGGGTGAAGTTTCCGCCAGAAAGTCCCACGCAACACTATCGGCTGACGGTCAAGGACCTGCGGGAGGGCACCGAGATTTTCAACGACGAACTGCAGAGCGATGAAACCGCCATCCTGCTTGCGCTGCAACCCCGACGCGATTACTTGGCGACCTTGCAGGTCTTGAATGGCCCAGGAGGCAATGTTTTGGCGGAAATGTTTAAGGAGTTTACGACGGGGGATTTGGGGTTGGTGGGGTGGTGGAGGTTTAAGGATGACCCAAATAAATTGGATTGTCCTGGGGAAACTTCAAGTAGAACAGTATGCGATTATTCAGGGAAGGGGAATCATGGGGATCCAAACCAATCATTAAGCTGGCATTTAAATGATTCGATTTTTTTGAATGGTGCATTAGAATTTTTTGGCGATAGTAAAATTTTAATTCCTCACCATGCTTCGCTCGAATTCTCTAGCGGTATTACTTTTTCGTGCAGCTTAGAGGCAAGGGGTAATCCTGTGAATGCTGGAATCCTTGTCAAAGATTCCCCACAACCGGGACCGATTTTCATGGAACAGGTTGAATCTGATAAGGTGGATGCTGGAATTTATACTTTTGAAGGTGCTGTAGGGTCTTGGAAAGGATTGAGGGCAAACATTTCAAATTTATTGGGAGGGAAATTTCGCGCTTCAACGACTTTTGATGGAACTACGCTTTCTCTGTATATTAATGATCAATTAATTGATTCAAGGTTGGTTACAGGAAATATCAATAATTTCCCTCAATCAATAAATTTAGGATATACCCCTTTTCATAATGGATACTTAATCGGTGTGCTATTTGACTGTATTGTTTTTGACAGGTACCTCTCTTCGAGCGACATTGATTCTCTATCTACTTGGGACTAACCCTAATATTAAATAACATATTGAAAATATTGAATGTTTTTGAAGCAACTTTATTTTAATTAAGACGATAAAGACGCAAACCCAGCCTTATTAATTATACCGAGCGAGTATTTGGGTAACAGAGCAGGCTATCTAGGAGTTTGAAATGAAAGGTCTCTTTAAGGTCCTTTTCGCTTTTATCGTTTTCTCGGCCATTCTTCCGATGGGTGCGGCCCATGCTCAGGGGAAAAGGGATCCGGATGCCGCATACGATCCGGTCAACAACCGGTATTTAATGGTTTGGGAGGAGTCGGATGGCGCTAATACCAACATCCTAGCTCAATTTAGAAATCCGGACGGTTCGGTTGGGGCCGGTGCTCCGACTTTAATTTCGGTGCCGAGGCCGACTCAGGGGTGTTTCTACGGTCAATTTGATTCCCACAACGGGGACATTACGACGCCGACCGATTGCCCTGAGAATAAAAACCCGTCGGTTTCCTTCAACAATGGGCAGTATATCGTCGTTTGGGAAGTTCACGGTACTGCCGGCGCCCCTTCTTCGGCTCCTGACAATCAATTCATCAACCTGTTCGCGAAAGTCATCGATGCAAATACCTTAAACCCGCTATCCGGCTGGGAAGAGGGGATTTTGATCAGTAAGGTGTTTATCGCGGCCAACAACGCGGAGTCCCGGTGTGGGGATCGTCACGCATGCAACGATAGCCAGATTCAGGCTTGGAGTAAGTCTATCAATCCTGACGTGGCGCCGCGTGTGGGGGGGCAGGGCTTTGTCGTCACTTGGCAGACCAATAAGGATTTTATCGGTTGTGCGGATGCCGACCGACGTAGAGGTTGGGCGGTTTACGGGCGCTACATCGATCAGAGCTTTTCGGCCACATCCACGACCAATCCTCCGGCTTTTGCGGTTTTTAAGGACGATTCCACGATGGCTGAAAGCTGCGAGCCGACGTCCAACGTGGATAACGGCAGCAACCCCCGAATTGCCGTCAATCAAACCAGTAATGATTTTGTCATCGCTTATGAGGTTGCTCGAGCGAGCGGGGGAAACGCCAGCATCGGTGCCAAGCGTGTGACGTTGGATGCGGGTAATGTGGGCCAAGTCAATGGCAGCATCATGCCTGACATTGTGGCCAACGTAAGCGGCAGCAGCCTTAACGGCCCCGATATTATCAGCTTTAAAAACCAATATGTCCTTTTTGTGAGCGATGGGTCGAATATTCGGGGAAAATCTTTTGCCAGCGATTCGATTGCAGCCAGCGAGCCTGCGGTAATTCCCCTTGGTAGCGGCTCTAAGATTAATCCACGAGCGGCGAATAATCTTGGTATCGGCGGTCAGCGCCCATCACCCAATTCCTTTCCGGAGCGGATGCTGGTGGCCTATGAGAATGGCGGGAATATTTTTGTGGCTACCCTAAACGACGCCTTGGCGGTAGCGCGTGGTCCGGAGAACATTTCTTCAGGAATGGGTACGGCAAATCGAGCGGTTGAGATTACGAGTGATTCCCAAAACTTCTTGGGGGTTTGGGGTGGGCAAGATGGCGGCGACCAGGTTTTTGCGGAATTAATTTCTTCGCTAGATGGTGACTTGCCGACACCGACGCCCAATGCGGCTCCTACGGCGCCAGGATTGCTGACACCAAATGACATGGCGACCTTTGCACCAATAAGAGCTTACTTGAGCTGGAGTGCTTCAACGGATAGCGATGGTGATACGGTTACATACCGAATTTACTTCGGTGAAAATGTCATCCCAGTAATGCCGCAAGTGGTAGGTGTTACTACCACTGACTTTGTTATTGGACCGGAAACTTTTTCAATGTCTGGAATCACTTTACTTCCTAGCAAGGTCTATAAATGGAAGGTGGAGGCTGACGATGGACAAGGTGGCCTGACAAGCAGCCCCGTGCGTACACTAAATACGGATAATAGTGTTGTAGCTTGGTGGAGATTTGACGAGAATCCAGCTGGTCCTCTCTGCGTTGGCGGCGCAGCAGGAGAAACAGTCTGTGACTCAGGGCCCAACAATAACGATGGTATTCCAGTAGGCACCCCAAGCTGGTTGCCGCCTCCTGTAGTGAACATTCTTGGTGGAGCGATTGACTTCGATGGTATGGACGACAAGGTAACCGTGACGGATCATGCCTCTATCAATCCGGAATCCATTACGGTGATGGCTCAAATCCGTCCGAATGGGCAGGTCGGTGAACAACAGATCGTTGACAAACGACAGCCTGGAGGAGCTGGCCCTGCGGGCTATAATCTGCGAGTACAAGGAATAGCTTTTCCTCTGAATGTTAGTTTCATCGTTTCGGAATCCGATGGCGCGGAGAGTGCGCTTGTGTCGGCACCTCTAATAAACGATGCTACCGTATACCACGTGGTGAGTTCTTTTGACCTCGCGACTGGCATCTCGAAAATCTTGATCAATGGCACATCCTCTGGAATGCAAAATTTTGGAGCTCTGGATCGGACTCTTAAATCTTCGGCGAGCCTCGTGATTGGTGACACTTCATTATCGGTTCCGCGCCGTTTCCGAGGAGGTATAGGTGAAATCATTCTTTTGAACAGATCAGTAACTGACATTGAGGCGAACAACAATTATATGAGTTCTCTTTGACTAGGGGCGAGCTTCGCAGCTCTGGATTCCGTGGATCCAATCGCGCACTAAAATCACGCCTCGCATATCGATTTTGTGGACACCAAGTGGAGGCATTTGGTATTCTCCGGTGTCTTGCATGCGTTGCCATAAGATCGAATTCTCGGGGTCGCCAGGAGCGAGGATGCGCCCAAATTCAAGACCCAAATTCGAAATCGTTGGCATTTGGTCACAAATCCCCATCTCCTCGAACGGAATGAAATACCTGAAGTCTGCGGCTCCAACGCCAGGTCCATTAGGTTGGTGGCAGTTAGCGCAATTTACATGCAGGTAAGCACGCGCTAATTTCTCGGTGGGCTCGGATTCCGACCATTCTTTCGCCAATTGAGGGAACGCCTCTGCGCGTACCATAGCTTCGAGGTTTTGCCCTTCTAGTACTCCTACGTGGGCCATGGTTGTGATTTGGTTCGATTCAATTCCACTGGGATATACGAAAAGTCGATTCATATTGGCGGTCTCGAGGCCCAATGTTCGGCCAGAGGCGAGGGTGTGGCAACTGAAGCATTGGGTGCGGCTTGGAAATTGCCAGATCTGACCGGCGACTGTTTTTTCTTTTCCCAAGGAATCGACTAAAAAGGCCTCATCCTGAGTGTCGTTCCATTCATACGAGTATCCCTGCCACTCACCTCTTTCATCCCGTAGAAGAAAGCGGGTCTCAACGAGCAAGCCTTGTAGGCGGAAAGATTTCACGAGGACGGTGCCATTCGGAAAATACCATTTTCCATTCTCAAGCGCCTGGATAGACTTCTCTTCGGGAAGCGCGATCCAACGTTGTTTTTCGGCGCCATCCGACCAGAGAGGCATATTCACGTCATAGGGAATTAACCCTGCAGTAGGCAAATCAGTGCCTTTTTCAAAGCAACCGGTTTCGGAAATTTTTGTTGGATAGGCAGGTTTCTCAAAGGTGCCAAAATTTATGATCTTGAAAATGCCTCCATTTCGATCCACAAGATAAAGCTCTTTATCGTTGTCCTCCGTGAATGATGCGATTTCGATCCCCGGGTTCCCCAGAATCGAGGAGATGTAGGTGCCATCGGAAGAGTGGCGCAGACCATAGATGTTTCCAGAACAATAATCTGCATAAAGATAGGTGCCTTGTAGTTCCGGAATAGCGCTTCCGCGGTAGACATAGCCACCAATGACTGCGCATCCGATCTCATGAGAGTAGGTGAATACTGGTTCAATCAAGGTCTCAGTATTGCAAGGGCCGCGAAAACAATCGAGTCCCTCGTAAATTGGCCAGCCGTAGTTTCCTCCAGATTCGACTTTGTTAATTTCTTCCCACATCCCTTCGCCGACATCCGATAGCCAAATATCCTGAGTTAGGGGATCGATGGAGAAATGCCAAGGGTTGCGAAATCCGTAGGCATAGACTTCCTCGGGCCGCTCGGAGTCGCCGATGAATGGGTTATCTGGCGGGATGCCGTAGGGAGAATTTGAATGGACGTCGATTCTCAATAGGGATCCGGCTAACAGATTCGGATCTTGAACTTGATTGTTTCCTTTGTCGCCGATGGATAGCCAGAGCAGGTCGGAGGAATCGAAAACGATGTGGCCTCCATGGTGAAATTGACTCGGAGTGTCAATTTCGAGAAGAATTTTTTCAAACTTCGGATCAATGCTAAGATCGAATGACGAAAGCCTAGATTTTGCGCAGTGGGTTTGCATATCAGGACAACCATCGGTGGCCAAGTCAGAGGTGTAATACAAATATAAGGTGGGATAGTCTGTGTAATCAGAGGAAATTGCGAGTCCCAAGAGTCCAAATTCCCAATTTCCGGTTTCTTCGGGGCCTACGACTTGGTCGCTTATGTCTAGCACTAATTCTTTTGTGGCTGTTGATGTGGAGTTAGAAAACTTAAAGACACGCCCATCTTGCTCAGCTACGTACCAAACCGTATTGTCATTTTTTGGTTGGACGAGCCTGACCGGAAAGTCGAAAGTCAGGTTTGAAAAAGTCCTTTCGATTTCGATTTTCTTCTCGATAAATGTTCCGGAAGTGGCAAGGCATGATAAATTTCTGGGACGTTCTCGCAAGCCCAGGTTAGATGTTTCGGAGTCAAGTCTGGAACACGAAGCAATCGCTAAGAAAATAGGTAAAGTAAATATAATGTTGATTTTCATAAGGTCTCCAAGAGAACAGATCTCATTTGTACGAGACAATTTTCCCAGGTAAATTTCTTGGCTTGTTCTTTGCCCTCACGTGACAGACGTTCCCGGAGCGATGAATTGCTTAGTATGGAAAGAATTTTCTCTGCAATGTCTTCGGCTACGTTTGGATCGAAATAAAGGGCTGCATTTCCACAGACTTCAGGTAAAGATGAGGTCTTAGCCGCAATGACGGGACACCCGACAGCCATTGCTTCTAAAGCGGGCAAACCGAAGCCCTCATAATAGGAAGGCATGACCAATAAATCAGCAAAAGCAAAATACTGCTCGAGGGTTATTATATCAACGAATCCAGTGAAATTAACTCGCTTGAATGACGAGATTTCTTTAAGAAGGATTTTGTCCTCGGTTAGGAAACCGGCCTTTTTTCCGACGATGACGAGGTCTTGTTCAATGATTGACTCGATAGACTGAAAAGCACGAATGAGTTTTCTTAGATTCTTGTGTGGTTTGATATTTCCCACATAAAGTAGAAAAGGTCTAGGATGTGGATTTTTCCCTTTTCGAACCTGAAACCAGGATTGATTCACTCCATTGTGGATGGTCACGATTCGAGGGCGGGCCCGTGGGTAATATTTTGAAAATTCACTTTTGGTGAATTCTGACACACAGACAATCGCATTTGCATGCCGTGCGATAAATGCAAAAAAAAACTTTGCGTATAATGTTTTTAAAAAATTGTATTGAGGTAGAGCCAAATGATTAAGGTCGTGGACTGTGACTAGACGTTTAGTGTGTGTCCAAAGGGGAATGTTGTAATGAGGACTCCAAAAAAGAGCGGTGCCTTTGGGGATTAGCCTGCTCATACCGAGTTGTTCTTGAAATGAATAGATCGGAGCCGTGAATTTAACTATTTCGGAGTTTGCTGAAAACTTACCTTGAAGCACCTGTGGATCCCCGAGTAAGGTGAAATAATGCTCCGGAAGGGAGGCAATTAAAGGAGGTGCTAAATTTTGCAGGTAAGTCCCGATGCCGCTAGATTGAAACATCCGAAGATCAAACGTGATTTTAGCCATGGTGAAGCTTAACCCTGGGGTTTCCCTTGCAGTCTCTGTATGAAGAGAATTACGAATGCGCCGGTGAATAAAATAAAAATCAAAACATAGAAGCGCCAAAACCCGCTTGTATTGAAAAAATTGCTTATCAGCAAGTAAACAAATGTGCAGGAGTATGCTCGGATATAGATAGGTTGGATCTTTTGTGAGACGATCGTTTTGATTTTGAGATCAACAAAGCGTAACACATAGCCGGCGCTAATACCTAAGAGACAAACTCCAGTTAGTCCGAAGTTCAAGTAAGCCTCGCCAAAAGGACCTGGCCGTAGCCCGGGATGCATTTCAGGGGAAAAACCCGCGATACCTGCAGTGTATACCCCGATAGCCCAAGTCTCTCGAAAACTGGTTATTGCTCGCGGGAGAAAGGAGATAAGGCCGGCAAGGTAGGTCTTTCCGAGTAAAAAAGTGCCATTCCATTCACTCAAAACCCAAGCGAAATCTCTCAAATCTGAGAAAGTATTCCCGTAAAAGAATGTCGAGCCTAGATTGAGCAGGGTACCGGATATTGAAAAGCTACCGGACCGTAGGTCTCCCAAAAAAAACATCGCTGCCAAGATAATAACCAAGAGCAAAAGTGCCTTGCCTAATTTAAGTCGGCTTTGCTGGCCTATAAAGTAAAAAGTAAGCAGTGTCGTGGCTGGAGACAAGAACGAGGCTCTCGAGCCGCTGAAAAAAGAAAAAAAGAGAAAGATTACGAGATAGGCCAGTACGATCCGCTCTTTGTATTGTAAATAGCGTATCCCAAAAAAAGTTGTCAAAATTGGGAAATAGCTAGTGATCAGGAAATTGAAGATAGCTTTTGAAGCCGGATCCCCCAGCGTTAGGTCCCGCAACGAAAAGTTGATACCGTACTTCATCCAGAAAAAAGGAAAAATCGTCCCGGCCAACAGACAGCCTGAATAAAAGTAAAAATTGAGCGCAGATTTGTTTAAAATGAAATTATACACAAGAATTTCGCCGTTCTTGTTTATTAATTGAATGATTTGGCTGAAAGGAGCAGAAGTTCTGCTGGTCAGATTATACAAATAGAAGCCCGCATAGAGACTAGCATAACCTGAGATAGATATCATAAAAGCTTCGGCGATGTATTGTTGGATTTGGAAAATGCTATCCCCGGTTGATTGGAAGTTAAGGACCGAGCCAGCAAATGGGTAGAGTACTATGACTGGTAATATAAATGTTTGAAATATCGTCGCGTGCCAAAAGTCGATTTTGAAACCCCTACGGTAAGCATATCTATAATAGGACCACCCAAAATGAAACATGGAGACGATACAGAGAAGAAGAAAAAGGGGAGTGTAGATGATTGCTCCACCCATTATTTCATTATTTTCCAACATGGGATGAAAAATTGTTTTCCTTTAACGTTGTGAAAGTAAGGCGAAATCCGAACTTCTTGAAGAAAAGAAGCGATCCACTCGCAAAAAAAGCGAACCAAGTATAAATACTCCACGTCTCCAACGTAAAGACTTCCCAGTTAATGGCAGAGCCAATTAAAATTACTGCAGCGCTAGATCCCCATAGCCACTTTACTGGTTTGTTCAAACGGTAACCGAAGTGTCGGAAGGTGTATTTCAGGCAAAAAAGTAGATATATCAAATAAATAACCACATATACGATGCCCAGATGACTCATATCTTTTAACCATACCACCGAAACGTAGCCCCCAGCGAGCAGTAGGAAATTCAGGATGCATTCCGTCAAAAAAAAGGATGTTTTATCTGCGCGGGCCAGCATTGTCAGACCAAGAATCCAGCAATTGGATTTAAGAAAATCGCCAACCAATAACCAACGCATCAATTCAAGGGTTCGCAAGAATTCGGAACTGTAGAGTATGGTCACGACAAGAGGTTTGAAAAATATTAAGGTGACGATCAAAGGTGTAGCAAGAATCGTAACGATCAAGAGAGCCTTGTCCAATGTGGCACACACCCGTTCAGTATTCATGTTCTCGGCGATCGATGGCAGAATAATTCCGCTTAGTGCTGTCAAAAGGACCATCAAGTAAGTTGAGCTAAGCGTCCAGCTGGCATCGAACAGGCCAGCGCCTTGCAATCCTTCCTTCCACATCACTATTGTTCGCAAAAGTAGGACTGTGCCGAGCGACATCAATCCACTTATGCAAGTCACGGAAGCATAGGAGAGAAACTCTTTAGCTAGGCTGCGCGACATTTCAAACTTCAGCAGGCGTTTAACGCGGAATTCTTTGCTTCGATGGACTTGACTCAAGCTAAAAGCGAAAGAAGTAAACGACATAGAAAATATAATAGTGAGCACGGCGTATTCGGCAGGTAGCCAATGAATGGCAGGATAAGTCAGGAGGGCTGCGACGGAAGCTCCGAACGCCTGACCAATTGTAACTTTATGCACTTGTTTTGCGCTAGTTAGGAGCCCATTGTTAAAAACGGTGAGGGTTCCAAGGAAAAGAGGAATCGGAAGCATCGAAAGCAAAAAACTGTAATTGGGAAACAGAGGCAAAAGAGCTAGCATGACCATGCTAACGAGGATACTGTTGCAGGAGAGTAAAGTGAAAAGAGTTGCTTTATATTTTTCTTTCTCATCGCCTCGCTTTGAAGAAACACCTTGCGTGATAACGTTAATCGACTGGAGCGAGGTTAATCCCAGCATGGTTAAATAGGCTTGGCGGGTGAGCGAAAATAGACCCACACCTGTTGTTCCCAAGGTGAAAGCGATCAATTTAGTGGTGATGATGCCGCAAACAATTGCAACCAAGGAGCCAATAGCGGATTTTGCGATAGTCCGAATCATTTTCTGTTGATTTATACCCGAAACAGCTGCTTGCCTCCCCTTCGAAGAATCTCGAAAAATGGAATCAGCTTTTTCCGTAAGGGTAGGCGTGCTTGTGGTAGCCTAAGGATGTACGGAAGTAAAAAAAGCATCCTTTGTCTTCGAAGCTTTGCTGCTCTCAAATAGCTTAAGTTTTTTCCGTGATAACGAATTTTCGCGAGTGGAACATCGATGTATTTTCCACTAAAATCTTTTGCGATTTTGATCCACATGACGTAGTCCCCGATTACGTCGTATTTTTCATCGAAGCCCCCTGTCGAGAGGAGGCAGGTTTTTCTTGTTGCGACCGTAACGGCACCAATAAAATTTCCTTTTAACAAGGGGAGCAATAGATCACCTGAAGGCATAGGTACAGAATAAGCAAGGGCTTCATTGTGGGAAGTGTCCAAATCAGTAATCTTATAATAATTCGAATAAACCAGGCCGAGGTCACAATCTTTTTCGAATTCGGCTATCTGCAACTCAAGTTTGTTCTTGATCCAAAGGTCGTCTGCGGCCATGAAGGCAACAATCTCTCCGGTTGCCGTGGAGAGGTATTGGTTAATGGATGGTTCGGCACCTGCATTTTGCGGATTGAAAAAATAAATTAGCCTGCCTTCAAATTTCGGAACAAAAGCATCGACGATTGCCCTGGTGTTGTCCGTCGAGGCGTTGTCGATGAGCAAAATTTCGTAATGAGGGTAGGTCTGGTCGAGAATGCTTTGCAACGCCGCCGCAAGGAACCTCCCATAATTGTGAGTAGGGAGAAAAATGCTAATTCTCAGACGGTTAGCCATCAGTCCAGTTTCTGTTTCAATGAAATGAGCTGGTTGCAGATATACTGGATCTCGGTGGTGGTTAGGTGCGGGTGCATTGGTAAACTTAGAGTATTCGCGCAATGTGCTTCGGAATGGGGCAGCGATACCGCCTCGGACGAGAATTTGCGGAACGCCGGTTGATGGTGGATTGGAGTGGGGTAGTGTAAGCCGCAGGGAATCCCAGCTGCCGACAGCTCATTCATCAGCTCATTTCTGCGCTTCGAAAGAATCGTGTAAAGATGATGCACGGGGTTTGCGTCCCGGACATGCAGTTGGAGCTCGAATACCCCGCCTAATCTGTGATCATAATCTTGAGCTATTTCGCTCCTTTTATGGTTCCATTCGTCTAACTTTTTAAGCTTTGGAAGCAGCACGGCCGCTTGTATATTATCTAGTCGGTCATTGATTCCAAAAATTTGATGATTGTATTTTTCTTTCTGACCATGGTTTCGGATCATTGAGATGATTTCGGCTAGTCGCTCGGAATTTGTTGTAATTGCTCCACCATCACCAAATGCGCCCAGGTTTTTACCGGGGTAAAAACTGAAGCAGCCGATATCTCCCCAATTACCAACCTTTTTGCCTTTATAAGCTGCTCCATGTGCCTGACATGCGTCTTCGATGACGAAGATTCGGTATTTTTTTGCGATCTCCGTGATTTTGTCCATTTCGCACGGCGAACCGTAAAGGTGTACGGCGATGATGGCTTTGGTTTCGGGCGAAATATTTTTCTCGATCTGTTGAGGGTCGAGTAAAAAAGTTTTTGGATCGATGTCGACAAAGTGGCAAGATGCGCCGGATAAGGCGATAGCCTCCCAAGTAGCGATGAAGGTGTTGGCGACGGTGATGACTTTGTCGCCAGGTCCGATGCCTAATGCCTTCAGTGCGAGCCAGAGTGCACCGGTTCCACTGTTGACGCCTACTGAGAAACGAGATCCGATGTAATCGGCGAAGGCTTTTTCGAATTCCGAGAGTTCTGGGCCGAGCACAAAATTACCTGATTTGATAACTTGTTGAAGCCGAAACTGGATTTCTTCGTGCGCTTCGGCATTCTGTTTTTTAAGGTCTAAGAATTCGATCTTCATTTTTTATTACCATAAGTGACTTTAATATAGGCGCTGTCCTGGCGGATAGAAAGCTCAGCGGCTTCTATGATGTCGATGATATTGGTGGCAAAATATCCAGAGGAACGGGTCGATTCTCCTTTGACAATAGCTGCCTTGAATTCTTGGAGCTCCTTTTTGAGAGCTTCGGTAGTGTCGAGTTTGGGTACCAGCACATCACCGGTGCGGTATTGCACCAGCACATCGTAAGGATTCTCTATCTTTTGTGCACCAGTGTCGTAAATCTTAAGCTTTTCATTTGACTGCACGTCGTCATATATCACCATTTTCTTGCTGCCACCGACGATCATAGAGCGTACCTTAACTGGCGACATCCAGTTTATATGGACGTGGGCCATGGTCGAGTCATCAAAGAGCATCGTTAAATAGGCGATGTTCTCCTGCGACAAAAGATGTGCTGCGCCTACCGCGCTGATCTGTGTCGGCCGTTTTCCTAGGATGTAGTTGAAGATGGAGATGTCATGTGGGGCCAAGTCCCAAATGACATTGGTGTCCTGTTGGAACAATCCCAGGTTGATGCGAACCGAATCGATGTAGAGGATATTCCCCATTTCCCCAGATTGGATTAGCGAGTGTATCTTTTCGACCGCTCCTGTATAGAGGAATGTATGGTCGACCATGAGAACTCGGCCGTTTTTCTCGGCTAAGGCGCAGAGTTCCCGCGCTTGGATGGAATTGGAAGCGAGCGGCTTTTCGACAAGCACATGTTTTTTGTTCTCTAGCACGAGCTTTGTCAGGTCAAAATGAGAAAAAATCGGGGTCGCGATCACAACGGCATGAATAGAGTCGTCACGAAGGCATTCGAGTGGGTTCGAGAGCAGTTTGCATGTGGGGTGTTTTTTTCCGGCTATTTCGAGGCGGTGCGGATTTTTGTCGCAAATGTATTTGAGGTCAAATCCCTCGAGCTCGAAAAGGTTGCGAGCAATGTTTGGTCCCCAATATCCATAACCAATTAAAGCGACGTTGAGCATTTGAAGCCTGTTTAGATGGTTTATTTAATTCGTGCTGGGACGCCCATGACCCTGACTTCCGGAGGCACGTCCTTGGTTACTACCGAACCTGCCCCGACCGTGGCGTGGTGGCCAATCTTCACGCCAGGTAAAAGGCTCGCGCCAAGCCCAACGAAGACGTGATCCTCGACAGTGGGGCCTGTGATTGCCTCCTCATTATAGCCTTTTCGTCCGCCGGCATTATCATTGGCAGTGCCCACCATAGTGCTAATGAAGACATGGTTCCCAATCTTGCAATTACCCGTGATGTGAGTTTGGTCCATAATCTTTGTGTGGTTTCCAATCACTGTGTTGTAGTTGACGCTCACATACCGTGCAATAACGCAGTAAGATCCGATTCGACATTTTTCGCGTATAGAGGCTCCATCACCGAGCAGAGTGTTTTCGCCGATTTCCACGTCGTAGTAGATAATTGCATGAGGACCTATTGAGCAGCCAGCCCCAATGCTGACCTTGAATTCGAAGTCGGGCTTTCTTGAAATGGCCCCCGCTCCCTTCGGCTCACGGCCGATGACGGCACCAGGAAAAATTTCGACATTGTCGCCAATAGTGACACCGGCATTGATAATCACATGAGGGTGTATCACGACATTTTGTCCTAGTATGACACCCGGACGAACTATCGAGTATTCACCTATAAAAATATTTTTCGAAACAAGTTCGGAATCGATTTGGTTAGAGATGGTACGCATGCGAAGCTGTAACTTAGGAAACGCCTTTTTGCGAGAAGGCTATGGGAACTGTTTTAATCATGATTCAGCAATCGTTCTTTATATTGTCGGCCTGATACCTTTATTCAGGTTAAAGTCTTTTCTGTATCAAGTTAACCTCGGCTTCGGCAATTGGGCGAGGATCAACAAAACTTAAGACGTTAAAAAGAACTTTAATTTATTAATCCACAGGTTAGTAAGCCCCCTTTTTAGACAGCGCCACCGGAACCGTTTTTAGCAAAATCAATAAATCCTGCGCGAGGGTGACTTCCTTGACGTATTTTTTATCAAAAGCAACGCGGCTTTCGTACGATGTATCGTTACGACCATTGACTTGCCAGAGTCCAGTAATTCCCGGACGCATTAGGGTGTAATTTCTAAAATCCATTCCGTATTTCACAATTTCAGCTTCAACGATCGGCCGCGGGCCAACAAAACTCATGTCACCCTTGAGTACATTAAAAATTTGGGGAATTTCGTCGAGGCTTAAGGCCCTAATGATTCGTCCGACTCGAGTGATACGGGGATCGCTTCGTAATTTGTGATCCGTAATCCATTCCTTCCGGAGGGCCGGGTCAGAGGCAAGAATCTCTTGCAGCTTTTCTTCGGCGTTGAGACACATCGTTCGTAATTTATAAATGGCAAAACGACGGCCGTTTTTGCCGATTCTTTCGCTTTTGAAGATGGCGGGACCCTTGGAATCCAATTTTATCAATAGGATTAGGAGGGCCAGAATAGGCAGGACTAAAGGAAAAATCAAAAGGGCCAGAAGGACGTCGAGGCCTCTCTTGATATGTTCTCGATAGAGATCTTCCTCCCAAAGGCTCGTGGTCTCGCGGGGTTTTAGAAGTGGAAGGTTGTGCGCTTTTTCAGAGGTCTCCATAAATTTCAAAACCAGAATAGACTAGTGACCGAATGATTTACGGATTAATTAAAAATGGAGTGCACTAACCTGGTGGTCTTAGGTCAGAAGGCTATTATTTTCAAGAAGATAATTGAGTTGTCCCCAAAAAACCCGTTGCGCGGTGAAGTAATAAAGAGTAGGTGGAATTCCCACGCATGAATCAATATATGTACAGAAAAAAGCGAGAGTTTTTTTTAAAATTATCCCTACAAATCCTGGTTTATTTCTTAGTACTTAGCCAATTTAGCTTCACCTTGTTAGCCCAACAGCAGCGTCGGGGTTTGTTCCTTCAAGATCAAGGTCCGGGACAAGATGGAAGGGGAAGCGACACCTTTTTTGGAACCCAAGAAGACGACATCGACGCCGATGGATTGGATCCGTTTTCAGGCATGGGTGGTACCGGAAGCCGCGGAAAGCCGAGCGCAGGTGGTGGGATTGGGGTTGCGGAGCGCCTTATTTACCAGGTGCACGTCCTTGGTGAAGTTAAACGCCCGGGAACCTACCGGGTCAGCCCTTCGATGCGCGTTACTGATGCACTGCAACTGGCTGGTAATCTAAAAAACGGTGGTTCTGAAAGGTTTATCGAGCTGCGCAAAGGCGCACAGTCCAAGGGGCGCATCATTGACCTTTTCGCCTATAAGATACTTGGCCAGCTTTCCCAAAATCCTTATTTGGCTGATAACGAAACTATTTATGTGCCACTCAAACAGCGTGCAGTGGAAATTGAGGGCCCGGTTCGCCGCCCTGGAGTCTTCGAATTAAAATCTGAACGCAACCTCGAGGACATTGTAGAACTCGCCGGGGGATTTACCGTTGGTGCGGACCCCAAAAACACTATTAAGGTCATTCGTTACGGCGGAACCGAGGAAAGGCAAATAATCGAAATCTCCTCTAATCCGCGGGATATGCGCGATTTTCAGGTGCTTGACGGAGACGTTATGGTGGTGCCTCACAAGTTCTTGGCCAATAATCAATTCGATTACAACCTGAAGAAGCTTCCCAACGACAATATTTTCTATCCCTCTCAGGAAAATCGGGTGTTCGTTATCGGGGCGGTGAGGATGCCGGGAGCCTTCGAGTTTAATCAATATTATACCGTTCGACAATACCTCACAGTAGCTGGTGGTACCACGACGATGGCAAAAAACGGTAAAATTAAGGTAGTGACAGTGGACGGAAAGTCATTCAAGGCAAAGGACGGAAATTACGATCGTTTTGTTAATCCAGGGGACACTATTGTTGTCCCCGAAAAATCCATTCCAACCGCTTTTTACATCGGATTGTTGCCGACGATCGCGTCCTTGGGTCTAAGCGCCACGGCGCTGTTCAAATAAACCTTATGGAACATCCCGCTTCAAAAAGAGAAGGACTAAGGCCCGCTGGTTATGAGATTTATCCCCAAGCCCATGGCTATCCACAATATTTTCCTTCCGTGGGAGAGGACGAAATCAATCTTCTCGACTATTGGCGGGTATTGTGGCGGCGCAAAATACAGATCTGCCTTGTCACTCTGCTCTGTATAAGTGTTGCGATCGCAGCATCATTCCTAATGCCGAAAAAATACAAGGCCCAGGCAACCCTGATGCCCCTTACTTCCAGCGGCAGCGGGGGCTTGTCCAGCTTGGCCAGTCAAATCAGCTCCATTCCTCTGGTGGGTGGGCAATTAGGCGGTTTGGCAGGGATGGGAGGGGGCAAGGCCAAGGAGTTGGTAAATATACTCAAAAGCCGCACCTTGTCGACCCGGGTTGTCGAAAAATTCGACCTAATGAAGGTAATATTTGCCAAGCAGTACGACTCGCAAACTGATACGTATCGCCCTAACTGGCTCGGCATAGTCCCTGTCTTGGAAGACGCTGTGGATGCTTTCACCAAAAAAGTTGTCAAGGTGGAAGAGGACAAAAAAACGGGATTGATTAAAATCGAACTGAAAATGAAGGACCCTGTTTTGGCGGCAAAAGTGGCGAACGAAATGATTTTTCAGCTTCAAAAATTCATCGAAAGCAATTCACTCACTCTGTCCAAACGCAATCGCATCTTCATTGAGGAACAATTAGTGAAAAATGGTTCTAAGCTTTTGGAGGCTGGGAAAGAGCTCAATAACTTTTACGCGCAGAATAAGATCTCTAGTGTTACCCCCCAGCTGGATGTCAACGTAGGATCTTACGAGTCCATCCCAAAACCCTTCGAGGAATTCCAGGAGAACCTCAACGATCTTCAAAGGCGGCAGCAGGAGGTTCAAAAAAAGAAGGAACAGGCTTTCGTCAGGGGAGTCCCCGGCCAGATTTATCTTCAATACCTTACCCTCAACCGGGACTTGATTTCCCGATCCCATGCCCTGTTGACCCAACAGTACGAGCTCGCCAAGATAGAGGAATCAAAGGAAGACTTGGCTTTTCAAGTCATCGACAAGGCCGAGATTAAAGTTCGCCATAGCTCCCCAAAGGCGTTCTTAATCCTCGCCGTTGGGACCTTCGGAGGATTTTTCCTGGCGGTGTTCATAGCCTTTTTCCGGGAATACATCGCCAAACTTCGGGCCAAAGAATCCGCCAGGTGAAAATCGCAGTCATCCACGACTGGCTGGTTACCTACGCAGGGGCCGAGCGGGTCCTCGAGCAAATCCTGTATTGTTTTCCTGAAGCAGATCTATTTTGCGTCGTTGATTTTCTTTCTCCCAACCAGCGCGGTTTTTTGAAGGGGAAAATCCCCCACCCAACCTTTGTCCAAAGGCTTCCCCTTGCTCTCAAGAAATACCGCTCCTACCTGCCGATCATGCCTTTCGCGATCGAGCGATTGGACCTTCGCGACTATGACCTGGTCCTCAGCAGCTCCCATGCCGTCGCCAAGGGGGTCGTCACTCGACCTGAGCAGCTGCATATCTCGTATATCCATTCGCCGATGCGTTACGCCTGGGAACTTCAAGAACAATATCTGCGCGAGACCGGATTGGATTCGGGTTTCAAGGGTGCCGTCATCCGAAGGCTTTTGAAGCGGCTTCGCGCTTGGGATCTTCGCAATACCAGGAGAATTCAATATCTCATCGCCAATTCAGGCTACATCTCGCGTCGCATCCAAAACTGCTACGGACGCGAATCCACCGTGATCTATCCGCCGGTATCCGTCGATGATTTTTCTGGGGAAGAAGCTCGCGAAGGATTCTATCTCACCGTCTCACGCCTAGTCCCCTACAAAAAGGTCGATCTCATCGCCGCTGCCTTTCGGGATACGCCGGAGAAAGAGCTGCTGATCGTCGGCGACGGTCCGGATTATGAAAAGGTCAGGCGCTCCGCCGGCCCCAATGTGCGGATGCTCGGTGCGCTTCCCTTTCAAGAGATGAAACGGCTCTTGCAAAAGGCCCGCGCCTTCGTCTTCGCGGCCGAGGAAGACTTCGGAATTTCCGTCGTCGAAGCCCAAGCTGCCGGGACCCCTGTCATCGCCTTCGGACGGGGCGGGGCGCTGGAAACCGTGCGCGGGCCCGAGGCATCGCATCCCACCGGAATATTTTTCCAGGAACAAAGCGTTTCCGCCCTGCAGGCCGCCGTGCGTGCCTTCGAGGAGCGGCGGGAGATTTTCTCCCTCGAGCATTGTCGGAGCAACGCGCGCAATTTCGATGTTTCGAAGTTTCGCTTAGCCTATTCAAGCTTCGTCAAGGAGCGATGGGAAGGATTTCAAACCCATTTCCCCAAATCTCCAGCCTGAATCCTGTCCCTTCCGCCGTCGAATGCACCTCCGCGCCGATACTTCTCCATCGGGACAGTACCTCCGGATTCGGATGTCCATAGTTGTTGTCTTTACCCGCTTGCACCATGACCGCACTGGGCGCCGTGGCCTCCACGAACGACGCGTTCGAGCTGCTCAGGCTGCCGTGGTGGTTCGCATGCACGACGTCGACCCTGCCCGTCGACTCCGCCAACACCGACTCGACATCCGGCATCAGAAATCCGTCCAGCGAGCCGCCTCCGGTCAGGTCTCCCGCGGTGAGATAGCGGAAATCTCCAAATTCGACCAGTAGGGCGATCGATGCCGCGTTCTCTTTTCCGACATAGGTCGCCGGCGTCAGGTCCACCGTCACCGGCGTGCCGCCGGGAGCGGCCACCACGCCGTTGGCAGCCAGACAGCGGATCTCCACGGCTTCGTCCAGGGGCAGGGACTGCCCCGCTTCCACGCTTTGGCGGGGGATGCCCGCCTCCGCCAGGGCCGCTAAATAGTCCCCAAAGCCCGGACTGTTGTCCCAAGGTGTCCCCCCGCGATCGTAGGCGATGCCCACGGCGATGTCGTCCGGGGTGCCGATTTCGCCGTCCTTGCCGGCCAATAACGACGGTACGCCGCCCAAGTGGTCCAGATCGTAATGGGTGACGAGCAGCGCGTCCAAACGCTGTATCTTCAATTCCCTTAAAAACGGAAGCAGGCGCCCCTGCGCGGCGCTCGGCGGGCCCGCATCGATCAACAAGGTCTTCCCGCCCGGGCTACGCAGCAGCGTCGCGTCGCCTTGCCCGACATCCGGCAGATAGATCTCCAGCTTCGATCCGTCTTCCACCTTGTCGGAAGCTGGCTGGTTGAGGTCGAACTCCCCGCGTTGCGGGAGGACGGGAAGGGGCATGCAGGCCGGCAAACAACAATAAAAAATGAGGACAATCACGAAGAATCGCATGGGGCCTCCTTTCTCGGAAAAATATGCAGAGGTCATGCCAGCCGCAAAAATGCGCCGGAGCTAGGCGGGGAGGAGGTTTTTATTTTGGACTTTCAGGGGGATTGGGAAGGGTCCTTTATGGGGACTTATGTAAAAATATAATTAAATCATATAGTTATAATTGAATTTTGATGAATTTTGAATGGGCGCGCGTTTTCATCCTAAGGGAAATTCCAATGCGATGCCCTTCGCGCACCGTCCGAATTTCCTACGATCCATCTCTGGCAATTTCCCAAGAGTTCCACTAGTATGTGCGGTCCGATGCAAGACCGCGATCCACCGCAACATCCGCGTATGTTTGAAAAACTTTCCAAGGCAATCCGGGAAGAGGAGGGCGACGAAGGCTTTCTTCAATTCGGCTATCAGATCGAGTTTTTGCCCCGGCAAAACTGCCTGGCGATCAAGGTGGTGCTGGGCGACGAAGGCGTCACCCGCTTCGAGCGCTTCGGCATTCACGCGCTGGGCTTGCATCGGCACGGCACCCCCCAAAGCGAGCTCGACCCCGAACACCGCCGCTTCGCCCAGCACCTGCTGCGCTTCGCCAATCTCAACGCCAGCGAGGGCTTTTACGTCGTGCCGCGCAAGCACATCGCCTTTTTTCTTTCCAAGCTCGCGAAATTCCCGCGCGTCGAATCGCTGGGCGACGGATCTCCGGCGAAATTCTCCGAGCAGCCGCTCGTTCCGCTCGTGGAACTGCTCGAGCAGACCAAGTCGCACGTCAAGCTGGCGGCCAGCTTCCAAGACAGCGAGACCTTGAAGGAATTTCCCTTCGCCGGGGCTACGGTCTTCCTGGGTCCGCGCGTCTGGGCCTGGGTGGGAGGCGCATTCTACCCGATCAAGAGCACCGTGCTCAGCCCCATGCTCAGCGACTTCAACGCCGACGGGCAGTTGGTGCTGACGGGCGACGAGGCCGCCGACTTCATTCAAGACTACCTCCCGCAGCTGGCCCGCAAGCCGCAGATGATTCTGCCCGAGGGATTCCATCTCCCGGAAATCCTCGAGACCCAGGCCGAGGCCGTCTATTCGGTCCGCGAAGACACCGCCCGCGACAAGCTGATTCTCGAAATCCTGTTCGCCTACGGCGAGCACCGCGTGCCGCCCCACGAGCAGGAGAGCGAGGTCTTGGTCGAGGCGGTGAAAGACGGAAAAAAGATCCTCGTGCGCCGCAATCTCGCCTACGAGCGCGAGACCCTCGCCCCTTTCCTCGAGCAAGGCTTCCTGCGGGTCGGTCCCACGCGCTTCGAGACGGGCGAGGATAAGGCCCTTGATTTCGTCTCCCAGACCCTGCCCAAGCTCAAGCAAGAGGCCGACCTCGAGGGCGAAGAGGAGCTCCGGCACTTCAAGCTGTTCGGAGACCTCGGCGCCCTGCAACTCAAGGCCAAGGCGGCGCCGGCCGGCATCGATTGGCTGGAGATGGACCTGGGTTTCGAGATCGACGGCATCGAGGTTCCCTACGAGGTCGTCCAGACCCTGATCGCCCAGGGCAAGCGCTACCTGCACATTCCCGGCAAGGGATTCGCGCGCATCCAGAAAGAAGACCTGCAGAAGCTGGAGGAAAAGCTGGCCGAGTTGGAGGGCGAGATCGACGCCGGCGGACGGCTGCGGCTCTCGGGCTACCACGCCGCGTATTTAGACGAGATGCTGCGCGTCGATTGGAGCCGGCACCAGGACTTCGGCGCGATGATCCGCTCGCTGCGGCACTCCCAAGAAATTCCCAAACGCCAGCTGCCGCCGCGCCTTTCCGCCGTGCTGCGCGATTACCAGCACCACGGTTACGACTGGCTGCATTTCCTGCACGATCATCGTTTTCACGGTATCCTCGCCGACGACATGGGTCTCGGCAAGACGCTGCAGGCGCTGGCTTACCTGCAGGATCGGCGCGACCGGCAGGGTCCCATGCCCAACCTGGTATTGGCGCCGACCTCCGTCGTGTTCAACTGGGCGAACGAGGCGCAGAAGTTCACGCCCGAGCTCAAGGTGCTGATCTTGACGGGGCCCGAGCGCAAGCAGCTCTACGAGGAAATTCCCTCGGCCGACCTGGTGCTGACCAGCTACGCGCTGTTTCGCCGCGACGTCGAGGTGCTGGCCAAGCAGCGCTGGCGCACGGTCGTCCTCGACGAGGCGCAGAACATCAAGAACTTCCGCAGCAAGACCGCGCTCTTGGTCAAAGAGCTGCAGTCCGAGCAACGTTGGGCCTTAAGCGGCACTCCGCTCGAGAACCACCTCTCCGAGCTCTGGTCCATCTTCGACTTCCTCATGCCGGGATTCTTGGGCAGCTACCCCCACTTCAAACGCAAGTACCAGCAGCCCGTCGAAAACGAGCAAAGCGCCGAGCAGCTCGACCGCCTGCGCCGCCGCATCTTTCCCTTCATCCTGCGCCGTTTGAAGGACGAGGTCGCCAAAGAGCTGCCGCCCAAGACCGAGGTCGTGCAGTACTGCGAGATGACCGGCGACCAGCAGCGCCTCTATCACGAGATGCTCGCCTCCTGCCGGCGCCAGGTCTTCTCCGAGATCGAGCAGAAGGGCATCGAACGCAGCCACGTGTCCATCCTCACTGCACTGCTGCGACTGCGACAGGTCTGCTGCCACCCCGAGCTGCTGGGCCCCAATTTCAAAAAGCGCGAGATCGTCTCCGGCAAGATGGAGGCCTTCCAAGACCTGGTCACCGAGGTGCTCAGCGAGGGACACCGCATTTTGGTCTTCAGCCAATTCGTCGAGATGCTGTCGTTGCTGCGGATTTGGCTGGAGGAGGAGAAGATCGCCTACGAATACCTCGACGGCCGCACTCGGCGGCGCGAGGAAAAGATCAAGCGCTTCAACGGCGACGCCTCCATCCCGGTCTTTCTGGTCAGCCTGCGCGCCGGCGGCACGGGGCTCAATCTCACCGGCGCCGACTACGTCATTCACTACGATCCCTGGTGGAACCCCGCCGTCCAAGACCAGGCCACCGACCGGGTCCACCGCCTGGGCCAGACCAAGCACGTCTTTTCTTATAAATTAATCACCAAGGACAGCGTGGAAGAGAAGATCCTGATGCTGCAAGAGCGGAAGCGCTCGCTGGCCAAGGGCCTGCTGGGCGCGGATTCGGCCTTGGGTAAAAAACTCAAGATCGAGGACTTGGAGTACTTGTTTTCTTAAATCCAAGGACCTTTTAGGGGTAATCCGGAAGGCTAGTGACTCAGCGGGGCTTCGAGGCCGCTGTCCTCTTGTTTTTTCAAGAATCTGGCCCACTCCTGGCGCAGGGCGTTCATGTCCACCCTGAGGGCAGTACAAATGTTTAAGAGGTTGGTGAACCGGTCTTCGGTAAGTTGAGTATGTTTTTCGAACCGTAGCTCCCAGGCCTTCATTCGATTTTCGAACCGTTGTTCCAGGTCGTCAATGCGCAGTTCCAGTCGGTCTATGCGTAATTCCAATTTGTCGAAGCGTTTTTCCAGTTTATTAAAACGATATTCCAGGCGATCAAAGCGTCGGTCTATTTGCTCAAAACGTCTGTTGATATCTTTAAACCCTTTTAAAACGACCTTTTGGCTCTTTGCAAAGAGCATAGTAAGATTGGCAATCTGCTTCTCGAGGGGTTTTAAGTCGGCCTTTTCCATTTTGAACTCCTTAGCGGATGGCGGTTGCGATTTCAATAGGGCAGTTAATATGCAATATCATTGCCACTCTATTGCGGACTAAGGCATCGCCTCCGCCTTCTTCATCTCCGCCTCCTCCAAGTCCTTCAAGCGGATCCCCCAACGGAAATAATAAAACAAGCCGACCAGCGTGACCGGGATCACCTGCAGGAAGTGAAAGTAGAAGCCGATTCCCAAGGCCGTCGCCTTGTCCAGGCCCAGCCAGGTGTAGGCCAGGACCGCGGCAAACTCGAAGGTGCCGATGCTCGAGGGCGCGCTGGGCAGGGCGATGGCGAAGTTGATGGCGATGAGCACGAAGGTGCTCTGCAAAATCCCCACCTGAATCCCGAAGGCCGCTTCGACGCACAAGAGCATCGCCACTTGTAGCGCCCAGCTAAGGAAGGCCAGGCCCAAGAGCCAAGCGAAGGAAGAGAAGGATCGCAGCGGCTGCGAGGCCTCGCCGATGTGATAGAAAAACTCGATGACCCGGTAGATCGCCGGATGCCGTTTTTCCCACTTCGCCAGGTCCGGCTTCCGTTTCCAGAGCAGGATCAGCATCACCTGCACGCCCACCAGGATCGCGCCCAGGGTGTAGGCGCCGGTCTTGATCCAGATCGGCACTTGCAAAAAGCTCGCAACGAGGAAGGAGAGCAGGATCATGGAGAAGCCGGGAAAGAAGCGCTCCAATCCGACCGTCGTCAGCACCTGGGTGTAGCGCAGATTCCACTTCTTGGCGACGAAGGAGGCGCGGAAAAATTCGCCGGCCTTCAGCGGCAGGAGGTTGTTCGCCATGTAGCCGATGTGGAGCACGTCGAAGAGCGTCCAGAAGGGCAGGGCGGCCAAGGGGCGCAGCAGGCCCGACCACAGCAGGGCACGCAAGGCCATCAGGAGGAAGTTCAGCAGGACCACGCCCAGCAACCACCAGGGCTTCGGCAGCAGGAAGGCCTTGCGCAGGTCCTGGCCGTCGAGGGAATGGAAGCAAAAGTAGATGAAGATGCCGGAGAGGGCGATGCCCAAGACGTTGAAGAGCTGCCTTTTGCGACGCGGGGACATGAAGGTCTTTTTCTGGAGGATCTTGGGGTTATTGGCAAGATTTTATTGATCTTCTTGGCTCCAGCCCTTAGTTTAGGGGCCTTGCTCCTCCGCAGATCCCTCATTTGTCTCTGGCTCCTCTGTCTGGCGCCCGCCCTGGCGCGGGGGTATTCCTCCGTCACCGTTCCGATCGAAGATCCCGTCTACCGCAAGCTCGACAAGTTGGCGGCTCATGGGCTGATCCCCGATCGTCTCATCGGTCAGCGTCCCTATGTTCGCGCCGAGATCGCCCGGCAAGTCGCCGAGGCCCTGCAAAACGTCGAGTCGGTGAAAAACGAAGGCGCCCGGGACTACGTCGACCGCCTTTTGAAAGAGCTGAAACGGGATTACCGCGAAGAGCTCGTCCAAAACGGCGCCCTCGAGGGCAGCGTCCCGGCCATCCAAGGAAGGCCGCTCGAGGAGGGGCGCATGGACTTCCTCTATCTCGATCAAGAGCCTCAGTTCTATGTCCCCAACAATGGCTTCGGCGGCGTCCGCGCCGTCAGCCGTCCCCTCGTCGAGAAGCGGGCTGGCCGTCACTACCAAAGCGGGATCAACCTCGCCTTCGAGACCAGCCATTGGATGCGCCTCGGCAAGTATTTCTCGGCGCAGGCCGAGCCGCGCTTCCAAATCCAAGGGGTGAAGGGAAACGCCGACGCCGAGACCAAGGTCTTCGCGCAGCGGCTCAACGGACGATTCACCTGGAACAAGCTCGACGTCCAGATCGGCCGCGATTCGCTCAATTGGGGGCCTTCGGCTTTGGGCGGTTTGGTGTTCTCGAACAACGCCCGCCCGCTGGACTACGTCAAACTCGCCTCCGTAATGCCCTTTCGTTATCCGTTCTTTTTCAAAAAGTTCGGCATCAACCAATGGAGCCTGGTGGTCGCCAACCTGGGGCCGGAGCAGCGCTTTTCGGATCCGTGGATGGTCTCCTATAAAAATTCCAACCGCGGCAGCCGCTATCTCGAGATCGGATTCAGCCAGACCTTCATCCTGGGCGGCGACGGGGCGCCGCATTTGAGCTTCGGCGACAGCGTCGCGGAATTTTTCGGCGTCGGGGTCGAGGACGGGAAGCGGGCCAGCAACCGCAATTTCGATTTCGAGCTGATCGGCACCATCCCGCAGGCTCGGGGCATGAACCTCTACGCCGAGCTGCATTTCGAGGATTTCGACAAGAATATCTCCGTCCTCTTCGACGAGGACATGTCCTTCCTGGGCGGCGTCTATTTGCCGCGCCTCAACGACAGCGGCACGCTCGACTTGAGGTTGGAATACGTCCGGCTTTCCCCGCGCTACGCGCGCCACGAGACCTTCACCGACGGCGTCACCGAAAACCGCTTTTTGATCGGAGACCCCTTGGGTCCCGATGCCTACGCAATTTCCGCAGAGGTAAATTACGATCTCGGCGAGGACACCCTGCTCAGCGGCGGCTTTCGCTTCGCTCGGCGCAACGGTGACATTTATTCGGTGACCCGCGACGGCGACGGGGTGACGGACTCGGCCGCGTCCTTCGACCGCGCCGAGGAGACTCGGTTTCGCACCACGGCGGGAGTGCGGCACCGCTTCAACGACCGATTGACGGCCCGCTTGGGGCTGGGCGTCGAGCGCGTGCAAAATGCCAATTTTATTCCCGGAAACGGGCGGACCGAATGGCTGGGCGAGGCGGGACTCACCTATTATTTTTGGCCGTCGCTGGAAGTCGGGCGCAGCCCTTGACCGCCTCGGGCGCTTCGCCTCGGCGCAAGGCCCGGCCCAGCCTCCAAGTCTTCCAAAAGGCCTCCCAGATCAAATTCCCCGACATCTTCGAGACCCCACGCCGGCGTTCGGTGAAGGTGAACGGAACTTCCGTGTAGGAGAAGCCCGCGGCCAAGGCTCGCGCGGTGCACTCGATCTGAAAGCAGTAGCCGAGGGAATCGACCGGCGCCGCGAGCAGAAATTCCAAAACCTCGCGGCGAAAGGCCTTGAGGCCGCTTGTGAGGTCCCTCACCGGCAATCGCAGCGCCCGGCGGGCATAGGCGTTGGCGCCGCGGCTCAGGCCGCGACGAAACCAGCCCCAGTCGCGGATGCCTCCCGCGCGGACGTAGCGCGAGCCGAGGGCAAGATCGAAGCCCTCCAAGGCGCCGAGCAGCTTGGGCAGCAGTGCGGGGGGATGGGAAAAGTCCGCGTCCATTTGCAGGACGGCGTCGGCGGGGCCGCCTTGCAAGGCCCGGGCGAAGGCGGCGAGATAGGCCTTGCCCAGACCTTCCTTTTTTGGCCGGTGCAGGACCTCGACGCGCCCCGGATGCGCCGCGGCCAGGGCCTCCGCGATCGCGCCGGTGCCGTCCGGCGAGGCGTCGTCGACGATCAAGAGGCGAAAGGCGGGTTTTAGCCCGAGGATCTCCTCGGCCAAGGCAGGCAGATTCTCTGCTTCATTATAGGTGGGCAGGACGACGAGGGGGTGTCGGAAGGCCATGTCTCGGTCTTTCTTTACTTTTTCGGCCTCGGCCTTTAACCTGACCGGGCCATGGCGAGTTTGTCCCCACGCGAAGAATTGATCAAGATCCAAAAGCAGATTTTTCGCAAAAACCAGAAGATCATCGAGGAATCGATCCTGGTCAGCGAGCAGGGCTTCGCCAAGTACGAGCAGAACTACCTCAAGCGCGTCCGAAGCTTCCGCTCGGTCGCCGACGCCGAGGAGTTGAAAAAGTCCCTGGCCCGCGCCGATTGGATCTACCTGGGCGACTACCACACCAACCGCCAGTCCCAGCGCGCCCTGCTGCGCCTGCTCAAGATGATGATCGGCCAGACCGATCGCTTCGTGATCTGCCTCGAGTTTCTGCAGAAGCGCCACCAGCCCCACGCCGACCGCTTCCTCCAGGGCAAGATGTCGGTGACGACCTTCCTCAAGCGCATTAACCTGCGCAAGCATTTCTACTTCGACCTCTGGGAAAACTTCGAGCCGATCTTCGACTTCGCCAAATACTACCAGCTCGACGTCTACGGCATCGAGTCGGCGCCCTTCGGCGCGGGGCTGAAAAAACGCGACGAGGCGATGGCCAAGACCCTGGCCGAGATCCACGCCCTCAGGCCCGACTACAAGAAGATCGTCTTCGTGGGCGACCTGCACATCGCGCCCGACAACCTGCCCAAGCAGGTGGCCAAGGCGATCGCCGACGGCTACGATCCCGGCCGCGAGCTCTTTCTCTACCAAAATTCCGAAAAGATCTATTGGCGGCTGGCCGAGGCCCAGCTTGAGGACAAGGTCGAGGTCGTCCGCCTCGACGAAAAAAGCTTTTGCCTGATCAACACCCCGCCCATCGTCTGGCAGCAGTCCTACCTGAATTGGCTCGAGAACGAAGAGGGGGAGATCGACTACCAAGACCCCAAGCACAGCTTCCTCGACCTGGCCGACCGCATCGCCAAGTTCCTCGGCATTCGGCTCCCGAAGGCCAAGGACGAGGTCGAGGTCTTCACCTGCGGGGACTTGAGCTTCCTCGAGCGCCTCGAGGAAGACCCCGACTTCAGCGCGCGCGAGCGCCGCATGATCCAGAAGCAGGTCGAGCTCTCCGAGAGCTATTACATCCCGAAACACAAGTGGGTCTACCTGGCCAACGTCTCGCTCAACCACGCGGCGGAGGAGGCGACGCACTTCATCCGGCACCTGGTCGCGGGCGACGAGTTTCCGCGCAGCCACGAGGACGCCTTCTACGCCAACGTCCTGCACGAGGCGATCGGCTTCTTCGGCTCGAAGATCATCAACCAGAAGCGCAAGTGCATGCGCGTCGAGGATTTTCAGAGCTTGATCGAGTATTTCAAGAAGAACCGCGTCCCGCGCGACCGCGGCTTCGAGCTGGAGGTGGCCCACATGGTTATCGAGGTGAAGAAGCACGAGAGGCGCGGCCTGCCCGTCGCCAACGCCGGCTCGATCTACCGCCGGCACGAGCTCTTCTTCGGCGTGACCCACGCGCTGGGCTACATGCTGGGGGAAATTCTCTACCACGCGATGCTGCAGGGGAAATTCGCCAAGCGCGAGATCGGCAAGCTGTTCCGCGATCCCTTCCGCGAGGAGGGGGCCCCCTACCGGGCCTACGCCAAGCTGCTCAAGAAATTCGGCAAGGTTCCGCTGCCGCAGCGGATTTAAATTCTCCGAAAAATACCGGATGCGCCAAGGGCCTATGAGCGTGGGACTCGAGCCCCGAGGTTCGGCCCTTAAGCCGCCTCCGGGACCCCTTGCCAATCCTTCGCGCGCAGCCCCCAGCGAAAGTAGAAAAACAGCCCCAGCGCGGTCACCGGCAGGATTTGCAGAAAATGAAAATATACGGCGATGCCCAAGGCGGTGGCCTTGTCGAGGCCTAGCCCGGTGTAGGCGAGGACCGTGGCGATCTCGAAGGCCCCGAGGTTGCCGGGGGCGCTGGGCAGGGCGATGGCGAGGTTGATCGCGACCAGCACCAGCACGGGGGCCGCCCAGCTCAGCTCCAATCCGTAGGCCAGCTCCAAGACCTTCAGCATCGCGATCTCCGAGATCCACACCAGCATCGACAACAGGACCAGCCATAAGAAAGTCCGCCGGGATCTCAACGCCTGCGAGCCCTCGCCGATGTGGGCAAGGGCCTGGAAGAGCCGGTAGATCCAGGGATGCCGGCTCCGCCACTTTTCAAGGTTTGGATGGCGTTGCCAGAGCAGGAAGAGCCCGGCCTGCACCGCGATCAAGACAAGGGTCATGACGAGGGCCCCGGTCCTGATCCAAGCGGGGAGGGGGAAGACCAGCGCCAGGCCGAGGGCCAGCAGCACCAGGCTGAAGCCCGCGAGGTAGCGCTCCAATCCGATCGAGGTGAGCGCCTGGGTGTAGGGCACGGCGTAGCGTTTCTTGACCACGCCGGCCTTGAGGAACTCCCCCGCCTTCAGCGGCAGGAGGACGTTGGCCATGCAGCCGACGTGCTGGACCTCGAAGAGAAAGGCGAAGGGGATGCGGGCGGCGGGCCGCAGCAGGATCTGCCAGACCCAGGTCTTGAAGCCCAGGACCGCCAGATTGCCGAGGGCTGCCACGACCAGCAGCCAAGGCCTGGGTATGGCGAAGGCGCTGCGCAGCTCCGCCCAGGAGAGGGCGTGGAAGCAATAATAGAGGAAGAGGCCCGACAGCAGGAGGCCGGAGATGCGTAACCAAGGAAGCTGTCGGAGGGATTTCATTAAAAATTAAATAGATACAATAGGTTGTAAAACCAAAGCACAAGGAGTCCCGTTAGAGGAGCCAGGCCCTGGGGCTTTGTCGCCCACCCTTAAAACCAGGTCAAGCCCGCTTGTTTATTCGCGGGGAATCGACTAGGAGACGGCCAACCTTATGAACGTCATTGGGAAATTTCTGTACCAAATTAAGCAGGGCTTTCTCTTCGTCCTCGTCCTCTCGGCCCTCTGCGCCATCGGCATCCAAAACCGCCTCTGGAAGGTAAAATGAGGAAGATCGGCATCGTCAGCGAGTATTTTTACCCCCACCTAGGCGGCATCACCGAGCACGTCTATTTTTATTCCAAAGAATTGGTGAAGCGCGGTTACGAGGTCGTCCTGCTTACCGGTTATGAGGGCGAGACGATCGACGTCGCCATTCCCGAGGGCATGCGCATCGTTCGTCTGGGCAAGAGCGTTCCTTTCTACATGAACAACTCCTTCGCGAAGGTGACGTTGGGGTGGAACCTGGGGAAGAAGGTCCGGCAGGTATTGGCCGAAGAAAAATTCGACCTGCTGCATATCCATTCCCCGCTATTCATGACCCTTCCGATGTTGTTTCTAAAATACTCCGATACGGTCACGGTCGGGACGCTGCATACCTATTTCGACTCCATCGGGCCGCGTTTCCTGTTCCGAACCTTCCAGAACCTTATCCAGCGGTTTTTCGACAAGATGGACGGCGTGATCGCCGTCTCCGAGGCCTGTAAACAGGCCCTGGCGCCCTACCTGAAAGGCGATTTCACCTATATCCCCAACGGCGTCGACACCGAGTGGTTCGCCAACCCCAAGGGGAAGATCGCCCATTTCGACGACGAGACGCCGAAAGTGATGTTCCTGGGCCGAATGGACCCGCGCAACGGGCTCGAGTCGCTGCTCGACGCCTTCCCCGCCGTGGTCGAGCGCCTGCCCGCGGCCAAGCTGATCGTCGTGGGCGACGGCCCGATGCTGCCCCAGTACCAGGCGCAGGCCGGCGTCCTGAACGGCAAAAACGTCTTCTTCGAGGGCCAGATCAACGGCAACCGTCCGGAGTACTTCGCCTCCTGCGACGTCTTCTGTTACCCCGCCAAGATCGCCGCCTTCAGCGTGACGCTGCTCGAGGCGATGGCGGCGGGCAAGCCGGTGGTGGGCACCGACAACCTGGGCTTCCGGCAGGCGATCGAGAACGGCAAGAACGGCCTGCTGGTCCCCCCCGAAGACAGCGGGCAATTGGCCAAAGCCTTGCTTCATTTATTGGAGGATCGCGAGACCGCCGCCCGGATCGCCAAAAACGGCCAGGATTGGGTGCAGAGTATTTCCTGGTCGCGGGTCACCGACCGGGTCTTGGATTTTTACGACCAGGTCTACCGCCGTGAGCGGGGCGTTCCCTGGAAATAACGAGAAATATGAAGCGTTCATTTCCCAAACTCTACCAGTTGGGCTTGGCCTTTCCCAAGACGGTGCTGCTCCTCGCGGCGCTGTTCTCCGCGCTTTCCCTTTATTTCGTCCAAAAGCTCGCCTTCAACAGCGACTTCGCCTCGCTGTTGCCGCAAGAGACCGAGAGCGTCCGCAACTTGCGCAAGTTCGAGCGGCATTTCGGCAACGTCGGCTACGTCGTCCTGACCGTCGAGTCCAAGGATCCGGAAGCGGCCGAGGCCTTTGCGGACCGCCTGGCCGAGGCCTTGCCCCGGCTTTCCGAGGTGAAATACGTCGACTACAAGCAGCCGGTGGAGTTCTTCAAGAAGCGCCTCTGGTATTACCTCGAGACGGAAGACTTAACCGAGATCGAGCGCCGCATCGAGCGCTCGCTCGCGCTGCAGGAGAAGGGCGTCAGCCCGGTTTTCAATGACTTGATGGACTTCGCCGACGAGGAAAACCGCCCCGACCTCACTTTCGCCGACATCCGGAAGAAATACGAGGACAAGCTGGACGGCGAGGTGCAGAAGTTCAGCTCCGGTTCGGTCGAGGATCCCTTTCAAATCGTCTGGGTCAAGCCCAGGCGGCCCTCCAGCGACCTCGACTACAACCGCCGGCTGATCGCCGACATCCGCGGCCTCGTCGACGATTTGAAGCGCGAGACGGGCCTGGCTTCGGTCCAGGTCGGCTACACGGGCGAATACCAAAACAGCGTCGAGCAGGTCGATCACGCCAAGGGCGAGATCTCCTGGATTTCGGCGCTGGTCACCTTCCTGCTGCTCTTGGTCGTCGTGCTGTACTTCCGCAGGCTCAGCGCCGCGCTGTTGATCGGCTTTCCGCTGCTGCTCAGCGTCGTGTGGACGATGGCCATCCTGTATTTCTCGCTCGGCCACCTCAACATGATGACGGGCTTCGGCGCCGCGATCCTCACGGGTCTCGGCAGCGACTACGGCATCTTCCTGCTGACGCGCTACTACCAAGAGCGGGCCGCGGGGCGGGACTTTTCCGAATCCTGCCGCCTGGCCTTCGGCAACACGGGCCGCGCGACCTTCGGATCGATGGTGACGACCGTGGCCGCCTTCGCCGCGCTGCTCTTTTCCAACTTCCAGGTCTTCGTCGAGCTGGGCATCCTGGGCGGCGTGGGACTGGTGATGAACTACCTGGCGATGATGCTGATCGTCCCCAGCCTGCTGAAGTTGGCGCATGACTGGCAGGGCCATCGTTGGTTCCAGTGGTTCCACGGCCTCGACCGCCTGCCCAATTTCAATCCTTTCGGGCGCGGTGGGGCCTGGGTGCGCTGGTTCACGCCGCGCCGGGCCTGGCTGGGCACCGGGGTCGCCCTTGTCTTGGTAGCGCTCTCCGCCCTGACGCTTCCGGTCCAGAGTCGCATCTATTATGAGGACGGTCAGATGGACGTCCAGGAGCTGCCCGCCAATCGACTCAATCAGCGCGTCAGCCAGGCGAGCTACGGCACCTTGAAGCCCGGGGTATTGATGGTGGGCTCCGAGTCCGAAGAAGGGAAGCTGCTGGAATACCTGAACGCGAAGATCGACAGCCGCCCGTCGGAGGAGCTGGTCTACCATAAGGCCCTGGGGCTCTCGAGTTTCGTCCCCTCCGACCAAGATGGCAAGCGCGAGCGGCTGGCACGGATCCGCGACAAGCTGGCGCTGGCGAAGTTGGTGAACAAGGACAAGAAGGCCCAGACCCTGGAGAGCCTCGCCGACAGCCTAGTCGTCCCGCCCATCACGCGGGAGGGGCTGCCCGAAGAGGTGCGGCGCGCCTTCCGAGCCCAGGACGGCGCCGCGGTGAACACCGTCTTGGTCTATCAGTCCCTGCCGCGCACCTCCTCGCAGAACATCGGGCGGTATTACCAGGGCATCGAGCAGGCCCGTCGCGAGAGCGGCATCGCCTTCGAACCGGTCGACGCCGTTTTCGTGCAATGGGACCTGATCAAGCTGATCGAGCGCGAGGCGCCGCGGGGCATGGCCCTGATCCTGCTCTTCTTCGCGGGATTCCTCTTCGTCACCCTCAAGCCGCCCAAGCGGGCTTTGACCGTCTTCCTCAACCTCCTGGGCAGCTTGGTGCTGCTCTCCGGGGCGATGTGGCTCTGCGACGTCCGACTCAACGTGATGAACATCGCCATCATCCCGATCGTGCTCGGCACCGGCATCGACTGCTTCATCCATTACAGCCACCGCTTCGACGAGGAGCGCGACCTTTCCGAGATCGTCCGCCGCGACGTGCCGGCGATCTTCGTCTCCAGCCTGACCAGCCTGATCGGCTTCGGCGGCCTGGCTCTCTCCTCCAGCGCGGGGCTGCGCTCGATCGGGTGGGTCTCGATCCTGGGCCTGAGCATCGTGACCCTTGTCTGCGTGTGGGTGTTCCCGCGCCTCCTCCTGCTCGAAGGAGCCTCGGGAACCGAGCCCGATTCGGTGAAGGGCGGGGCGCTCTCCGCCCAAGTATTTGATTGACGCTTCCTTAGGCCCCGGCTAGTCCCAGGCCCTATGCGTTTTCCGCGAATTCGCCGGTATTTCCTCGTATTTTTCTGCGTTTGGGGCATCGCTTCGGGGCTGTTGCCGACGTCGCTTTTCGGCCAAGCCTCGGTGAACGTCCCGGTCAGCGATCCCGTCTACCGCGACATCGACAAATTGGTCGCGCACGGCCTGGTCGACAAGATCATCATGGGACAGCGGCCCTTCTCGCGGCGCGAGGTGGCGCGCATCGTTAAAGAGGCGATGGTCCACCTTTCCCGAATCGAAGCGCCCTTGCAGTCGGCCGATACCGCTCCGGAACAAAAGGAGAAGCTCCAGGCTCGGCTGGATTATCTCGCACCGATCTTGGCGCGCTTGAAACGGGAATATCGCGAAGAATTGATCCAATGGGGCGCCCTGGAAGGCGAGACGAAGTGGTATTCCCTGCACCCCATCGACAAGGTCGAGGCGGGGGTCGCCGTTGCGGCCAGCCCCGCGGAAGCCTTGCCCTTTTCCAACGGCATCGGCGAGATCGACGCCGTCATCAACCCCTTGTTGGACGATCGGCAAGGCCGGCATCTCGTCAACGGTTCCAATCTTTGGTTGGAGACTTCGCATTGGCTGAGGGCCTCCAATCACTTCGCTATGTATCTGCGCCCCCGCTTTCAATTGGGCATCGGGCGCCCCGGGACGCCGGACGAAAATCGCGCCGATATCCTCAATCTCTACGGGAAGTTCTGGGTCAAGAACCTCGAGATCGAGATCGGAAGGGATAACTTTTTCTACGGACAAGCGGCGAACGCGGGGCTTATGCTCAGCAACAACCCCCGAGGCTTGGACTTCGCGAAGATCAGCAACGACAGCCCCTTCATCTTCCCCTGGGTCTTCAAATACCTGGGCGCCCATAAGATCAGTTTCTTCTATGCGGATCTCGGGCCTCAGCAGCGCTTTCCGCACTCGTATTTGGCGGGCTATAAATGGACCCTTCAGCCCCTCAGTTTCTTCGAGCTGGGCGCCTCCTTGGTCACCCTCTCGGGCGGGGAAGGTTCGCCGCCCAACAGCTTCGGCAACCGGGTGGAAGATCTGTTTCCCGTCGTCAACCGCGCCTTCAACGAGGCCTCCAACCGGATGGGAGGGGTCGACGGCAGGTTCCGCATCCCGCCCTTGCGCGGCGCCGAGATATACTTCGAGGCGATCTGGGACGACACGCCGGGGCTCAACTACCGGGACCTTTGGCAGGACGTGGGCTATCAGTTCGGCCTCTATTTGCCTCGGTTAACCAATTCCGGAAACGTCGATTTTCGTTTGGACTACCAGCGCACCGGGGTGCGCTTTTACCGGCACGGGCAATTTACCTCGGGTTGGACCCTGAATCGCTTTATTTTGGGCAACGACTTGGGGCCGAATGCCTTCGGCATCTACGCCACCGCGAGGTGGGACATCAATCCGCAAAACCTCCTCAGCTTCCAAGCGGCCTTCGAAAACCGCAGCAGCGACATCTGGGCGATCAATACGGTGGTCATCGACGGCAAGAACAATCTGGTCGGGGATTTTTTCAAGGTCGTGGATAATCCCGACGAACGACGTTATCGCCTGGTCTCGGAATGGCAACACCGCCTGTTGAGCGATGCCATGTTGCTGCGGGTCAGAGCCGGCTACGAGCGGGCCACGGCCTTTAATTTCGTGGCGGGCAACGATCGGAACAATTTTCTAGGCGAAGTCAGCGTGCAGCTGGATTTGGATCGGTGGACGCGGTTTCCGAGATAGGGCGCAGGTATTTTGGGTCTTGTTCCAGGTCGATCCGCATCCCGGACGGACCGCCCGGTTTCCTCTTCAGCGTTTTTCCCAAACAATCCGTCTCTATAAAGCCGCCTTGCCAACCCTCGACGGCGACCCCGCGGCTCTTTCCGGCGGTGGTCCATGCCGCCAGGCGTTTCTCGCCGTCCTTCTCGAAGAGCAAGACGTAATCATCAAAGTATTGGGTGGGAAGCCTGCGGACGAAGCGGAAACCGCCCAGCTCGCGGCTTAAAGTTCGGATGGCATGGAATGCGGGCTTCTCGCGCCGGAAGTCCTGTCCGACGATGCCGAAGCGATGCTCTTTTTCCTTGGGGTTGTCTCCGTCGTCTTTCCAATCGTACCAGATCGTGACGGGAATACCTTGGTAGAGATTGAAGAGATACATCCTGGGCAGGAATCGGGTCTGTTTTTCCTCGTCGACGCCGAATTGGGCCGTGGAATACCCCCATTCGCCGGAAAGAATCGGGAAGTCGGCCTGGTCGGGGTCGAACTCACGCAACAGCTTGCGAAGTCGGGCGTACATGGTGCCCGCGGTTTCGGGTTTCATCCACCAGCGGTAGGGATGGATGCTCAGCGCCGCCCAATGCTCCAGGACTCCGGCCCGGAAGAGCTTGCGAAACAGCTTGTCGGGCAGGCGATAGCTGGCCGGGCCGATCAGGGCTTCTTGGGGGAGGTTTTTTTGGAAGGCCTCGGTCACCGTCTGGGCCAGGCGGACATAATCGTCCAAGTTGGGCTTGGGTTTCCAAAAAATCGTTCCGTTGGGCTCGTTCCAGATTTCCCAAAGGTAGCCTTTTCCGGCATAGCGGCCGGCCGCGGCGACCGCCCAGCGGGCGAAGGCCTGGCGCGTCACCTCGTCGCGCGGGGCCAGGCCGCCGTCGTAGAGCGGGTTTCCGTAATCGAGGATGAAGAGGGCCTTCAGTCCATGCTCGTCCAAGGCCTGAACCAGGCGGTCGTAAGCGCTGAAGTCGTAGACGCCTTTCTCGCGCTCGGTGCCGTCCCAATGCAAGTCCATCCGCACCCAGCGCGCGCCGGACTCGGCGATCTTCTTCATCTCGCCGGGCTGGGGATCGGTGAAGTGGATATTGACCCCGAAACCGTCGGTGACGACAAGAGGGGGAATGCTGGGGTGCGGGGCACGGGCCTGCGCGGAGGCCTGCGTCAGCAGGACCACTGTGCCGAAAAAGAACGTCGCGAGGATATGTCGCAGGGCGGCGGCACCCACGGGACTATTCGTAATAATCCAGACCCAGGTGCGTGATCTGCTCTTCGCCCATCAGGTAGCGTAGGGTGTTTTTGAGCTTCATCTCTTGGATGAAGAGGTTGTGCTCGGGATAGAGCCCCGCCGCCGTCATCGGCGACTTATAGTAGAAGCTGAGCCACTCTTGGATGCCCTTCATGCCGGCGCGCTTGGCCAGGTCCATGAAAAGGACGAGGTCGAGCACCAGCGGGGCGGCCAGGATGCTGTCTCGGCAGAGAAAATCGATCTTCAGCTGCATGTCGTAGCCGCACCAGCCGATCAGGTCGATGTTGTCCCAGCCCTCTTTGTTGTCGCCGCGGGGCGGATAATAGTGGATGCGGACCTTGTGGTAGAAGTTCCCGTACAGGTCCGGATAGAGCTCGGGTTGCAGTATGGTGTCGAGGACGCCCAGCTTGCTCTCTTCCTTCGTCTTGAAGGAATCCGGATCGTCCAGGACCTCGCCGTCGCGGTTGCCGAGGATATTGGCGGAAAACCATCCGGAGAGACCGAGATAGCGGGCCTTGAAACCGGGGGCGAGGATGGTCTTCAGAAGGGTTTGGCCCGTCTTGAAGTCCTTGCCGGAGACCGGCGCCTTGGTTTCCTGCGCCAGCTCGAGCAGCGCCGGGGTGTCGGTCGTCAGGTTGGGCGCGCCGTTGGCGTAGGGAATGCCCAGCTTAAGGGCCGCGTAGGCGTAGATCATGCTGGGGGAGATCGTCTTGTCGTCCTTGTCCAGGGCGGCCTCGAAGGCCTTCAGGCTGGCGTGCGCGGGGCCGGGTTGGATGAAGACCTCGGTGGAGCCGCACCAGATCACCACGATGCGCTTGGCGCCGCTTTGCTTTTTGAAGTTTTCGATGTCCTGGATGACTTGGTCGGCCAGCTCGCGGCGGGTGCCTTTCTTGACGTGCTTGCCTTCCAGTTTTTTCACGAAATTCTGGTCGAAGGCCCCGGCGAAGGGCTTGAGCTGTTGCAGTGGCTCTTTGACGGCGTCGAGATCGCTTTTTTTGAGGACGCCGGCCTTGGTGGCCGCCTCGTAGGCGTTGTCGGGGAAGATATCCCAGGCGCCGAAGACCAGGTCCTCGAGCTTGGTGATGGGGACGAAGTCTTTGACGAGGGGATTTTTTTTGTCTGTACGTTTTCCGAGACGGATATGGCCCAGCTGGGTGAGGGAACCGATGGGCTTGGCGAGGCCGCGCTTGATCAGCTCGACGCCGGCGACGAAGGTGGTGCTGACGGCGCCCAGGCCGACGAGTAAGATGCCCAATTTTCCCTGTGCGGCTTCAATGGGAGTTCCCTTTTCGATCATATATACCTTTCTCGTTGAAAGCTGGAATGTGACTGGAGGTGCGCCTATAGCATTGCGATTCCGGCCTTGTAAACGCCGATTTTCAGGGCTGCCGGGGAAAAACCTAGGGGTTGTTTCGGGATTTTTGAAGGCGTTATTTCGTACAGAATCAACGGCATAAAATTGCGGAATTATTAGAAAATTCTTAGCAACAAATGCGCGGCGCCACCGACATATTCTCGTTCCCGAAATACTTCATTCTATGAAAGTCAGCAAAGTGAGCACTCGCCCCGTTTTCGCCCCGGAGGAAGCTCCGAAAGGAGATTTTCTCAAGCCCAAGTCCGCGCTCCAAGAGTCGGCCTTTTTCGCCGCCCAAGTGCGGGGGATCGGTCCCCTCAAGTTGAACACCGCCAAGGCCAAGCTGAAGCTTCGCAAAAAGGTCGAGGCCAGCCTGACCGAAGTCTTCAAGGTGCCCGCCTTGATCGACGGCCTGACCGACTACCTCGCCGAGGTGATGAACGAAGACCCGCAGCGCGCACGGCTTTGGGGCGTCTAACCGGGATTTCCTTCCTCCGCGCGATAGGCCATCGCCTCGCTTAAGTGAACCGTCTCGATCTCTTCCGTCCCTGCTAGGTCCGCGATCGTCCGAGCCACCTTCAATACCCGATGATAGGCCCGCGCCGACCAGCCCCATCTTTCCACCGCCGTTTTCAATAAATCTTCCGCCTCCGCCTCGAGGCCGCAACATCGCCGCAGCTCCTTGGGGCCCATCTGCGAATTGAATAGCAGGCCCGCCTCCGCGAGGCGCCGTCGCTGCCGCTCTTGCGCGAGGGCGACGCGGTCGCGGACCTGCCGGCTGCCTTCGCCGGGGGCCGTGGATTTCAGTTCCTCGAAATTCAAGGCGGGAACCGTCAGGCGCAGGTCGAAGCGGTCCAAGAGGGGTCCGCTGACCTTGCTCTGGTAGCGCGCGATCGCCGCCGGGGGGCAGACGCAGGGAGTTCGCGGGTTGCCTAGGCTACCGCAGGGGCAGGGGTTCATCGCCGCGGCCAGCAGGAAGCGCGCCGGGTAGCTCAGGCTGTGGCGGGCGCGGGAGATCGTCACGCCATGGCTCTCCAAGGGCTGGCGGAGGGCCTCGAGGACATGGCGTTTGAACTCGCCGATCTCGTCCAGGAACAGCACGCCGTTGTGCGCGAGGCTCGCCTCGCCGGGGCGCGGGACGCTGCCGCCGCCGATCAGGCCCGCCTCCGAGATGGTGTGGTGCGGGGCGCGAAAGGGCCTTTGCGCGATCAGCCCGGCTTCGGGACCCAGGCGTCCGAGGAGGCTGTAGATCTTGGTCGCGGTCAGGCTTTCCTCGCGGGTCATCGGCGGAAGGATGGAGGGCAGGCAGCTGGCCAGCATGGTCTTGCCGGTGCCGGGCGGGCCCACCATCATCAAGTTATGAAAGCCCGCGGCGGCGACCTCGAGGGCGCGCTTGGCGTGGCCTTGGCCTTTTACCTCGGCCAAGTCCGGAAGATGGGGTGCTTGGGGAGGGCGGGGCGGTGGCATCTCCGTCGCCAGGGGGAGGGGACCGCGGCCCTTCAGGAACTCTACGACCTCGGGCAGGTTTCGGGCGCCCATCGTTGGGACTTCCTGGATGAGGCCGGCCTCGTGGAGGTTTTCGAAGGGCAGGATCAGGCCGCGCCAACCCCTTTCTTTGGCCAGGGCCGCGGCGGAGAGGGCGCCGCGAATCGGCCGGAGGCCCCCGTCCAGCGAGAGCTCGCCCAGGAAGGCGTAGCCTTGGAGCGACTCGACCGGAAGCAATTCGGCCGCGGCCAAGAGGCCGATCGCGATCGGCAGGTCGAA
>JAANMW010000635.1_pt1 | contig 41006 bp, 34 predicted proteins | sample 7279671 | NCBI WGS metagenome assembly JAANMW01 (sample SAMN14094541, study PRJNA606508) | bioreactor metagenome | isolation source: A lab-scale SPAN reactor treating ammonium-rich wastewater day 247 | place: Ireland: Galway | collected 2017-09-19 | reverse complement strand
CGACATCACTGCCGTTCGTTTATCTCGCCGACGGCAGCCAATTCAACAATCAGCAGTACCTGCTCGTCGGCAGCGAGATCATGCGCATCACGAAGCGCGGCACGTCGACCATCGAGGTCACGCGTGGGATGAAAGGCACGCAGCCGACGGCGTATCCGGCCGGGACAGCGATCACGCCCATGACCGAAGATCTCGCCAAAGCCGCCGAAGCCCTGCCCTCTGATGACACGTCGCTTAGGGTCAGCACGGGGTTTGGTCACTTGTTTACGCCCGGCGAAGAGATCGAAGTCGACGCCGAGATCATGCGCGTGAGCGCGGTCGAAGGGGATACGCTGACCGTTGAGCGCGGCGTTCAAGGCACGGTGGTCAACAATCACACCGCCGGCGCCAACATCGCGATTCCGGATCCCGTCACGTTCGGCGAGTTCATCTCAAACACGCTGTGGCAGCCTCAAAGTGGCGAGTTCGGCATCCTTCCGCTCATCACCGCCACGCTGCTGATTAGCGGCGTCGCGCTGGCGGTCGCCATTCCCCTCGGCCTCGGCGCGGCGGTCTATTTGAGCGAGTATGCCCGGCCCGGCGTCCGTAATGCCCTCAAGCCGACCCTCGAAGTGCTGGCTGGCATCCCGACCGTCGTGTATGGCTTCTTCGCCCTCACGTTCGTCACGCCGACCTTACGAAACCTGCTGTTCGGCGCATCGCTCAACTCGCTGAACATGCTGGCAGCGGGGATCACTGTTGGCGTTCTCATTACTCCGCTGATTAGCTCGATGTGCGAGGACGCCATCAGCGCCGTGCCGCGCTCGCTCCGCGAGGCGTCTTACGCTGTCGGCGCGACACGCCTTGAGACAACGGTCAAAGTCGTACTGCCGGCGGCGGTCAGCGGCATTTCGGCCGGGATCATCCTCGCCATGTCGCGTGCGGTGGGCGAAACGATGGTGGTGCTGTTGGCCGCGGGCGCTGGCCCGAACTTCACGTTCGACCTGCGCCAAAGCGCAGAGACGATGGCCGGCCATATCGCGCGCATCAGCACCGGAGACATCTCCTACGGTTCGCTGGACTACACCAGCATCTTCGCGGTCGGCATGACGCTGTTTGTGTCGACGCTGGCGCTCAACATCGTCAGCGACTTGATCTCTCGCCGTCTGCGCGAAAGGTACTAGGGCCGATGGCGAACCTGATCGACTCCGGAGCATACCGGTCACAGGTCAAGCGGCGGAACGCGCGCACGCTCATCATGCAGCGGCTCTCCCTTGCGACATTGGCCGTCTCGATCATCGTGCTTGCGCTGCTGCTGCTGAACGTCGTCAACCAAGCGTTCGGGCTGGTGGCGCAGCGATACACGGTCGATCCAGATACGTTGGCGGAACGGCCGCTCGCCGAGCTATCGCCTCCGGAGCTGGCGGCCGTGCTGCTTGAGCACGTTCCGCGCCGCTTGCTCGTCATCGTGCGCGACAATCTGTACCGTGGTGATCCGGCGGCGTTCACCCGCCTGACGCTCGGCGAAAGCATCGACGGCGACGTGCCCGAAACGGTTCGCGAGCTGCTGCCAACGGATCTTCCCGAAGCGGAACGCAACCGGATCTTTGCGGAGCTGCTCGGCCTCAATGTGAGCGAAGACGTGCTGCGTGCGATCATCGACGCAGAGATCGTGAAAACCGAGATCGACAAGGGGTGGCCGCTGCACGAGAGCCTGCTGAATCGGGCCGCGATCGAAGTTGACATGCTGACGAACTACCCCGACTCAGAACTCGTTTTCAAATCGTGGCTGGACGTCCGGTTCGTCACGTCGCAGCTCTCGTCACGGCCGGTCGAAACCGGCATTCGTCAAGCGATCTTGGGTACGGCATGGCTGCTCGCGCTGACGGTGTTGATCTCGTTTCCGCTGGGCGTCGGCGCGGCGCTGTATCTGGAAGAATACGCGTCCGACAACTGGTTTAATCGGATCATCGAGACGAACATCCGCAATCTGGCTGGCGTCCCGTCGATCATCTACGGCATGCTGGGCCTCACCGTCTTCGTGCGGACATCCGAGGGCGTCACTGGCGGGCGCAGTATCGTCTCTGGCGCGCTCACCCTTTCGCTGCTGATTCTGCCGATCATCATCATCAGTGCGCGTGAGGCGCTGCGGGCGGTGCCCTCCAGCCTCCGCGAAGCATCTTACGGCCTCGGCGCGACCCGCTGGCAGACCCTCTCGCGGCAGCTGCTTCCGTCGGCGCTTCCGGGCATTCTAACCGGCGCGATTCTGGGGCTGTCGCGGGCGATTGGTGAAACCGCGCCGCTGTTCGGCATCGCCGCGACGTTCATCAACACCGATCCCACCGGCCCCGGATCCCGCTTCACCGTGCTGCCCATGCAAATCTACGCGTGGACGGGTCAGCCCGACGAGTTGTTCCGCTTCAACGCCAGCGCCGCCATCATTGTGCTGATGGCGCTGCTGCTCGCCATGAATTCCGCCGCGATTTACCTGCGCAACCGTGCTGTCAATTAGAGGGTGTAAGCCAATGCAAAGCGCCGCCATCGAGATCAGAGACGCTGAATTCTTCTACGGATCAACGCGCGCCGTGGTCGTGCCGGGCCTAGAGATAGCGAAGAACCGGATAACGGCATTTATCGGGCCGTCCGGCTGTGGCAAGTCAACCGTGCTGCGCGCCATCAATCGCATGAACGACCTCGTTCCCGGCGCGCGCGTCACCGGCGAAATCCGGTTCAACGGGCATGACCTGTACGGGCCGGATATTGACCCGGTCGAGGTTCGCCGGCGAATCGGGATGGTGTTCCAGAAGCCAAACCCGTTCCCCAAGTCCATCTACGACAACGTGGCGTACGGCCCGCGCCTGCTCGGCATCCGTGACAAAGCGCGCCTTGATACCATCGTCGAGTCATCGCTGAGGGACGCGGCGCTTTGGGATGAAGTCAAGAATGACCTCAAGAAGTCCGGCACGGCGCTTTCGGGCGGGCAGCAGCAGCGGTTGTGCATCGCCCGCACCATCGCTATCGAGCCAGAGATCATCTTGATGGACGAGCCATGTTCGGCGCTCGATCCAATCTCGACACAACGGATCGAAGAGCTGATGCGCAAGCTGCAGGAGCACTATACGATTGTCATCGTGACCCACAACATGCAGCAAGCGCAGCGTATCTCCGACTTCACCGCGTTTTACAACATTCGCAGTCAGGGATTGGACGACGGCCGGGATCGGCGCTGGGGCGAGCTGGTGGAATTCGGGCGAACGGCGGCGTTGTTCAACCGACCTACGCAGAGAGAAACCGCCGACTACATCTCCGGTCGTTTCGGCTAGGATAGGCGAGCCGACCTACCGTTCACAATCCGGTTGTGACGACGAGAGAATCTACAGCGGGCCGTCGCTTGGACAGCCCGCTTGCTGTTGATCGGTTTGCGCTGTTACCGCAGCCCCGGCTCACTGATGAAGATGTCGCGGCTGTAGCGCGTAGCGCCTTCGACGATGACGTTCGTCTGATAGCCGTAGCTCAACTCGAACACGTTCAGGCCGTTGAACTGCTGGATGATCGGCTTGAAGATGCCCGCGTTGCCGTCATAGACGTTCAGCACCGGCTCACAGGTGATCTGGGCGGGTTCGGCGCAGATTTCAAGCGCCACCTGCACCGCGCGGGTGGTCGGATTATCGACGATGTAAGTGACGCGGATGTTGTTCCATGTCACCAGCGTCTTATTGACCGGCACCGGGCCAATAGGCACGGCTTCGCTGGTGGCGACCGGCGTAGCCGCCTCAAACAGCGCGATGATCGGGCCAGAGCCGGTCGGTGTGGGCGTGGGCTGCGGGCCGTTACACCACGCGGCGTCACAGAACGTGCGCGGCCGCCGGCCTTCGAGGTTGGGCAGCAAGCGGAACGACTCTTCCGGCATGGTCGTCCAGCGCCGGTCGATGAACACCGCGAAATCGTCGCCGGTGACGAACATCATGTTGGACTCTTGAAAGTTGCGGAACCACGGCCGGAACACGGTATTGAACGGCATCACGCCCATGTATTCAAGCGCGGCCACATCCAGATAAGAGAACGCGTTCTGCGATTCAAACAGCAGTTCCTCATCGACCTCGCCCGTGATCTCTTCGAGCTGCACCTCGGTCTCGGCGGTTTGGATCGCAAGCTCGGCCAGTTGGGCGCAGTAGACGTCGTTATCGGGCTGTGTCGCGTCGATGCCCTGCGCGACTGGGCCAACGCGCGCTTCGAGCAGGGTCACTAAGGTTTGCAGCGTTGTGTCACACCGCACGACCGGATTCGTCCCCTGCCACCCATGCGGGCGCACGCCCTCACCCATCGTCAAGTCTGCGAGCGTCTCGATGTCAAGCCGGATGCTGCGGTACGACACCAGCGGCGAGGCGCTGATCACACCGATCCAGTTCTCCGGGCGGATATCCAGCCCGAGCTGATTATCGGCCAGCGTATCAAGGTCGATGAATACGTCACTGATGAAGGTAGGCGATCCGTCAACGCGGTTGCCGATCCACCCGTCCGGGCGCGTATCGAGGCCGAGGCGCTCGTCTGCGAGGCGTTCGAGATCGCCGCGCAGGCTGCCGATCAGTTCCGGCGTGAACGTCGTCGCGATGGTGTCTTGTAGAAGCTCGCCGAAGATGCGATCTTCAACCTCGGCCTTTACGACGGTGCAGTAATCCAACACAGCCTCGACCGTCGCCGGCTGAATGTTGTAGTCACGATCCAGAATAAGGACGATGTTTTGAAGCGCACGGTCACAGCGCACGATGGCCGGCGCGCCGAACCATTCCGTAGGGCGTGCGGTTCTGCTGCCATAGTATTCCGTGGCGATAAGCTCTAAGTCGTGGCGGATATTGCGAACGATGAGCGACGGAGTGGGCGATGACGCGCCAAACCAGTCATCGGGGCGCACACCCAGCCCGAAAATCCGATCCGCCAACTGTTCATTGTCGTAGAACAAATCCGCGAGGTAATTGCCCGCTTCAAGGTTGGTGTTACCCGTCCACGTCTCAGGCCGGATACCGGCGCCGTACGCTTCTTCCGCCAACAGTTCGAGGTCGGCCCGAACCGCGACTTCGAACGCGGGTTCCGCTGCGGCTTGATCGCCCTCCTGTGCGCCCGCCACGAGCACACCGGCAACCAGAACCACAATCAGCGCGCTCCACAACACTGTGCGCATCCGCGTCATCCAGCCCATCGGGTCGTCCTCGTCGTTCAGCCGCAGTTCCCGCGTATTATACATCCCCCGCAAGAATCACGAAACTTAACTTGCCCACGTCTCCATTTTGCGGCACACTGAACACATGACACGTCGTTTGATCACCCTACTCTTGTTTGCATTCGTCGTCGCCGTCGTGGTGACAGCGTGTACCAGCAGCACACCGGCCCCGACCGACAGCCCAACGGCAACCGTCGCGGCGCAGGAAGTGACTCCGGATCCCTCCGCCGAACCGCTGGTGCCGAACCCATTCCCGACGAGCGTGCGCCCACCGACGCTTGATCCGGCGTCCATCCCTACCCTCGAAGTCCCCGATCCCGGTGGCGCGCGCCCCGGTGGCGTGGGGACGCTGGTCGCGGAAGGGACGGTCGATCCCGAACGTGCGGCGCAGTTTTCGCGGGTCGTCCTCGTGCGCACCGGCGGCCCGACCAATGAGGCTGGCGAGACCCTCGACGAGACTATCACCATTGAGTCGAACGGCGCCGTGACACGAAACGGCGCAACCGGCCGGATCGATGAGCAGTCGGTCAGCGCGTTGAACGACGTACTCAATTCCGTCAACTTGTTTGCGGTACAGGCGAACTTTTTAGGCCCGATCATCAACGAAGGGCCAATGCCGTACACGTACCAGCTGCTGGTGGATTACGACGGGGTCGAACTGCTGCTCACCGCGCAAGACGGTTACATGCCCCGCGAAATTCAAGCGATTATCGCCGCGGTGCTGCAAGAGGGCTTCAAAGTCTCCCGGCCGTGACCCAACACCCTAGCCACGATACCATCACGATCGAACTGGCGGCGATGGCGAACGGCGGGCGGGCGCTTGGCCGTGTCGATGGACAAGTCGTGTTCGTGCCATATACCATCCCCGGCGAACGTGTCGAGGCGCGCATCGTAGAGTCGCGTGGGCGGGCGCTCTTCGCCGAGGGCATCACCCTGCTGGAGGCCAGCGCCGACCGCGTGTATCCGGAGTGTCCACACTTTGGCCCGGGACGCTGCGGCCGGTGCCAGTGGCAGCACATCCACTACGACGCGCAGCTTCTGCTCAAGCAGGACGTCCTCGCCGACCAGCTCATGCGGATCGGCGGGCTGGACGAAACGATACTTGAGCGCACCCTGAAGCCGATTATCCGCAGCCCGTCCGCGTGGCAGTACGCGAATTCGCTGAGCTTCACCATCACCCCGGACGGCCTCGCGCTGCCGTCTCTCGACAACGACCGTCAAGTCGTCATCGAGACGTGCCTCATCCTGCACCCCGACCTGCAAGACGTGCTGAGCAAGGTGCAGTTCGAGCCGGACGCGAAGGTCGAGCGTGTGCGGCTTATGCGCGGCACGGAAGGCGCGCCGATGATGGTGCTCTCGGTGATCGACGAGGCAGACGCCCCTGAACTGGAACTGGACTTCACCGCGAGCGTCAATCTGATCCTTCCAGACCTGACGCCGGTCAACTTGATTGGAGACCTGCACGTTACGGTCATGGTGAATGGACGGCCATATCGCGTTACCGCCGGCAGCGCCATACGCGCCAACTACGATCAGATCGGCGCACTGATCGGCGCGGCGGAGGCCGGCTTGGCGCTGCAAGGCGGCGAGTCCGTGCTCGACCTGTACGCTGGCGTGGGCCTCTTTGCGGCCAGCGCGGCCATGCTCGGCGCGCAGGTCACGGCGGTCGAGAGCTACCCGTCCGCCGCCGCAGATGCGGTGGAGAACACGGCCGACCTCCCCGTGACCGTGATCCACGACACGGTAGAAAACGCGCTTCAGTCCTCAACGGCGTCAACGCCGGACGCCGTGATCGTCGATCCACCGTCTGACGGCCTCAGCCTCGCCGCGATGGATGCGCTGGGTCAGCAGGTGCGCCCGCGCCGGATCGTGTACGTCAGCAGTGACGCGGCGACACTGGGACGTGACATCAAGCGCCTCGTTCGGCACGGGTATTCTGTCGAGAACATCCAGCCCATTGACCTCTCGCCGCAGACCTACTATCTGGACAGCGTGGTGACGCTGACACGCGCCTGATCGCTAAGCCAGCAGTCGAGAGTCGTCAGCTGCCAGTCAAAATGCAGCATTTCCGCTCAACAGCTTATATCCGTAACACAACACTGGAGACTGAAAACTAACGACGTGCGGCTCAAATAGGCTATCGAAAGCCGCGAGATTGGGTCTCCCATGACGCCGTGTTCAGTGAGCAATACAGCATGGCATTTGCTCATCACCCGGCACGTTCAAGTGCTCACTTTAGAGCGTGCGAAACTGCATCATGGTCTTGCCGAACGTGATGACATCACCATCCGACAGGACTTTGCCTTTCTCGGTGATCTTTACACTGTTCACCTGCGTGCCGTTGGAGCTGCCGAGGTCGTAGACCACCCATGCGTTGTCGATGCGTGTTAGCCGCGCGTGGGGCCGGCTCACCGACGGATCCTGTATGCCGATCTCCCAATTATGATTGTGCGTCGCGCGGCCGATTCGGATTTCCTCCATACTGAGGATGACCGTATCGTCTTTCTGCGGCCCACTCAGGAAGATCAAGCGCGGCACGCCGATGATGCCACTGTCGTTAACGGCGGCCAGCGAGTTCGAGATGCGGTTTTGTGTTGTCTCGTCGGAGGTGATAGCAACGAAGTCAAGTTCGGGCGTATACAGGCGAATCCGGTCGCCCGCCATTAAGGGGGTCGGCGTCGTGATCAGCTGGTCGTTGAGGAAGGTTCCGTTGGCGCTGCCGAGGTCGGTCAACAAGAACATGCCGTCCTGATACTCGATCTGGGCATGCTGGCGGCTGACGTGATGCTGCGGGATACAAATCTCGTTAGTGGCCGCGCGACCAATCGTCAACCGCGCCCCTTCATAGAGGTCGGTAGAGTGTTCGTCGCCGGTTTCAGGGTCGTGCCACCGCAGCAGCGCGATAGGCAGCGGTTGAGTGCGATCTGACATACAGTTTGGGTTAGCCCGGTATCTGCGTGGTACATCCATTTAGATTTTTGCGGTTTTCCTTTAGAATTGCAACCATCGCACGCCGTACGGCTGCGTATCGTACCGTAAACCCGCAGGGAGACACACGCAATGCCTTCGCGGATCACGCCACCCACACTACCCGAAGCCACCTATCACTATCTTGGACTTTTCGGGGTTCGCGCCCGTCAAAGCGACTTCGAGCGCGCCGAGAAGCTGTTTCATCAGGCGCTTGGCCGCGTCCGCCGTCCGGAAGATATTCGGGCGGCGCTTGCGCTGGACACGAGACGTCTGCTGCCGGTACAGCTCAAAAGCCCGCTGTATGAACGGTTAATGTCGCTGGTTGGCCGGTCGCCGCGCTTGCTGCGGGAATATGCGCAAGAGATGTACGATTTTGGCCCCGAATTCAAGCCGTATGCCGACGACTTATGGGACGAGGCAAACCGGCTCGAATCGGCTTAACCCCGCTTAGGCTTGCCCTTCGGTTTCTCCTGCACGCGCCTCTCATAACGGGCCTTGAACACCGCGGTAGGCTCCCAAGTTCGTGTCTCGCCCTCAGTGTAAGGCGCGAGGCTGAGCAGCACACGGGTTCGCCCATCGGTCACGTAGTAGACGTGGTACGGTAAACCCTTGCGCGTCGTCAGCCCCGGTGTCAGGTGACGCACGAAGCGGACGACTTCGTCACGCTCGTCAACGAAGTCGAATGTCCCGCGCCCCGCCGATGTGAGATCGGTGACAGCTGTCATCACTTCATAGCACACCGGAAGCCGCGCATACTGTGCAAGGCGCTGCGTGCCAAACACCAGCAGCAGGCCGAGGCCGCCAACCATCGCAACGGCAAAGCCCACCATCCGGAACCGCATCGTCAACATCAGCACAGCAGGGACGAGCACGAACATCAAGGCGGTGAGAGGCGCCAAGCTCAGGCTCAGCCATTGATCGCTAGTCAGGCTGCCCTCACGGTTCTCCGACAGCCGCCGGCGCATTTCGGGATCAATCGTCAGGTCGTTCATTCGCACACCCCATAGCAAACGCCCCCTGAACCTTCATACGGGTTCAGAGGGCGCTTTGTTCCGGGACAGGTATGCGCGCGCTAGGGCGCCACGCTGGCGAGCAGCGTGACGGTCTCAGTCAGGTTCGTCGCGAGGATCGGGAAAACGCCGAGCAGCAGCGTGCCTGCGAACGAGATATACACCGCCCAATTGACCAACGGAGTCGCGCCCGCGGCCTCATCGCCCTCACCGTCGCTGAGGTACATGTTGACGATGATGCGCACATAGTAGAACGCGCTCACAACGCTCGTCAGCACGCCGATCACCGCCAGCGGGACTAACCCCGCCTGCATCGTCGCTTGGAAGACGAACCACTTGCCGGTGAAGCCGGCCGTCAGCGGGATGCCGGTCAGGCTGAACATAAAGACCGCCATGGCCGCCGCCAGCACGGGCTTGCTGCGCGCAAGGCCGACGAAGTCCTTGATGTCCGTGCCGGAGCCGTCGTCTTTCTCAATTGCCAACGCGATCGCGAAAGCACCGAGGTTGGTGAACGTGTACGCCAGTAGATAGATCAGCGCGCTGCGTGCCGCAAAGTCTGCCGTGAAGGGGTTCGCAGCGGCGGCAACCGCCATCATGATGTACCCTGCGTGCGCGATCGAGGAGTACGCCAGCATACGCTTGATATTGCTTTGCGAAATGGCGACGAAGTTCCCGACGATCAGGGTCAAGGCAGCGACGATCATGATCGTGTTCTGCCAAACCGGTTCAACCGTCTGACCCGCAACCAGAAATGGCAGGGCGGTCACCAGAACGCGCAGCAGCGCCGCAAAACCGCCGATCTTCGCGCCAACGCTCATGAACGCCGTGACAGGCGTCGGGGCGCCCTCATAAACATCCGGCGTCCACATGTGAAACGGGACGACGGCGACCTTGAAGCCCAAGCCGACGACGATCAGCGCAGCGCCGATGACGAGGTAGAAGATCGCACTGCTGCCCGCTTCTACGATACCGCCGATTGACGCGAGGATCTCTTGCAGATTGGTGGTGCCGGTCGCGCCGTAGATCAACGCCGAGCCGTAGACGAGGAATGCGCTCGAAAAGGCGCCGAGGATGAAATACTTCATACCCGACTCTTCGCTCTTGGCGTTGTTGAGCCGGAAGGCCGCCATGATGTACAGCGGGATCGAGAGCAGTTCAAGCGCGACGAACACGACGATCAGGTCATTGGCGCTCGCCATGAACATCGCCCCGGCCGTGCTCAGCAGCAGCAGCGAATAGAACTCGCCGCGCGCGTTGCCAGTACGCTTGAGGTAGTCGATGCTGAGCAAAATCGTGATCGCAGCGGCAGTCAGCGCGATCAAGTTCATGAAGCCGGTGAATGAATCCGCGACGAACATCCCCGCCAGTGCCGTCTCGCTGCTTCCGAAGTTGAACAGTGTGAGGACGAAGCTGACGAGCACACCTGCCAGCGCGAACCACGCTGTCAGGTGACGCCGTTCCTTAGGGAGGAACGCGTCAATCAACAGCAGGACGGTCGTCCCCAGCGCGAGAAAGACCGCGGGCAGGGTAACGCCTAGATTCAGGTCAGCAAAGCTTGGAATATCCATGCTTCTCCCCTTACGGAAGCATTGCGACAGCAGGCACGATGTGCGCTACCTGCTGCAGGAACGGGTTGACCGCGGCCACCACAGTACTGGTCGAGGCGTCGAGCATGTTGAACCAGACCGCCGGCTGAACGCCGATCCAGAAGATCAGCACCAGCACCGGGACGAGCACCGCGATCTCCTGCCATGCCAGCGGCGGTAGGTTCTTGTTCTCTTCCTTGTCCAGCTCGCCGAGGTAGATCTTCTGGAACATATAGAGCAGGTAGACTGCGGCCAAGATCACGCCGAGCGTGGCGAACAAGGCGAACCCGAAGCCGAGCGTCGAGCTTCCGAGCGTGCCCAGCAGAATTACAAACTCACCGACAAAACCGTTCAAGCCGGGCAGCCCCATGGAGCTTAGGGTAATCACGAGGCTGATCGCGCCGAACAGCGGCAGCGCCTTCCAGATGCCGCCGAACGCGTCCAGCGCTTTGGTATGGCGGCGCTCATACAGCATACCGACCATCAAGAACAAGCCGCCTGTGCTGATACCGTGGTTGACCATTTGGATCGTTGCGCCCTGTAGGCCCTGCGCGTTGAGTGCGAAGATGCCGACCACGACGAAGCCCAGATGGCTCACCGAAGAATACGCGACCAGCTTCTTGAAGTCGGTCTGCGCATAGCTCACCCACGCGCCGTAAATGATCCCGATAACGCCGAGCGTCGCAACAACTGGCGCCCATCCGACGGACGCTTCGGGGAACATCGGAAGGCAGAAGCGGACGAACCCGTAGGTTCCCATCTTCAGCAGCACGCCGGCCAGAATGACCGAGCCAGCTGTAGGCGCTTGTACGTGCGCATCCGGCAGCCACGAGTGAAGCGGCCAGACCGGGACTTTGATCGCAAAGGCGATGAAGAAACCAAGGAACAGGAACGACTGTGGGCTGAGCAAGCCGCCGAACGGGAAGACGAGGTCACCGGACTGAACGGCAGCGGTAATCTCTGGCAGCGCGAACGTGCCGGCCTGACTTCCAACGTACAGGATCGCGAGCAGCATCAGGATCGAGCCGGCCATCGTGTACAGGAAGAACTTCAGCGCCGCATAGACGCGGTTCTCACCGCCCCAGATGCCGATCAAGAAGTACATCGGCACCAGCGTGACTTCCCAGAACACGTAGAAGACGATCAAGTCCTGAATGACGAACACGCCGATCATCGACCATTCGAGCATCAGCATGAACATGTAGTACAGCTTCTCGCGGCCGCGTTCCTCGAAAATGTGGCTGACGTGGCTCGCCAGAACCGACAGCGGCATGATGAACACCGTCAGCAGCACAAGGATCAGGCTGATGCCGTCGATGCCGACGTAGTAGCTGACACCGAACGTCGGCAGCCAGTCGTTCCGCTGAACGAACTGAAGGCCGGGGTTTGACGGATCAAACTGCGACCACAGCAGGACAGCACCAAGGAGGGTGGCAATCGTAAAGCCGAACGCCGTCCACTTGATCGCTTGGCGCTGCGTCGACTCGTTCATGAAGAGCAGGATGCCGAACCCTACCAAGGGGAGGAACAGCACCACCGTTACGAGCGAAAGCCCAGACACATCCATTGGAACCCCTCACTTAGCCCTGAAGCACTGGCAGCAGCATGAATACAATCACCGCGACGACGCCGATCAACAGCGCCACCGCATAAACGCGCACATATCCGGCCTGCGTACGGCGTAACCCGCCGCTGATCCAGCGCGTAAGACGTCCGATCCCGTTGACCGCGCCGTCGATGATGCCGAGGTCAATCGGGTGGCTGAGCAACCGGCCGATCCCGTTGAAGCCCTTCGTGATCACCGAGTCGTGGAAGTAGTCGTGAAGGAACGCCATGTCGACCACGTTCGCCAAGAACGCAGCAGTCCGGTTGAACGGCGTGATGAACAGCCGGCCATAGATCTCATCCCAGTACAAGCGCGCATTCGACAGCGCGAAGATCGGCCGCGAGGCTGGGTTGGCCTCCAGCGGATCGAGGCCCTCGCTGTTGATCGCCTTGTTCGAGCCGTAAATACGGTTGGCGAGGATGATCGCGGCGACCGCCAGCACGAGCGAGACAATCGCAATCAACGGCTGGAACGCGCCAACGTGCAGATGTACCACGCTGTACTCCAGCCACGTCGACAGCGTGTGCTCGCCAAAGACGCCTTGCAAGCCGAAACTGAAAAGCCCGATCCCTGACGGGATGTTCAAGAACCCGCCCAGCAGGCTGAGCACCGCGAGGATAACCAGCGGCACGGTCATTGACCACACGCTTTCACTGGCCTGCTCAGCTGCCTCGGTGCGGGGGCTGCCGTGGAAGACCATCTCGATCTGACGCCACATATAGAACGCCGTGAGCGCGGCCGCGACAAACAATCCAAGCGCAACGAAGCCGGCGAACTTGCCGTCCTGAATGGCGGCGACCCAGCTGTCGGCAAGGATCTCATCCTTGCTCCAGAAGCCCGCGAACGGGTACAACCCTGCGAGAGCAAGCGTTCCGATCAAATACGTCGCATAGGTGATCGGCATCTTTCGCCGCAGCCCCCCCATGTTGCGCATATCCTGCGGATCGAACGTCTCTGCGTGATGCTCGTCATGCCCGTGATCGTCGTGTTTATGTTCATGCGCGTGGTGATGCCCGTGCTCGACGCCGTGGATCACCGAACCGCTGCCGAGGAACAGGAGCGCCTTGAAGAACGCGTGCGTGATCATGTGGAACATCGCCGCGCCGTACGCGCCAACACCGACCGCCGCTACCATGAAGCCCAGCTGCGAGACCGTCGAATACGCCAGCACCTTCTTAATGTCGAACTGGCCCATCGCGACGTATCCGGCCGACAGCGCCGTCAGCACGCCGATGATCGTCACAACCAGCGACGAGAACTCGGCGAGGTGGAACAGCGAGTTCGCGCGCACCATCATATAGACACCGGCCGTCACCATCGTGGCCGCATGGATCAGCGCAGAGACCGGCGTAGGGCCGGCCATCGCATCAGGCAGCCAGACGAACAGCGGGATTTGCGCGCTCTTGCCTGTCGCGCCGAGCAGCATAAACAGCGTAATGAGCGTGATAACGGTGTCGATGTCCAGCTCGAACGCGCCGAAGTTGATCATCCGGCCGGCGGTCGTCCCGTCCCCACGTTCGAGAGTCTCGCCCTCACCCAACTGGGCGAGCCTTTCCGCCTGCGCGAAGATGCCCAGTTGGCTGAAGGTCAGATGCGTGTTGTCGGTGTATGCGATAACCGGCCCCGCGTGGCCTTCGCTCGCACTCTCGCCATGATCCTCGGCGGCCGCTTCGCCATGATCGCCTTCCTGATCGATTGGGAGATCGGAAGCGAGCGACACCAGCTGCGCAGCCGATCCACTGTGATCGCCCGCGCCCTCTTCGCCCGCCGGAGCTTCCTCGCCGTGGCCGCCTTCTTCAGCAGCACCGTTGGCGGGCACCGCGCCTTCTTCCCCGTGGCCGCCGCCCGACGCGAGCGCTTCCATCATGTGCGGGTTGGTGACCTCGGTCGGCTTGTAGAGGTCGAGCGTGCCGAACGTCCAGAAGGCGAGGAAGATCGCCATCAACATGCCGAAATCGCCGATGCGGTTGGCGACGAATGCCTTACGCGCGGCGTTCGAGTTCTTGAGGCCGACGCCGTGCTTCTTGTCGAACCAGAAGCCGACGAGCAGGTAAGAGCACAACCCCACGCCTTCCCAGCCGACAAACAGCATCAGCAGGTTGTTGCCCGACACGAGGATGAGCATGAAGGCGAGGAACATATTCAGATACGCGAAGAACCGTGCATAGCGGGGGTCGCCGTGCATGTAGCCGCTGGCGTAGATATGGATCAGCGTGCCGACGAACGTCACGAAGCCCATCATCGTCACGCTCAGCGTATCGATTCGCTGCTGCCACGGGATCTCAAGGCCGACCGACGGGATGCGGATCCAGCCGTCGAGAATAGGCAGGTCGACAATCGCCGGCTGGTAGTAGTTGCCGTTCAAGTACGAGAACAGCACCAGCCATACCACGAACGTACTCGCCGAGGCTGTGATGCCGATCAGCGACGAGAACCGTTCGTTGAGCTTCGGCCCCCAGAAGAAGTTGATGATCGTGCCGAGCGACGGTAGGAGGATAATCAGCGGCGCGATGAGCGCGAGACTCTGCATATCCGGCTTAACCTTCCATCAGGTGCAGTTCATCGATATTGATGCTCTGCTTGGTGCGGAAAATCGCTACGATCAGCGCAAGGCCAACCGCGACTTCGGCGGCGGCGACGGTGATCACAAAGAACGTGAACAGGTGACCGTCGGCCTGATTCCAGTGGCGGCTGAACGCCACCAACGCGATGTTGGCGCTGTTGAGCATCAACTCGACTGACATGAACACGACAATCGCGTTGCGCCGCAGCAGCACGCCCATCGCGCCCATCGCGAACAGAACCATGCTCAGAATGATATATGCTTCAGTTGGTACCATCTCGTCCATCCCCCCGTTGCAGCGGCCCGGCTAATCGCCAGCCGGAGTCTCCGAACGTTCCGGAAGCTGTGGGGCGCCGCTGGTCAGTTCGGCCCCAGTCTGATTCGCAATCACGCTGGTGAGCGGACGGCTCACCTTACGGCGCAGTGTGCGCGACGGCTTCGGAACGTGTTCGCCGCGGTACGTAATCACAATCACGCCGACCATCGCCGCCAGAAGCAGCATCGCAACCAATTGGAACGGCAGCAAGTACCCGGCGAACAGCCGCTCGCCCAACGCATTCGGCGAGCCAAACGGTGTTGCGGCGTAGAGGTCAAGCGAAGTCACAATCGGGCGCAAGCTGCCATCGGGCCGGCGGTCAGGCGACAACACGTACACGGCATCGGCGCCCACTGCCGGCGCAGCTACGCTTGAGAAACGCAGCAGGATCGGCGTGGTGTTGCCTTGCTGTACGGCGTCCACGCGTCCGGCTTCGAAGATGATCCAGTTGGCGAAGCCCGGCGGATAATCCAGCCCTTCCGCTGCCTCCCCATAGCCGAGTTCCGCGACAACGAGATTAATGACGCGGCTGTCGTCAAACAGCGCGTTCTGCAGGTCGCCAATCGCTAGGCTGCTCGACGAAGGATACGCATTGATGATCGTCAGGCCGGTGTCGGTCGTTTGCGGCGTCGTGATGATGTCCAGCGCCGTCTCGCCAGCGACGACCACATTCAGCACGGCGTCGGGTTCGACCGCAAGCTCCGTGGAAAGCACGTCTTGGCCGTCCGCCGTCGCGAGGCTGATGGTATGCGATCCGGGTTCAAGCTCCATGAACGCGGTGGAGTCGCCAAATCCGAACGCCTCGCTAACAACGTCGCCATCGACAGACAGCACAAATACGCGGTCTGCGGGCGGCAAGACGATCTCCGGACGGGTCGGCACGGCGCTGGTGTTCGTCCCTTCAGCCGGGGTTTCGTCGGCGGCCGGGGCTTGCGCTACCCCAACGGCGTCCTCAGGGGCAGCATGAATGATGCGTACAACGCCCTTACCCGGCGGCGTCTGCAAAGTATCGATCTGGCCCTGCGTCATCGCCCAGCCAACGGCGATGATGAAGAAAACAGTCAGCCCCATTGCAAGGGGGGCCAACCATGGAAACCTTCGGGTCGATGCGCCGCCGCGCGCTTTCTCAGCGCCGAGCAGCATGATGACGAATACAAACAGCACCATGATGGCGCCAGCGTAGACCGCGATCTGGACGAGCGCAAGGAACGGCGCTTCGAGCATCAGAAACAGCAGCGCAACGCCGATAAAGTTGACAATCAAAAACAAGGCGCTGTGGACAGCGTTCTCGCTTAGGAGCATCAACGCGGCGGTGGTGATGAGCAAAACACCAACAGCGCCAAACAGGTAGACTTCAATCATGCCAGTTCTTCCTTGCGCGGGCCTCAGCGGCTTGTGCAGTTTAACACAAGGAGCGCCAGAGTTCCAATGCTCCGGCGCTGCTTCTGTCGCTCAAATCGACGCTTTAGAGCGGATTCTCCATGTCCGGGATCGGACGCGTAAACACGCCGGGTTCAACCTCCTGCGGCGTCTCACGGCCACCTTCCGGCACCGGGTCAATCAGCATCTGCTTGGTATAGATCGCATCACGACGGTCGGTAAAGCTCATGCGGTGCTCGTGGCCCAGCTCGATGGCCTGAGTCGGGCAGGCATCCTCGCAGTATCCGCAGAAGATGCAGCGCAGCATGTTGATCTCATAGGTCTTGGCGTACCGTTCGCCGGGGCTGTAACGCTCCTCGTCGGTGTTCTCCGCCGCCTCGACCCAAATCGCATCGGCCGGGCAGGCCGCCGCGCACAACGCACAGCCGATGCACTTCTCAAGGCCGTTATCGTAGCGCCGCAGATGATGACGCCCCTTGAAACGCTCTTGAAACGGCCGCACCTGCTCCGGGTAGTTCAGCGTTGTCGGCTCTTCGAGCAGATGTTTGAACGTCGTGGCGAACCCGCGAATCACATTCATGTTTATCTGGTTCCCTTACTCTAGTCGGCGCCGCCGGCCCCGGACGAATCACCCGAGGCAGTGGGTTCAATCGCGTTCGTTTGCGGCTTGTCCTCAGGCGCCAGCGTAGCCAACTTGTCCAACAGCGAGATCGTGTTCTTGTACAACACGAACGGTACAGAGAGCATACCGCCGACCACTTGCAGCGCCACCCAACCCGCGCCGCCCCGTTCGCCGGTGATCACCGGGTCGAACTCGATTTCGGCGGCGTCCGGATCGGCCTCCGGCTTGCGGAAGAAGGCGAAGTAAGCGCCGCCGATCAACACGACGAACAACGCGCCGGAGACGATCGTATAGCCGACCGGCCCGAACACATCCCCGATGACAACGGCGATGGCCGTCCACACCACGCTGAGCAGCGACAGCGGCAGCAGAACCTTCCAGCCGAAGCTCATCAACCGATCGTAGCGGATGCGCGGCAGCGTGGCGCGAACCCAAATGAACCCGATCAGGAACAGCACCACCTTGGTGATCATGAAGATGGGGCCGAGGAACGGCGCGCTCTCGACAAGGAAGAAGTGATAGCCGCCAAAGAACAATGACGCGGCGATCAAGCTCGACCCGATCATGCCGAGGTACTCAGCCATCATAAACAGCGCAAACTTCATGCCGCTGTATTCGGTCATGTAACCGGCGGTCAACTCCTGCTCGGCTTCCGGCAAGTCGAACGGCGCGCGGTTGGTCTCGGCGAGGAGCGCAATCATCAGGATCGCGGCCGCCAGCGGATTCTGGAACACGAACCAGTTGAGCGGCGACCCGGACTGTGCCTCGATGATTCCGATGATGCTCATCGTGCCGGCCAGCATGACCGGGACAACCATCGCCAAGCCGAGGGCCAGCTCATAGCTAATCATCTGCGCGGTAGCGCGCAGCGCGCCGAGCATCGCGTATTTGTTGTTGCTCGACCATCCGGCCAGCGCGACGCCATACGTGGCGATGCTGGTGATGGCGAGGATCCACAGGATTCCAACGTTGATGTCAGCGACATATAGGGGGAGGTTGTACCAGTGCCCGTCGAACCACGGGATCGTCACGCGCGGCCCAAGCGGCGTCACGGCCATGACGATCAATACCGGCACGACCTTAATCATCGGCGCTACGATATAGACGAATTTGTACGCCTTCGCCGGCATGATGTCTTCTTTGAAGATCAGCTTCACGCCATCTGCGGCGGGTTGAAGCAGGCCGGACGGCCCAACGCGGTTCGGCCCGACACGCTGCTGGAACCACGCGATGAATTTGCGTTCGAGCAGTGTCGTGTAAGCAAATCCCGTCACGACGATGAACAGGAAAAGCGCCGTAAAGAGGATCGGCTGAAGCACACGACAGCCCTCGCTCTGCTCGCAGGCGATGGGGGTGTTGTACGATCCATCCGCCAGCATGTTGTACAGCCCAACGCCAACCGTCAGGATCAAGACGACGGTGACGATCAGGCCTACCAGCAGTGCGCCGAGGATGTACGGTAGCGGTATTCCGAAAATCTTGCGACTCATCATCAAACCGTCTCCTCTTAGACCTTGCTGACCTGACCCACGGTGATCGCCATTGGGACAGGTTCGTCGGTCAGGTGGCGCGGCAGCACAACACTGCCTTCCGGCGCGCCACCGTTGACATTCGCGCGGACACGGACACTGCCCCCGTTGGCGCTGATCTGCACGACATCGCCGCTGGTGATTCCCAGTTTCGCGGCATCGGCGCTGTTGATCTCGGCGAAGGGAACCATGACGCGCGGATGCACCACCGTGCTCAGCTTGAACTGCGCCTCACGGTTGTACAGGCGGGTCGATGGAATGATGACGAACTCGCCCTTGCCGGCCTTCGGCACAGCGGGCAGCTTCACTTCACCCGCCTTCACCGTTTCGCCCTTGTCGGCCGCGGTCGGTATCACGACGCCGAGGCCGCCCGTATTCTTGCAAGCTGTCCCGCTGTAGTAATAGCTGTCCGACGCCCCGCCAACATCCGGATACTGCTTCTCGACCTTGCTCAGCGCGCGGTAGTCCATGCCTTCAAATGCCGGTACTGAAGCGGCGATTTCTTTCATCACCGCAGCGGCAGACAACTTCGCTTTACCCTGACCGAGCTTCTCGCCCAAGCGGTTCGCGATCTGCCAAAGGGGGAGCGACCAGCCCATCGGGCCTTGCGCGGTATAGAACCGCTGTACGCGCCGTTCGCCATTGGTAAACGTGCCATCACGTTCGGCGAAGCTCTGAATGGGCAGCACGACCTTTGCGAACTTCGCCGTGATGCCGTCAGGCAGCATGCTGAAGCTGATGATCGTCTCGACCTTATCGAGCCACGCGGCTACAGACGGGTCATCGGCGAGCATATCGGCCTGCGCGACCAACAGGACTTTCGGCGGCTTGGCGGCCATCGCCACCGACTGCTCCGGCGTGTAGCCGAGGTAGTACTGGCCGACGCCGTTCGCGCCGGGGAACGTAGACAGCAGGCCGTTATTGGGCTTGCCGACATGACCGGTCTCGATCAGCAGGTTCGCCGCAGCTTGCATAAGGGCGGCGTGTCCCTCCAGCGTAAGCCCCTCAGCGCCAGTCAAAATGATCAGGTTCGCCGCCGATTTGACTGCTTCAGCCGCTTCGGGCGCGGATTTCTTGAGGTCGGCAAGCCAATGCGCCGCCTTGCCTGCTTCATAGCGGAAGGTGTGCGACGCGAAATCGTCCATGCGAGTCTTGCGCGCATTTGCGACGATCACAGCTGCCCCACGGTCGTGCGCTTGCTTGATGCGCAGACGCCAGATAGGCACCTCTTCTTCGATGTCACTGGCGACGATCAGCACGACGTCCCCCTTGCCGAGCTTGCCGAGGTTCGTGCCCTTGCCGACGCCGACCTGCGCGATCAGCTCGCCGCCGGTGTGCGTCACCGGCCACGCGCCGAGCCGTTCGCTGCCCAGCCCGTTGACGACCTGTCGCAGCGCCCAAAGGTCTTCGTTGCTGGCACCGCTGCCGACGATCAGGCCGATATCGCCGTTGGCAGCCTTGAGCACGCCAGCGACCGTATCGAGCGCTTCCGTCCAGCTCACCTCGTTCAGGTTGCCGTTATTGCGCAGCAGAGGCGCGCAAATCCGTTCCTCGGCGCGGGTGAAATGATGTCCGAACCGCACCTTGTCGCTGATCCAGATTTCGTTCACCCACTCGTTCTGGCGCGGCATCACGCGCTTAATCATGGCGCGGCCGCCAAAGTCACGGTCAAGGCGCATGTCAAGGCTGATGTTGCTGCCCGCTGCGTCCCACGGGTCGATGCTCGGCACCGACGTCATCTCCCACGGCCGCGCGCCAAAGCGGAAGTCCACGGTCGTCAGCGCGCCAACCGGACAAATGTCAGTCGTGTTGCCGCTGAAATAGGTATCGAAACCCGGATCGCTCTTGGTGATGATCCGAAGCGTGCGCCCGCGCTCATGGAAGGCCAGCACATCGTCTCCCACGATCTCGTCTTGGAAGCGGATGCAGCGCGCACATTGGATGCAGCGTTCCTCATCCAGAACGATGAGATCACCCAGCGGGACAATCTTGTCCAGATGCATCTTCTCGCTGAAGACCATGCGCGTTTTGCCGGGGCCGTGGGCCATAGTCAGGTCTTGCAGCGCGCATTCGCCGCCCTTATCGCAGACCGGGCAGTCCAGCGGGTGGCTGGTGAGCAGGAATTCCAACACGTTGTTGCGCGCATCCGCGACCTGATCGGTCGTCGTGCGGATGTACATGCCATCGCTGACGGTCTGCGTACAGGCGGTCTGGAGCTTGGGCATCCACCGCACCTTGACGTTGCCGTCTTCGTCGTGAACGATCTCACGGGTGTTGGGGTCGCGCTCAGGGGTGCCCATCTCGACAAGGCACATGCGGCACATCCCCACCGGCGCCATCTTCGGATGGTAGCAGAACACCGGAATCTGGTTGTCTGCATGGTTTCTAGCCGCATCGACTAGGTTTTCACCGGCCGGCACCTGATAGGCCTTGCCGTCAATTGTGATCGTGACGAGTTTCTGTTCTGCCATCGGCGGATCAACCCTTTACCATACTCTGCCGTGCGCGGGCAGTCCGCGTCAACGCTGCTACCTGCCCGAGTCCCAACAGGGCGCGGTCGCGAACTGCCTGTGCGATCACTCCCCAAGATTCCGTGCTTAAGTCCTCATCCGCCAGCGTTAGCGCACGTTGAAAGTCGCTGGCAGCTTCTCGCGCGCGCCCAAGTTCGAGCAGCGCTTCGCCACGGCTGACCCACAGCACCGCGGCGTTGGCATCTGTTCCCATCGCTCGCGTTAGCGCCTCGATCCGGCCGACGAGTTCTCGTTGGCGTTCGGCGCGGGTTGGAGCGATCCAACCCCGCAGGCGCTGCCGCAGCGACGGGCCGGACATGGTCAAGCCTAGTCGCCAGCGGGCGCCGCGGCGGCCGCGACGCGCTCACGAGCCGGGCGCGCAACGGCCTTTTCCTCAGCCGGTTTCTTGCTCCCGTCCACCCATGCCTTGAATTCTTCCGGGAAGACGTTGATCGTCCAGATGGTCGGGTTCGCGGCGAACTCGCCAAAGGCGCAAAGCGTCGTCGGCTGCATGTTCTTCGCCACGCTCATAATCAGGTCGACATCCGACTCTTTGCCTCCACCGGCGAGGATGCGGTCGAGGACTTTGTCGAGCCAGTACGTCCCCTCGCGGCATGGCGTGCATTTGCCACAGCTCTCGTGCTTGAAGAACTTGGTGACCTTCGAGGCAACCCACACGATATCCACCGTATCGTCCATCACAATCACTGACGCGGAGCCGAGGATCGAGTTGAATTTGCGCAGGTCGTCGTACGTAAGCGGCGTATCGAGTACTTCGTCGGTCACGCGCAGGATCGGGCCGGATCCGCCGGAGGGCAGAATCGCCTTGAACTCCCCGCCATTCAGCGGGCCGCCGCCGTAATCGTACAGCAGCTGGCGGAATGTGACGCCGAACGGCAGCTCATAGTTGCCCGGATTCTTGACGTGTCCGCTCAAGCAGAAGATCTTCGTTCCAGAGCTTGAGCCAACGCCGATCTTCTTGTACTCCTCTGCCCCGTTGTTGATAATCCACGGGACGTTGGCAAGCGTCTCGACGTTGTTGACAACCGTCGGCTCGTTGTATAGGCCGCCGCCCTTGTTGGCGGGGAACGGCGGACGCACGCGCGGTTGGCCCAACTTGCCTTCGATGCTGTTGAGCAGCGCGGTTTCCTCACCGCAGATATAGGCGCCGGCGCCGAGATGGGTAAAGATGTCCACCTTGAACGGGTTGCCGTCGGCGTCCTTCAACTTGCCGTTGGGGCCAAACAACCCCGCCTTGCGCGCCCGTGCGATCTCAGCGTCCAGCGCATGCGCGACGTCCCAAAACTCGCCGCGCAGATAGATGTACACCGCCGCCGCCTTGATCGCGTAAGCGCAAATCAGCGCGCCCTCGATCATCTGGTGCGGGTTGTTCTCCATGATCTGACGGTCTTTGAACGTCCCGGTCTCGCTCTCGTCCGCGTTGACGACAACATAGTTGATCGGGTTGTCCTGCGGGATGAAGCTCCACTTCACCCCCGTAGGAAAGCCCGCGCCACCGCGCCCACGCAGGTTGGACGCCTTGACCTCATCGATCACCTGTTTGCGGGTTTGAGACAGCGCCTTCTTGAGCGCCTCATACCCGCCGTTCTTGCTGTAAACATCGAACTCCCGGATGTTCGGGATGTCCTTCTCACGGAAGATGATGTTGAGACTCATCGCGCACCTTTACTTTGACTTGCGTTACGACTTGTTCACTTGCGCGTTGACTTCGGCCCGCCATTGATCCAAGAGCACCTTCATCTTTTCCATGTCGAGGTGCTCATAGTTGTGAAAATTACACTGGAGCAGCGGAGCCTTATCGCAGGCGGCAAGGCACATGACATGCTCGACCGTGAACATGCCGTCCTCGGACGTGCCGCCCTCATCGACTCCAAGATACTCCTTGAGGTCGTGATGGAACTTCTCGGCGCCCTTCAGCGCGCACGGCAGATCGGTGCAGACTTGCAGCCAGAAACGCCCCTTTGGCCGCTCAGAATACATCGTGTAGAAGCCGGCGATGGACTTAACCTGTGTCGGATCCATGTCGCACACCTCGGCGACGTCCTGAATTCCTTCAGGGCTGACCCAACCATACTCTTCCTGCGCGATGTACAGCAGCGCCATCACCGCAGAGCGCTTGTCCGGATACTTCGCAAGCGTCGTCTCGATGCGGTCTGCGTACTTTTCTTGCAGCGTATTCATCGGCAGTCGATCTCCTCAGGTTAGCGGTCGCAATCGCCCAGAACACAGTCAATGCTGCCGACAATCGCCACAAGATCGGCAATCATGTGGTTGCGCGACATCTCAGGAATCGCCTGAATGTGCATGAACGACGGGGTCTTGAAATGTACGCGGCGCGGCTTATTGCCACCGGTGCCGTGCAGGTAGCAGCCGATCTCGCCGCGTGGGCTTTCGATGGCGACGTACACTTCCTGATCCGGCGCGGGGAAGCCTTCCGTCCACAGCTTGAAGTGGTGAATGACCGCTTCCATGCTCTGGCCGAGTTCAGCCCGTGGGGGCGGCGCGAACTTGCGGTTATCCGTGCGGAACCCGCCGCCAGCGGACGGCAGCCGCTTGACAGCCTGCCGCAGGATCTTGTGGCTCTCGCGCAGTTCCCGGATGCGGCAGTAGTACCGGTCGAACACGTCGCCATGCTCGCCCAACGGCACGTTGAAGTCGTACTGCTCGTAGCCGCTGTAGGGCATCGCCTTGCGGATGTCCCAATTGACGCCGCTGCCGCGCAGGCTCGCGCCGCTCAGGCCCCATGCCAGCGCGACATCCGGTTCGATCACACCGATACCCTGCGTGCGATCTACCCACAGCGGGTTGGCGGTAAGCAGTTTTTCGTAGTCATCCACCCGGCGCATAAAGTCGTCAAGGAACACCTCAAGCGCCGGCAAGAAGTCCGCCGTGAGGTCGCGCCACACGCCGCCGGGGCGTAGATAGCTGCCCATCATCCGCTGGCCGGAGATCATCTCGAACATATCGAGGATCTTCTCGCGCTCGCGGAAGCAGTACAGGAACACGCTCATCGCGCCGAGGTCGATGGCGTGTGTGCCGAGCCAAACCAGATGGCTTGCGATACGCGACAGTTCAAGGCAGATCACGCGGATCACCTGCGCGCGTTCGGGAACGTCTATGTCGGCCAGCTTCTCAATCGCCATGCAGAAGACGGCGTTATTGGACATCGGCGACAGGTAGTCCATCCGGTCGGTGCAGGGGACGCCCTTCTCGTATGTCTTGCTCTCGATCGTCTTCTCAATACCTGTGTGTAGAAAGCCGATATCCGGCAGGCAGGTGATGATCTCCTCGCCGTCAAGCTCCAGCAGCAGGCGCAGCACGCCGTGCGTGGACGGGTGATGCGGCCCCATGTTGAGCAGCATCGTCTCACCCGTAAGAGCGCGCTCAGAGACTAGATTCTTGACGTCGTCGAGGCTCCCAGCCCACTCGGTGATCGCTGAGTCCAAAGCCGCTTTATCAGTCATAGTAGCCTCTCAACTTACTCTTCGACGAACGGCTTGTGCTTCATGATCTCATCGGCGTTGAACGAGAACTGGACAATCTCGTAACCCAGCGGGGTATCACGCCGGTGCGGGTGGCCGTTCCAGTCGTCCGGCATCAACAGCCGCCGCGGATCGGGATGGTTCAAGAAGGTGATGCCCATCAAGTCCATCGCCTCGCGTTCGAGCCAGTTCGCCGCCGGCCAAATGCCACAGACCGTCTCGACCTCAGGCTCGTCTTCGTCGAGGTAGACCTTTACGCGCAGACGCACGTTGTAGAGCATCGAATACAGGTGATAAGAGACGGCAAAACGCCCCGGCCGGTCGTATACACCGCCCGGTTCCCAGTAGTCCACCGCGCTCACATCGCTCATGAAGTTGAAGATCAGGCCCGGCGTATCGCGCAGCACCCGCATCACCGGGATGATCTGCTTGGGGTCGACAACCAGTGTCGTTTCGCCGGCAAACTCGACCACATCCTGAACAGCGCCGGGCAGTGTGGCCTTCAGCACATCAGCAGGATTCTTGACAGGATCGATCGCAACCATTAGTTCGCCCACCCCTGAATCCGCTCGCCCTTGATCTTCTCGTGCAGCGTCAGGATGCCGTGCATCAACTGCTCAGGCCGCGGCGGACATCCAGCCACGTACACATCAACGGGGATCACCTCGTCCACACCCTGAACGACGGCATAGTTGTTGTAGACGCCGCCGCAAGAGGCGCAGTCCCCCATGCTGATTACCCACTTGGGGTTCGTCATCTGATCGTACAGGGTACGGACGACCGGGGCCATCTTGCGCGTCACGCGGCCGGCGACAATCATCAAGTCGGCCTGACGCGGACTCGCGCGGTTCAGCTCCATGCCAAAACGGGCCAGATCGTAGCGTCCCGCTTGGGTGCTCATATATTCAATCGCGCAGCACGCGAGGCCGAACAACAGCGGCCACGTCGCGCCAGTGCGCGCCCAGTTAATCGCCGTTTCAAGCGTCGTCGTAACAACGCCGAGGTTACCGAGCTTTGGTGTTACTCCCATTCCAGCGCGCCCTTCTTCCACTCGTATACAAGGCCGACCGTAAGGATGAACAAGAACAGCCCCATCGTCACCAATCCGTAAATGCCGAGGTCACGGAGGACAACGGCATAGGGAAGGAAAAAGATCACTTCGATGTCGAACAAGATAAACAAGACGGCGACAAGGTAGAACTTTACCGGCATACGGCGCGTGCCGGGGCCGATCGGCTTCATGCCGGACTCGTACGGCGCATTCTTGCGCGAGGTCGGCCGATACGGGCCAAAGATGCGCGAGATGACCAGAATGATAAACGTCAAAGCGACCGCCATAACGATCATCACGGCGATGGGCGCAAATTGCTGTAGAGCCATCGGCTAGCCCCCGAATCTCGTTTGTTCAATTTCGCACAATTACCCGCGGCGAGATTAACATAACCGGGATAGCTTGTCAAATTGACATCCGGTTAAATTCCTGCCTCGAATGGGCCAGATTATAGCGCATGGGCGTACTGCCGTAAAGCGAAGTCGTGGCCGATTCAGCACCAGATTCAGAGTTGTGCTAACGTAAGCCATATCTATCAAGTACAAACGCGACTGAGGCCCTCCATGTCACCGCGCACGGTCATCGCCCTTCTGTTCTGCTTCGTTTTGGCGTCCGTTCCCGTCTCCGCCCAGCCTGAATTCACGCCGCTGCCCGTCGAAGGCTACGGATCGCAGGTCGTCCCCTCACCCGATGGAGCCGTCGCGGTCGCATTCACTGACGCGCGCGCTGCTATGATCGCCAACATGGATTTGTCTAACGGCATGACGATCATCGACATGAGCGACAATTCGGTCGTCACCGCGCTTGACGGCCCGGTCGATCTGGCAACCTCGGTCGCGTTCAACGCCGACGGCGCCCTTCTAGCTGTCGTCCACGCGAACGGCGACGTCGCCCTCTGGAATACGGCCGACTGGTCGCTGCGCGATACGCACGCCACGCTTCACATGAACGCACGAACTCTCGGATTCCTGCCAGACGGACAAACGCTGACCTTGCTGACAAGTGGCACACAGCCGCTGCTGCTGTTCATGGATGTGACATCCGGGGCGATCGTCGGCATGGCTGGCCGGCATTACACCCGAGAGAGCGAGCTACGCGCCATACTCAGTGAACCGCAGGGCCTCATGCGCACGTCCGCCATTGCGGCCGCGCTCGCGCCTGACGGTCTGCGCTATGCGGCGGCCAACGGGTTCGACGAGATCGTTATTCGGGAAATCGAGACGCACGACTGGTTCACGGCACGCGAAGGCGAGGGGGATCTCCCGCAGCTTTCGATTGCGCACATGGTATTCGCCAACAATCACACGCTGGTCTATATGCTGCGCTCTGGCGAACTGCATGAGTTTGATGTTGAGACGCGAACGGATCGGCTTATCGCCACCGTCGCCGACCGTCTATTCATGATGGACGTCAGCCGTGATGGCTCACTCATCGCCGCTGTCACACACGATCCCGACGCGCTGTTCGTGCTTGATCGTGCCACGGGCGCGGTGATTCAGCAGGTCTCGCTGCCGTCCCCGCAGCTCGTAATCTCGCTCAATTTCACGCCGGACAACAGCGCGATACTGCTGGGCGTCTTGAACACCGAAGGCGCTGGGCCAGCGGCGGCGATCCTACGCATCACGCCGTAAGGCTGTTGTGCGTAGGCCGCGTTACTCCGGATGTTCGATCGTATAGAGACGGTCGATCTGCGCGATGTCGAGAATCGTATGCGCGCCCGACGGCCAGTGTACTTCTACGGTGAGTTCGTCGTCCGGCTCGGGGCCGAGGCCAAAGTGCGCCACCGGCTCCATCTGGCACAGATAGCCGCTGCCGGCATCGATCGCGCGGATTTGCGTTCGATCGCGCGCGTGCAGCTTGACGATTGTGCCGCGCGCTGGCGCGCCGAACGGGGTAAGCGGCAGGATACGCAGCCAATGACTAAGGTTAGCATGCGGCGCGTACAGGGTGATCGGCTGCATCGCCGCCTCGCCGTGGCTGACGAGCAGTTCGAGCCGCCCGTCACGGTTGATGTCGCAGACGGCAGCGCCTGTGCCAAGCTCGGTCGATTCCAACGCCGCCCCCGGATTGAGCCGCGTCCATTCACCATTGCGGAAACCGAACAGCCGGTTCGGCTCACCAAAATTGTTGAAGAACAGCTCTTCGTAGCCGTCGTTGTCGAAGTCGGCGGCGATGACCGTGCGCACGCGGCTCGGAAGCGCCAGCTCCGGCGGGGCGACATTGCGGAAGACGCCCTGCGGCGTGCGCACAAACAAGCGGTGTGGGCCTTCCCAATTCCCATAAGCGATGTCAAGCTGGCCGTCGCCGTCGGCATCCAGCACCGCGACACCGCGCACATTTTCGAGCGAGTCCGCAATTCCGACGCGCTCGGCGATCTCAATGAACGTGCCGTCACCGTTGTTCTGAAACAAGAAGTTCGCGCCGCGTTCGTTGCCGGCGAACACATCCATGCCCGAACTCACCAAAGGGAGCGACAAGAGCGACCGGCCGCTGGACGTCAGATCAACCCCTACCCTGCTGGCGACATCGACAACGAAGCCCTCGTTGTTGAGTTCATAGAGGCGCATAGGGCCGCCGTAATTGGCGACAAAGAACCCGTAACGCCCATCGCCGTCCCGGTCGACACATGCCACAGACCGTCCGGCTGTGAGGTTCATCACCCCTTGATTCTCCTCAAGGTCGAATAGGTCGACCCAGCGCATCCCTCGATTTAGGTACAGCCGGTCGCCAAAGCGCTTCCGTCCCCCGAAGGTGTCGCTGTTCAGAAAATAGATCTCCTCACGGCCGTCCCCGTTGATGTCGGCCGCGGCGACCCCGATGGCTTGACGCTGGTTATCCGCCAGCACCGGATCGACGAGATCCACCAGCGCGCGCCCGTTCCACTTCAGCACGCGGTTCGGGAAGTTGAAGCCGGCGACGACGAACTCGAACTCCGCGTCCCCGTCAATGTCAGTCACAGCGACGCCGTAGCCAAGCTGCGGCGGATTAAAACGTATAAGATCCGAGATGTCTTTGAACATGGTCACCAGCAGCGCGTATCAGGGACGCGCAGGTTGAGTTCCGCGGCAAAGTGTCGCACAACGCACCGCCTCGCATACGCGGCCGCGCCGTGAGATTTAGCAGTGCATTCAGCGAAGTTTGAGCAGCAGCGCCGGGCTTTCGCTAAACCCGACCGACTCGTAGAAGCGGCGCGCGGTCTCGTTGGCGCGCTCTTCGTTGACGATCAGGGAATTGAGGTTCAGTTCCACAGCACGGCGCATACACCCCTCCAGCAGCGCCGCGCCGATGCCGCGCCGCTGAAACGCCGGCAGCACGGCGGTATCGTTGATGACCCCGTATCCGGACGTGATCGTGCGTGCGGTGCTCATGATGACGCACCCGACAATCAAGTCAGGTTGCTGTGCCGTTGTAGCGACCAGCGTCACAATGGACAAGTCCTCGCTCAGGCGCTGGCGCGCGGCCTCCCACTGCGCCTCACTGAGGTCGTGATTAGACGGGATCGTGCGGATAAGCGCAAGGACTTGTTGATAGTCCGCCAAGCGCGCGGGCCGCACGATGATCTCGCTTTCGGCGCGCTCGGCCAAGGGTAGGCGCGGCGCAACACCGGCACGTTCAAACCAGCGAGCGAGCGCCTCCCGATGGGTGCGAAACGGGATCAGCGGTAGGTCGTCGGGCGCGAATATCCGCACGTCGCTGGCGTCATCTCCGGCACGAAGCACGCCACCTACCGGCCGCGCACGGTAAAACACCATGATTCCGCTGGCCGGTGGGCCTTCCGGATAGCTGTTCAGGTCGGTCAGCTCAAGGATTTCAACCCGCAGGCCAGTCTCTTCTTCGGCTTCCCGAACCGCCGCCTCTTCAAGACGTTCGTCGGCTTCGACGTAGCCGCTGGGAAATGCCCACTCTCCCTGATGCGGCGGGTTGCCGCGCTTAATCAACACGATGCCACCGTCCATCTCGATCAGCACGCCAACCGTCGGGACGGGATTGACATAATGAACGTAGCCGCAGTTCGGGCAAGCGGGCCGCATGCGGCCGCCTTCCTTGCGCGTGACAAGTTCGGCGGCGCAGCGCGGGCAGTAGGTTGGCGGTGGAAGTGCCATCGTTACATATCGAGATAATCGCGCAGTTGTCGGCTGCGGGTCGGATGTCTTAGCTTGCGGAGCGCCTTCGCTTCGATTTGGCGGACGCGCTCGCGTGTCACGCCGAAATAGCGGCCGACCTCTTCGAGCGTGCGATCCTGCCCATCGATCAGCCCGTAGCGCATCTCTAGTACTTCGCGCTCGCGGTCGCTGAGGATGCCCAGCGCCTGCTGCATCTGCTCCTTGAGAAGCTGGCGCGTCGCAGATTCGGCCGGCCCGGGCGTCTTGTCGTCGGGGATGAAGTCGCCGTACTGGCTGCTTTCTTCCTGCCCGACCGGCTGGTCAAGGCTGAGCGGTTCCTGACTCACTCGAAGGATCTTGCGCACCTTCTGGGCGGCGCGCCGCAGCTTACGCTGCAAGCCCATCTCAAGCGGAATCCCCTGCTCTTTAAGGTACTTGATCGCCTTCGTCTCCTCCGGCGTCAAGAAGTCCATTTCCAGCGCGATCTGTTCCGCCGTAGGCTCCGCGCCGTTCTGCTGGAGCAGTTGGCGCTGCACGCGCACAAGGCGGTTGATCGTCTCCACCATGTGCACAGGGATTCGGATCGTGCGCGCCTGATCGGCAATCGCGCGGCTGATCGCCTGACGGATCCACCACGTCGCATAGGTGCTGAACTTGAACCCCTTAGTATGATCGAACTTTGCCACGGCGCGCAGCAGTCCGATATTGCCTTCCTGAATGAGGTCTAGGAAGTTGATCCCGCGGCCCATGTACCGTTTCGCCACGCTGACGACCAAGCGCAGGTTCGCCCGCGTCAACGCCTCGCTTGCCAGTTCCGCGCGGTGCTCGATGGCTTCGAAGATCGCGGGCAGGTCTTCGACCGCGTCCTCGTCGTCCATCAGCATGCGGCTGAACACGGAAGCATCCGGAAGCTCGCCCGACTTGCGGACAATCGCCTTGACTTGAGAGAGCAGGTGCGGCGGCACGAAATAGAAGCCCTGCATGAACTCGAAGATCGGCGAGGCATAGTCAGACCACGCTTCGTCGCGGCCCCATTCGCGCTGACGCAGGTAGCTTCGCACGTACGACTTGCCTTCCGACTCATCGCCGCCCACAATAGCCTGAACCTCCTCGATCAGCCGCAGGATATCCGGCTCCTCGACCTTCAGCGCAGCGGCCCGCTTCTGAATCTCGCCCCAACTATGCAGTATGGTGTGATACGCAAGTTCGACGATCTCGTGCGGCGCGGGCAATCCGGGATCATCCGACCCGCCATGTACGTTCGGTGTCGACAATCTGTCCGTGAACGACTGCAGCATCGCGTTGGCGGCAAGCTGCGTGCTCAACCACACTTCGCTGTTCCCGTCGAGCAGCGGCACAAGGCCGATTTCCTTCAGATACATGCGAACCGGATCGTCCGTCGAAACGACGGCGTCGATCTGCACCTCGCTCAGGTCGTCCTCGATCTCTTCCTCGGCGCCGGGCTGAAAGTCGACATCATCGCTGGCAGACGGCGACAGCGAATCGAGATCGTCGTCTTCATCAAGAGACTCAACTTCCTCGAAATCCTCATTGAAATCAATGTCGTCGCCGAAGTTGTTAGGATCAGGCATATACGCACTCCCCCTTTGCGTGCGTGCTATTCTAGCGTATGCGTCGTGACAGTTCAGCGTCGAGTTGACGCACCGCCTGAGCCAGAACATTCAAGGATACCATCAGACGTCGAGTCTCTCCCCCGTCACTCTCGGACTCCGCCAGCAGCACGGTCAGCGATTCACGATCACGGCTGATTCGCGCTGCGCGCAACCGCAGCACGGCGACGACCAAGTCCTCTTTTGCGTCGAACGCCGGCGCAGCACGTTTGCTCAATTCATCCCAAAGCACGGCAGCATCCCCATCCAGCCGTTCCTTAATGCTTGCGCGCACATGCGCCGCGTCGGACACGCGCAGCCCGATCAACACATCCACGCTGTCCGCATCGAGCCGCGCTTCGATGTGCGTTCCGGGTTCAGCCTGTGCCGAGTGCAGCGCCTCGCGAATCGCCGACCAGATCGACCGGTGGGTGCTGTCGAGGAAATCCTCCTCCGTCAAATCACACAGCGGCCCATCAGACAGCGCCGCATTGTCTTCCGACAGCGTGCGCAACCGCTGATTCGCGGCATAGACCCATGCCGGCTGTTCGATCAACCGGCGCAGACAGTACCGTTCCAGCGCCAGCTCGTCTTGCGGGGCAGGCAGCCGCGGGGCCGGCTGCACTGCGGGCGGCGCGTCATCGATCCCGATATCGACGGCTATCGGATCGCCGAACTCGTCATATTCCGGCGGCGGCGTCAATTCCCGAGGGGCAGACTGTGCAGGTGGACGGCGCGCCGCCCTCGGCTCGGCAGGCTGCGAGGCGGCCCATGTGATGAGCGTCTTCTCGGCCACACGCAGATGCGCGGCTAACTTCTGCAAGTTGTCCTGCCGATACAGCTCGCGCTCGGACGCCATGAGCAGCGGCAGGATGCGCCGGGCTGCCGCTTCCTTCTCAACAATCGTCGCATTCGGTGATAGGTCACGCGTCTCGAATTCGATCACGAAGTCCGCCACCGGCCGCGCTTGATCCACGATCTGCGGCCACAAGTCGGGCTGTTCGCGAATCAGATCATCGGGGTCTTTCGCGCCGGGGATCGACAGCACGCGCATGTCGATTTGCATACGGCCGGCGTAGTCCTGACTCAACGCCCGGCGCGCTACCTCAAGGCTGCGCATGGTGGCGTTCTGGCCGGCGGCGTCGCTGTCGAGCGCCAACAAGACACGCTGTGCATATCGCGGCGCGACGAGCTGAAGCTGCGCGTCGGTGAGCGCCGTCCCCATCTGCGCGACGACGTTGCCATAACCCGCCTGCTGCGCCTGAATCGCATCGAGGTAGCCTTCAACGATCACGACGGCGCCGCTGTCACGGATGGCGCCCTTTGCGGTATCGAGCGCAAACAACGTCCGGCTCTTGTTGAAGATCGGCGTCTCCGGCGTATTCAAGTATTTCGGGTTGTCGTTAGGGTCGAGCGCACGCGCGCCAAACCCGATCACACGGCCGCGATCATCCCGAATCGGAATCATCAGCCGGTTGCGGAACCGGTCGTACACGCGCCCTGCATCGTTACGCACTGCCATGCCGGCGTCGATGAGGTCGTCTTCGGTGTAGCCGATCTGCTTCATGGTCGTCAGCAGTCCCGACCACTCCGGCGGTGCAAAACCGATCTGGAACTTGATCAGCGTCTCGTCGCTCAACGCGCGCTTGCCCCGCGCATAGTCGAGCACAGATCGGGCAGCCTGCGCGTGAGGCCCCGGCGCCGTGTCGGGCTGGATCAGCCACCGGTGAAACTGTTCGGCGGCGGAGTGCAGCAAGCCGCGCAAAAACTCGTGCCGGTCATCGGTTTGCAGCTGTTCGGGTGTTCGCGCTTTAAGCTGAACACCGGTCGTCCGTGCAAGTTCGCGCAGTGCCTCGGTGAACGTCCATCCGTGCTGACGCATGGCGAAGTTCAGGACGTCGCCCCCTGTCGCGCATGATCCATAACATCGCCACGTCTGGCGCACTGGATCCACGACAAACGATGGGGTTTTCTCTTGATGGAACGGGCAGCACGCCTTATACGTCCGCCCCGCCTTTTTGAGTGGGACGTACTGCTGTATATAAGTAACAATGTCGAGTCGCGCCTTGATTTCGTCGGCTACTGACATGAGAATCGCTCGCGGCTGGGGAACCTTAATTCTAAACTGCGGCGTTCGTTAGCGACAATAGGAAGGTCAGTTGATCTACTGCGGATTTGTGCCGGGTTGTCACAACGAGTCTACGATGACCCACCCGGACGTCCTCTGCCCGAGCCGGCCCGCACGTCTGCGTAAGATCACCCGCGTCCGCTGCACACCCGAACGGCGAGTATGCGCATCGTCATCGGGATCTCGAACCTCGCCGGCATATCAGGCCCGCCAGCGAAATACGGAGTAGATCGAATTTATGCCACTTATTCTGGTCATCGAAGACGAAGATCATATCCGCAGCAACATCTGCGAAATCTTGTCGTACGAAGACTACGACGTGATCGACGCGCCGAATGGCATGGTCGGGATCGAATTGGCGCAGCAGCACAACCCGGACATCGTGCTGTGCGACGTGCTGATGCCGGGAATCACCGGGTGGGATGTCCTGCTTGAACTTCGCAGTTCCGCCCGCACTGCGGATACCCAGTTCGTGTTCCTGACCGCGCTCGCCGACCGCGCCAGTGCCCGCAAGGGGATGTCGCACGGGGCGGACGACTACATCGCCAAGCCGTTCACGCACCGCGAACTGCTCGACACGGTAGCAACCCGCCTGCGCCGGCGCGACGAAATCAAGCACCGCACCGACGAGCGTCTGGACGACCTGCGCAAGACCATCGTCCACGCCCTGCCCCACGAACTACGCTCGCCGCTGACCGGCATCTTGAGCTGCGCCGAATTCCTGCTGATGGATCACCCCGCCGGCTTGGAGGTTGAACGCGTTCAGAATGTCGCCCGCATCATCGAGCGCTCTGGCCGCCGGCTTCAGCGTCTCATTGAAAACTATCTGTTTTACGCACAGATCGAGATGATGGCATCGGACCTAAGCCGCCGGGATGACGTCGCGCGGGAACGGACGGAGAATCCGGGCGGGTCGATTTACGATGCAGCTGTTGAGGTCTGCAAGCAGCACGACCGTCTCAACGACCTCCGGCACGAGCTTTCCAGCGTTCCCGTTACAATAAGCAGCAACAATCTCTACAAGCTCACATCTGAACTCATAGATAACGCATGCAAGTTCTCACCGCCCGGCACGCCGATCGAAGTGCGGGCTTTTGTGCGCGAGAATAACTACATCGTCAGCGTCTCCGATCATGGACGCGGTTTGTATCCCACCGAACTCGAGAACATCGGCGCCTATACGCAGTTCCAACGCAACCTGTTCGAGCAGCAAGGCGTCGGGTTGGGGCTGGCGATTGTCCGCCGGCTTGCGGACTTGTACGGCGGAACCTGCGCTATTCGGTCTGCGCCCAACGCTGGAACCACCGTCGAGGTCGGCTTGAAGCTGGCCTAAGCCTTGCGGTACGTCTTCAAGATGCGACGCGCGACGACCATCCGGTGAACTTCGCTGGCCCCGTCATAAATACGAAATGCCCGTGCTGACTCGTACCACCGCGCGAGCGGTAGATCGCGGCTGATCCCAAGCCCGCCGCAGATTTGGATCGCCCGATCCAGCACGCGGTTGACCGTCTCGGCGACATGCACCTTGCACATCGACATCTCTTGCTTGGCGTCTTTGCCAGTCTCGATCAGCCATGCGCAGTGCTGCATCATCAAGCGCCCGGCGTGCAGCTCGGTCGCGCTGTCGGCCAGCATCCACTGTATGGCCTGATGTCCGCCCAGTGTGGTGCCGAACGCCTCACGCGTATTGGCATACCGCGCCGCGATCTCCAGCGCGCGCTGCGCGATGCCCGTCCAGCGCATACAGTGGGTAAGACGGGCGGGGCCGAGCCGCGCCTGCACCAGCGCAAAACCGCTGCCGACATCGCCCAGCACGGCATCATCGCCCAATCGCAGCCCGTTGAACCGGATTTCCCCATGACCGCCGAAGTCCGGCCCGCCGAGGTGCGGGATGTTGCGCACCAGTTCAATCCCCGGCGTGTCCATCGGCGCAAGAAAGAGCGTGGCGCTTGACTTCCCGCCGGAGTCGTCAGTGCGCGCCATGATGATGAGAAAGTCGGCTTGCGTCGCGTTAGTCGACCACCATTTATGCCCGTTGATGACCCACTGATTGCCGTCCCGGTGCGCCGTCGTCCTGAGCATCGACGGATCGCTGCCCACCCCCGGCGCGGGTTCGGTCATCGAAAACGCAGAGAACGCCTCGCCAGCCGCAAGTGGTTTGAGGTAACGCTCACGCTGTTCCGCGCTGGCAAACAGGTGCAGCAGGTGCAGATTGCCCTCGTCCGGGGCAGCGCATCCCATGACCAGCGGGCCGAGCAAGCTGCGCCCCGCCGCCTCGAACACCGGGATGATCTCGGTAATCGACAGCCCCATACCGCCTAGATCGGCCGGCATCGTCGGGCACCACAGCCCGGCCGCCTTCGCCTGCTCACGAGCGATCTTGAGGCGTTCAAGCGGAAGGCCGTCTTGCGGATCCTCGTCGGCGTGTGCCTCAAGCGGGATGACGACATCCTCCAAGAACTGATGAATGCGCGTTACAAGGTTTTGAATAGGAGTGGGTATACTGAAATCAACCATATCTGCTTCTCAATTCGTATGCAGCACGTACTGGAATAGATTGTATCCTGCGAATAGCCCACGACGAACTAAGCGCGAAGTTGAAAGTGTTGAGTGATGAGTGATGAGAAAACGCCGCGTCGTATAGCTCGACTAACGCTGCAAGATGGGAGACCAAATCTCTCGACTTACGAACGCTGGCTTAGGTAAAGGGATCGACATGGAACTCAGCGACCTCGCGAGTCGCCTCAGCTATTATTTGACCAGCGTCACCGGCTCGGCGGTCGACGTGGCTGACCTGCACCCACTCGCCGGGGGCGCTTCGCGCGATAGCTGGGCGTTCACCGCCGTCCACACCGACGGAACCCGCGAACGGCTCGTCATGCGCCGCGATCTCGCGACGACGATGACCGGGTCTGCACTGACGCGTGCGCAGGAATTCACCTTGATGCAGGCAGCGCACCGCCACGGTGTCACTTGTGCACGGGTGCGTTGGCTGTGTGATTCTCACGAGCCGCTGGACTTCCCGTTCTTCATCATGGACTTCGTCGACGGCATATCTATCGGCCGCAAGGTGATGACCTCGCCGGAGTTGGCTGCCGCGCGGACGGCCCTGCCTCAGCAGATGGCGCGCGAACTCGCACGCATCCACAGCCTCGATTGGCAGCGCGAGTCGCTGAACTTCTTACGCCAGCCTGCGTCGGACACGCCGGCGCGGGACGCCGTCTCGGAGGTTTATGCCGTACTCGACGCGCTGAACGCACACATCTTGGCGCTTGAGCTTGCGCTGCGGTGGTGCGCCACCCACGCGCCGGAGCCTCAGCGTATCACGTTCGTCCACGGCGACTTTCGGGTAGGGAACGTGCTGGTAGGGCCGGACGGACTAACGGCGGTGATCGACTGGGAGTTTGCGCATGTGGGCGATCCCGCTGAAGATCTGGGCTACCTGTGCATGCGTGACTGGCGCTTCGGCAGTGATACACTGCGGGCGATCGGTTTGACGACACGCGAAGCATTCCTTGTCGATTACGAGCAGGCAAGCGGCGTGAAGGTTGACCGGTCGGCGGTGGATTGGTGGGAGGTCTTCGGCAACGTTCGGTGGGCCGCGATTTGCCTGAGCCAAGCACAGCGCCACCTGTCCGGCGCAGATCCGAGCGTCGAGCTTGCCAGCCTCGGCCGGCGCTCGCTGGATATGCAAGCCGAAGCATTGGCGTTGATCGGCCGTCTGCGGGCGAAGGTGACACCATGACGGATAGACCGACTCTGCAAGAGCTGATCGACGCAGTACGACAGCACGTCGAGACTGCGGTCATGCCTGTCGTGCGGGGCGAACCGAAGCTCTACTTTCAGACGTTGGTGGCCCTCAACCTGCTGCGCATCGCCACCCGCGAAATCGGCGCTGCACCGGAGCTTGCTGCCGTCGAACAGCACGTCCTCACCGCGCTGACAGGTGACAGTGAGGGCGTGCCGACAGCGCGCATCCGGTCGCTGTGCGCGTCGATCCGGTCGGGCGCGTTTGACGACCCAGAACAATTCGACATGGCACTTCAGTACCTCGGTCACTGGGTGAACGCTCAGCTTGCCGTGAATAATCCGGCCCTCGCTCAGCGGATGCAGGTCGAACATGATTCGGGTCAGGTTGCGTTGTAGTGATATGTTAAAGTTTCATAACGTCAAGTGGGCCGAAGTGTGTCATAATTGGACGAATACACGGGGCACCTCGCGTTGTATTGCGTGCGCCTCCGCGTCATGGTTATACTGGTATCGCTTATGCACGCTTTAGCGTTGAACCAAGGTCATCGTTCATGCCTGCCCAGCTAGTCATGCGTCGTGGGCCAAAGGTCGGGCAAACGTTCCCGGTAAGCGGGGACATTGTCATGATCGGCCGCGGTATGCGTAATCACGTCATTATTGACGACAACGAAGTCAGCCGCGATCACTGCCGTTTATCCAAAGTCGAAAACGGCTATGAGTTGTGCGACCTCAACTCGCGTAATGGTACCTTCGTGAACGGCCAGCGCGTAAGCGACTGCTGGGAACTGAAGCATAACGATCTCATCGAGCTGGGCGACTCGATCACTCTGGAGTACCAAGTCGTCACGTCACAAATGGACGAAACTGAAACCGGCATCCCCTATCTCGTGGTCGCGATCGAAGGCCAGCCCAATCGGACGGTGCACCCGCTTCAGGGCGAGACGATCCTGATCGGGCGCGGCACGATGAACGACATCATTATCTTGGAACCGGAGATGAGCCGTCTACACCTCAAGCTTGTGCGAAGCGGAACTGGCTACTCCGTGCAAGACGTCGGCTCGACCAACGGCTCAAAGCTGAACGACGTCGAGCTTACCTCCGAGTTGACCATCCAACCGGGTGACATCATCCGAATCGGCCAGACGATCACGATGTACTACACGATGACGCCCGATCAGCTTCTTGATCGGCGGCAAGCGACAACGGTGCTTCAAGACCGCTCAGATACCGGCACCGTGCGCTTACAGACCGGCGCGCCACGCATTCCAACGCTGACAGACCGTCTAAAGGCAACCGGGGTCGGAACCGGCTTGAGCAGCGGCGCACTCGTCAATCACCTGTTTATGGCGTACACCCGGTCGGATTGGGAGACCAAAGTCGCGCCGGTGTTCAACCGGTTGTATGACGCGCAGATGGCCGTTTGGGTCGAGCAGTATCTTCCGGTCGGCTCGGACGATTGGCGGCTGGCGATTGATCAGGCGCGCTTGGAATGTTGGGGGCTGATCGTGATCGCAACATTCGCGGCGATGCGTTCACCGTTTGTGCAGCAGGTCGTGCGGCATTTCAACAATCGCGAAAAGCCGATCTTCGTCGTGGCCGACGCGCCGGACGTCGCCATTCCCGTCAATGGGCCGAATGTGCATCGCGTCGTGATGAGCCATGCCCTGCCAGAGCTGAGCATCCAGCAGCTGATCCAACTCATCAAACGTCACCGATAGGCGCACGCTCGTCCTATCGGTCATCTACGGGGCGCTCACGGTGAGCGCCTTTTGTGTACGCAATCGTTATCCTGTTGCATAATGGGCCGTAATGGACTCATGCAATTAGTCAAACGGAATTTAACCGATGTTCAACGTAGCACAACTGGCCTCCACGCTGGATCGGGAAGGCGAAGAACCGATCTACCGGCAGCTCATACGTCATATTCGCGCGCAGATCGACAGCGGCTCGCTGCCGTCTGGCGCACGTCTACCGGCGAGTCGTGAACTTGCCGATTCGCTTGGGATCAGCCGGATCAGCGTCGTCAATGCGTATGCGGAGCTGCGCTCTGAGGGCTATCTCAGCGCACACGCCGGTCGTGGCACGTTCGTCGCCCGCGAGGCGTCGAATGAGCAGCGCGCAGAGCGCCCACAGATTCACTCCATTCGAGACCAATCCAGCAGCAGTGATCGTTCCCTGCGCGACTTGATGCGTATGGCGCGCCAGCCGGGCGTGATCTACTTCGGTCAGGGCGCGCCGCCGGTTGAGATGCTGCCTGTGCAGTACCTTCGCGACGCGATGAATACGGTGTTTGAGCGCGATGGCACGCGCGCGCTCGGCTATGAAGCACCGGAGGGATACGGCCCGCTGCGAAACGCCGTCCGTGACTACGTGAGCGCGCTAGGGATCCGATGCACGACGCGGGACATCCTCATTACGGGGGGTACACAGCAGGGCCTCGATCTCGTCATTCAGGCGCTGCTCTCAGAGGGCGAGACGTTAGTCACGGAAGACCCGACATATCTGGGGATGCTGGACATCGCGCGCACGCGGCGGCTCAATATCGTAGGCATCCCGATCGATCAAGACGGCATCCGCCTTGACATCCTCGAAGCCTTCATCGCGGAACGCCAACCGCGCCTGATTTATGTGATGCCGAGCTTCCAGAACCCGACCGGAGTCGTCATGCCGCTGCACCGTCGGCGTCAGCTCATCAATCTGGCGATGCAGTACGGCGTCACGATTCTTGAAGACGGGGTCTATCACGAGTTTCGCTACGAAGGCGAGCACATTCCGCCACTGCGCGCGCTCGACGAGTACGGGGTCGTCATCCACGCCAGCGCGTTCACGAAGATGCTGCTGCCGGGGATCCGGATCGGGTACGTCATCAGCGACAGCAAGCATCATCAGCGGATTTTACGCGTGAAGCAGTCGGCGGACATCTCGACGTCGGGACTGAACCAGCGGGCGATTCACTTGATGCTTGAGCGCGGCGTGATGTCGCAGCAGCTTGAGCGTAATAATCGCGAATTCAGGCGCCGGCGCGATGTCGCCGTGGTGGCCGCTCGCAAGCACTTCCCGCCGGGCACGCAGTTTCGTACCCCGCAAGGCGGTCTTTACCTCTGGGTGCGCTTTCCAAATCAAGGCCCGACGGCGGCTGAGCTGTATCTAACGGCTGTTCAGCATGGAGTCGGCTACGCTATCGGGAATGTGTTCTTCGCCGGGCAGGCCGATCCGTATTCGGTACGCCTGAACTACGGCGCGCACCGTCCTGAGGACATCGAGAGTGGGTTCAAGCGCCTTGGCGACGCTTGGCGCGAGTGCGCAGCGGGCTACGCCGAGATGGAACGCACTCACGTTCTTTAGGCGGGCCTTCGCAAGCGGTAACCGGTGACGCACCGCCGATCACGCCGATTACTCCGCACTTCGCAGCTAGGGGGCAGTGTGAATTCAGCCGTCGTTCAGACGGCTGATTGCGTTATAGGAATCGAATAGAGTCGCGCAGGAAAAAGAAAAGCGAGAGAGATGAGTTGGCAGCGGCCTACTCTCCCACACCGTCGCCAGTGCAGTACCATCGGCGCTCGCGGGCTTAA
>JAANMW010000634.1_pt1 | contig 41017 bp, 36 predicted proteins | sample 7279671 | NCBI WGS metagenome assembly JAANMW01 (sample SAMN14094541, study PRJNA606508) | bioreactor metagenome | isolation source: A lab-scale SPAN reactor treating ammonium-rich wastewater day 247 | place: Ireland: Galway | collected 2017-09-19 | reverse complement strand
GACAAGCCCCGTGAGGATCCGTCGCGTGCTAATTACCGAGCGTCGCAGGCATTTGGCGATACGCGACATTCGTTCACGCCGCTGGTTATTCCGGCAAAGCGCGATATGTATATGATGGCGGCCGGAAAGGTGCTCGACCGATACGCCGATATGCTTGCCGAGAAGTTCCGTGTCCTTCGAGGCGGTGCAGGAGCAACGGAGAAACCTGTTGAAAAGCCGGTCGATCGGACTACGCTGGCTCAGGTCAACGAACAAGCGAAAAAGAACAACGAAACGACTGCGGTTACCACAGGCGAGATGAGGCAGGCCGCGGTTGACGCCATGAACGCCCGAAAATACCAGCTCGCAGCGGATTATTACGAGAAACTCGTCGCCGCTGACCCGGAAAATGCAGCCGAGTATCTCATTCAACGCGGGGCGATCTATCTCAACTACCTCAAGGATCCCAAAAAGGCGATCGAGGTGTCCGAAGCCTTGATCAAAGCATCGCCGCAGGAGCCCGCGGGTTTTTACAACCGCGGCACGGCCTACCTTCATCTGAAGGAATGGAAAAAGGCCCGGAAAGACTTCGACAAGGCGATCGAACTCAAACCGACCTGGATGGAAGCGTATCAGAATCGTGCACTTGCGCTCCTGAATATGGGGAAGGCCGACGAGGCACTTTCCGATCTCGAGACCGCGATCCGCATGGCACCGCGAGTCGCAAATCTTTACAGGCTTCGAGCCTATGCTTATAAGTTGAAGGGCAATGCGGCACTCGCGGCGGCTGATGAGCTGAAGGCCGCACAGATCGATCAAGGAAGATACTAGCGATGGGGAAAAATACTCTTCTATTTGCCACGTTTGTGGTGCTCGCCTTTGGCGTCGTTGCCGTAAACGCCCAGACGGCTGAGGGCTTTCTTGCAAAATGCGATGCGAGTTTCGAGGCCGGCAAGTACTCTGACGCGATACAAGAGTGCACAAAGGCACTCGAAGCAAGGCCGGGCTTTGAAGAAGCTCTGATCACTCGCGCAGGAACGTACAAGATCCTTCGTAATTATCCCGCGGCTCTCGCCGATTACACCGAACTCATCCGCGTGAGCAACGGAATGGCGATGGCGTATTTCTACCGAGCTGATATCTACAAAAGAACGGGAAAAAACAACGAAGCGATAGCCGACCTCACCGCTTCGATCAAAAAGGATCCGAAAGGGCTTTTTGCCGCCCGTTCATATTACGAACGCGGCCTCCTTTACGACAAACTCGGGAAGTCCGACGCGGCCCAAGCCGACTATTGGGACGCGGTCAAGATCAACCCGAATTACACTCAGGCGAAGGCGAAACTCAAATATCCATTCGGTGACAAAACCCTGACCGAGGCGGCAAATGACATTGTCCCCGGCGTCAAAACCCCCGACAACAGCGAACCCGCGAAACCAACGCCGTCGCCGGTGACGGTCGCAAAACCAACTCCGATCAAGGCGGCACCTGCAGCTGTGCCGGCGTGGAAACGCATGACGTTGACGGGCACGGGTCTGAGCGTTGCATCCCCTGTCCCGTATGTACTCAAGAATGACAAACCGGATCCGCTGCTCGAAACGATGACTGCGGATGTCCGTTGGGAAATGATCGACGCGGGTCTTTGGGCGACGGTCAGGTATCTGAAATGGGATCAAAAATTCACTGCGATCCGACAGGTTATGGAGAAATCGGTCGATATCATTTGGGACGACCCAAAAGCTGCACAGCAGTTCGTCAAGGATACGACATTCCTCGGTGAACCTGCGGCAGTGATCGATGAGGAACGCTTCGATCCTTATGACAAAAAGCAGGTTCGTCAGAAGATGATCGTGTTCGGAAAACCGGACGACTACAGACAGCTCAACTTTGTCCATCCCGCCGGAGATAAGGTAGCGGCCGCAAAGGTCGATCAGATCATCGCGACGTTCCAGAAAGAAGGTTCGGTTGTCGCCGCGACGGCAAAGATACCACCCGCGAATTGGAAGACATACAATTTCGGCGGATTGCTGTTCGACTTTCCCGCCCAGGTCGCCGAAGGCGAGTGCGAGCAAGAGATCACGTCGGCGGGGCAAAGAGCGTGCGGCCGATGGGGAGAGAAAGGCAAGGACAATATCACTATAAACATTAGCTACCGGAACTACGGGATTCTTACAGCGCCCGAGATCAAGAAATACGCGGCCGATTATCTGGCTGAGATGAAGGAGATAATGGCTAACGATACGAGCTGGAAAGAGTTCAAGAACGAGCCGTATCCGATAAACGCGGGCGAGGCGGTCCAGATCTCGGCGAACCAGGCATACGACGGTACCAATACCATCTTCGTAGCACGCGGGTCCGAAAGATGGCAGATCCGCGTTTGGCACTTCAATCGTTGGGACGCGGTGCGCGAGGCAGTCAAGCGTGTGCTCGGTTCGATAAAATTCAAGCAGTAGTAAAGAAAATATGAACCGAAACATTGTATTTCTGTTGATCTTAGTGCTGATAGCGTGTTCGACATTGACCGCTCAGACGCCTTCACCGACGCCTGCTCCGGTCTATAAGACCTATGCGGCCGCGATGGCTGCCGGCAAGGCCGCAAGCAAGCCTGCTCAGCGAAATACGGCCGAAGCCGCGTATCTTCAAGCCGCGGACCTCGCAGCGAATGATATGCAGAAGGCCGATGCACTGCTTGCCGCCGGCAATGTGCAGATGCAGCAGCGGACCATAGTTAGCCAGAAGCCCCGCAAGTTCAAGAGCAGCTCTTTTGTGTTCTATCACGATCGGGAAGCACTAAAGTCCTTCAACACCGCTCTTGACTTGAAAGACATCACAGCCGCCAAACGTGCGGAGATCACGCTTGAGAGGGCCAGGCTCTACATCGAGATCGTACGACACTCCGATGCGCACAACTCACTAAGGACTGAGCTAGAGACGAAGTTCAAGCAGGGTCTCGTATCTGTCTTGCGCAAAGACCTCGACGCTCTCGTGGCAGTCGCAACGACGCCGCCCGACATCAAGGCCGAGGCATTGATCTGTAAGGCCCGCTCCTACGCCCGCAGCGGTGAAGTTTATTGGAACGCATCGGATCTAAAGTCGGGATACGAGGCTCTGGCTGCGGCAACGACGGTCGTTGGGGCGGCCGATCGTATCAAGGCCGAGGCATTCCTCAAGATCACCGGCCTTGCGCGGCAAGTGAGCGATGCGAACGCGTTCTATGTGGCGGCCTTGAGTGTGACGAAACTTCCAAAAGCTGAGCCTTCGCAGAAGTTTCAGGCGTATTTGTTGCTGGGTGAGGTCCTGATCACAAGCAAGAAGTGGGCCGATGCACAAAAGGCGATCGCCGAGGGCATTGCCGTTAAGGGTCTGACTTCAACGCAAATTGCGCAGCTTTACCGCGAGGCCGCACTCAGCTTTTCAGAAGAGCTGGCCGCGAGCGGTGCAGACAAAAAGCAGGAGGCAAACCTTTTGGCTAGTGCCCGAGCTGAGTTCGCGAAGGCAGCCGGCCAACCGAAACTCGCTGCGGATCCAAAAGCGACGATCTATATGGATAACGCCGTCTATATACGCCAATTTGGCAAGCCTCATCATTTTCTGCTCGCCCACGAGCAATTGAAAGCCGCCCTCGGCGTGCCAAAGCTTTCGAAAAAGCTGAAGGAGCAAGTGCAGTACGAGATCGGCGAAACCCTCCGCTTAGAGGGTAAGAAGGACGAAGCTCGAGCGGCTTATCTGCTTGTTACGAATGCCAACCCGCAGTACTTCGGCTATGCCCAGCAGCGGATCAAAGGTCTCGACAAACCAGGTAATCAAGATCAGTAATGCTAGTGAAGGGCAGTCCCTGCAGCGGTTGATCAGCAAATAAGGAACGAACTTAACAAGATGGGAACAACAGAACCGGTAATCGGCGTTTTGCTAATTCGCAAAATGCAGTAGAATAGCGTGCGCATCGCTGCAAAGCACCCATAATTTTACGCGGCCTTAGCGGATCTTTGCCTATATGTCGACAAACGCCAGGCGGTCGATCGTTCTTGCAGTTATCTTGTTGGTCATAATTGGTGCGGTCGTGCGGTCGTCGATCACTACCAGCCTTGACAGCTTCACCTACGACGAGGCCTATCACATTGGTGCGGGTGCGTCCCACGTTCAAACCGGCGACTTTCGCCTCAATCCGGAACAGCCGCCTCTGATCAAGCTTTGGGTCGGAGCTTACGTAACACTCTTCGGATTCACGACAACGCCCGTTCGGCAGTTTTCGGACAAAGAGGACGAACGAGATTTTGTAGAGGAAGATACCTACTTTCATAACGATCCCAACATCGTTCAAAGCAGAGCGCGTACCGCGATGCTTGCCTTGAACGGCCTCCTGATCTTCTTATTTGCTATCGCGGCATGGCGCATCTTTGGTGAGGGCGTAGCGGTCGGGTCGGCTTTGTTCTTCGCGATCGATCCAACGGTAGCGGCGTATATGCCGACGGTTATGACCGATCTGCCGATCGCTCTTACATCCGGCATTGCGATAATGACCGCCGCGCAGGCTTTCAAGACATGGAAGATCGTTGACTGCGTCCTCGCTGCGTTGGCAGTAGGACTCGCTCTCGGCGCAAAACATTCAGGGATCATAACCCTCGGCGCGGTTGCGATCATTGGTATTGCCGTTGCGATCTTCTTCTCGAAGGCAGATGGCTGGACGCGCCGGCTGAGGCGTTCCGGTGCCGTTGCGGCGATCGTTCTCGGTGGCGTCGCTGTTTTGTGGGCATTCTACGGCTTTAGGTATTGCGAAACTCCGGGCACGACTGCCGAGACGTTCAACCGCAGCTTGACCGATAAGACCAAGGACATCAGGTCTCCGGTTTTTAGGAATGCGATCGTTGCCGTCACCACGCTGCACGTGTTTCCGCGTTCGTACATTTGGGGGCTCGCCGACACGATCCGTGCCGGGGTCGAGGGCCGTGCAATTCAGGTGCGTGCATTTGGAACGCAGTATTATTCAAAAGCTCCATTCTATTTCTTCCCGGGCATCGTTGCGGCAAAGGTTCCTATCGGATTGCTGTTGCTCGGTCTAGTCGGCGCTATTATTTTGGTCCTGAAAAAGGTTCCTTCGGAATACTATTTTCCGATAGCGATCATAACTGCTTTCACGGCGATCTTTTTGGTTTTCCTGATCCGAGGGTCAACATATGCGGGCGTTCGTCACGCCACTCCGCTCTTCCCATTGGTCGGAATTCTGGCGGCTGTCGCGATCGACTGGGCTTGGCGTTCACGTTCATATTTGATCGGGACAGGCACGGCTCTATTGTTGATCATCGCGATTCTTTCGGCGGTTCCGCAGATGCGTCCATGGGAATACTTCAACGAGTTTGCCGGCGGTGCGGAGAACGGATACAAATATTTCAACGACGAGGGTGTGGATCTTAGCCAGCGAATTGGTGAGGCTGCGAAGTATTATCATTCTGAGGTCGAACCGAAAGGCGACGTTCCCTTGCTGCTCTATTTTTCGAACAGCAACGATCGGAAGGCCCGCGGGATGGATTATATCGGCCGTAACCCCGAACGCGATTCAGCTCGGCTTGAAGGCGAGACATTCACCGGAACGGTTATGATCGGAGCGAACGAACTTGGTAACGGTATTTGGTGGGATGTGGCAAGGCCGTTTCGCTCCAAAGAACCAACGCGTCGGATGGGTAATATATTTGTGTATCAGGGCACGTTCGATCGACCGAAAGAAGCTATCGCCCGGGGCATATTTTACAACACGATCTATTCGACGATCTATACTAGTGCCCCGAACCCAAGGGCGGCGATCGAAGGTATCGAACGCTCGCTCGCCCTCGACGATTCTTGTTATTTTGCAAGTCTTGAACTTGGGAATCAGTATTTGAAGATCGGGGATCGCGATGGTGCGTTGCGGGCCTATAGAGCTTCTCTTTCAAAGGCTCCGAAAACGGATAGCATCTACGATCTTATTGAAGAGCGGGTGAAACGGCTTGAGACCGAACCGATAGAGGCCATCGAACCTTTGCGAAATCCAGGGATAGAATAGAATAGAAAAACTATGACACAGCCAGAACCAAAAACATCCTTAAAGAACGCGATCGAAAAGCATCGCGAGTTCCTATTTCCCGCAGTGGCGTTGTATTACCAGGAGCCGATCGCTCTCGTTAAGGGCGAAGGCGAATACGTCTGGGACACAGAAGGTAATAGGTATCTTGATGCGTTCGGCGGCGTGCTGACCGTAAGCGTCGGGCACGCAAACCCGGTTGTGAACGCTACGATCATCGAGCAGACGAAGACCTTGCAGCACATCTCGGCGATCTATGCGAATCAGCCGCAGTCCGACCTTGCCGAAAAGCTCGCGGAGATAACGCCCGGCGACCTGCAGAAATCGTTCTTCACATCAAGTGGTACGGAAGCCGATGACACGGCGATCCTTGCCGCAAAGCTCGCAACTGGCCGCGGCGAGATCGTCGTGCTTCGTCATAGCTATTCGGGACGCAGTGCGACGGCGTTGTCGACCGTCGGCCATTCGTCCTGGCGGCCGATACCATCGCAGGTCGCGGGGATCGTTCACGCGCGTGCGCCTTACTGCTATCGCTGTCCATGGAAGATGACGCCCGATAATTGCGGTGCGGCGTGCGCCGAGGATGTCCGTGACGTGATCGAGACAACGACCACGGGCGAGATCGCAGCCTTCATGGCAGAGCCGATAATGGGCGTCGGCGGATTCATCGTTCCGCCGGACGGATACTTCGAACGTGTCGAGGAGATCACACGCAAGCACGGCGGTCTTTTCATCGCCGACGAAGTTCAAACCGCCTGGGGACGAACGGGCGACAAATGGTTCGGCATCGAGCACACTGGCGTTAAGCCCGACATCATCACGTCCGCAAAGGGAATGGGCAACGGTGTGCCGATCGGTTGGACGATCGCGACCGCGGAGGTTGCGGATAAATTCGCAGGCCCGACGTTTGCGACCTTCGGCGGCAATCCGGTTTCGATGGCGGCCGGCCTCGCCGTCATCAAATTCATTGAGGACAACGACCTTCGCACAAACGCACGCGTCGTCGGTGATTATCTCCGCGTACGGCTCGAAGAGCTAAAAGAAAAACACGCGATCATAGGCGATGTCCGTGGTCGCGGGCTTATGCAGGGAATCGAGTTGGTCAAGGATCGTGAGACAAAAGAACCCGCTGCCGACGCAGTACTCAAGGTCTTCGAAGAAACAAAACGTCGCGGCGTCCTCATCGGCAAAGGCGGCCTCTACGGCAACGTTATCCGCACGGGTATGATGCTGAATTCGACAAAGGACAACGTCGATGAACTCGTTGCCGCCCTTGACGCAGGATTTGAAGTGGTCGCATAGATCTGGCGTATAAGCTTGCACGTCGTAACGATACTGATTGACCGAAGGGCTCGATCGAGATGACAGCGGAAGAAAAGATCCGATTCGAAGAGTTGATGCGGAGGTGTATTGAGCTCGGGCGGATCGCGAAGGAGAGAGGCGATAATCCGGTCGGGGCGGTTTTGGCGCTTGGCAAGGATTTTCAATATGCTGGTTTTGGCGCCAAAAGACGCTCGTTGTTTGGCGATATTCTCCACGTGGGCGCTAACGCGGCCCCAAGAAGAAGTTGTGATTTTGACGTATAACTTAAGCTATGGACCAAGCAAGATGAGAAGAGTTAAATTGCAAATGAATTTTGAAGGAATAAGTTGGGACAATGAAATGGCTCAATTTTGCCTCGACAATCTTAAGAATGTGGATAGCATCTTACTGGGACGAAAAACGGCAGAGGGGTTTATTCCATATTGGGCTGAAGTTGCCGAAAAAGTTGACCCCGACGATCTGCACACGATGCTTGGAAGGCCATTGACGGATATCCCAAAGATTGTTTTCTCCCACGCACTCAAGGAAAGTCAATGGGCCAATGCAACGATTTTAAATGGCAACATTGATGAAGCAATAAGGGCTTTGAAAGAGTGCAAGGGGAAAGACATTATCGTTTATGGTGGAAATTCGTTCGTTTCGTCGTTGATCGAGCACGAGCTAATTGACCAATACTATTTTTTTGTGAATCCGCTTGCTGTTCAAGTAGATGAGCCTATTTTGAAGTTCATACCCAATAGCGCCAACCTGACATTGATTGATTGCAAACCATTTCGCTGTGGAACTGTTTTACTTTGCTACGGTCATATTACTTCGAAATTAGACGAAACTTGAATTTCCATGCCATCGCGGAAAGCCCGGATCGAGACTGTTATTTTCGCGAGCAACGGGCGAGATCGGCGGGGTCAGTTCAAGAATGCCGGTGCTTGCCGATACGACGGTCACGCGTTGGGGTCCGCCGCCTCTGATCATCGATGGCGTTCTCGAAACGGAATGCAAGGCCGCGCTTACTTAGCCTTCGACAGGTGTTCCTCAAATTCGGCAGCTTGAGTTTCTCGATTTTCTTGATCGGCCGGCGGGGTGCGGCCACTCGGCAATCAGTTGGCGCGATGGATGGGTTTGGTCGAGGCGAAAAAATAGATCCTTTCCCGGCGGACATCTAGGAGCAAGGACCGGCTGGGAATTGCCATCCCGCCATTCATTAGCGGAAATTGTTGTTCGGTCTTTGTTGAGTGCAGTCCTGGAGCGATCGCTCGCAGGCGCTCGTGTTGTCGAAAACAAATCCGACGATCTCGGTCACGCTGAGATAGGCCAGGTAGCCTATCAAGAAACAGGCGACACAGACGGCTATCGCAAGAATAGTGTTTCCTTTCATTTTGGCATCCTCCCGTATAAGCACATATCAAATAATTGCTTTGGGTATAAAGTGTGGAAAAATGCCAACTCTTTACGACTAATTGGTTCAAAAATATCACCGCCGTGAGCGAAAATCAATAAATCCGTCAAGTACATCGGCTCGCGGCAACCGGATCACCGCGGGAGCGGCCCGCCACCGTCAAATTGCGGTAGTTATTTCGTCCAAAACGGGCATATAATAACGCAGCGTTAAAGTAACAATACGACGAAATTCAAAGATGAGAACTCTTATTAAGAACGGACGGGTCGTAACCGCGGTTGACGACTATGTTGCGGATATTTTTGTCGATGGCGATGTGGTTACGACGATCGGCAAGGCGCTTGAGATGGAAGCGGACGTTGTGATCGACGCTTCGGGGAAGCTCGTCATTCCCGGCGGGATCGATCCGCACACGCATATGGAGCTGCCTTTCGGCGGGACGTATTCGTCTGACGATTTCTTTACAGGTACGCGTGCGGCGGCACATGGCGGGACGACGACGATCATCGATTTTGCTGTGCAGACCAAGGGCGAATCGATGACCGCTGGCGTCGATGCGTGGCACAAGAAGGCCGAGGGAAAGACGTGTATCGACTACGGCTTTCACCTCATCACGACCGACTTTGAGGACGGCAGCGAAAAGGAGATGTGGCGGCTGATCGACGAGGGCATCTCGTCCTTTAAGCTTTTTATGGCGTATCCGGGAGTTTTCCTAGCAGATGATGCGACGATCTTTCGTGCGATGTCGGCAGCCGGGCAGCGCGGCGGCCTCGTGTGTATGCACGCGGAGAACGGCATCGTCATCAACGAGATCATCAAGCGTTTTCTCGCCGATGGCCGCACCGCTCCGAAGTATCACGCGCTGACACGCCCGACCATAGCCGAAGCCGAAGGCGTTCATCGCGCGATCGCGATCGCCGAGATGGCGGAGTCGCCCGTTTACATCGTTCACCTGTCGTGCACCGATGCTCTCAATCAGGTGCGGCAGGCGAGAGACCGCGGCATCCCGGCGTTTGCAGAAACGTGTCCGCAGTATCTTTTCCACTCGATCGAAGATTACGGTGACGATTTTGAAGGTGCAAAGTACGTGATGACGCCGCCGCTGCGTGAGAAACACAATCACGCCGAGCTTTGGAAAGGCCTGAAAATGGACGACCTGCAGGTGATCTCGACCGACCATTGTCCGTTCTGTATGAAGGAGCAAAAGGAACTCGGCGTCGGCGATTTCTCAAAGATCCCGAATGGTGCTCCGGGCGTCGAGAATCGGATGGCACTCATATACAACGGCGGTGTCGTCGAGAATCGCATATCACTCAACCGCTTTGTCGAGCTGACCTCAACTGCCGCCGCGAAGATGTTCGGCCTGTTTCCGAAAAAGGGCACGATCGCGGTCGGTTCCGATGCCGACGTAGTTATCTTTGACCCGAACGGCGAGACAGAGTTCGGCGTCGAGCATGAACACATGAACGTCGACTATTCCAGTTACGAAGGCTGGAAAGTGAAAGGCAAGGTCGAGACGGTTCTCTCGCGCGGCCGCGTCGTGATTGACAATGGTGAACACACTGGCAAAGCCGGCGACGGCAAATTTCTCAAACGTGGCGAATGCGTCCGTATCTGACCCGATTACAAATATGAAAATTACGAAACAAGTTGCCGTCATCTTTGCTGTGCTTGCGTTATTTGCGAGTGCGGCATTCTCGCAGGCTCTGACCGAGACGCAGATCGACGCTTTGGTCGAGCGGTCGATGAAGGCTTTCGATGTGCCGGGAATTTCAGTCGGCGTTACCAAGGACGGTAAAGTCGTTTACGCCAAAGGGCATGGCGTACGTTCGCTGAACACGCGCAAGCCGATGGACAAGGATACGCTTGTCGGCATCGCGTCGAACTCGAAAGCATTTACCTGCCTCGCACTCGGAATGCTTGTCGACGAAGGCAAGATCAAGTGGGACGACCGTGTTCAGGATTACATACCGGAGTTCAAACTATACGCGCCGTATGTGTCGGAGAATTTCACGATCAAAGACCTGCTGACGCACCGTAGCGGGCTCGGACTCGGTGCGGGCGACTTGATGTTTTTTCCCGACGGCAGTGATTTTACGATAAAGGACATCATCCACAACCTTCGATACCTGAAGCAGGTTTCGCAATTCAGAACGAAGTACGATTACGACAACAACCTCTACATCGTCGCAGGCGAGGTCATTGCACGCGTCTCCGGCAAAAGCTGGCCGGAGTTTGTCGAGGAGCGGATAATGCGGCCGCTCGATATGTCGAGCTCGGCCGGACTCTTCGAGCGGCTCAAAGACAAGGACAATACGATCGACGGACACGCTTCTGTCGAAGGGAAGGTTCGGGTGATCAAGCGGAGCATGGTGCGCGTACCGGCCGCTGCAGGCGGTGTGAATTCCAACATCACGGACCTGCTCAAGTGGGTCGGGATGTTCCTGTCAAACGGAAAGTACGGCGACGGAAAACGGCTCGTTTCCGAAAAGGTATTGAAAGAAATGTGGTCGCCGCAGACGATCATTCAGGTCAATTCTCCGGGGCCATATAACACGCATTTTGCCGCTTACGGACTAGGTTTCTTCCTAAGCGACGTCAACGGCTACAAACAGGTAACACACACCGGCGGTTTGGAGGGAATGGTGACGCAGATCACGATGATCCCGGAGATAAACCTGGGCATTATCGTGTTGACCAACCAGCAGGAAGGCGGGGCGTTCCGCTCGATAACGAATCAGATACTCGACGGATATTTCGGCAAGACCGGACGCGACTGGGTTGCGGATCTTTCTGCCTCTCGCCAGAAGTCCTTGGCGGAGGCAAAGGTGATCACTGACAAGGTCGCCGCCGAAGTCGCAAAAGCCGCCGCATCAGACGGAGCAACGCTGGATCCGTCGGCCGTCGCGGGCAAGTACGCCGACGCATGGTTGGGTGAAGTTACACTATCCGTCAAAGACGGCAAGCTTCGTTTTGTTTCAAAGCGTTCGCCGAACCTTACGGGCGAAATGTTTCCGTACAAGGCGAATTCGTTCATCGTTCGCTGGGACGATCGAAGTATGGACGCCGATGCCTTCGTTAACTTCTCGCTCGATGTCGAAGGCCGCCCCGATGGCTTTACAATGAAGCCGATCTCGCCGCTTACTGACTTCAGCTATGACTTTCAGGATCTGGAATTTCACCGGGTAAAGTGATCCGGTTAGGGTCAGTTGAATTCCGTCATCGTTTTTGGAGCGTGGAGGCTCGATGATCGAAACAATTCAACACGCGGATGGACGCGTTGAGCTAAACGAGGATGCGGAAGAGAGCGTTCGTTCGTCGGCGTTGTACAACGAGGACCTTGCGCCGGTGCCGGTCGCTAAGCGCAATTGGACGACGTACAACTACGCGGCGTTGTGGATCTCGATGGCGCACTGCATACCGACGTATATGATGGCGTCGGGCCTGATCTCGGCGGGTATGAACTGGTGGCAGGCTCTCATCACGATCCTTCTCGGCAACACGATAGTGCTCGCACCGATCCTCCTGAACTCGCACCCGGGCACAAAATACGGCATTCCGTTTCCGGTCTTTGCGCGTGCCGCGTATGGAACGGCGGGTTCGAATTTGCCGGCATTGATGCGTGCGTTGGTCGCGTGCGGTTGGTTCGGCATTCAGGCGTGGATCGGCGGCGAGGCCCTGAACACATTCTTTAAGGCGTTCATTCCCGGCTGGGAAAACCTTCTCGGCGGCCCGATCGGCGGGCATACGGTCACGACCTGGTTCTCATTCCTTGTCTTTTGGGCGATGAATATCGCGATCATTTACAAGGGAATGGACCTGCTGCGGATCGTCGAGAATTGGGCCGCTCCGTACGTGCTTGTGATGACCGCGATCCTTCTCGCATGGATCTTGTATCAAGCCGGCGGCATTGGATTCCTGCTGAACGAACCGGGGAAGTTTCACACGTTCAGTGAATTTTGGCCGATCTTTGTGCCGTCGCTTACGGCAATGATCGGCTTTTGGGCGACGCTCTCGCTCAATATGCCGGATTTTACGCGTTTCGGCCGCAGCCAGCGTGAGCAAGCTGTCGGGCAGGTCGTCGCGCTGCCGACAACGATGACGGTTTTCGCCGCAATGGGGATCTTGATCACGTCGGCGGCCGTGGTCGTATTCCCGCATATGAATCCCGCAGACGCATGGGATCCGGTAAAGCTCGTCGGGCAATTCTCACAGCCTGTTGTTGTCGCTATCTCGATGTTCACGGTGGTTGTCGCAACGCTTTCGGTCAACATCGCCGCGAACGTCGTCTCGCCGGCGAACGATTTTGCCAACGCGTTTCCCAAGCTGATCTCGTTTCGCACGGGCGGCCTCATCACGGGTATCATCGGCATACTTATGCAGCCGTGGAAGCTGCTCGCCGATCCGAGCGGCTACATATTCGGCTGGCTCGTCGGATACTCCGGTGGACTCGGCTCGATCGCCGGAGTTCTTATCGCAGATTATTGGATACTGCGGAAGCGGGAACTGCGGCTTGCCGATCTTTATCGAAGCGATGGAGAATACGCCGGTTGGAATTGGCGGGCCGTTCTTGCAACGCTCTTAGGTTGCTTTTTTGCCTGGATAGGGCTGATAATTCCAAGTCTCAGAATACTTTATGATTACGCATGGTTCGTCGGGTTTGCCATCGCGTTCCTTTCGCATTTGGCATTCAGTTTTCGAACCTCACAACAGGAGAAGTTGCAATGAAAAGAAGAATAAAATTCGCTGTGCTGGTGATCGCAATAGCGATCGCGGTCTTTGGAATGACGACCTCCTACAGCCACGCACAGAAGAAAGGAGACCAGGTCGTACTCGCTAAAGATCGGTTCAAGAACCTGAAGGTCCTCGGCGATATGCCTGCCGACCAACTCGGTAAGGTGATGAATATCTTCTCCGCATCGCTAAATGTTAATTGCAGCTTCTGCCATTACATCGACGATTTTTCAAAGGACGGCAAAGAGGAAAAGGACACGGCACGCAAGATGATCGCGATGACCTTTGCTATAAATAAAGATCATTTCGGCGGCGAGATCGAAGTATCCTGCAACACGTGCCACAACGGGCGGATGCATCCGCAGAGTCGGCCGAGCCTTGTGCCGACCGAGCATTCCGCAGGCCACGGACCGCGTCCTGCCCCGCCGAAAACAGTGCCGGTCGCAGCGGACGTGATCGCAAAGTTCGTTGCAGCGGTTGGCGGCGACAAAAAGATCGACAGCGCGGTCATTACCGCAACGCGAGTAGAGCCGAATGGAAAGACGACCGAGCCCGAGACCATTAGTTACAAAGGCGGCAAATACAACTTAAAAACGGTCTATGGAAAGGAATGGGTCACCGATCTTTGGGACGGGACGGCCGCCGCGAAGTTCAGCGCAGAAGGGCCGCATCGGCTGCATTCCGATGAGGCTGAGCAGATCAAACGCGAAGGTCAGCTTCTGTTTCCGTCCGCGATCGGCTCGGTATATTCGAAGCTCGAATATCGCTTTACCAATGAGATCGACGGACGCAAGGCATTGGTACTAAGTGCCACAACGGCTGAAGGCATTCGCGAGAGCCTTAGTTTTGATGAAGAGACCGGCTTGCTCGTACGGCGCGTCGCGGTTACGCCGACGGTACTCGGCGGTTTCGTTTATCAGGTCGATTACAGCGACTACAAAGCCTTCGGCGGCGTTAAGATCCCGACCGTTGTGAAATACGCAATGCCGAATATGGCCTGGACGCGGAAGGTTACAGACGTAAAGGTGAATGTGCCGGTCGCTGACGATGTGTTTGCGATGCCGAAGTTTTGACCCGCGGAGGAATAAGAATGACACGAGTGATCAAAGCAGGGCTGATACAGGCTCATAACGTCGGCGATGCAAATGCGCCGATCGACGAGATCAAGAAGGCGAACATCGACCATCAGATGAAGCTGGTCGAAGATGCGGCGGCCAAGGGCGTGCAGATCCTCTGCTTTCAGGAGATCTTTACCACGCCGTATTTCTGTGCCGAACAGCAGACGCGCTGGTACGAGGCGGTCGAGAAAGTTCCCGACGGCCCGACCGTCAAATTGATGCAGGACACTGCAAAGCAATTCGGCATGGTGCTCGTCGTCCCGATCTATGAAGAGGAGCAGACTGGCATCTATTACAACACCGCTGCCGTTATTGATGCCGATGGCAAATACCTCGGCAAGTATCGCAAGACGCACATCCCGCACGTCGCACCCGGCTTTTGGGAGAAATTCTATTTTCGTCCGGGGAATCTTGGTTATCCGTGTTTCGATACGGCTGTTGCGAGGATCGGCGTTTATATTTGCTACGATCGGCACTTTCCCGAAGGAGCAAGATGTCTCGGTTTAAACGGGGCTGAGATAATTTTCAATCCATCGGCGACCGTCGCGGGTTTGAGCGAATATCTATGGAAGCTCGAGCAGCCCGCACACGCGGTCGCAAACGGATATTTCGTCGGCGCGATAAACCGTGTCGGCACCGAAGCTCCGTGGAATATCGGCGAGTTTTACGGCCAGAGCTATTTTTGCGATCCGCGTGGGCAGATCCTCGCTGAAGGAAGCCGTGATAAGGATGAACTTGTCGTCGCCGATCTTGATATGGACAAGATCCGCGAAGTTCGCAACACGTGGCAATTCTTCCGTGACCGCCGACCCGATCTCTATGGGCCGATCGTTGATGATTAAATTAAGGACACTCCCTATGCGAATATTTTTTCTTTTCTGTGTTGTTGCTCTCGCTGCTCTGACCACCTTTGCGCAGACACCGGCGCAGATCGAGAAGTCACTGCTTGCGAGCCTCGACGATGTGGCAAAATACGGCAACTATACCGGCACCTGGGATGACGTAAAGTCTGAAAAAGCGAATAAACAGATCAAAGATACTTTGATCCGCAATGGCAAACGTGCCGACGTTCTCAGATACGCGTTCAAAAAGTTGAAGGACAGGATGTTTGTTGCCACATCTGCGGACGGCAAGTTGCGTGTCTATTCCTGGGATACGGATACGGGCGGCACAATGCACGATTATGCGAGCGTTTACCAATACCAGGGTAAGAGTGGAAAGGTGTATGCGTGGTCCGACTATGGTGAAGGAGAGGACGGCGGCGGTGCGTTCACCACGGAGATATTCGATGTCCCTGCGAAGACAGGAACGATCTATTTGCTTACGTCAACCTTTATCGCGAGTACCTCGCTGAACGGCCAGTCGATATCTTCGATGAAGATCGACGGCGAACGGCTTGACCAAAAGGCTCGGCTGATCAAGACGGCGAGCGGCCTGACGAACAATGTCGGGTTTGAGTACGATTTCTTTACTGTCGTCGATCGTCCGGAGCGGCCGATCAAGCTTTTCAAATTCAATGCCGCGAAGAAGGAATTCAGTTTTCCGGTCGTGGTCGAGGACGAAAAGACGCCGCAGGGCCGGGTGACCGACAAGATGATCACGTATCGTTTTAACGGAAAGCACTTTGTAAAGGTGAACTGATGCAGCATCGGCAAAAGTATTCGTCCGGAGCCAAATGGGAATCGGTCGTCGGCTATTCGCGAGCCGTTCGCGTCGGCGATCGCGTGTATGTTACCGGGACAACGGCGACAGATGCGTCGGGCGAGATCGTCGCGGAAGGCGATGCATACGGCCAGGCCGTTCAGTGCATCAAGAACATCGAACGCGCGTTGAAAGCGTTTGACTTCACTCTTGATAACATCGTTCGAACGCGAATGTTCGTTACCGACATCTCTCGTTGGGAAGAATTCGGACGTGCACACGGCGAATTTTTCCGCGAGATAATGCCGGCAACGACGATGGTCGAGGTCTCAAAGCTTATTGATCCTCAAATGCTTATCGAGATCGAGGCCGACGCCGAATTGTAAAGTTCTAAAATTTAGGAGCCGCGTGTAATGAGTACGATGAAAACCCGCCTATTGGGCTTAGCAATAATTGCGATGGCGATTGCAATGCAGTGGTATAACTTGTACGAACTCAGGGAAAAGGGCACGTACCATTTCAAAGCCGCAGCCTTTGCTCCGTTGCTTTTTATCGGCGGACTTTACTCGATCCTTTTTCCTTCCTTGGCCGGGAAGCCTGAAACGGCAAAACAGAAGGTTCTTCTCATTGCGGTGTTTGTCGTCGGCCTTGCGGCCGGCGCGGTTGATGTATATTTTGTGGACCCCGGCTTTTTCGGTTTTTGACGTATGCAAAGGGACTCAAATTTCCACATTGATCCGGAGCAAATCGAACGGAATTTTGCCGAAATTCACCCTGCGATGACGCCTGCCGAGGCGGCGGTCGAGGCGAATCGGTGTCTCTTCTGTTTCGATGCGCCGTGTATGCACGCGTGCCCGACGCACATCGACATTCCGGGTTTTATCAAAAAGATCGCAAGCGGAAATCTCAAAGGTTCGGCCCGCGTGATCTTCGACGCGAATCCCGTCGGCGCGACCTGCGCACGCGTCTGTCCGGTCGAAGTGCTCTGCGAAGGTGCGTGCGTCGAGAACACGCTTCTTCAAAAACCGATCGAGATCGGCAGGCTTCAGCGGTATGCGACGGATTTCACGATCTCAAGAGAAATTCGCCTTTTTGAAGCGGGCGAGCCGAACGGGAAGTCGGTCGGGATTGTCGGCTCCGGCCCGGCCGGAATTTCTTGTGCGACATATTTGGCGAGACTTGGCTATGCGGTAAAGATCTACGACAAACGCGCTTTCGCGGGCGGCCTCGACACTTACGGGATGGCCGAATACAAGATGCCGCGAACTGTCTCGCTCGATGAAGTTGCACAGGCCGAAGCTCTCGGCGTAGAGTTCATACTCAACACGGAGATCGTGCAAGCTCCGGAAGCGAGCGGCGGTGTCTCGTTCGCTGACCTCAAGCAGTGTCACGACGCGATCTTCCTCGGTATCGGTTTAGGAGCGACGAACAAACTCGGCATCGCGGGCGAAGACCTTGACGGCGTTTACGATGCTCTCCATTTCATCGAAAAGATAAAAACTCGTGATTGGAGGTCAGTGCCGCTCGGTAAGTCAGTTGTCGTCATCGGTGCGGGCAATACGGCGGTCGATGCCGCGACCCAGGCAAAGCGTCTTGGTGCCGAACGAGTAGTGATGCTGTACCGACGCTCTGAAAGCGAGATGCCCGCCTACGATTACGAATACGAGCTTGCAAAGCAAGATGGCATAGAGTTCGTCTGGCAAGCCGCACCGATCAAGATCTTATCGCAAGAAGGTGTCAGCATTGGTGTAGGCGGATTACTCCTTCAGTGTGAAAGGACCGACGGCTCACACGAGCTTTTGGAGATCCCGTGCGATATGGTGATCAAGGCGATCGGTCAGGAGAAAATGCGCTCATTTTTCGAGGACGTTGCGGGCGTCGCTCTCGATGAAAAGGGCCGCGTAATCGTGAATGAGCAGATGCAGACGTCCGACGCACGGATCTTTGCGGGTGGTGACTGCGTGAATGGCGGCGGCGAGGCCGTCGAAGCCGCCCAAATGGGCAAACACGCGGCGATCGGCATTCATTCTTCACTGACAGGTGAAACAGTCGAATTCGCCGGGGCGATTCTTCGTGATCCGCCAAAAGCACCGGTCGACCCAAATCCGCATTGAGCAAGGGACTTTCCGTGTGTTGGCAGCGTTAGTGTAGGCAAAGTGTATGGCAGATCTAAGTATCAATTTTGCAGGAATAAAGTCGCCGAATCCGTTCTGGCTTGCGAGTGCACCGCCGACGAATATGGGTTCGATGATCGAGCGTGCGTTCGATGCCGGTTGGGGCGGAGCGGTCTGGAAAACGCTTGGTGAGCCGATCACTAATGTTTCGTCGCGGCTTGCGGCGATCGACCACGGAGCGATGCGTATGATCGGCCTGAATAATATCGAGCTGATCACGGACCGGCCGTTGGAGGTGAATCTGAAAGAGATCGCCGCCTGCAAGAAAAAATATCCGAAGAATGCGGTGATCGCCTCCTTGATGGTCGAGTCGAAACGCGAAGCCTGGCACGAGATCGTAAAGCGAACCCAAGACACGGGCTGCGATGGATTTGAGCTGAATTTCGGCTGTCCGCATGGAATGAGCGAACGCGGAATGGGTGCGGCGATGGGCCAGGTTCCGGAATATACGTGCATGGTCACCGAATGGGTGAAGGAAGTTTCCGAAATTCCGGTCATCGTAAAGCTTACGCCGAACGTTACTAATATCGTCCCGCCCGGACTTGCAGCCGCAAAGGGCGGAGCCGACGCCGTTTCGCTCATCAACACCATCAACTCGATCATCGGCGTCGATGTGGACACGATGGTGCCCTATCCGAATGTAAACGGGAAAGCGGCTCACGGCGGATATTGTGGTCCTGCGGTAAAGCCGATCGCCTTGAATATGGTCGCGGAACTTGCACGCAACGACGAGTTCATAATTCCGATCAGCGGCATTGGCGGCGTTTCGAATTGGCGCGATGCGGTCGAGTTTATGCTTCTCGGTGCCGGTAGCGTGCAGGTCTGCACGGCAGTGATGCATTACGGATATCGGATCGTCGAGGATATGATCGACGGACTGAACAACTACCTTGACGAAAAAGGTATCGTGTCCGTCAACGACATCATAGGCAAGTCCGTCGGGCGCGTGACGGACTGGGGCAATCTTGATCTCAACTACAACGTTAAAGCCCACGTCCACGAAGACAATTGTATCCGATGCAATCTTTGCTATGTCGCTTGCGAGGACGGCGCGCATCAAAGCTTTGAGTTCGTTGAATCAAATGGCCACCGCTACCCGCGTGTGATCGAGGAAGAGTGTGTTGGCTGCAACCTCTGCTACCTCGTCTGCCCATCGCCCGGCGCTATCACAATGGAACGCCGCGACGATGGCTCAAACCCGCAGACGTGGAAGGAACGGATCCACAAATAGGCAAACGCGTCGATACACTGATGAAGAAAATATTACTAGTACTTTCCATCGTCCTTTTCTTTTCGCCCATCGCATTTGCGCAGAAAAAGAATCTCGATAAGGGTCCCGACTTTGACGTAGATGACTTCACCAAGAAGTTCGAGGTCGCTCAATGGCTTGTCGATTATGACAATGTGGCGTGGAAGACCACTGATGTAGTTGTACAACAGGATAAAAAGGACCTAGAGCGGCTTGGGGCGGAGTGGTTCGCCTTTAAGGACAAGGCCAACGTGTGGCATGCGGTGTATGGAAAGCTTGGCGATAAGGGCTACGACGTAGTATTCCACTTTGTGATGGACGGAGCAGAAAAGATCACCAGGTCGGACGCCAAGATCGACCAGGCTTTTCTTGATGGTCACGCACGAGCACTCGCAACCTGCCGCTCAAAGCTAATGGCGACTATCCCGGCCGGTTCGCCGCAATTCAACTAGTATATTCGACAAAATGCCGACAAAACTTACTCCGTATGGCTGCTTCCTGCATTCCAGACCAACGGCGTTGCCGTTTATGGTGGTGAGGGCATCTACACCGTTGACGCGGCCGGCACCAAACTTCTGAAAGACGAGAGTTACTTTCAGCCTGACCTCCACGGCTTTCTTGCACAGCCGCCGCGAGAGATCTGGCTGAACTATCGTGAACTGAAAAAGCCGTCCTTGGGCGCAATATTCTTTGTTTGGTATTACAAGGCTTACTTCACGAAGATCTCCATCGACAACGAAAAAAGTATTAGTACGGTTATAAAGGACGGACAGGAATACACGTGGGTTCACGTTGAAAAAAAAGGTGAGACGAAGGCCCACTGACTCGACAAGCGTCCGCTTGTATATCTTTGCGCACTTCGGCGTCCGCTATTTTAGCAACTCGTCGATTCTCACTGGAGCATAATTCTTAGATCTCAACCACGATAACAGTTCATCCAAATGATCGTGAAACTTATCAGTTCGTTTCGGCCCCGAGCCGATGTGTGTCAAAAGGATGAAGCCGTTTAGGCCGTGCGGGTCTTTCGCTTCGTACTCCTTTATCTGTGTCATTATCGCCTCGCCTGAGATGTAGTTCTTGTCGTCATCGGTCGTATAGTCGGCGTTCGAGCGGGTGCCGGGCGTGAAGTTGACGATCCGATAACCCATCGCCGACGCCCACTCAGATATTTGATCGTTGTACCATTCGTACGCCGGAAGGAAGAACGGAATGTTCTTTCGACCGATCCCGAACGGACGCATAGCCGAGAGATTGTCGTTGAGGTCGCGCTCGAACTCGTCGCGTGTGACGAGAGTTTTGTCTCGATCGTTCCAATCGGCATAGAGCAGATGTTGATCGGAATGGGGGCCGAGGTAGTGACCGTCTCTTTTGAGACGTTCGATTATCTCTCGATTCTCCGGTGCCCGATAGAATCGGCCGGTAAGAAAGAACGAAGCTTTAACCCTATGCTTTGCAAGTGCGTCAGCGATCACGGTTCCGCCTTCGGCAAATTCATCGCCGGTGAAGACAAGAGCAATGCGTTTTGAGTTTTTGTCGCCACGAATTATACCGCCATGGTCGTATGTGAAGCGCGGGTTCATTGCCGGCGAGTTTGAGTCCTGACTCGCACGCGGGTCGCGAGCACCGCTCAACATAGCCATTATCAAGATCGCGTCCGCTGTTCCATCCATTGTCGGTTCATTGGTTGCGTAGTCACCCACGTCATTGTGATAGACGACCTTTTCAGTTTGAAACTCTGCGAATGCATCGGCGTGCGTCAAGGTCAGGCCGGCCAGGCCTTTGTATGTTGCGGTGGCGATCGGGCCGTCCACCAATCCTCCGCGAACTTCCTTTTTCAATAGCTGAACGGTTGGAAGATGCGTATCCGTTGGAAAGACGCCGCCGGCCGGAATGCCCGAGAACATCGACGTGCCCCATGGATTGCGTCCAAATAGCCAATCGCGATGATCGGTCATTGTGTCGTGATATTTCCTGTCGCCGGTCATCAGCTCGTACAAGTGGATCTGCGTGACGAGGGCAACGACAAGGTTATTCGAGCACCAAAAGAACGGGACACCGATACCGTACGGATTCGTTTTTGCGCGTTCCACGACCTTCTCGATACCGCTGCGATAATATCCAGCGAGCTCGCGCTTTGTTCTCGCATCGACCAACGGATACAGAGCGAAATGCCCAACGTTGGTGAACGGATACTGTTCGTAATGCTCATGCTTGTCGGAGCTCATCTCGACGTTCTCGTATTCCATCCAGGACGTTGAGCCGGCGATCTTCGCATAACGTTTTGCATCGTCGAGATACGCCGGCTTGCGTGTCGCTTTGTACAATTCTGCGGCAGCCCATTCCATATCGTCGGCCCACGTGATCTCATTGTAGCGGTAAGGGGCACCGAAGGAATTGCCTTGCTGGAAGCCCTCCTGCCGTTTGCCCATTTTGTAAAGCTCGACGGCCGCCTTTAGACATTTGGCTGAATACACTGGATCCTTGAGATCGGCCTTCCAAACTCGGGAGGCCATTGCCATCGCTGCTGCCGAACGGCCTGCAATGTTCGCAATGCCCGTCGCCTTGCTCTTAAACCGCCCGAGTCCCTGGGGCTTGCCGTCAGCAAAATAGACAGGCCGATCGCTGTTCGGTCCCCAGCCAAAATCGGCGTTATCTTGATCGGGCAGCTTAAATCCGCGGTGGTCACGATCATCGGCGACCTGATGGTAAAGTTGGTCGGGAGCCGGGTGGAGTTTGAATATCCATTCGAGTCCCCACCGTGCCTCGTCCAGCACATCCGGAACCCCATTAGGTGCCGCATGTCCCAGATCATCGACCACGTCGGCAAGTTTCGATCTCTCAAGCTCGTAGGCGAGGATCATGCGTGCGGTGGCGTTACTTGCCGTTATCAGATACTTGAGCTGATCGCCGGCGTCATGCCAACCCCCGGATGCGTCGATGAATGTTCCGTCCGGCAGCGGCGAATAGAATGTCCGTCCATCCCGCTGATGACAAACCATATCGAGGTACGGGCTGTATCCGCACCGCTGCTGCCGCATAAAAAAGAGTAGGTCATCCTGGAATGCCGGATAGTCACCGATCGAGAAGGCAGCTGACCTGACCGAGGAATTCTCGGCCTCGAGAAAATATCTGCCGCGGGCACGAACGGCCGAAATATCGACCTTATAGAAATGTGTGAAGTTTCCGGCCCAGTTCGGTCCGGTCAACTCTGCTACGGCAGGACGCAGCACGACCGCTTGTGTACCGGCGTCTTTCAATACGACCGAACCTGAGAATGCGTCCCTCGAAAACAAAACGATCGCTTTGGTGTCCTGCGGCAGATAGCCGGCCTGATTGATCCGGAAGAAGACCGCCTGTCCGAAGGCGGCGTTCGCGAGGACGAGCGACGCCCACAAAACAACGATATTCAAAGAGGCCTTTGTTTTCATTTGCGTGATTTAAGGTTAGCCGTCAATTTAACATATCCCGTCTTTCTCTTCATCAAGAAGTACCTTAAGGCCGGTTCTGTGATTCATTCATTCTGACCGTATTTCTGTCTTTTAGCGTTCAACATTGTAAAAAAATGTTGACAGATGTGTTTTGGAAGTGTAAATTCAATCTTGTCGGACGCTCTCTGCGTTCAGATCCTTCGCCACCAGAAGCGACAAGTTTCCTGATTTGTTGTTCTTATAACTTGCAAAAGATGCAAAGGTCTTGCGGTAAATTAAAGCAGTTCCGCTGCTTAACAGACTTCAGGCCCCGCACATAACAAGCAAGTTCCGCTCTGATAGATGGAGTTGGAAAGGCGGCCAACGATCTTCCAAAACACGAAGCCAAAGTGCCTCCAAAAAACTTTCAAACAGGAATCCCATCGACAAAAAGCTTTATAGCAGAAAAGGAGCTAGAAAATAATGCTGTTCGGTAAGAAGAAAAGGGTTGCCGGCCTCGACATCGGTTCGAGCTCGGTCAAGATGGTTGAGCTTGACGGCAAGCTTAACAGCCTGAATCTCGTAAGCCTCGGATTTGAGAATCTCCCGAGCGATACGATCATTGACGGCCAGATAATGGAGTTGAATACCGTATCGGACGTTATTCAGAATGTCTGCAGCAACCATCAGATCGAAGCCAACCAGGTTGTGACCGGCGTCAGCGGCCACTCGGTGATCATAAAGAACATCGTGCTGCCCGCAATGTCATCCGAAGAGCTCGAGGAATCGATCGACTGGCATGCTGAAGAGCATATCCCGTACGATCTCGCCGACGTAAGCCTTGACTATCAGGTCACGGGCGAGTCGCCGGATTCGACGAACGTGCTTATCGCAGCATGCAAGCGTGAACGCATCGACAACATCAAGCAGGCGATCCAGCTTGCGGGCAAGCAGCCGGTCGTTATCGATGTCGATACCTTTGCTCTGCAGAACTGCTACGAGGCGAACTACGATCCGGCAGATTCGGACGTCGTTACGCTTCTCAATATCGGTGCCTCGACGATGAACGTCAATATCGTCAAGGGCCGCCGCTCACTTTTCACGAGAGATATCACGGTCGGCGGCAGCCAGTTCACCGACGTGCTTCAGCGAAGCCTCGGACTCAACTTTCAGCAGGCTGAGGCCGTCAAGCGCGGTGTCGCCAACGCAGCTCCTGATCTCGAAGAAAAATCGATCGAGCCTCTGATGAACAACGTTACGGAAGTTGTAGCGATGGAGATCCAGAAGACCTTCGATTTCTACCGCGCAACGACCGACGACAACGAGACGCAGGTTCAGAAGATCCTGATCTCGGGCGGCGGTTCGAAGCTTGCAGGCCTTGCGCAGGATCTTTCACAGCGGCTCGAACTTCCGGTCGAAGTGCTGAATCCGTTCCGCAAGATCTATATCGACCAGAACAAATTCGACCCCGACTATATCAAAGAGATCGTCCCTGAGATGGCAGTTGCCGTCGGCCTGGCGATGAGGGGAGTGAACTAAAATGTTAAGAATCAACCTTCTAAATTCAGTAACTGAACGGCAGGGCGGGGCAGTCGCCTCGGTCGATCGCCAGATCTCGAACCCTTCCTCACGGCTGATGATGATGTTCCTTGCTACGCTGCTTCTGACCGCCGCTGTTATCGGCTGGGACGTTATCAGCAGCAGCATGGCAAAGTCCAAGGCTGAGGCCGATCTCGCGGAACAGAAGCGTCAGGCCGCAGAACTCCAGGCCGTCGTAAACGAACAGAAGGATCTCGAACAGAAGATCCAGAACATCGACGCCAGGATCGAAGCCATCAAGACCCTTCGAGCGAATCAGGCCGGCCCGAACGCCGTGCTTGCGGCAGTTACCGAACGTGCCGCGATGGTTCCGGGACTTTATCTTGAGAGCGTCGAGCAGACCGGCGATCAGATGGTCTTCAAGGGCAATTCGCCTGACGAACAGCAGGTAACGCAGTTCGGCCGAAGCCTCGAATTTTCGAACGGCCTCTTCTCGAATCTATCGATCGAGACGGCTCGAAACGAGGTCGTCAATCAGAACGTCGTTATGAAGCCGGACTCGGCGCCGGACGCCAACAAGGTTTCGATCGTCAACTTCACGATCAAGTGTGCCTACACGCCTTCGAAGGCAGCGGGCGCAGATCACGGCGGAGCGACGACAGCCTCTGCACCGTCACAGGCTCCGGCAGCCCCGACACAGGTTGCTAAGAATTAGATCCCAAAGAGAGTAGGTAAATACCATGTTAGATAAATTCAAAAATCTTAAATGGCCTCTGCAGCTTTGTTTGATGCTTTGTCTCGGTGCTCTTCTTTGGGCAGGTGTGTGGTACTTCTTCACGAGCGAGACGCGGGCGGAAACGGCCAAGATCTCGGACGAGGTCGCACAGCTCCAGCAGCAGAACGAGAACGCACGTCTTGCGACGGCGCACATCAACGAGTTTCGTGCACTTTTCGCTACGAAGACCGCTGAATACGACGAACTCAAGGTCCTTCTTCCCGAACAGCGGGAGATCACGAATGTCCTTCAGGGCCTTCAGGATACGGCAAACAGCAGCAAGCTTATCGTGATGCGCTTCTCGCCGCGTGATGACACGCAGCAGGGCGATATCATGGCCAAGCCTGTCGAGGTCGAGGTGGACAGCAATTTCGCGAACCTCAAGAGCTTCTTCGAGCAGATGGCAAAGCTGCCGCGTATCGTCTCGATCACGGACTTCAAGCTCAACCAGCTTGATAAGCAGACCGCGAACAAGACACTCCACGCTCAGTTCCTTTTGTCGGCATACTATGCCGCACCCGCCGATCTGAAAGCTAAGCCCGGTGCAAAGCCCGGAGCACAACCGGGAGCAGCACCTGGTGCAGCACCCGCAGCTCCCGGCGCAGCGGCTCCGGCCGCCGCTCCTGCAGCACCGGCAAAACCCGCCTAGATCTAAAGAGACCTAACGGCCCCACTTCCGACACGAGAATAAATAGGTATGAACACAATGTCATTCAAGAAATGTATCGGCCTCGCCGCGATGGCAGTCGCCCTCGTCATCCTCGGCGGAGACTTCGCAAGTGTCTCGGCACAGCGAGATCCATTCGCCAAGCCCAGCTTTATGAGGCAGCGAGAGCCTTCGAGGCAGTCATCCTCAAGCGCTGCAAAGCCAAAGGTACCGGTGAATTTTGGACCGCCGACGATCGAGGCCCGCATCGACTATTACAAACGGCTTCGTGAGAACGCAGTCGCCGCCGGCCAGCCTGTGCCGAAGGTTACGAGCGTACTCCTCGTCAGCGAGCTGAATGTGAACGGCGTGTTCAAGACACCTCGCGGTTGGGCAGCGATGGTCGAGGCCACACCTATCAAGCTCTCATACACGATCTATCCCGGCGAAAAGTTCTTTGACGGACAGCTCGTCGCGGTCGAAGAGAATCGTCTCGTGTTCAGACGCGTTACCAAGACCGCACCGAAGAAATTCGTCGCGTCCGTCGAGTACAAACCGCTTCAGAAATACACGATGAAGGCGCAGATCGAGGGCACGGCCCCGATGCAGGCATCGAATGCCAAGCCGCAGGTTGCGGCCGGTGAACAGCCTGCCGCTCCTGTCGCAGCTCCCGCTCCGATCATATCGCCGCTTGACGAGATGAATTCGCTCCCGGCGGAAAAGGAAAGCGACAAGCCTTCAAAGGCGTCAAAACGACCGGTCAAGGTCGCCAAGAACCGCAAATAAGGACGCCACTATAAAAAGCTCTACATAAGGGATGCCGATCCCCCAAATGAACTTTAGCGTTCAGGCTCAGGTATCCCGCGAATAAACGGAGGAAACATGACTTCACAGATCTTCTCATTAACAGCGGCACGCAAGGCGGGAGCTCTTATTCTGCTTACCGTGCTGCTCGCGATGGCCGCCTTCGGCCAGAAGGTTCAGCCGCAGGATCAGGGCGATAACTACGGAAAGCCCGGATTCGTCGGAGAACCGGTCAACCTCAATGTCGTCAATGCCGACATCCGAGACATCCTTTCATATATCACCGATCAATACGGCATCAACTTCGTGATCGACAGATCCGTCAAGGACGTGCCCGTTACCGTGAAGGTGAACGAAGTTCCCTGGAACTACGCTCTCGATTCCGTCCTGCAGTCGCAGGGCCTCGGGATCCAGGTGAACGGGAACATCCTGCGTGTTGCCGACAACAAAACGCTTGCTGAAGAAGGTGAGCTCTATCGTGCAAAGCAGAACAACGTTCTTGATACGTCACCGCTTGTTACCGAGCTCATCCGCTTGAACTACGCGATGGCATCCGGAGCTAGCGCTTCGCAGTCAACGACTGCCGGCACATCGGTTGACTCACAAGCATCTTCAGCGGCCTCGTCCGGCAGCTCGCAAGCGGGCGGTGTCGGAGGCGATGGCCTTCTTCCGATCATCAAGCGTCGCCTTTCGCGTCGCGGTTCGATCGAGATCGACGCCCGTTCGAACTCACTGATCGTTACGGACGTTCGCTCGAACATCGACGCGATCAAGCAGCTCATCGAGATCCTTGACCAGCCTGAACCGCAGGTCGAGATCGAAGCACGCATCGTCGTTGCGACACGCAACTTCAGCCGAGACATCGGTGTCCAGCTGGGTGCGATCCTTAACGGCAAGCGCGGCAGCACGGGGGTCGGCGGAACACTGCCCGGCGCAACCTCTGCCCTTACCCCGAATCCCGGAACACCGATCCCGACGATCGGAAACGACCTGATGTCGAAGATCGCTTCTTCGGCGATCGGCCTGACAACAGGTGTCTTCGGAACGGCCCAACTTAGCGCACTGATCACCGCAGGTGAGCAGAAGGGCGAAGCAAAGGTGATCGCGACGCCTCGTGTAACGGCTCTTAACAACCGCCCGGCGGAGATCAAGAGCGGCACGAAGATCCCGATCACGACGATCCAGCCAGGCAGCGGTTCCGGCGGCACACTCATCGCGACGACAACGTATGTTGACGTACCGCTTCGTCTCGCGATCACACCGCGCATCACCGATGTCGGCACGGTCGTGTTGAACGTCGTCGCAGAAAATGCTTCGACAGCGACGGTTACGGGCTCGGCCCCGCCGGCGATCAATACTCAGAGTATGAAGACGGAAGTTATGGTTCCCGATGGCGGCACGACCGTTGTTGGCGGCGTTCTCTTTGACGACGAACGCGAAAGCCAGGATCGTACGCCGGGCCTTTCGAGGATCCCGCTTCTCGGCCACCTCTTCAAACGAAAAGGCGTTACGAGAAACACGAATGAGATCCTGTTCTTCATCACGCCGAGGATCAAACGGCCGGATTACAATGCATCACGACAGGACGGCACAGCTCCTGTTCCGCAGACGATCATCCAGCCGGTCCCGATGGGCAATCCGCCTTCTAACTCCTCACGCGAGACGGAGATCCCGAATCCTGTAATTCCGGGTTCCACGCTCACGCGTCCGGAAGTTCAGGTCGGACCTGCCCAAACTGCTCCTGTTAACAAACCGTAATGGTTTGATCTGGAAAAGGAATGTTTTTTCCGAGTGTCCCGCGTGGGCCCGTAAAAAGGCTCAAGCGGGACATTTTTTTGTGCATCTACGGCAGGTAGCCTGATGCGACCGGAACGTCTCCGTTAGTGCCGAACGCTGCAACGAAAAGCTGCTGGTCGGACGAACGAAGCCCGTACCAGAGGCCCGTTGACGGACGGAAGACGGAGATATCCGTTTTGCCGTCGCCCTCGATATCATTCGGTGCGGGAATATCCGTTGAGTTCCCGAATTGCGCGGCGTAGAAACCATCGGTCGAACGCATCACATACCAAACGCCTGTCGAAGGCCGATATACCGCGATGTCGCTGCGGCCGTCGCCGTCATAATCACCGACGACCGGCCGATCTTCAGAAAGGCCGAACTGTGCTGTGCGGAATCCGGCGGTCGATGCCTGTATGTACCAAACTCCCGTCGAAGGCCGAAAGACCCCAAGATCCGCAACGCCATCCGCATCAAAATCGCCCGTCACAGGACGATCGGTCGAAAGTCCGAACTGACGTACGATCAAACCGCTCGTCGAGCCCCAGATATACCAAAGGCCGTTCGATGGCCGATATACAGCAACATCCGTCTTCAGATCGCCGTCATAATCGGCCTGAACGGGAATGTCGCCATTCTGTCCAAAGCCCATTATCAGCGTGCCGCCGCCGCTCTTTAGGACATACCACGCGCCTGTTGACGGGCGAAAGACGCCTCGATCGGTAATACCGTCGCCGTCAAAATCACCAGGAGCTATGCGGTCGCCGTCGGAGCCGAATTGGATCGCCTGAAAGCCGCCGTCGCTACTGTTCAAGCTATACCAGACGCCGCTCGAAGGCCGCCAAACGGCCGTGTCGCTGGCCGTATCACTGTCAAAACTCGAAACTGCCGTGCCCGAGAGTGTGCTTTCGCTAGTTGTATAAATGTAGTCGCCCGAGGGTGAACCGCTGCTATCAGCAGCATTGCCGGCGGCATAAAAACTGATCTTGCCCTTGCGCGTCGCAGGCGCCGTCCAGTTGAATGTCCACGATTTCGAGCCGAACATTGTCGGCGTGATGCCGTCAACGGTATGTTCGACGTAAGTGCGCGTCTGGCCGCCCACAAGGCCGATGATCGTCTGCATCTGCATTGGGCTCTGCGTCGGCAGCTCGACCGACCCGATCTGCTTGCCGTCACGGTCGATCGCCGTCAATTGAAAACCGAAGATCGTCGCATCCGACTGAGCCGCTCGCACCGTTATCGGGATGACCTGGCCCGGCAGATAATTCGCCGGAAGGCCCGTGATCGTTACGCTGCCGGTGCCGCTGTTTACGGGAAAGCTCGCATGACACGCAGTGCAGTTTGTCTCGCCCGGTGCATTCGTGAACGAAGCCGACGGCCCGAATGCCGACGCCGCGGTCCGCTCTACCGCAGGTTCAAATGAGAGCGAACCGACAAGTGCGACGATCGCCGCAAGAAGGACCGCAGCCGTCTTTAAGACCGCGATCCGTTCGAACTTTATGAACATAATTGCTACTCCTTCGGTTGGTTGTTGAGCTACCGGTTTTGACGCCTTTCAGCGGGTAAAAGTCTTATCGATCGTGTGTTAGAACAATATGCCGAAATGTGGCCGATGTCAATAAACGTGGTTAAACCACGCGAGGCGGCCAGAACGACGCTGTGTACGCTCTTCGCGTCCTTTGCGTTTACTGCCGAACCGTCGCCGAGCGGGAAAGCTTCGCTTTTCCCGACACGCTCACCAAAGCACCCTGGCGGCTTAGCCGCCAAGCTCGGATCTCGACGCATGTTCCACGCCGTAAACGGCGTGGCTAGGCTAAGACGCTTTGGATTTTGCTGAAACAACAAGTCGCCTGTGAAGAAACTCAAACGCTTCGCGCTTTTCCTATACACAAAAAGCTCGCAAAACTGCCAAATTCAGTTGTCAAACATCAACCAACCACAGAAAGAATATCTGACATCTGCGCCCATTTGAACCCCAAAATGCACGGATCGTATGAAAATGCACAAAACGCACAAATTGATACAAAATGCACAGAATGCACAGAACGCATCGCCCCTGTCGTAAAGCGAAGAAAGCCAAGGCCTTTCCGAGAAGGACAATAGACAGCGGGGGCGGCTAAACGGCCAAAAGGACAGTCGATCAAACTCTGTATTTTCGTCTTGACTTAATTAAGCCATTGCTATATCTTCTCTCATATGGACGCATTTGCTGCGATCGCGGAACCGAATCGAAGAAAGATCCTTGAGCTGCTCGCCGCCGTCGGATCCCTTGCGGCAACAGATATTTACGGGCGATTCGGCACGACACACGCTGCCGTTTCGCAGCATCTGAAGATCCTTCGCGAGGCCGGACTAGTAAATGTAGAAAAACGAAAGCAGCAGCGGATCTATTCGATCAACAGCAGCAAGATGACCGAGTTTGAGGCTTGGGTGAAGCGGTTCACGCAAAAGACTGACGAGGCTTTCACCAGACTCGATGAAGTGTTACAAGCTGAAATGAAAAAGAAGAAAGGAGAAAAATGATGGCTAACAAAACAACGATCAATGCCGAACCGGGCAAGCAGGAATTATTCATAATCCGCGAATTCGATGCTCCGCGGGAGCTGCTCTTTCGAGCATATACTGATCCGGAGCTTTACAAACAGTGGGTCGGCCCGAAAGACCTCACCATGACGATCGACAAGATGGACGCGGTGAACGGCGGTTCGTACCGGTTCATTCACGAGCGTGATGGGCATGAGTACGTCTTCCACGGCGTGTACCACGAGGTGTTAACGAACGAGCGGATCATCGGCACGTTCGAATTCGACGGCCTTCCTGAAAAAGGCCATGTGATCCTTGGGACCACCCGCTTTGAAGAGCTGCCGGGCGGACGCTCGCGGATCAACCATCAATCGGTCTTTCAAACAGTTGAGGATCGGGACGGGATGCTGCAGTCCGGGATGGAACGCGGCGTGAATGATGGATATGAAAAGCTTGACGCGTTGCTTGCCGAGCAGGTTTCCGACGCTGCGTCGGCATAACACTGAGTCAAAAAAGGAGATTAGTATGCAAAAGATCACACCGTTTCTAATGTTCAACGACAATGCGGGCGATGCAATGGATTTTTATGTTTCGCTTTTCCCTAATTCAAAGATCGTCTCCTCGGTGCCCGGCCCTGATGGCAAAGTAATGGGCGGCTCGATCGAGATCAACGGAGAACGTATCAACACCTTCAACGGCGGCCCAACGTTCAAATTCGAACAAGGGATCTCGCTAATGGTGAATGCAGATACGCAGGACGAGATCGATCACCTATACGATGGTCTTGCCGCAGATGGTGGCGAAGAACAACCTTGCAGCTGGGTCGTGGACAAGTTTGGCGTTTCGTGGCAGATCGTGCCACCGATTCTGATGAAGCTATTGAGCGACCCCGACCGCGAAAAAGCAGGCCGCGTCGCGCAGGCGATGTTTAAAATGACGAAGATCATTATCGCAGACCTCGAAGCCGCCGCCGAGAATGCGTAAAGTGCTATCTATGATTGCCTGTGCTTTGCCCAAAATGCTAACCTTTTCGCTTTGATGAAGGCAGTCACACTGATTCTTACGATCTACATCGTCGCCCTTGGCGTACAGCCATGCGGCGACGCTCTCGCTTATTTTGTTGACAAGCAGGGGCACAGCACGATCACTGCGCACATCGATAGCGGTGAGGAGGCGGACACGGACGACTGTTCGCCGATCTGTTCGTGCTCTTGCTGCGGCCAGTCCGCACCTTCACACCCTTCGTCCTTCAACCTCAACGCCGAAGGCTTCGCGGTCATACCGCAAGTTCGAGAGACCCACTTCCATTCTTACGTTCCGGAGAATTTCTCCACCATTTGGCAGCCACCAAAGGCCTGACTCTTAGTCACAACGCGCGCCCATTTTACCGCCATTGCATTCGCATTCGGCGATCACAGTTGTATTTGAGTTAGGAGAAAGATGAAAAAGCTTTTTATTGTACTGGCCGTGGCGATCGCGGCCTCCCCGATATTTGCCCAGGACGGCAATTCCCTGCGGCTTCAGATCAAGAATTCAGAAACCAACCAGGCCGTTGCCGACGCGACCGTTACGGTTGTGGGTACGGATCGACAGGCAGTTTCCGCTGCTGACGGCCGGGTCGAGATCACCGGCATACCGAACGGCGAACATTCCATAGACGTATTTTCGCCCGGATACGAGCGCGCGGTTTTAAAACTCACGTTTCCGCTCGCCGAAACCTCCGAACGCGTCGTCCTCTTGACGATCAACACGGAGCTTGGCTCCGTTACCGTAAACCTTACGCGTACCGGCCGCGAGATAGAGGATGAGCCGACTCGCGTCGAATCGATCGACGAAGAGGAGGTCGATGAGAAGATAAATATGCGGCCCGCCAACGTCTCAATGGTGCTTCACGAAAGCACCGGTATTCAGGTCAATCAGACCTCAGCTGCCTCGGCAACGCAGAGCATACGGATACAGGGACTCGATGGCCGCTACACGCAGCTTCTAAAGGACGGATTCCCCGCGTTCGGAGGCTTTTCGGGCAGCCTGAGCATCCTCGAGATCCCGCCGCTCGATCTCAAGCAAGTTGAGGTGATCAAGGGCCCTTCCGGCACGCTCTATGGTGCGGGGGCGATCGCCGGCGTTGTTAATTTCGTCTCAAAAACACCATCCGAACGGCAGACTACGAGCCTGATACTTAATCAAACGTCCGCTCTCGGAACCGACTTTTCGATCTTCACGTCGCGCCGATATGCAAGATTTGGCTACACGCTGTTGGGTTCGGCGAATTATCAACGCGAATACGACGTTGATGACGACGATTTTACCGAATTACCGCGAACAAAGGCCTTCACGGTCAACCCGCGATTCTTCATCACCTTGGATGACAAAACGGAGCTGACGATCGGCAGTTCCTTCGGCTATCAATCTCGCGTTGGCGGCGACGTCTACGCCATTCGCGGCGGGCCCGACGGCATTCATCAATACTTCGAGAGGAGTGAATCGGTTCGCAGCATCACGACCCTAAATCTAGCCAGAAGCTTTACCGACGGGAGCCGATTTGTCGGCCGCCAAAGCCTTGCATTTTTCTCGCGGACGATCAAGGCACCGGGCCACGAGTTCAAGGGCTCGCAGTTCAATTCCTACACAGACCTCGCCTACTACAAAGCGATCGGCCGGAACGCCTTTGTGCTGGGGGCGAACGTGGTTTATGACCGATTTCGCGAAACGAGGCCTATAAGCGCTCCGCTCGATCGGAGCGAGACACGTACGACCGTTGGAGTCTTCGTGCAGGATACGGTCGATATAACGCCGAAATTGAGCATCGAGGCGGGCCTCCGCGTCGATCGCGTCGCCGATTACGGAACGTTCGTCCTACCGCGAGTTTCGCTTTTGTACCGCTTTAGTGACCATCTCACCTCGCGGATCGGCTATGGACTTGGCTACAAGCCGCCGAGCGTTTTCACTGAGGATGCCGAGGAAAAGCTCTTTGAGAATGTTGTCAGCATCGGCAACACGCTCAAAGCCGAGCGAAGCCAGGGCGGGACGTTCGACCTGAACTACACGGGGACGATCGGCGACAAAATAGAGTACTCGATAAACCAGCTTTTCTTTTACACTCAGATCACCAAACCTCTTGTGCTAACTCCGGGATCCGACGGCTTCTTTCGGTTCAGCAACGCTGCCTCGCCGATAATCAGCAAAGGCGGCGAAACGAATTTCAAGGCCACCTACGGCATCGCAAAGCTGTTTGTCGGATACACCTTCACGGACGCGAAGGCGGGATACCTTTCGGGAGATCGTCGCCTCACGCTTCTGCCGCGGCATAAGGTGAATTCTTCGTTCGTGTTTGAAAAGGCCGAGAGTTTCAAGACCGGTGTCGAGTACTATTTCGGGAGTCGTCAGGTGCTCGACGATCGTTCGCTGACGCGAAATATCCACGAGTTCGGCATTTTCGCTGAAAAGACCTTCGGGAAGATCAGCATTTTCATCAATGGTGAAAACCTTTTCGATGAACGGCAGGGGCGGTATTCGCCCGTCGTCCATGGTCCGCACGACAACCCGACGTTCGCAGAGATCTACACGCATACCGAGGGGCGGATCTTTAACGGCGGTATCAAGCTACGATTCTGATCGCCTCGTCAGCACAGATGGAAAAGAGCACGAAGCGCCTGAAGACGGCGTCTTGTGCTCTTTACCTAAAACCGCTCTTGCGTGTCGGATCAGGCTTTTGCCAGTTCCTCGATCATCACCGGCACTGCCTCAAACAGATCGCCGACGATGCCGTAGTCGGCAATGTCGAAGATCGGTGCCTCGGCGTCCTTGTTGATGGCTACGATCGTGCCGGAATTCTTCATCCCGACGATGTGTTGTATCGCTCCTGAAATTCCGAGTGCAATGTAGAGCTTTGGTGCGACGGTCTGGCCCGAAGAACCGATCTGGCGGTCGATCGGGAGCCAATCCGAATCGCAGATCGGACGCGATGCCGCAAGGTCGCCGCCGAGTGCCTCAGCTAACTTTTCGGCGAGGGCGATATTCTCTTGCGATTTGATCCCACGGCCGATCGCAACGATCACGTTCGACTTTGAAAGGTCAACAGCCGCCTTCGCTTCGCGGAACGCCTCTTCCGACGTCATTCTGATATCGCCGACGCTGACATCGACCGTCTCCACCTGCGCAGAACCCTTCGCGGCATCATCACCGCGAAACGCTCCGGACTGAAACGTAACAAAATACGGTGCATCGCCGCCAAGCGAGACATCCGCGTCGAGCTTACCGAGGAAAATACGGCGTGTAAGCAAAAGTTTGCCGCCTTCCGCACGGTATCTGATGCAATCGCCGACAACCTCGCGTCCGAGCCGAGCAGCGACCTTCGGTGCGAAATCACGAGCCTGATACGTATGCGACATCACGACGTACTGCGGATTTACTGACTTGATGACCTCGGTCAACGCGTCTGCATAACCGTCCGGCGAATACTGCCCAAGTTTTGCGTTCTTGGCAACGATCACCTTCTCGAGGTCGTAACCCGCGATATCATTCGCGACCGTGCAATCTTTATCGCAAAGGATCACTGGCGTTGCTTTCAAACCGAGATCGCTCCCGATCTTTTGGGCCGCAGCAATGGCCTCGACCGATGCCTTGTTGAGGACGCAATCCTTGTGTTCGATGAAAACTAAAATACCGCTCATAAGAGATCAGAATATCTGAAAATCGAATCTAAAATTATTACAATAAACTCAGCTCTAAGCAAATTCGGCATGAGATCGCGGAGAATCGAGAAAGGCTGCCCGATGCGGACAGCCTTTCTCCTAAGCGTGACCTTTACAAAAGCCTCGTTGGCTTCTGTTCAGGTCCCGAATTACGGATTCGCAGACGCCGGAACCGGTTTGTCGCTTCCGAGGCCGAAAGCTACGACCGAGACGCCGGCGGTCGAACCGTTGATCCACCACGTTCCGCCACGATAGATCGCCTGATCTTCCGTTCCGTCGCCGTCGTAATCGCCCGGAGCCGGTACGTCGCCAGCAGCACCGAACTGAACCACTGCGGTCTGTGAATCGCTGCTACGGAAGATATACCAATTCCCTTCCGCCGCGCGGAATACAGCAAGGTCGGTCTTGCCGTCGCCGTCATAGTCGCCCTGAACCGGGACATCGCCGGCTCCACCGAGTGTTCCGGACAACACGGTGCCGCCCGATAGCGGGCCTGCCCACGAACCGCTGGAATACGTTACAGTGTCAGCCTTGCCGTCGCCGTCGTAATCGCCGACCACGGGTGTAGTTCCCGGCACGTTGGTAACGACCATGCCGCTCGTGCTGCCAAGAACGTAGAAGTTCGAATCAGACGAGCGATAGATAGCGACATCGTCCTTGCCGTCGTCATCATAATCGCCAACAACCGGGACGTCGCCGGTCGAGCCCCAAGCGTAACCCGAAAGCGTAAAGCCCGCGCTATTCAGGATGTAGAAGTCTGCCGCACCTTCCGTATCGCTTGCGCGGAAGATGGCTGTGTCGGCCTTGCCATCACCATCGTAATCGGCCGGCGTCAGGACATCCGTGGAAATTCCCCAGTTGATGACCGATACACCTGCGGTCGATCCATTGATGTACCAGTTGCCTTCGCTCGGACGAAACACGGAAACATCCGTCTTGCCGTCGTGATCAAAGTCGGCTCTCGAAGAAGCAACGGTCGCAGTCGAAGACGTCCCAACAAGCTTGAACGGGAAATCCACGTTGACATCCGGAGCTGCGGCCGGATTACCGGTATCCAGAGCATCAACCCACCCGGTTCCAGTCAGCTGTCGCGCGTTCCAGCCGGGCTGCGTGCGGCTTCCAACGACAGTCGCGGGCGGTGCAAAGTGGGCCCCGTTTGCCGCGATAGCGGTCTGAAAATCGATCCAGTATGTACCCGCAGAAAGTACCTGTGCAGGACTGACGGTAATGTTGTTCTGCCAAACCTTTCGCGTAGTTCCGGGCGTTGCAGGAGCAGGGACAACGGTGCCGCCCGTTCTATAGATCAGGGCATCAGTCGAAGTTGCGAGCCGGTTCGTCGTCGTATCTCCAAAAATGATCGACGAGCCGGAATCTCCGGGACGCCCGCTCCAGATCTGAAGAGTTGCTGAGAGGATCGGGCTCGTCGATCCCGAAAACCCGGTCTGGTATGCAAACGTAACGACCTGGTCAACCGTCCACGTTTGTCCTGCAGGGACAGTGAAATCATCTGCACATCTGAAGGAAGTCGCAGTGGTCAGGGAGCAACTCGTTCCAAGTGTCGTATTCGACTCGGTCGTGTTGCCCGTATCGTGCTGTAGTTCGCTCCATTGTGTTCCGGCCGGAGCGGCAACACCGCTCTCGGTCATCGTACCGGTAGGAAGCGGAGCATTATCGTAAAGGTATCCGCCTACGGTGGACGGAACAGAGGTGGCGGTCGTGCCTGCGGCGGACCACAGGCCGAGAACAGCCAATGCGCCGATCGCTAAACCGCCGGTGATCAAGCGAAGGGGGTTTCTGTGCTTCTTTAACATCGTACTTTCTCCTTTTCTAGATTCGATCAACTTCGTAAGTAAAGAGCGACCCAATTACCTAATGCAATTCCGGCGCAGCATAGCCTGCGTTGAGTGGGGTCACACATAAGCAAAAAGATCGCCGTCAGATTAGTTAGCGAAGATAATGCCTTATCTGAACGAGAAAGCCAAATCTACAGAGCAGATTCCCAAAAAGCACTCGTCGACGGATCAGAGTAGGGTCTCGCGTGTGTAAAGGCCGAATGCAGATCGAGCCCGAAATCCTAGGGATATCGGGCCCGAACTTGGATAAAACCTCGTCGTGTTAGATCAAATAACGCGTACTTCGTTCTTTAGTTTCTCCACGAGTTCGACCGCGCCTTTCTTAGCGTCGCCATCGCCGAGCATCTGCGTTTGCTTTGTCTTCAATGGCATATAGACCTTCTCGATCTTCGAAGCCGATGGGAACGCCGCAACCGAAGGTGTGACCTCGCGGATCTCCTTAGATTTTGCGGCCATAATGCCCTTTAGAGAAGCGTATCGGATCTGCGAAATGCCCGATTGGATGGTAAGAAGTGCGGGAAGGTCGTAAGTGAACCACTGATACCATCCGCCCTCAAGTTCACGCTTGATGCGGATCTTATCGCCTAAGCTCTCACGATCGACCTCGATGACGATCGTCGCATGCGGAACACCAAGCAATTCGGCGAGGATCACGCCTGTCTGCCCAAAGCTCGCGTCATCGGACTGAAGGCCGCCGAAGATGAGATCGGGCTTCTCGTCGCGAATTGCGTCGGCGATCGTGCTTGCGATCTGGTATGCCGAAAGCGATCTCGCATCTTCGACCACGATGTGTATCGCGCGGTTAGCTCCGCGGGCGAGTGCATCCTTGATGACGGTCTTCGCCGATTGGGGCCCGAGCGTGCAGACAACGACCTCTCCCTCGCCTTTTGCCTCGACCGTTCGAAGAGCTTCCTCAAGAGCGTAACCGTCAGACTCATTCGTCTGCAGGGCGATATCAGCCTCGTTTATCCATTTTTCGTCCGCCCCGATGCGTAAGACAGCATCCTTGTTGGCGACTTGTTTCATTAGAACAATGATCTTCATTTCTTTCTATTCTGAATACCTCTTAAAGATCAGGCACGCATTTGTCCCGCCGAATCCAAAATTATTCGATAGAACGTACTCCGCCTTATGTTCGCGAGGTGCATTCGGCACATAATCGAGGTCGCAGTCGGGATCAGGGGTCGTGTAGTTGATCGTCGGCGGCACGATATTCTCGTTCAAGACTTTTACAGAAAATACTGCTTCGAGGCCGCCTGCTGCACCGAGAGCGTGCCCTGTCATCGACTTGGTCGAGCTTACCGGTATCTTGTACGCACGTTCACCGAAAACCTGTTTTATCGCGAGCGTCTCGAACTTATCGTTGTACGGCGTCGATGTGCCGTGAGCGTTTATATAGTCGATCGCGTCGGGCGAAATACCGGCGTCTTGCAAGGCACGCTCCATCACGCGGATCGCACCCGAGCCGGATTCGTCAGGCATCGTTACATGGAAAGCGTCACCGCTCATGCCATAGCCCACGATCTCCCCGAGGATCTTCGCACCACGCCGCTTGGCGAACTCGAGTTCTTCGAGCACGAGAATGCCTGCGCCCTCGCCGATCACAAACCCGTCGCGTTCGAGATCGAATGGCCTTGATGCGGTCTTCGGATCGTCATTTCGAGTGGAAAGAGCCCGCATCGAGGCAAAACCCGCTACCGACATCGGCGTAATGGCGCTTTCCGCGCCGCCGCAGATCATCGCATCGGCATCGCCGCGCTCAATAAGGCGGAAACTGTCGCCGATCGCGTGAGCACCGGCGGAACAGGCGGTTGCTGTCGCCGAATTTGGGCCCTTTGCACCGTGTCGTATCGAAACATTTCCGGATGCAAGGTTAACGATCGCCGAGACAATGAAGAACGGCGATACGCGGTCAGGCCCCGAAGTGAGCAGCTTTTCGTGTTCACGTTCGATCGCCCAAAAGTCCCCGATGCCGGAGCTGATGTACGTTCCGACCATCTCCGCGTTCGAGTCGTCGATGACGAGGCCGCTGTTCTTCACAGCTTCGTCTGAGGCCGCCAACGCAAAATGCGTGAACGCACCCATCCGTCGAGCCTCCTTCTTTTCCAGGAACGAAAGCGGATCGAAATCCTTGACCTCGCATGCGAATTTGACCGAGAAGTCCGACGCATCGAACTTCTTGATATAGTCGGCTCCGCTCTTGCCCTCAAGCAGCGACTGCCACGTTGTAGGCACGTCGTGGCCAACCGCCGTTACCAGACCAAGCCCTGTTACAACTACTCGACGCTTCATAAATGATCTTTATTTTAGATGCCAAAATGGTGAATGAAGGCAATTCTCCTCTTCATTCACCATATTGCAAACCTCTAAGACAAGGCTCGCTCGCGAGTTAGCCCTTGTGCTGTTCGACATACGCGTACGCATCCCGCACGCTCTGGATCTTTTCAGCATCCTCGTCCGGGATCTCGATATCGAATTCTTCTTCGAAACGCATTACCAGCTCAACCAGATCGAGCGAATCTGCGCCGAGGTCCTCGATGAAACGAGCATTTTCCGTAACTTCGGCTTCATCGACGGCGAGTTCATCTACGATGATCTGTTTGATCTTATCCTGTACTTCTGACATAGGTTCTCCTTTTGATTGTTTGCTTAACTTAAATTTTCTCGTAAAGAATGCGTGTTCTCGATATTACTATACGCGGCCTCTTTTTCTATCTGACGGACAAGGCCCGTGAGCACTTTACCCGGCCCGATCTCTACGAATCTTCCAACGCCGTCCTGCGACAGCCGCCGTATCGACTGCAGCCATTTTACCGACTGCGATACCTGGCGTTCCAATTTCGTTTGGACAGTTCGCGGATCCGCATTCGGTTCCGCATCGACGTTCTGCACAACAGGATATGCGAATTCCCCATATTTTAGCTCAGCGAGGTCGTCCTTCAAACGCTCCTCCGCAGGCTTCATAAGTTCACAGTGGAACGGTGCGGACACGTTCAGCTTTATCGCACGCTTCGCTCCCTTCGCCTTTGCCATTTCGCATGCACGATCAACGGCTTCCGAATTCCCTGCGATAACGATCTGCGACGGCGAATTGATATTCGCAGGCGAACAAACCTGGCCTTCGGCGGCATCAGCACATAGAGCTTCAACTCCTTCGAGCTCAAGCCCCATAACCGCGGCCATTCCGCCAACGCCGACGGGAACGGCGTCTTGCATATACGTTCCGCGATTTCTGACCGTTCTAACCGCAGCCGCAAAATCCAAAACACCGGCGGCAACCAATGCCGAATATTCGCCTAAGCTGTGCCCAGCCGCAAAATCCGGTTCCGGC
>JAANMW010000633.1_pt1 | contig 41044 bp, 35 predicted proteins | sample 7279671 | NCBI WGS metagenome assembly JAANMW01 (sample SAMN14094541, study PRJNA606508) | bioreactor metagenome | isolation source: A lab-scale SPAN reactor treating ammonium-rich wastewater day 247 | place: Ireland: Galway | collected 2017-09-19 | reverse complement strand
ATGCAACAGCATTGCGTGATTGATCGGGCTGGTCGGCATTGGTGCGCACTTTCAAACGGCGATACTTGTCGGCCCACGTCATGATCTTCTTGTACTCTTGATAGATAGGGGCATCCTTCGGATCAAGAGTCTTGTCGATCAATACTTGTAGAACCTCGGAAGGCTTTGTGGCAACCTTGCCTTCCATGACTTCTCCGGTAGTACCGTCAAGCGAAATCCAATCACCCTCTTTCACAACCTTCCCGTTCACTGACATTGTGTGTGTGCCGTAGTCAATGTTCAAGGCCGAGCATCCGGCGACACACACTTTGCCCATTTGGCGCGCAACGAGGGCGGCATGCGATGTCATACCGCCGCGAGCTGTGAGGATACCTTCCGCAGCGTCCATTCCCTTGATATCTTCAGGAGAGGTTTCAATGCGCGTCAGGATTACCGACTCACCGCGCTTCTTCCATTCTTCGGCATCGGGGGCATTGAATACGACGCGTCCGGTTGCTGCGCCGGGACCGGCGTTCAGCCCCCTTGCAAGCAGTCGCCCGTTGGTGATTGCGGCATTTTTCTCGTGCAGGTCGAACACGGGGCGGAGCAACTGATTCAGCTGATCAGGCTCAATCCGTTGCAATGCCTCCCGATCCGAAATCAGCCGTTCATTCACCATGTCCACCGCAATCTTGATAGCCGCAAACGCCGTGCGTTTCCCGACCCGGCATTGAAGCATGTACAGCTTGCCTTGTTGAATGGTGAATTCAATATCCATCATGTCACGATAGTGCTTCTCCAGCCTCTTCCGGATGACATCGAGTTGTTTGTAGATTGTCGGATTTGCTTTTGCGAGTTCGGAAATCGGAAGCGGGGTTCGCGTGCCCGCAACGACATCCTCACCCTGCGCATTCATGAGGTACTCACCGTAGAATACATTTTCGCCCGTTGCCGCATCTCTCGTAAATGCCACACCCGTTCCCGAATCCTCTCCCATGTTGCCGAACACCATCGACTGAATATTGACGGCGGTTCCCCACGATTCAGGGATTTCGTACATTTTGCGGTAGGCAATAGCCCGTTCGTTGTTCCATGACCCGAACACAGCACCGATAGCTCCCCACAATTGAGACATCGGGTCTTGCGGGAAGTCATGCCCCGTTTTATCCTTGATTGCCGTCTTGAACAATCCGACAAGTTCTTTCATGTCGTCGGCATTAAGGTCGGTATCAAGGTGAACGCCTTTGGATTTCTTTTTCTCTTCAATGATGAGTTCGAACGGATCAATTTCATCCTTGTGAACAGGTTTCAACCCGAGGACAACGTCGCCGTACATCTGCACGAAACGTCGGTAGGAGTCGTAAACAAAGCGAGGGTTGTTTGTCTTCTTCACCAATCCTTCGGCAACGGCATCGTTCATACCCAGGTTGAGAATGGTATCCATCATGCCGGGCATTGATGCACGGGCACCCGACCGGACAGAAAGCAGCAGCGGGTTCTTTACATTGCCGAGCTCCGCACCCATCATTTTCTCAACTTTCTTCAGAGACTTTGCAACTTCAGCTTTCAGTGTTTTGGGATATGTTTTTTTGTTCGCATAGTAATAGGTGCAGACTTCCGTCGATATCGTAAATCCTGCCGGTACAGGCAGTCCGATATTTGTCATCTCGGCCAGATTGGCACCTTTGCCTCCCAGGAGGCCTTTCATTTCAGCTTTTCCTTCGGCTTTGCCACTGCCGAACACGTAAACATATTTCTTCATCGTCTATTTTCCTTTGGTGAATGTAAAGTGCATCGTTAATGATGGTACAATTTTTCAGTCCTCTGCTTTTGACACAACCGCAAGAACGAAGTGTTCGAGCAGGTTCTTTGAGCACGGGTTTGCGTGATCTTCCATCCGCTCGGGATGCCACTGCACAAGTTGCAGGAAGGGCCTGGCTTCACTCTCTTCCCATTCCAGTCCTTCCACTACGCCGTCAGAAGATCTTGCAGTAACGCGCAAACCCTTCGCCACCACATCAACCGCCTGATGGTGTGCGGTGTTGACTTCGCCTTTTGCCGCCTCGACAATCCAGTGCAACGTCGTGCCCCGCTCAATCTCGACTTTGTGACGGCGATCTTTGCCTTCCTTCGTTTTCCCGTGATTCTTATGTCCTTCGCGTTCAAGATCGGAAATGAGGGAGCCGCCAAGTGCCACGTTGCACACTTGCATTCCCCGGCAAATACCGAGAATTGGGGTCCCTTTCTTTACCGCTTCCTTCACAAGTTTGATTTCAAAGGCATCACGCTTTTCGTTGATATCGTCGAGATCCTTTGCATGATCGTCGCGGCCGTAAAATTTCGGGTGCACATCACTTCCCCCGGTGAGAATCAACCCGTCGCACTTTTTGATCTCCTTCAGGTTATTCGCTTCATGTGACAGCTTGATGACTTCGACCTGCTTTGCAACTTTCCTTAACCAGTGAACATAGTTGTCGTACTTCTTGTTGAATGTGTCCGTAATTCCAATAATCATGATATGATCTTTCCCCTGATGGAGTTGTTAATACTCGAGTGAAGTGTTTCTTGTCCCCCGACAATCTCCACCCGTATTGTTGCATAGAAAACCGGAACCTCGCCAATCAGTTTTTGAGCTGTATTCCTGTCTGAACGAATCCTGACTGCATCCTTTTCCGTGGTGATACACGCATCGACATTCATCGCTTTTGCGAACGAAGCAAGCGTGAGCATATCGGCTTCCGAGTAGCGATGGTGATCGGGAAACCGCATGTCGCTCAGAGGATTGAACCCCGTCTCCCGCAGTTGAATCGTGAATGCTTCATGATTCCCGATCCCGCTGAACGCAATCACACTCATCCGCTTCACAACGTCCGGCGATGCAAGGCCGTCGTCATGCACACGCCGAATTTCATGAAGAGTGTAATGAAAACGGACAAATGGCGCAGTTGTAAATGAACTGAGTTTCTTTTCAAGTCCAGCATGGTCAGGATTGTTTTCGTTGAACCTCGATAGCGCAACGATTTTTGCTCGCCGCAATCCCGAGAGCGGTTCTCGCAATCTTCCAGCCGGAACAACAGCATCATGCAAAACATTCGTCGTCGCATCTACGACGACGATATCCAAGTTTCGTTTCAAATAGCGATGCTGAAAACCATCATCCATCACCAACACATCCGCCCCGAATTGAACAGCTTTCCGTGCAGCATCGGCCCGCTTTTCGGATACAACCACAATTGAAGCGGGAAATTTGTGCGCAATCTGAACGGGCTCGTCGCCACCCTGTTCCGCTGTAGCGACTATCTTCTCTCCGTCTGATACAACAGCAACACCGGTCGAATTCCGCTTGTATCCCCGGCTGACAACGCCAACCCTTCTTCCGTCACGAAGCAAGTATTCAACGATGTATTCAACCAGCGGTGTTTTGCCTGTTCCACCGACAGTGAGGTTCCCGACTGAAATAACCGGGACACCCGCATCTTCCGATTTCAATACGCCCCAATCAAACAGCTTGTTGCGAACAATCACAACGAACGCATACAGCCACGAAAGCGGAAGTAACAATTTCATAATCAAGGGGGAACTTACTTCCCCAATTCCTTCAGCTTCTTCTCCACATCGGCAAGTTTGTCGGTTGCCTTGTATGTCGTGTGAAGAAGCTTAAGTGATGTCAGAATTCCAATCTTGTCGTCTTTGAGCCGCGAGAAATCGGCGCTGTTGCCGCTGTCGGGATTCTTTCTCAAATCCGCCGTTTTGGCATCAATCGCCTTCAGTCCGGCATAGAATGTTCGTTCCGCCGTCTGGTCGCGGTCCACTTTCATGTATGCTCTCCCCATTTGGCGGTAGAATGATCCGATGAACGGAGACGACTTGAATTTCTCAACTGCATCTTTGCACACTTTGATGACGTTGTTGAAATCTTCAGCACTGAAGTATGCATAGCTCAGATTGTAGAATTGCCGGTCGTACGGAAATTTGTCGGCATTCTTGCGTGCATACTTCAGAAGAGTCTTGTTGTCGCTGACGGCATTAGAGACTTCACAAATCCGTTCGTATGTGTCAGAATCCGTCACACCCAGCGCTTCAAGCGTAACGTAGTAGTCGCGTGATTGCCGCAGCAACTCTCTTTTCTTGCTTCCGGCATCCGGTGCCATCCCAAGATCATAGTGGAGCGAGGCCAAATCGGCCAGCACATCGGTGTCGTTGGCATCCAACGTGAGAGCCTGCTGAAGAACAATTCTGGCGCTGTCAAATTGTTGAAGGAGATACAGTTGATGGCCGTGTTTGTATAACATCTCCTTCGTCGCAACGGGAGGCACAACAGATTCCATTTTCTCCGACTCGGATGAGGAACCGCAGCCGAACAGCAACAACGTCGAACCCAGCAACACAGGGAACGCGAGGTGTGCTGGATTGATTCGATTCTTGGGTCGATTCATCCTGCTCTCCCAAGCTCAATAATTCCTTCGGCAACCTTTGCCGACGCGCCGCTTGTGCCGAGTCGGGCTTTGAGTACCGAGAGCCTTGACCGGAGATTGCCGGCATACGCGGCATCCGCAAGTTGCTTCTTCATTTCGTGTGTTATGTTCTGCACATTCATGTCTTTCTGCACAAACTCCGGAACGATCTTCTCGCCCGCGACTATATTTACGAGGCCGATATACGGAACGCCAACCAACATCCGCCCGATGCTATACGTTACCGGCGACGTTTTGTACACCACTGCCATCGGTGTTCCGAACCAGCCGGTTTCCAGCGTTGCCGTTCCCGAGGTGACTATCGCTGCGTCAGCGTGTGCCATGACATCGTATGTTGCGTGTTCAACAAGCGTCACCCCAGCCGGTTCAGATACGAATCCTCTCAAGAATTCACTTCCCAAATTCGGCGCCACACCCACGGCAACCTGAATGCCAAGTTCCTGTTTCAAACGTGCCGCTGTCTCGAGTATTGTCGGGAAGATATTTTCGATTTCTTGCTTACGGCTACCGGGCAAAAGCGCGAGCAGTTTCTTCTCCCGATCAAATCCGTTTACGGAAAAGAATTCGTCCCGCGATATCTGCGATCCTATGCTCTCTGCAAGAGGATGCCCGACAAACTCTACATCTATTCCTTCGTTCTTGTAGATTTCAACTTCAAACGGAAACACAACCTTCATCCGGTCAACGAGCGAGCGCATCTTCTTCACACGTCCCTTATGCCACGCCCACACCTGCGGACTGATGTAATACAGAACCTTGATGTTCCGTTGTTTTGCTTTCTTCGCAAACCGAAGGTTGAAGCCCGGATAATCAATCAACACTACAACATCCGGCCTGCGGGCATCGAGAAGCGCTTCAAGCTTTCGTCCCAATTCGTTGATTGTCGAGAGATTCTTGAGAACCTCCATAAATCCCATGAATGACAGGCCGGAGATGTGATGAACAAGTTCCATCCCTTCAGCCTTCATTCGATCTCCTCCGACTCCGAACACATCAACGGCAGGGAGACGACTTTTCAATTCTCGCACAACGCCCGAGCCGTGCAGGTCGCCTGATGCCTCACCCGCAATCATCATCACGCGCCCAAGCATAACGCTCAACTCCGGACTGCAAAGATGACGACGAGGATAAGTGTGACAATCCCAATCGCTTGCAACGTTCTTCGTTCCGATGCAAATCCCTCGCTGGCCGTTACGCGTTTCGGCGGAGGATTCGGCGCAACGTATGCGGTCAATCGCGGAAGGAATCTGCGCACGTGACTCTTGTAGTGAGCATAATCATCCCCGAATTGTTCCGCCAGATATTCTTCCTCCTTCGACACAATAAGTGTGTATTGAATGTAGAACCACACACACGCCGCAATGAGGAGCCACGGGAACAACGCCATCGACATCACGCCGACTCCGGCGTACAGCAACATGTTGCCCACGTACAACGGATTGCGAACGCGGGCAAACGGCCCGTTCGTAATAAGATATGTTCCGCCGACGGTGCCTGTTGTGCGGGTTTCACTTCCGGCAATTGCAACACCCCAAAAACGGATCGCCTCGCCAACAACAACTACCGCAAATCCGGCAATCAGACTGACAAGCGTCGGTTGTGCAAAAACAACCATCACAATCAAGAACGGAATCGGCGTGTAGCTCCGATACTTGAAGACAAGCTTTCTGAAATCGTCGTCTTGTGATGACATATCTTTCCGCAATTACTCGCAACTGAATGCTTCTCTGCGTTTCATTTCCGCTTCGCGCCGCTTCTTCGGCCTTTTTCGCGAGAGAATATCTTCCATTCTTTCCACTACGTCATCAAATGAGCTGTAGAGAAAGTAGGAAATGTTCTTCTCCTGACAAAACTTCTGCAACTCGTCCTTTGCAAATACGACATCGGCATACTGTGCAGGGCATCTGTCCGAATATCCCTCGCCGATATATACGATGATGTCCTCTTCCCCGGCATGCGTCAGCATGATGTTCCGCTTGCAGCAAGCGCATCGCGTACACTCGGCGTGATCAAACGGGAAACTGATATCAAGCCGTGCAATGCCGTTCTCCCGGACAGCCTCCAGCTTGTTTGCAAAGAATGAAACTCCGTCAATGCCGTTGTGCGACAGAATTTTCCGGATATAATAATCGAGTCCGTCACTCACAACGTGAAACGCGATTGCGCGTGCGCGGCAGAATTCCACAAAACTCTTGAAGCTATCATCAATCGGCTGGCTGAAAAGAAAATCTTCCGCTCTTCCTTCATCCAGCACCCCTATCGCGGCAACCTCCTGTCGAAAAAGTTCTTTCGCTGAGATTTTCTCTGCCTTGTATTCCGCGACATACCCGCTGCATCTCTCCCCGCCAAACTCTCTGAAGAATGCATTCCCGACATCCTGCCGGGTGATCGTCCCGTCAAAATCAACAAAGATCTTCAGCGCCATGGTGCCCGCTATCCCGACACCACAGCGGCAGATTGAACTTGCGAGCCTTGATTGAAACGAACTGTGACGAGCTTTGACACTCCCTCCTCTTCCATCGTAACGCCATACAGCGCGTTGGCCGCTTCCATCGTTCGTTTGTTGTGCGTAACGACAATGAACTGTGTATTGTCGGCAAATTTCCGGATGATGCGGGTAAACCTGTCGATGTTCGCATCATCCAGCGGTGCATCAACTTCATCAAGTATGCAGAACGGGCTGGGTTTCACAAGGTAAATGGCAAACAGTAAAGCGGTCGCCGTCAACGTTTTCTCTCCTCCGGAAAGGAGATGAATTGATGTCGGGCGTTTGCCTCGCGGCTTCGCAATAATATCAATGCCTGCTTCGAGGGGATCAACATTCTCTTCAAGCTTCAGATCACATTCATCGCCGGAATCGAACAGGCTCTTGAACGTTTCGATGAAATTCTGACGAATCTTTTCGAACGTCTCCAGAAACTTTGCTTGTGCCGTTGCATTGATTTCTTCAATAGTTGCCAACAATGTCTTTTCGGCCTCGATCAAGTCGTCACGCTGTGTTGAAAGAAATTCAAATCGCTGCTTCTCTTCCGTGTACTCTTCAAATGCTGCAAAGTTGATGTTGCCCAGCGATTTGATTTTGTCGCGGAAGCGCTGAATTTCATCACGCAGGGCGGCGAAATCCACGAACTCGTCTTCAGGATATTCCTTCAACTCAAGTTGAAGTTCGAATTCCGTGAATGCCCGCTCTTTCAAATGTTCGATCTTCGCCTTGAGGTCGGCAATCTTGAGTTCAAGATCGTGCACGGCCTGTATCGTATCGTCATGCGAGCGGCGTTCATCGCGTATCTTCAGTTGAATGCGATGCATTTCCTCGCGGAGGTGGAGATTCTCGCGTTCAACATCCGATTTTCGCGATTCCAGACGGGAGAGTTCAGCCATCAATCCCTCGAGCACGACCGCATCTTCCTGAACTGAAGAATTAATGTGTGAGATTTCATGCTGTGCAGCGGCGATATCCGTCTCCCTCTTCTCCAGCGTGAGGGCAATTGCGGCAATGCTTTCCCTGCTTCTTGTCAACTCATTTTCGGTATTCTGCAGCGTCCCCTCCAACTGCACAGCTTTGATTTCAAGTTCGTTTACCTCTTTGGATCGCCGCTCGAAATCCGTTTCGAGGGCTTCCCGTTCACTGGTTGCGGCGCCGACATTCTGTTCGACAGCCGTTTTCTCTTCCCGCAACTTGTCGAGTTCGGGAGCCTCACTCGCAATCACCGCAAGAAGCTCATCGGCTTCGTGCTTCAGCGCTTCGATTTCTTCCTTGTTCTTCTCCATCACATCCCGAGCACGCTTGCGCTCGAATTCAAGCTGGGCAATGCGCATCTCCACGGCATTCATTTCTTTCTCGATGTCTTTTACTGTTCCCGAGAAGGATTTCAGATCGATTGCGTCATGCTGGGCCGCGACACGTTCAGACATCTGTTTGATGGCGGCAAGTTTTGCATTCGTCATCTGTAATTCCTGCTGCAGCAATTCGATCTGGTTCTGCTTGCCGATCACGCCACCCTCGTCGAGCCGCTTGCCGCCGCCCCGGGTCAATCCGATGCCGGATGTTGATTCGCCCTCAAGAGTGACGCATCGGATGCCGCTGTATTTTGTGCTGATTGTCTTCGCAGTCGCGGCGTCCTCGACGATCAGGATCCGGTCGAGCAGGAGACGAAATAATGAATCGTACACAGGATCAAATCGGGCATGGTCAATGGCCCAACCGCACACACCCGGCTCGTCGGGCAATGAATGGCGACTTGTCAGGAGCGGAAGCCGATCAAGCGCAACAAACGTTGCTTTCCCTTTCTGTTCTTCCTTCAGCAACGAAACACCCAGCTCAACTTCTTCCACCGAATCAACCACAATCAACCCTGCATGCTCGCCGAGTGCAGCCTCGATTGCAACTGCAAACCTATCCTCTGCATGTACGGAATCAGCAACAGTCAACTGGCGGGCAGGCCGCTTCCATTTTTCCGTGGTAGAGAGAAAACGAACTCCCTCGGAAAATCCCTCCTTACTTTCGATCAATCCTTTCAGGAAATCAATGCGGGCCGCGATCCGGTTCGACTCGGCAACAACATCCATTTCCTCGCGCTGAAGCGCATCGAGCTTCTCTTCGAATTCCCTTTTGGTTCTTTCTGCTTCATAGTATTTGACTTCCGCTTCACTGAATTGCCTGCGAAGCTGCTTGTCTTGCGTCGTGTGTTCTTCCACTTCGGCTGCGAGCCGGACGAGTTCGTCTTCGTACTCCCGGTTTTCCTCCTCCGCCCGCGCCATCCGGCCATTGAGGTTTTCCACGCGACCCTTCTGCTTATCCTGAGCGCGTTGTCGCTCGGATATTGATTGAACCAACTCAAGCGTCCGTTCGTTCAGGGATGCCAAGTCGGCTTCCTTTTCGTCGAGTCTCCGGCCGGCTTCGGATGCTTGCTGACGGTGAAGCGTGAGATCCTCTTTCAATTGTTGTTGCTGCGCCGTCAGCTCAACAATGGATTGCTCGAGCGACACCACAAGCGATTCAAGGCGGGCCTTCTCGCCGCGCTGTTCTTCCCGTTCACGTTCGTACCGGAGTATGTTGTCGTGAAGCGCTTTCGAGCGTTCAGCGGCAACAAGGTTCTTCTGCTCGATGCGATTGACCTTCTCCATGTGTTGGCTGACATCGCGCTGTGCTTCAATCAGACGCTTCTCGGCTTCGTTCATCGACTGGCGGAGTTCTTCGAGCCTTGTTTCTTCACGGGAGAGATCAACGTCAATCTGTGCCCTGCTGGAAGTCATTTCAGCAAATCGAACCTGCAGCGGTTCGACGCGTCCGAGAAGCTGGGCATACTCGCGTTCCATCAAATCAATCTCAAATGCACGAAGCCTCGTTCTAAGCTCGTTGTATTGCTCGGCTTTCCGTGCCTGACGTTCGAGTGAGTTGACTGCTTTTTGAACTTCCAGCACAATGTCGTTCACGCGAACAAGATCGGCCTGAACGGCTTCAAGTTTGCGATAGGCGGCTTTTCGGCGGTGCTTGTACTTTGTGACACCCGCGGCTTCTTCAAACAGACGGCGGCGTTCCTCGGTTCTGTCGCTCAGAATCGTTTCCACCATCTTCAATTCAATTACCGAATACGCATCGGCACCCATTCCCGTATCCATGAACAGGTCGAGAATATCCTTGAGCCTGCACGGAACTTTGTTCAACAGATACTCGCTCTCGCCCGAACGATACACACGCCGGCCCACAGTAACTTGCGTGTATTCAGAGGGAAGAATTCCCTTGTTGTTTTCGATAACAAGAGATGCCTCGGCCATGCCAAGCGGTTTACGGCTTTTCGTTCCGTTAAAAATCACATCTTCCATCTTCTCGGACCGGAGGGCACTGTACCGCTGCTCACCCAACACCCACCGGATTGCATCAACGATATTTGTTTTACCGCAACCGTTCGGGCCGACAATTGCCGAAATGCCCGAATCGAACGAGAGATTCACCTTCTGCGCAAATGATTTGAAGCCGATTATTTCGAGCTTGGATAGGTACATTTAGCGCTGCTTGCTTGCCACACTGTTGTACAAGTATTTTGCGTACGCAGACGCTGATTCGGTGCGATCGAAATAGAAGTACAAACCGGCACCCAGCACGGCAACCATCAAGAGCGCGGCGATGTACATCTTGAGAGGGTAGACATCAAGGATGATCGAGATGCCCTTCAGAAAGCGCAGCGCAACCCAGAACATCAGCAACACCGCCAATAGAATGGACGGCAGCACGTACACCGGGCTATCCATCAATCTGAACAAAATCATGCCGAACGGAACGAGAATGAGCAACGGCGGCGTTGACCACATGGTGACCGCATACGCATGATACGGGTAGATGCGAGCCTTGAACAGGGGGGCCACCATCCACAGAAGCATACTGATAACGAGAAGATGCAGAAAGAATACGCCGGTAAACACAACAATGAACTTGTTCGGCTGCCGGACCAACTCGATTACCTCGTGCTTCACTCTATCCGAAATAAGGATGAATGACAACAGATTATCCAACACCAGACTGTGGCGGAAATAGAACAACAGACTCGACAGAACAATCGCCGTACCCGCGGACACAACAAGCCCGAGGAGCGTACTGTGCAAAACGGTTACAATGCGCTGGTCGCGGATATCGGAGAAGAAATTATACGAGTTCACTATTGAGCGGTTGAGCGACTCGCGAAAACGGCGGCTGGAGTTGTACCAATATGCCGTTCCGACAAGAATGACAAGTCCGGCCAGTACATAAACAATAGGAGATGACGAAGGATTATGGCCAATCGGCAGGGCGGAAAATTTCTCGTTATTAAACGCTGCACGCACAGCCTCGTATGCGAGCCGCTTGTCTCTCGCGTGATTCACCACCCCCAGTGTGTGCATCCACGGATCGCCGGAATTCACGGTAAGCGCCGGCCGATCGCCTTTCCAATCATTGAACGACAAAATGAACGTTCCGGCAACATCGGACTTAAACACGGCATCGATGTGCTGGAACATGTAACGTGCCTGCGCCTCGTATGAGAGGGGATCGCTGTAACCGTTACTGTTCTTCGGCTGAACTTCACTTCCCATCGTAACAATAACAGGCTTTTCGGGATTTGCCTCCCGAAGACTGTCCAATTCGCTTCGAAACTCCTTTGCGTCACGCGTCATGACGGCAGGCATGATAATATCAACGAGATCGCTGCCCGCGTCGGGGAAATTCTTGCGGGTTCCATAATACACGGGTCTTGCATCAAGGCGGCGGGCGAGATTTCCCAACTGCTCGATGAATTTTCGGGCAACCGGTGAAGGCGACTCGAAATCATCGCCCAAGCCCCATGCCACCACTGAAGGGTGATTTCTATCGCGTACAATCATTTCGCGCATAGCGTTACTTGCCAACTCGATGTAGTAGTCGCCGGAGAGGATCGCCGCCGGAACATTTCTGACCGGAAGCTCGACAAATGCAAACAGACCGTACCGATCGCACAGGTTCAGCATATACGGATGAGGAGGATGAAACGCGAAGCGAATTGCATTCGCGCCAGCACTTCGGATCAACGCTACATCCTTCTCCATTTCCTCACGAGTCATTGCGCTACCGTAGGAGGGATGATCCTCGACCCAAACAAACCCCTTGAGATCCTGCTTCTTTCCGTTGAGGAATAGCCTTCCGTTCAACAGCTCAATCTTCCGTATGCCGATATGCATATAGTATTCATCCAATTTCACTCCGGTTTTTGCTTCGGCAAGATACGTTTTGAGAAGATAGCGGTCGGGGGTTTGCGGGCTCCAGGGCCGGGGATTGGCAACAGTGAATTCCACAGTAGCCGGGTTCCAATCCTTACCCAGCCGCGTTACGGGAATCGACGGGCTCGTTGCTACCAATGTGTTCGACTGTCTGTCATGCAACTCGGCAAAAAGTTGCAACTGCGGCAGCAATGTATCTGCTGCACCGCGGCCCTCGCTTTCGAAGGTTGTGACGACTCTTATCCGGACAGACGAGAAATCACTCTTTGGTTCCGAGGAAGCAGAAACATCCGAAATGAACACTTTCGGGGTTCCGAGAATGTACACGTCGCGCAGAATGCCACCGTAATTCCGCCAACCCCATACCTGTGAGCGAAGCGGCAATGTTTTAGTGGCATCCAGCGTGTTGTTCGTCGTGATCCTGATAATATTCTCGGCGCCGATTTGCAGAGTTGAGGATGGAATTGGCGCCATAAAACTTGTGTATCCGCCTATATGATTTACAATGAAATCCCTGTTGATGGATACCGCGGTATTGTAGTTCGATCCCAGCATAACGAGATGGAACTGGTACTTGTCCAGATCCTCCTCCTTCAGTTCAACCTTCCTCTCGAACACCACTTCGCCCGCAAAGTCGTACGCTGATGGAATTCTGACACTCCCTTGGGGCCCATTTGTTACGCTGTACGACCACAAACCCGACAGGTCAATCTTCATTCTGGTCGGCGTGTCCAACAAATAGCCCGTCTCGAGGCCACTTGCCATAACAGAGCCGTTTTCAAGGAATCGATACTGGGAGAATGTTACGTTAGGCTGAAGGAACTGGATAAGAAGGCCAAAACAAGCAGCGGCGAGAATCTTACGCAATTTCGGGGCGTGCAAAAACAATTAGTATGACCGAAGACAGTAATTTGGCTGAATTTGACAAAATATAATCAATAACGCATGGGAAAGCAATGAAAAACAAGGCTCAGCGGGCAGGGGCTGAACCAATTATTGAAGAGAACGAGTCGGCTTTGAGACACGCCCCCCCCACCAAGGCCCCGTCTATGTCATCCTGTGCCAGCAATTCAGCCGCATTGTCAGGCTTCACACTTCCACCGTACTGAATAACAAGCCCTTCAGCAACATTCCATGAGTAAAGTTGCCCGACAAGTTTGCGGATGTGCATATGAACCTGCTGCGCCTGCAGCGGGGTTGCCGTCTTCCCCGTGCCAATCGCCCATACAGGCTCGTAGGCGATTATCACTTTCTTCATATCATCCGACGAAATACCGGAAAGCACTCCCTTGATTTGGGCCGAAACAATCTGTTCCGTCACCCCGGCCTCGCGTTCCTCCAACTTCTCGCCAACACAGATGATTGGCTTCAGCCCGTTTGCCAAACCTTTTTTGGCCTTCAGGTTGATAAGCTCATTCGTTTCGCCAAAATACTGCCGGCGTTCGGAATGGCCGAGGATGACATATTCACATCCGGCTGACTTCAACATCTTCCACGACACCTCGCCGGTGTACGCCCCCTCGTCATGCTCGCTCATGTTCTGTGCACCAAGCTTGATGCTTGAATCCTTCAGAAGGCTTGAAGCAATTGCCAGCGATGTGAAAGGCGGACAGACAATAACATCGACATTCGGTTTGAGATTTGAGGTGAGAGGTTTGAGTCCGTTGATCAGTTCAATAGATTCCTCAATGGTTTTGTACATTTTCCAGTTTCCGGCAATAACTGTTCTTCGCATATGAGTTCTCGTTTTGATGAATGGTAGAATTTATGAGATGTGCTTGGCGTTGAGTTTTTCTCTCAGAATCTCGTTCACCAGTTTCGGATTTCCTTTGCCCCGTAGTTTCTTCATTGTCTCGCCGACAAACCATCCGAAGACTTTTTCGTTTCCGCTCAAGAAGGTCTCCACTTGAGATTGATTGGCGGAAAGAACTTCGACGACCGCCTGCTCAATTGCAGATGTGTCAGATACTTGAACCCAGCCTTTCTTCCCGACAATCGCTTTTGCTTCATCGGAATCCGTCAGCATTTCCTCAAATACTTGCTTGGCAATCGTTCCGCTGATCATTCCTGATTGAATGAGACTAATCATCCCCGCAAGCCGGCTTGGTTGGATCGCAAAGTTCCTTATCGAAATCCTCTTTTCGCCGACAACGCGGAGAACCTCCGTCATAACCCAATTGCTGACCACCTTTGCGTTCTCGTTCCGCTGCTTGCCGTTGAGATGAGACAAGGCAGCAGTAGCAGATTCAAAATAGTCGGCGATTTCCTTTTCCGCCGTCAACACATCCGCATCATAGCGGGGCAAGCCGAGTGATTCAAGATAACGGCTTCGGCGGTGCGACGGCAATTCGGGCAACTGAGCGCGGACTGTATTCTTCCAACCCTCGTCAACACATACCGGCACCAAATCAGGATCGGGAAAGTAGCGGTAGTCGTGAGCCTCTTCCTTGCTTCGCATCGAGTGCGTGGTGTTTGCGTCGGCATCCCACAGCAGTGTCTCCTGCTCTACCTCTTTGCCGTCCGCAAGCAGGGCTATCTGCCGGTTGATTTCGAATTCCAACGCCCTCTCGACATTGCGCAGCGAGTTCATGTTCTTCACTTCAGTCTTCGTACCGAATTCGCTTACTCCCTTCTTCCGAACTGAGACATTTGCGTCGCAGCGCAAACTTCCCTCTTCCATATTTCCATCACAAATTTCGAGATAGGTCACAAGTTGCCGGATTTTCCAGAGGTACAAGTATGCTTCACGCGGTGAACGGATATCCGGCTCGCTCACGATTTCTATCAAGGGAACGCCGCAACGGTTCAGATCGACGAGGGTTCCGCTTCCCGCATCGTGAATCAATTTGCCTGCATCTTCTTCCATATGAATGCGGGTGATGCCGATGTTCTTCCGGCTTCCATCCTCTGCTTCGATTTCGATTGAGCCGTTCGAGCACATTGGTTCTTCATATTGCGAAATCTGATATCCTTTGGGAAGGTCGGGATAGAAGTAGTTCTTGCGGGCGAATATCGAACTTCCTGTGATCGTAGAATTTGTTGCCATTCCCATCCGAAGGATGAACTCGACAAGATTTCTGTTGAGAACAGGAAGGGTTCCGGGCATGCCGAGACATACCGGACAGACGTTGGTATTCGGCGCATTGCCGAATGTCGTCGGGCAACCGCAGAATGCCTTCGACTGCGTCAGCAGTTGTGCATGAACTTCCAGCCCGATAACGGCTTCATACGCCTGTGCATCCATAAGCAAACAGGTTGGAATGTTCTTCAGTTCTTGATGGCTTCAGTCACCTTCTCAGCAGCCTCCTTCAGCGTCTTCGCAACGAGAAAGTTCATTCCCGAATTCGCAAGAATATCCGCTGCAAGATCGGCATTGGTGCCTGCAAGACGAACAACCACAGGAATGTTGACATGCACCTTCTTCACCGCTTCAACAACGCCGGTTGCAACACGGTCGCAGCGAACAATTCCGCCGAAGATATTGATGAGAACAGCCTTCACGTGCTTGTCTGAAAGGATGATCTTGAACCCGTTCTCAACCGTTTGCGCGCTTGCCGTTCCGCCAACATCCAAAAAGTTGGCAGGCTCGCCACCTGCAAGCTTGATGATATCCATCGTGCCCATTGCAAGTCCGGCGCCATTCACCATGCATCCGACGTTGCCATCGAGCTTGATGTAGTTGAGATTGGATCTTGATGCTTCTATTTCGAGAGGATCTTCTTCATCCAAATCCCTCAACGATTCCAGTTCGGAATGACGGTAGAGAGCATTGTCATCAAAGTTGATTTTCGCATCGAGAGCGAGAATCGCACCTTCGCCCGTTACAACCAGCGGGTTGATCTCCGCAAGCGAGCAATCCATTTCATCATACGCCCGGTACAACGCCTTCAGGAATTTCACGCCGTTCTTGAACGCATCACCCGTCAAGGCCAAACCGAAAGCAATATTCCGGGCCTGAAAATCCTGGAACCCGACCGCCGGATCGACAAACTCCTTTAAGATCTTCTCAGGAGTTTCCTCCGCTACTTTCTCGATTTCCACGCCCCCTTCCGTTGATGCCATCACCACGTTACGCGACGTAGATCGGTCGAGCGTAATACCTACGTACAACTCACGGGCGATGTTGACACCCTGCTCGATCAGCAATCGCTTGACGAGTCTTCCCTCAGGACCGGTCTGATGAGTCACGAGCGTCATCCCGAGAATCTGCGATGCGTAATCGCGGACTTCCTGCAGACTTCTGGCAACTTTGACGCCGCCGCCCTTGCCTCGTCCGCCGGCATGAATTTGCGCCTTGACCACCCACACGCTGCCGCCAAGCTCTTGAGCAATGGCAACGGCCTCATCAACGGAAAAAGCCGGCTTCCCGGCCGGAGTTGCAACGCCGAATTTTCTGAGGATTTCTTTCCCTTGGTACTCGTGAACTTTCATGTACATCTCCTTGAAATGAGAATTAGTTTAGCGAATCGAAATCAGGTTGGCCCTTCTGCCACTCATCCAGCACTTCCTTCCCTTTGATGTACTCATCAAGCGGGACGAAGATCTTTGCCGGATTGTTCAGATTGCTGCGCGACAGCGGACTGTCGCCGCCGCCATCCCACGCGTAGCCGATGGAGCTGAAGTTCTGCACTTCAACGTGAAGCTTTGCATCCAGAAGAAGCGACCGCGCCAACTCTGCGTCATGCACATCGGTAGAGCGGAACACTTCCGCCCAATCGCCATCAACACGAACGTCAAGGTGATCGAGACAAAATACCCTGCGGTCGCTTTCTTCACTGCATTGCTCGCAGACAAGCTTCTGACAAATGATGCAGACACCCCCCGCCTCGTTGTTTCCGTGAGTTTCGCACCAGAGGGTTTGGTCAGTCAGCAAATAGCCGCAGTGAGGACAGAACTCGCTATCCGCTGTTACTTCCCCTTCACAATTCGAGCATGTAATGAATTGGGGCATGTCGTGTCCCGGCTTACGTTCCGCTTGTCAAGGCCTTAATGATCGGCTTCGGTAAGATGATCGGGCGAAAGAACTTCTGTGAGAAGATATAGTCTTCACCAGATTCATCGACGACACGAATGAGACCATGACTGTGAGCGAACGAATCGGCAAGGACCTTGTACACTTTCCCGCGTTCCAAGGAGGCGGGATACTCCCGGTTGTCGACGCAAATTGCAAAGCCCGCCTTAGAGGTGCGACCTTTAGAGCGGTCGCTTAATCTTGATTTCCTTTTTCCCGATACCGTGCGCTTCATACCAATGCACCTCGACATAGTGAATAGTGTTGTCAGCCAGTCGAACGAGCGCCGAGCCTTTGTGTTTTCTCCAGCGCCCCTTCCCATACATTCGCTCCAAGCGTTTGAGATCCCGGATTGATTTGCCGGCGGCTATCAATTCAATGTGGTCAATCTCCCCAAGAATCTCAAACTCTGGCATCAGCCCTCCTGAACAGATGTCTCAACTAATAGAACGAATCTCCTTGCCCCCGAATCTTTCAATTTTTCTGATCTACTTCCTGACTTTCTCCGCAATCGATTTTGCCTGCATGAACAGCAACAGGTAATCACGCCCGCCTGCTTTGGAGTCCGTGCCGCTCATATTGAATCCACCGAACGGATGCACGCCGACGAGAGCCCCGGTACATTTCCGGTTCAGATAGAGATTTCCGACAAAGAAATCCCGTTCAGCTTTTTCAAGACGTCTTTTGCTCTTCGTGTAGACAGCGCCCGTCAAACCGAATTCGGTATTGTTGGCAATCTGCAACGCCTCATCGAAATCCTTAGCCTTGATGACGGCAAGAACGGGACCGAAGATTTCCTCTTGCGCAATTGTCGCTTTCGGATCAACATCGGCAATCACCGTCGGGCGTATGAAATAGCCTTCGTCGCCTGCTTTTTTGCCTCCTGCAACCAGCCGTCCGCCTTCGGCAATTCCTTTTTCGATATAGGCGAGGATGTTCTCTTCCGATTTTTTGTTGATGACGGGTCCCATATAGTTGGATTGAATGGCGGAATCCCCAACAGTAATAGCTTCGGCCTTCTTTGCAAGAAGGTCAACGAATTTGTCATAGATCTTCTCGTGAACAATCACGCGAGAGCAGGCCGAGCATTTCTGCCCCTGGAAACCGAACGCTGAAACGGTGACACCGGCAGCAGCTTCATCAAGATCAACGCCCTCATCAACAACAATCGAATCCTTGCCGCCCATCTCGGCAACAACGCGCTTCAGCCAGATTTGTCCTGGACGAACCTTTGCCGCTTCCTCATTGACGTGAATGCCGACTTCCTTCGAGCCGGTGAACGAAATGAACCGCGTCTTCGGATGCTTCACGAGCGTGTCGCCGACTGCGCCGCCGGGGCCGCTGACGAAGTTCAGCACGCCAGCCGGTAGTCCGACTTCTTCCATAATCTCATAATATTTCCATCCGGTTAGCGGCGAGTCGCTGGAAGGTTTGAGAATGACCGTGTTGCCTGTGACAATCGCCGCCGAAGTCATTCCGGTGAGAATGGCGAGCGCAAAGTTCCACGGCGGAACCACAACGCCAACACCGAGAGGAATATAAAGAAGCTTCCCTTTCTCTCCCTTGTTCGGAACGACGGGTTGCGGGCCGCCGTATCGCAGCATTTCACGTGCATAGAATTCGAGGAAGTCAATCGCTTCGGCAGTATCGGCATCCGCTTCCGGCCAGGTTTTTCCGACTTCGAGAATCATTGTTGCGTTCAACTCGAACCGGCGCTTGCGCATTAGCTTTGCAGCTTTGAACAGATAGTCAGCCCGCTTCTTGTACGGAACATTCTTCCAGTCCTCAAACTTCGCCAACGCAACATCCATTGCCTTGTTGGCAAGCTCTGCGGTTCCTTTCTGGAACACGCCGACAATCTCCGACGACTTCGAAGGATTGTAAGAATTGAATTTCTCCTGTGTGTAGATCTTCTCGCCCCCGATCACAATCGGGTATTCTTTTCCGATCTGCGATCGTACCTTTGCAATGGCTGCTTCCTGCGCTTTACGGTTTTTGGCCTTCGAAAAATCTGCGAGCGGTTCGTTTCTGAATTTTGAGATTGGCATACTATACCTTCAGTTTATGATGTAATGAAAATGGATGTCATTCGTTGAACTACATTCACGTCTTTGCGGATTCGATCGCCAACAACACGGCACCGTATGCCGGAGGATGCAGGGCCGTTTGAATATTCACATTAAGAATGCGGCTCACAATCATCGAGCGGAGAATGTTGGTGTAATCGGATTCCCGCTCAAGCAGTCCGCCCGAAAACGCAACCGCGACCTTGCCTGCAATATCAAGCTGTGCAGCAACCGCTTGTGTTTGCAGGGCTAATTCTGTTGCTCCGCGAGCAAGAATCTCCTGCGCAACATCATCGCCTCCCGCCGCGGCTTTGATTACAAGCGCCGCCAATTGTGACAACTCGAACCCTTCGCGATAGACGGCCGCAATCAATCTATCACGACTGTCGAATCCGAATTCTTGCCTTATCAATCCGGCAAGAAGATGCGAGCCTCCGCGGCCATCGTACCATCGTGCCACGGATTTCAGGGATTCGGCCCCTAACCAAAACCCGCTTCCTTCATCCCCCAGCACTCTGCCCCAACCACCGGCGGTAACAATCTTGCCCGAACTGTTCTTACCAATCACAACTGAGCCGGTGCCTGCAATGACGAGAATTCCCGGCCCTCCGTTGAACGCGCCTTCAAGTCCTACCCTCGCATCCGTTTCAATCACGAGTGGAATCTCACGTCCTGCAAGCTTCACAATCTCCAGACGAAGTCGCTGACGATTCTCTTCCCTTCCCGCGCCTGCGAGTCCGAGAACGATCGCATTCAGGTCTGTAACTACACAGCCCGCCTCTACGCAACAATCGGCAATCAGGCTGTAGAGTCGGGCAGCAGCAATATCAAAACCGACCACGTTCACATTCGTTCCGCCGACACTCTTCCGCGCGCAAAGAGTACCATTCCCATCCGCGATGAGTCCGAGGGTTTTTGTTCCCCCGCCATCTGCACCAAAGACGAGAGTATTCATGAAGTGGTGGAAAGTGAATGAACGCGAGCCTGCCGGAGGCGATTACAAACTTCCAAAAGTTACGGAAAATGGGGGAGAATAGCACATTCCGGACGTACAGAGCATGTTTTTGCGTCAAGTTTCCCTTGAGAAAACTACAACTGTTCGGCAATTCTGGTATTGCATTAGTTTGTGCGGAAGAGCGGGTATGGGGCGCATAAGCGTGATCAAATTCGCTTTCAGCCATGAAGGGCGTGTAGCCGGAAATATCGGCGAGAACACGATGTTCGTGCTGAATCGTGGAGTCCATGAATCACGCACAGACAAGTGTGGAAAGTACGGTTACAGAAAAGCCGTCGTTACTTCACGTTGAAGTAACGTGCTTCGGGATGATGGACGATAATCGCGTTCGTGCTTTGCTCCGGTTCAAGCGAACATTCATCCGTCAGGCAAACGCCGATACGTTCACCATTGAGTAATTCAAAAAGTTTTGTTTGATCTTCTAAATTCGGGCACGCCGGGTAACCAAAGCTGTAGCGCGACCCTTGATATCCTTGCGAGAAGAGGCGTTTGATCTCCTTCGCATCCTTTCCGGCAATACCCAGTTCCTCACGAACCTTTTTGTGCCACAACTCCGCAAGCGCTTCGGCCGATTCGACACTGAGCCCGTGGAAATAGAGATAATCCTTGTAGTTGTTTGCTGCAAACAGTTTTGCTGAATATTCCGAGGCAACACTTCCCATCGTTACAAGATGAAATGCAACAACATCCATCCGGCCCGATTCGACAGAGGCGAAATAGTCGGAAAGACAGAGAAACCGGTCATCCGATTGACGGGGGAATGTGAACCGCATCCGCTCGCTTTTCATATCATCGTGATAGATGATGAGATCGTTACCAACGGACTGGCATGGGAAATAACCGTACACAACTTTCGGCTGCAGTAGGTTTTCGGATTTGATTTTTGATTTCAGATGTTCATAGTCAGGATAGACTTTCTCTTCCAACAGCTTGCGGTACTCGTCCTCATTCATTTTACCCTTGCGAACCTGCCACTGGCCGCGAATCAGCGCGACCTCATTGACATACTGAAACACGTCATCGAGCGGAACATCATCAACGACTTTTGCCCCCCAGAAGGGCGGCTTCGGAATAGACACATCTCTTGAGACGCGTGAAACGCCTACCCTCCGCCTCCCGTTTTCCGATTGCGCGTACAACCGGTTCTCTTTATGCGCAAGCGCAATTTTTGCTTCTGTGCCGGTCAGCTTCTCCTCTTCATCTTCATCGGTATGAGCCGACGGCGGGTAGTCGAGACTGCCAATCGTCACCTTCTCCATAAAGTGAAGTCCGTCAAAGGCGTCGTTGGCATAGAACACTTTGCCTTTGTAAATGGCGCGCATGTCTTGCTCAACATATCGTCGTGTTAGCGCGGCGCCTCCGAGAACAACGGGAATCGTCACGTTGCGCTCGTTCATCACTTCAAGATTCTCTTTCATGATGAGTGTGGATTTCACGAGCAGGCCGCTCATACCGATGGCGTGAGCGTGATGTTCTTCCGCTGCATGCAACATGGTTTCAACCGCGCATTTGATGCCGAGATTGACAACCTTGTACCCGTTGTTTGTGAGAATGATATCGACAAGATTTTTGCCGATGTCATGAACATCGCCTTTCACCGTTGCGATGACGAACGTTCCTTTGCTCGCCGAGTCTGCCTTGTTCATGAACTTCTCGAGATAGGCAACGGCGGCCTTCATCGTCTCGGCAGATTGAAGTACGAACGGCAACTGCATCTGTCCGCTGCCGAACAACTCCCCAACGACCCTCATTCCATCCAATAAAACGTTGTTGATGATGTCGAGAGCAGAATACTTCTTCAGCGCTTCATCAAGATCGGCCTGCATTTCCACTTTGTCGCCGTCAATGATGCGGTTTTTCAGACGTTCTTCAACCGTTCCGGCGCGGGCGGCCTTCTCCTTCTTCTCACCCTTCTTGTCGGCGTAGTACGCCATGAGTTCGGTGAGGGGGTCGTAAACGACCTTCCGAATTTTTGCTGATTCACTCACGCCGCCACCTCTTCGAACTTCCGTTCATCAAAAATCAACTGGCGGCATAATTCTCTTCCCCGTTCATCAATCTTGTAGAGCGGCATAATCTTCGACGCGTGCACGATTGCCATGTCGAGACCTGCTTCAATGGCGTAGTGAAGGAAGACGGAGTTCAGAACGTGTCGCATATGCGGCGAAAGTCCGAACGAAATATTGCTGACGCCGAGAAGTGTCTTCACCCCCGGGAGTTCCTTCTTAATGAGACGGATTGCTTCGATGGTTTCCATTCCGGCTCGGCGGAATTCCTCGTCCCCCGAACCGAGCGTGAACGTGAGAGTATCGAATATGAGATCGTGAGGCCTCATCCTGTATTTGTTGACGACAAGATCATAGATGCGCCTGGCAATGGCGAGTTTCTTTTCGGCCGTTTTTGCCATTCCCTCTTCATCAATCGTGAGGGCAATGACGGCGGCACCGTATTTTTTGCAGAGAGGAACGACATCATCAATCCGCTTCTCGCCGTCTTCCAGATTGATCGAGTTCACGATGGCTTTTCCTCCGATGAGTTGCAGCGACTCTTCGATAACATTTGCCTCTGTTGAATCAATTACAATCGGCAACTGCACTTGCGTGTTGAAGCGGAAGATAATTTCACGCATATCGTTCACCTCGTTGCGCCCGACGTACGCCGCGCAAACATCCACCATGTGGGCGCCCTCTTTCACTGCTTCACGGCCCATTGCAACGATTCCTTCCCAATCTTCCTTTGCCAGCAGATCACGAAAGAGTTTGCTGCCGTTGGCATTTGTCCTTTCGCCAATCAATACAGGTGGCGGATTGATGCTCAGCGCTGCGGATTGATACAGACTCGAAGCGCTCGGAACAAAGTCAATCTCACGCTTCTTCGGAGCAAGTCCGCCGACAGCATGCGCAAGCTGGCGGATGTGTTCCTTTGTCGTTCCGCAGCAGCCGCCGACAACACTCACACCCAAGTCCTTCACGAAGTGTGACATGAACTGGGCAAGTTCCTCGGGCGTGAGCTTGTAGTGTGCGTGCCCGCCGACGTTTTCCGGAATTCCTGCATTGGGCATGACGAACACAGGCTTCGGACTGCTTGAGCAGAGAACACGGATATGCTCCGACATTTCCGCCGGGCCTGTTGCGCAGTTCATCCCAATCACATCAATATCGTAAGGCTCAAGCGAAGTGAGCGCAGCCGAGATTTCCGTCCCCAACAACAATGTTCCCATTGTTTCCACAGTAACGGATGTGATGACGGGAACCTGCTTGCGTGCCTCCTCAAAATACTCGAAGATGCCGTAGAGGGCTGCTTTGGTTTGCAAAATATCCTGACAGGTTTCGACGCACAGGAGATCCGCTCCGCCCTCAACCAATCCTTTTGTCTGCTCCTTATATGATAGGGCCATCTCCTTGAACTTGATATGACCGAGCGACGGCAGCTTTGTTGTGGGGCCCATGGAACCGGCGACGAAGCGAGGCCTGTCGGACGTTGAGAAATCGTTGGCGACACGCTTCGCAATCTGCGCTGCTTTGAAACTCAACTCATACGCACGGTTGGCGAGATTGTATTCGGCCAGCACAATGGACATTGATCCGAACGTGTTCGTCTCGATAACATCGGCTCCGGCTTCGAGATAGTCGCTGTGAACAAGCTCAACCGCAGACGGTTTCGAGACGACAAGATATTCGTTGCATCCGTTCAAATGCTCGCCGCCAAAATCGTCGGCGGTCAAATTTTGCCCCTGCAAATGCGTTCCGGTTGCACCGTCGAAGACGATGATCTTTTCGTTCAGAAGATCAAGAAAGGATTTCATTGTGATAGCTGCATTCGGGATTCAGAAAACAAACAACGGCGGGCACATTACCCGCCGTTCACTTCGTTCTTCGTGCCGGAGATGTGTCAGTTATTCGATATCAATTCAGGAATAACACTTGACACAAATGTAAATGAATACAGAGAAAAAGCGTCGCTCTCCGTCACAAGCCGCAGAACATGCTCACCGTAGGCGGGATTCTTCACCAAATTGTACATCCGCGGCTCGGAAATCGCAACAACACTTCTTCCTTCAGTATCAATCTCGATATCGTTGCCCCTGTTTTCACCGGTAAGAAACTCACCATCCTGAGTCACAACAACTTCAATCGCGTTGACGCCTTCCGGCTTTGCCACAACATTTACTTCAAGAGCATGATACCGGAGAATAATCTTTCCTGTCTCATGTTCATCATGACGCAAGCTGTTGCGGTCATTCATCCAAACGCCGACCGCATAAATCCTGTCACCGAGATAGAAATCGGGGTCATCATAGTTCACAGCCGACTCCGGCGCGTAGCCTTCCACGTTGCCGATGCTTCCCTTGAGATAGCCGGCAAACAGTTCGGGCGTTGATCGGTATAAGACAGAGCCCGCCCTGTCTTCTTCCCGCAACGGTTCCATCAACATCGGCATTTCGTCGAAAACTCCCGCATCATACAACAACGTCTGTAACACACGCTCCGTGGTTGCGTATTGCCCTTCACCCGTACTCTTGTAGCGTATGAAGCCGTGCTTGTCGATAAGATACGTGGTCGGCCAATCGCGATTGTCATACCGCGCGGCAATAACAGCCTCATTATCCATCACAACCGGATACGAAATTCCCGACCGCTCGATCGCCTTTTGCACGTATTCCGGATTCTTGCCGAAAGGGAATTTCGGTGTGTGTACTCCGATTACAACCAGGCCGTGTTCCCGGTAGCGCTTGTACCATTCATTGACATACGGCAACGCTCGCAAGCAACTGCCGCATGTGTAATCCCAGAACTGAACCAACACCACCCGCCCTCTTAGAGCGGAGATAATCACCGGTTCGGAGTTGAACCAGAAATCGCCGAACACCTCATGTGCACGGGTTGTTTGTGGTTGGATTTCAGTCGCCGTCATGCATTCTCACTTGTCGTTCATCCTAAAACTCATGAAAAATATAGATAATCGGTGCTGGAATTGCAAGAAAGGGAATTCTTGATAAACGGTGATTTACCGCCTGAAACCGGCCAAATGGATTGTCGGTTGCAGGGGTATATCTTTCTTGTCACCTTTGTAATAAATCCGCTCGAGAAACAATCCCGAGGGAGGGGCTGTGAGCCGGGCCGGCTCATTGGATGGAGTAATCAGAAAACGCTGGACATCTTCCGCCGAAAGCTTGTCGCGGCCCACTTCGGCGGTAACGCCAACTATTCTGCGAACAAGCTTCCACACAAAATGGGAGCCGATGATACGCAGAAGAATCAGATCGCCTGCCTCTGCAATCTCAACAGAATCGATCAATACCTTCGTGGACTTCTCCTCCGGGTCGTCGTCGGTGAATGATTGCATATTCTTCATACCGACGAACAGGCGGAGCGCGTCATCCATCCTTCTTACGTCAAGCTTGTCTTTGATCCACCAGACATACCGCTTGCCGAACGCCGTACGGCGCCGGGAAATCTGGTAGAGATAGCTTCGCGCAACCGCGTCGTGTCGTGCGTGAAAATCGGGGCGGGCCTTCTCCACCTCAACAATGTTGATATCCGCCGGAAGTTCGTCATTCACCTTCATCCGGATGATTTCCGGACCGAGCATCGTTTTTACATCGAGGTGAGCAACCTGCATCAGCGCATGCACGCCCGCATCCGTGCGTCCTGCGCCGTGAAATTCGAAGTCACCCGTCTTGAACACCGTCTTCATTGCCCCGATCAGATCCCCCTGAACTGTGCGCGCATTCTTCTGCACCTGCCAGCCGCTGTAGCGGGTTCCTTCGTATTCGATATAGAGTTTAAAACGGGACATAGTTCAACCACAGAGATCCCAGTGTTCACAGAGATAACTGAGAAAAGTCAAAAAGTCTCCTTGTTGATAAACCGTTTGATTCCTGATTTGAGAACGGGAACGTTGAAATTGATCAACAGCCCGACCGTAGCCTTCGATGCTTTGAGGTAGTTCAGAGCCCTCGGGCTACTCTGCTGTTCACCAATTCCCAAGCATCAGCGATGATCTTCTTATGATCAAATGCAAGCGGAATGTTCATCCAATCTTCTACCACCTCAACATGTGATGCATCATCTCCCGCTTTCAGCGTTGAGAGATCGGCATCGGCGAGAAATGCCACAGCCACAGTGTGTCGTTCCTCGTCACGCTTCGGATCGGAATACACTCCGATCATTTTGAGATTGTGAACGACAAGGCCGGTCTCCTCCAGCATCTCCCGTTTGCATGCTTCCTCAACAGTCTCATTCACATCGACGAAGCCGCCGGGCAAGGCATAGTGATCCTCGAATGGCTCATGTCCCCTCTTGATGAGTACCACTGCATCGTTGTCAAGAACAACGCAATCGACCGTTAGAGGTCGTGTCGGGAATGAGAGAGCCATCTGCGTGCGTGTACAGTAGTTTAGTGAAGATTGAAAGAGACTTGTTGGAACAGCGTTGATTTCTTACATTATTGCCGATCCTTATCGCAACCCATTTCGATTCAATAACGAAATCTATCTGCTCATGTTCAAGAAGGCATTCGTTTTTATTGGTATCTGTATTCTTTCAGGATTCTCCTTGTTTCATTCCGGCTGTGCCGGCAGCGGCGAACAACAACAGCAGAGGCCTGCCCCTGTTGAGCTTCGCGGCGTATGGATCACACAACACGATCGTGTTCTGGAAACCAGGGAAAGCATCGCGAACGCCATGCAATTTCTTGCTGATCACAATTTCAACGTCGTCTTTCCGGTTGTGTGGACCAACGGCATGACACTGTTTCCCAGTACAACAATGAACGTGTTGTTCGGCATTGAGATAGACACGCTTGCGGCGTACAAAGGCCGTGACCCGCTTGCGGAAGTAATCGAAGAAGCGCACAAGCGCAACATCGCCGTCATTCCCTGTTTCGAGGGAGGATTTTCGGCCGGCGATTCGGAAAGCGTTATCATCCGCTCGAAACCACATTGGGCTGCGCGTGACCGCGCAAATAAGATTGCCGTCAAAGACGGCGTTGCGTGGCTAAACGCATTTCTCCCCGAAGTCCAAAACTTCATGTTTGCAATCATCGGTGAAGTGGTACAGAAATACGATATCGACGGCGTGCAGGGGGGAACACGTTTGCCCGCCCAGCCTATTGAAGCAGGTTACGATTCTGTGTTTGCCGCGGAGTACACCGAATTGCACGCGGGAACGCCCCCACCGCTCGACATAAATGAGAAGCACTGGAAATTCTGGCGCGCAGTACGCCTCAACACATTCGCACGGCAAGTCTATTGGAAAGTGAAAGCGACCAAACCGGGGGCGGTGGTTTCATGGTCTCCCTTCGCGTATCCGTGGTCACTTGACGAGTACTTGCAGGACTGGCGTATCTGGATCAGCAAAAGTCCCGACGGTGAATACTCGGCAGACATCATGCATCCGAGAATCTTCCGCTACGACATCGAAAGCTACAAGCGAACGCTTGCGTCGCAGCATCGCGATTCGATTCGCATTCATAGCGAGAAGCGGTACATGTATCCCGGCATACTATTGCAAGACAAAAGCTTCAGCATGACTGATGATTTCCTGACAGAAGGTGTCCGCTTCAACCGCTACCTTGGATACAACGGTGAGGTGTTCTACTCGTATGAGGGATTGAGAAAAGATAACGGCAGGCTTGCGAAGGTACTGAAATCAACTCACTACAGATTGCCGGCAAGACTTCCCTTTACGCCTTCAAGCCGGAAAAACATTTCAGGTCCGTAGCTGCTTATTTGACCAGCAGCAGTTCCCTCTGAGGAGTCGAGAGGAACTCGGCACCGTTTTCCTTCACAACAACCATCTCCTCCACCGTTGCAATGCCGCGACCCGGAACGGGTAATCTTGGCTCAATCGTGAACACCATCCCCGCCTCAAGCTTCTGAAATGGTTTCTGTGCGTATTTCTCCCAAGCCGGGCCCAGCAACGCGGTGCCGTCATGCGCAAATCTCCCGACCTGATGTCCCAAGCCGTGCGGATATTCGGGGTAGCCGGACTGAGTGATGTATCCGCGCGCTGTCTTATCTATTTCAATTCCCTCAATCCCCGGTCGCATTTGTTTTCTTGCCAACTCGATTGATGTCACAATCGTATCGAACCCTCGTTGAACTTCCGGCGGGGCTTTGTCCTCCCCTTCTTTCAAGACATAGAACGTCCGCTGTAAGTCGGAGCAATACTCATTGTACTTCAGGCCAAAATCCATGTTGAGAATATGCCCGCGTTCAATGACCCGGTCCGTTGGGCCGTAATGTGCCTCGGCTGTGTCGGGGCCGGTGAAAACGGCCGGACATGATTTCGGATCCCAGGCATACGTCACGCCGGCTTCCTTCACTTTTTGCCTCATGAACTCTGCGACCTCCTTCTCCGTCTTCCCCGGCTTGACGAGTTGAGTAACTTCTGAATAGATTCTCTCTGTAATGCGAATTGCTTCTTTGATGTTCTCGATTTCGGCCTTCGTCTTACGTTGACGGAGTGCGGAGATGATTTTTTCGGCGGAGATGAGTCTGTCCTGAAAATCAATCTCATACAGAAAATCCCTCAGCGTCAGGTACATGCCGTGCGTCAGTCCGTCGCAGATTTCACTTCCGGTCGAGTAGTTGACGGCAATCTTCTTCGGATTGATACGCTTCATGAATCCGAGGAAATGTTCCTTGATTCCCTGCACATAGCCGACTACCTCGTCGTACGCGTTTGTGTCCTCAACTCCCTGTTTGTCATACTGCCCGACAATTGCATACGCATTGGATTGCGTAAGAATGAATGCGGAATGCCACGTAACAACACCATCTATCAGAAATGGCAATGTCGGATCGCCGTTGAGCGAACTCTCGCGGACAAACGTGATCCAACAATCTACGTCGAATTCTGTGAGAATTGCTTTGGCTTGATTGACTTTTTCTTGAATCAGCATATTGAATCCTTGTTTTTTTCAACACAAAGACACGAAGTGACACAAAGGTTCACGAAGTGTTTTGAAGTATTTTCTTTGTGCCTTCGTGTTGAACTCCCTCTACAGTACATTACTCGCAAGTTCTGCAAGTTCCGAGCGTTCACCCTTTTCCAGATTGATGTGAGCGTAGAGCGGCTGCCCCTTCATCTTCTCGATCAAATAGCTGAGTCCGTTGGAACGGCTGTCGAGATAAGGATGATCTATTTGATAGATATCGCCCGTAAACACCAGCTTTGTCCCCTCTCCTGCCCGCGTGATAATCGTCTTGACTTCATGCGGTGTCAGGTTTTGCGCCTCGTCGATAATGAAGAACGCCTTTGCGAGGCTTCTTCCCCTGATGTACGCCAACGGCTCAATGACAAGCTTTCGTTCCTGAACCAACTGTGTGATCTTCTTATACCTTTCATCCGATTCCGAAAACTGATGTTGAATCACGGCAAGATTATCAAACAGCGGCTTCATGTACGGGTCGAGTTTCTGCTCGATATCGCCGGGAAGATAGCCGATATCACGGTTGCTTAACGGAATAACCGGACGCGCAACAAGAATCTGGCGATAAAACCTCCTGCACTCAAGTGAGGCGGCAAGAGCCAAGAGTGTTTTTCCCGTTCCTGCTTTTCCGGAAATGCTCACCAACTGAATATCAGGATTGAGAAGCGCCTGCAGTACGAATGTCTGTTCTGCGTTGCGCGGCGAAATGCCATAGGCGCTTAGTTTATCAACTTTCCTGATAAAATGATCGGCGGCGTAGTACATTGCCAATGCCGAGTGCTTGCCGTTGCGCATGACGAGGAATTCGTTCGCCAGCAACTTCTTCCTGAATGCAATTTCATCTTCATCAATATGATACGGCTTCTCGTACAACCGCTGAATGATTTCACCGGGGAGATTCTCTTCAACCCTATGACCTGTGTACAGCGCATCAATATCTTTCACCTGATCGGATTTATAATCCTGCGACATCAACCCGAGCGCCTTTGCTTTCATGCGCAGATTCACATCCTTCGTCACGAGCGTCACGGGGACTTCGGGTTTCTCTTTCGCGATGTGATATGCGATGTTTAAAATATGATGGTCGGGTTTGTCAGGGGAGAAGTTCAATTGAAGGTCGGCGTGAAACTCCCGTTCAAGTTTCACTGAAATCTTGCCGAGCTTCGGCCCGATCTTCACACCGCCGTTGAACAGCTTGTCCTGACTCAACTCGTCGAGCGTCCGCACAAACTCGCGAGCGTGAAAATTCAGCACTTCATTCCCCTTCTTGAACTGGTCCAGTTCCTCCAGCACGGTCACGGGAACAACGACATTGTGTTCTGCAAAGTGTGTGATGCATGAACTGTCATGCAGAATAACGTTGGTGTCGAGCACGAAAGTCTTCTTCTGAGAACGGGCCAATACGGTGAATCCTCCTCTTCTGTGAATTGTGCAATGAACGGAACGCGCAAATAAAAAAAGGCGCCGCGTTGACGCCTTGGTTCAGTCAATGTTGATGGTTGACGCTGCTATGTAGTACGACATGTGAAAACTGTGCGACAGGGTTCAAATCTCCGATTGCTACGTGGTATCCGGTTCCCACCTAACGATACAGTATTCACATCAAATTGTCAACTGATTTATATGAAGTTACGGAATTATTAAGAGAATTCAGTTGAAGACTGCGAATATGCCAAACAGCGTTTAGGAAAACCTGTCCGGGCTTGTGAGTGACAAGTCGAATGATGGCTTCGCGTTGGTGGCAATTTCTGAAACAAGCTTGCCCGTGATGGGTGCCAGAGAAATTCCGATCATCGCATGTCCGGTTGCTGCAATCAGATTTGAGTAAGAAGAAAATCTTCCGATGTACGGAACGCCGTCGGGACTTACAGGCCGCAAGCCTGCCCACGGTTCCGCGCCCGCGAAATCCGATTTCTCAAATCCCCCGATGTAGTTTGGGATGGAATTGAGAATTGCATCAACGCGGCGGCGCGTGATGCTGAGATCAAGTCCGGCAATCTCCATCGTGCCTGCAAAACGGATTGTGTCACCCATCGGCGTTACAGCGACACGCGCTTCAGCGAAGATGAGTGGAATAGCGGGTTTGTTTTCTTTTCGGGGAATGGTGACGCTGTAACCTTTGCCTGCCTGAACAAGCAATCTGATTCCGAGTTTTTTCACGATGTTCGGCGACCATGAACCGCCCGCAAGAACAAACTCATCCGCCGACAAATCTCCTGCCGAAGTTGCCACTCCGACAACACGTTTGCCCTCAATCTTGAACTCTGAAACCTCCGTGTTCTTCAATAACCTCACTCCGCCCGCTTCAAGATGCTTTGCCAACCCTTCGACAAATTTCGCCGGAGTCATGTGACAATCGTCCGGAAAATACAGGCCGCCTTCTGCCCGCATTTCGACGTTCGGTTCAAGTCGTTGGAGGGATGGTCTGTCAAGCAGTCTCGCGTTGATCCCGATCTCTTTCGCAAGTCCGGCTTCCTCCTCACAATCGTGGCGTCCCCTTTCGGTACGATATAAGATTAGCAACCCTTTCGGAGTCCACTCGAAGTCAAACGCCTTCATTGCAGCAAATTCTTCGTACAAATCAAGACTTGCATTGCCGAGATCGCGCAGCAGGGGCATCGCCCTTCTTACATTCTCATCTGTACATGACTTTTTGAAATTCCATACCCACGAAATGAAGTCCCGCTCAAGCCGCGGCTTGACATAGAACGGGCTGACCGGACTCAGCATCCACTTCAATCCCTGTGAGATAGTTCCGGGAGACGCAAGAGGAATGAAATGACTCGGGCAAACGTAGCCCGCATTGTGCAACGACGAGCCGTGCCCGAATTCGCCTTTGTCGATGACTGTGACGCTTGCGCCTGCTTTATTAAGATAATAAGCGGAACAGAGCCCGATTGCCCCGCCGCCGATGATGACAACGTTAGATTTCATCGGTTTTGCTTTCTTAAAGAGAACCACGAAGACGCGAAGTCGCGAAGTTTCATGAGAGAATTATACGTTTGATGCCATCCTTGATCAAAGGGACATTGAAGTTGATGATGAAGCCAAGAAGCTTCTTCATCAACCGTAGATATGACAAAACCTGGGCTTCATAGAGAGGAATCGTTTTTTCAACAGCTTTGAGTTCGACTATAACCAAACTATTCACCAGCAAATCCAATCGAAGAGCAGCATCAATCTGCATCCCTTCGTACTCGATTGGAACGGCGAGCTGAGTTTCGACCTTAACCTCTCAGTCGAAGTTCATGGAAAAGGCAGATTTCGTAAACTGATTCCAACAATCCGGGTCCCAGGGATTTATGCACTTTGACGACGGAATCTACAATTTCGGTCGCTATCCGTTCAGTTTCCTGATCCAAGTCCAAACTCATTTCAAATACCTTCGTGTCTTCGCGCCTTCGCGGTTTTCTTCAATCACAGCACCTGAAACCCACGCGCGAACGGATCATCCTCATCATCAATCGAAATCGTATTGAACCCATATATCTTCGCCCAGCCTTCGATGCTTGGAATGACCGCATCGTACTGACCAACCTTTGCCCGTCCTTCGATACGGGCTTTGAAGAGACTGCCGATGATGCTCTCATGCACGAACACATCTCCTTCTTTCAGTTTTCCTTTGGCGGCCCATTGGGCAACACGAGCCGACGTTCCTGTGCCGCATGGCGACCGGTCAATCGCTTTCTCTCCGTAAAAGACGGCGTTGCGCGCCGTGGCTTCCGGATGATTCGGCTTGCCCGTCCACATTACGTGACTACATCCTTTGATTGTGGGATTTTCCGGATGGACAAATGTGTACCTCTCGTTGATGCGTCGTCGAACGACGGGACTCCAGCGCAACACATCAGATGCACCAATGTGCTCAAGTCCCTTGAAATTTTCCTGCGGGTCAACAATCGCATAAAAATTACCGCCGTAGGAAGCATCAACCCTCAGCATGCCGATGTCGGGACATTCGACTTCAAGATTCGTGGAATGGAGGAATGCCGGGACGTTCACGATGCGTACACTCTTGACTTTCCTGCCTTCCATCTCATAATACGCCTCAACGATTCCCGCCGGAACCTCCAGCCGCAGCTTGCCCGGAGTTTTTGGCGTGACAAGCCCGTGCTCAATCATCACGGTAACTGTGCCGATCGTTCCGTGACCGCACATGGGGAGGCACCCGCTGGTTTCGATAAACAAAATGCCGATATCCGTATCCTCCCGCGTCGGTGGATACAGGATGCTGCCGCTCATCATATCATGGCCGCGAGGCTCGAACATCAATCCGGTACGAATCCAATCGTATTCACGGAGAAAATGCTGTCGACGCTCGCTCATGTTTGCGCCGTTCAGTTGCGGCCCGCCGGCGGTTACAACCCTGACCGGGTTGCCGCAGGTGTGGGCGTCGATGCAGAAAAAAATCTTAGTTGACATGAGTGTTTAGATTGACAATGAGACGCTTCCCGTTACGGTCACATCACACCGATGGTATAGCCAAGCCTGATACCAAAATGCGTCCGCGACGATTCGGGTTGATGCAATCCACCTTGTACATTGGGCGACCGCGAGAGTGTCCACGTCTCGTAATCGAATACCGCTAACACGCGGTACACGCTGCCACCTATATGGAATGCAAGTTTTGGGTTGATTCCGGGACTTATCGAAAGATTGGCATATTGCGGTTGACCCCGCGGGAACTTGTCGATCGTTTCTGAAATCGAAAACGGCATTTTCACTTTGAAACCAAAAAACAATTGAAAATTGTTGCTCGCAACGTACGTTCCGTTCCCTCCAATACTGCCAAGGAACACGGAGTACAACTCATCGTAACCACTTGGATCACCGCGTGCAAGCTCGCGATTCCACACCTCATACCCAAATCCCGCAACAGGAGTGAGTTGAAATGTTCTCGAAAGTGTGATGATGTAGCCCGTGTTCGCCGCCACTTCAAAGTGCGTATAGCCTGTTTGCGATGTAAACGGCGTCCGTTGTCCTGTTTGCAGGTCAAACTTATGCCCCTGGTAGTCTACGGAGCCGAATGTGTATTGCAAATCCACCTCGATATAGAGGTTCTTCTTGTGCAGGAATGAATACCGCGGCACAACACCAAACGCGAATTTCGGCCCGCTCTCCTTTAATGCTTCAGAGCCGTTGTCGTCAAACTCCTTCCACGTATAACCGTGCAGGTTGAAGTACGGCGTGATTTGGAATGAGGAGCCCGGATTTTGGGCAAACGCTCCTGAGCATAGCAGCATGAACAGCGCAAATAGCCTGCTTGTGTGCTTCATGATTGTTCTCTCCTTTCTTTGCGTGCATGACCGTGATTTATCCTATCCCGCCGCCACATAACACGTCTTCACCACCGTATAAAATTCCTTCGCATACGAACCCTGTTCGCGTGTGCCGTAGCTTGATCCTTTCCGTCCGCCGAACGGCACGTGGTAATCAACTCCTGCTGTCGGCAGATTCACCATCACCATTCCGGCTTGCGCGTTGCGTTTGAAATGCGTTGCATGCTTCAGCGAAGTCGTGCAGATTCCGGCACAAAGCCCGAACTCCGTGTCGTTGGCAACGGCGAGGGCTTCATCGTAGTTCTTCACGCGAATCACTCCGGCGAGGGGACCGAAGGCTTCTTCGCAATTGAATCGCATTGTGTTCGTGGTTTCAGTGAAAAGTGCCGGAGCAAGATACCAGCCGTTTTTCTCGCGCTTCAGGCGTTCCCCGCCGAACACAAGTTTTCCTCCTTCTCTTCTCGCAAGCTCGATATAACTCTCGTCTTTCATAAACTGGGCGCCGTCGATGACGGGGCCGATATCCGTGCCGGGCGCAAGTGCATCATCGACCTTTAATGCCTTCATTCTCTCCACCATCGCCTGTACGAAGCGATCATGAATCCCCTCCGTCACAACCAACCGGCTTGACGCTGTGCAACGTTGTCCGGTTGAAAAGAACGCCCCGTTGATTGCGGCATTCACCGCAACATTCAAATCGGCGTCGTCTAACACAACAAGCGGGTTCTTTCCTCCCATTTCAAGTTGCACGCGTGCAAGACGTTTTGCCAGATTTGCGGCAAGCGTCCGTCCCACCTCAACAGATCCGGTAAAGCTCACTCCCGCAACGTCAGGATGATTCACAATTGTGTTGCCGACAGCGCTCCCTTTCCCCATCACCAGATTGAACACGCCTTTCGGCAGACCGGAACGCGAGATGATTTCGGCAAGATTCCATGAACATGCCGGGGCAAGTTCGGCAGGCTTCAGCAAGACAGCATTGCCGAATGCGAGGGCCGGAGCGACTTTCCATGAAGGAATAGCCATCGGGAAATTCCACGGCGTGATCAATCCGACAACGCCAAGCGACTCGCGCATCGTGTCGATCTCGATGCCCGGACGGACGGACGGAATGTGCTCGCCCCCGACACGCAACGCTTCAGCGGCAAAGAACTTGAAAATGTTTCCTGCCCGGACAACTTCGCCGATTCCCTCGGGCAGCGTTTTCCCTTCTTCACGGGAAAGCAGTCTGCCAAGCTCGTCTTTGCGTGCAAGTATCTCCGATCCGATGAAGTCAAGAACGTCGAAACGTTGTTGCGGTGTGCTTGCCCCCCACGCAGGTTGCGCAGCCTTTGCTGCCGCGACTGCATTGTTCACTTGTTCGGCGTCGGCCTGAGCGTACTCGCCGACAACGTCGGTGATGTCCGAGGGATTGATGTTCTTGGACGTGTGAGCGGATGCAACCCACTCGCCGTTGATGTAGTTGTCAAAAGTGTTCATAGTGTGTTTTGAGAAAGAAAAGAAAACCACGAAGACCCAAGGCACAAAGTTGCAGTCAAGAGAAAGCCTCGCATCTTCGTGCCTTAGTTGTTCGCTCTATATTTTCGGTAAATCAGGCCTCGCCTCCAGCGCTTTCTTGACAATCGATTCAACCCTCTTGCGTTCTTCGCCGGTCAGCGGTAGCCGCGGCGGACGAACGTGCTCGGTACCAACGCCCGCCATTGTCTCAGCAAGCTTAATGTTCTGCACAAACTTCGTCGAAACGTCGAGATGCAGCAGCGGCATGAACCAACGGTAGAGTTGAAGGGCTTCATCCATCCGTCCAGCTTTCACGAGTTTGTACAATACAACTGTCTCCTTTGGGAAGGCGCAAACGAGTCCGGCAACCCAACCCACAGCGCCCAGCATGACGCTTTCCATTGCAAGATCATCTACACCGGTGAATATCTGGTACCGGTCGCCAACGGCGTTGATGATGTCCGTGATGCGTCGAACATTGTCCGAGGATTCCTTGAGAGCAACGAACTTCGGTTCATCTGCAAGTTCGGCAAACATTTCAGGAGTGAGATCGACCTTGTACGACACGGGATTGTTGTACAGCATAATCGGAACATCACTTGCAGCGGCGACGGTCCGAAAGTACTGAAGCGTCTCTCGCCGGTCGGCGGGGTACACCATTGCAGGCATCACCATGAATCCGTTTGCGCCGTTTGCCTGCGCCTGCTTGATGTAGTTACACGCCATTGCGGTTGATGTTTCGGCGACGCCGGAAAGCACCGGGACTCTCCCTCCACTCACCTGCAACGCAAGCTTCAGAACGTCCTGCTTCTCAATCGGCGCAAGTGTTACATTTTCACCGAGCGAGCCGAGAACGATGAGTCCGTGCACGCCCGATTCGAATTGAAAGTTGAAGTGTCGTTCCATCGCTGAAAAATCGAGCCGTCCATCCTTGTCGAATTTGGTTGTGACGGCGCTGAAAATGCCGGACCATGTTGTTGTCATTGTAAGAATCTTGATGTTGGTGATTGGAGAGCCGATTGGAAAGAACTATTGAAGAATACTTCAAAAACTGAAGAGATTCAAGGGAAAGAAGAGAACTCAGGGCGAGGACGCATATCGCTCCACAGTTCATAAGAATCAAATTGCGACCGCACTTTGATCTCATCTTTTGTGGAACGTAGTCGATTGCTTAGCTTTTTATCGATAAGACGGGCTTTCACGTTGTCACGAAGCTGCAGGTCGAGGATTTCCTTGACTCGCTGCTGAATCTGCTTGTCATAGATCGGGAATGCAACTTCAATGCGTCTGTCAAGATTGCGCTTCATCCAATCAGCAGACGAAAGGTACAGGCGCTGGTTGCCGTTATTGTGAAACAGAAACACGCGGGCGTGCTCAAGAAACCGGTCAACAATGCTGATAACTTCAATATTCTCACTCATCCCCTTGATACCGGGGATCAGGCAGCAAATGCCCCGCACGATAAGTTTCACTTTCACACCGGCGTTGCTCGCCTCGTACAGTTTTTCGATCATACCGGGATCTTCAAGCGAGTTCATCTTCGCAACTATCAATCCCTCACGACCCTTCTTGGCGTGCTTGATTTCCCTGTCGATCAGCTCCTCAAAACCCGCTCGCATCGAAAACGGTGAGACGAGGAGATGCTTGCATTCTACTTTTTTCTTTTCCCTTCGCAACACTTGAAAGATTCGCTTGCTCTCGTTCGTAAGACGTTTGTCCGATGTGAAGAAACCGAAATCAGTGTACTGTGTTGCGACGGACTCGTTGAAATTTCCCGTGCTGAAATAGGCATACAGCCTATGCCGTCGCTTTCCTTCCGTGCGACAAGGCAGAGCTTTGCATGTACTTTCAGATTGGGAATGCTGTACAACACTCTGGCGCCTGCCTTCTCTAATTCTTCGGCCCAGAAGATGTTCGATTCTTCGTCAAAACGCGCTTTCACTTCGACAAACACCGTTACATCTTTCCCATTGTTCGCCGCCCGCAGAAGTTGCCCGACAACTCTTGAGTCTCTCGCAACTCTATACAACGTGATGGTGATGGAATGAACCGCTTCGTCATGTGCGGCATCGTTGATGAATCGCAAGACACTGTCGTACGAGTGATACGGGAAATGAGCAAGCCTGTCTTTTTCTTTTATTGCATCAAATATCGAACCTTCATCTTCAAAAAGCGGCAACGGCGGTACCGGCTCATACATCAGCGATGGCGATTTTGGATTCGGGAACGAGAAAAAATCACTGAAATTGTGAAACCGGCTTCCGGGGATCAGATCGTCGTCGGTAAGACCAAAAAGCTTCTGCAGAAAAAGAAGAAGCTTCTTCGGCATCTCCGTATCGTATAGAAATCGCGCAGGGACGCCTTGGCTCCGTTTGCCGAGCGCCTTCTTCACTTTTTCGAGAAGATCATCGCTGTACTCGTCACCCAACTCTAACTCGGCATCGCGGGTCAGCTTTATTGCATACGCGCCGGCCACATCGTGTTGGGGAAACAGATCATCCAACCCTAAACGAATGACATCGTCAAGAAAAAGAATGTAGTGTTGACCACTGTCGGCGGGGATTGAAGAGAATCGGTGCGTACGTGCAGTCGGAATTTCAATGAGAGCATACTGTTCCGGCTGTTTCATAAGTACGTCAGACTTGCGTCGCAGACGGACAATCAGATACAGCGCACGATTGTGAAGAAACGGAGGCGCTTTCTCTCCACTCAAAAACACAGGCGAGAGTTTTGGGAAAACTGTGGATCGAAAATGAGAGATCACAGACTCCTTCTGCTTCTTGCTTAGCTCATTGTCCCGAACAAGGAATATCCCTTCCTTCGCCAAATCCTTCTTGATGCGTTTCCTGAATATCTCTCCAAATTCCTCCTGCTGTAACCAGACACCTTTGAGGAGTCTCTTGAGAAGTTGTTCCGGCTCGATGTCAAGTTTCTTCTTCGTCTTCTTCTTCAAACGGGCCAGCGCCCGCAATGACGCAACGCGAACACGGAAGAACTCGTCAAGATTCGACGACCAGATGGCGAGAAACTTGATGCGTTCGTACAGTGGAACTGCCGGGTCCGCTGCTTCCTGCAGCACGCGGTGATTGAATGCGAGCCAACTGATGTCGCGGTTCTTCAGTCGAAGATCGGGGGCTTTCAAGACAGAGGACTTTCAGATATTCTCAATACAGACCTGAGATTCTATAACTGATCCTTCGGCAATGAATGTTCCTGCTTCCCATGAAGTTTGGTGAGCGAAAGTCCGGGGTTGGCAAAGTACCGCTCGAAATCACCTTTGCGTTCAGGCCATTCACTGTCGAGCATGGCAAACCATGCCGTATCGCGATTCTTGCCCTTCACCACCATGTGTTGCCGGAACAGACCCTCATACGAAAAGCCAAGCCGGACCGCAGCATACTTGCTTGCTTCATTCTCGTCGTCACATTTCCATTCAACTCTGCGATATTTCAGTTCGTCGAAAAGATAGGAAAGAAAGAGAAACGTCGCTTCCGAATTCACAATCGTTTTCTGCACGAGCGGACTGTACCAGATGTTTCCCAGCTCCACCCGGCCGTCATTCGGCTCAACGTTCATGATTGCGTACATACCAACTCTCTTGTTGAGTTGCTTGCTGAAGACTGTATAGAACAGCGGATCGCTACTATCCTTCAAGCCAACCATCCACTCATACATTTCCTTCTTGTCGCGAAACGGACCGTAGTGCATGTACTTCCACAAGACATTGTACTCCGGCTTTGCGTGGGAGACTTCGTACAGATCGTCGATATCTTCATCAGGGTTGAGGCGCGAAATAAGTACATGCTTGTCCTCAAGTTTCTCCGGAGCGGGAAGAGGCCAGGTAGTCAGGGTGATTTCTTTAGTCATGGTTCTTTCTCTTTGAATGAAGTGAGAAACCTACCGCACAGAGGATGTCAGATGTTTCCGCAGGGAGGCTTCGAGGGTTGACAGCGTAATTGTGGAATTCTTTTCTGATCGGATAGTTCGCACGCAACTGTCGGAAGTAGTCTGCGCGCAGTTCAGGCGCAAATGACGCAAGTTGCCGGAGGCGTTTGTCGTCTTCTTCGATATTGTAGCATTCTCTCACTGCATAGCGCAGCATTGCTTCATATGGTAGATCCGTTTGCGACAAAAGGATCTCTTTCAAGTCTCGTGTATCTTCGACACGGCCGTCAGCAACCTGTTGATGCAAGAACTCTCCCAGCGCTTGTTGCAACATTCGGGTCGCGTTCACTTTTCCGTCATGCGAGTAGCCTGCAATGTGCGGCGTTCCGATCAACGCCGACTGAAGCATCTCAACATCAATGTCCGGTTCATTCTCCCACACGTCAAGAACACAGGCCCTCACATGCTGATCCCGGATCTTCTTCTTGAGTGACGGGGTGTCAACAACGGCACCTCTCGAAGAGTTGATGAGGATACTTCCCACCTTCATCGCCGAAAGTCGTTGTTCATCAAAAAGATGATACGTTGGATCGTCGCCCGACGTTGTGAGCGGAACGTGAAGTGAAACGAAATCAGCGCCCATCAACGCGTCAAGTGGAAGGTAGCGTGCATCACCTGTCGCCCGCGCAAGCGGCGGGTCGTTCAGCAACACCCGCATGCCGATCGCTTCAGCTTTCTTTGCAACTCTGCTTCCTGTGTTTCCATGCCCGACCACGCCAAGCGTTTTGCCCGTCAGGGCGAACCCCAGCTTGAAGCTTGTCTCGAGCAACGCGGCGAGTACGTATTCGGCGACCGAGTTTGCGTTGCTGCCCGGACAGCTTGCAAATGCGATATTGTGCTTGCGGAGATAATCAAGATCCACATGGTCGGTGCCGATTGTTGCAGTGCCAACAAAACGAACCTTCGTTCCGTCAAGCAGGTCTCCGTTTACCTTCGTCTCAGATCGTACGAGCACGGCGTCGGCGTCTGCAATCGTCTGACGGGATATTTGTTTTGTAGGAAGAATTCTGACGTCGCCAAACCGACCGAAGGCCGTTGATGCGTGGGGAAGTTTGGCATCCACAACAATTAGCATAGCTCAGTGTGAACAAGAATGGTAAGGATGAACT
>JAANMW010000628.1_pt1 | contig 41150 bp, 39 predicted proteins | sample 7279671 | NCBI WGS metagenome assembly JAANMW01 (sample SAMN14094541, study PRJNA606508) | bioreactor metagenome | isolation source: A lab-scale SPAN reactor treating ammonium-rich wastewater day 247 | place: Ireland: Galway | collected 2017-09-19 | reverse complement strand
GCGGCGATGATCGCGACGATCGAGCAGGCGGTGGCCGCGGGGCAGAAGGCGGCCCACGACCGGGCGACAGGGCAGGGGCAGCTCTTCGGATTCGGGAGCGAGCCGGAGCAGGCCGCGGGCACGCCAGGCGCACCGACTCCGCTCGCGCCGGCGCAGGCGTGGAGTGAGAGTGAAACGCTCCGCAACGAGAAGGACGCCCTCGGGTTCTACGTGTCCAGCCACCCGCTGGAGCAGTGGGCGTCGTGGATCGCCGTCTTCGCGTCCCACCGGGTGCAGGACCTGCACGACCTGCCGGAGGACACGCGGGTGCGGCTGGCCGTGCTGGCGCAGTCGGTGCGAACCACCGTGGTCCGTAACGGGCGCAGTGCGGGGCAGAAGATGGCGATGATCACGGTCGAAGACCTGACCGGAGCGGCGGACGCCGTGCTCTTTGCGGATGCCTATGCGCGCTACGGGCACGTGCTGGGGACGGACGCCCCGTTCTTCCTCTTGGGCCGGATCGACCGCTCACGCGGCGAGCCGCAGATAATCGCGGACTCACTGGTGCCGATCGATGGCGTGCCGCTGCAAGGGGGCCGCCTGCGGATCACGGTCTCCGAGCCGAAGCTGAACGGGTCGTCGGAACGGGCACTGCGGCAGGTGGCCGCGATCCTGGGACGGCAGGGGACGACACCAAAGAATGGAGCAGCGAACGGGGGGCCTGGCGCGGTGAACGGGGGGCAGCCCTCGGTGCCGGTCGAGCTGCTGATCGACACGGGGGATTGCCTGTGCGAGATCAAGCCGGGGTCGCCGCTTCGGTGCCCGCTCGCGCCGGAGACGCTGGTAACCCTGGCGGAACTGCTGGGCCGGGAGGCGCTGAACCTGGTGGGTGGGCAGAGCGTGGAGATCGACCGGCCTTGGCGCTCCTCCCATCGAGGAGCCTGACCGATCAAATCACACAAAACGGCCGAATCTTGGACTTTGCCATGCTAGAACTCTAGTCTTTGGGGTATGGATCTCTCAGACTACAAATCAGGCTCGTTTCCTGGAAAATTGGTCAGAGCCGCCTTTTTATCCCAACGGATTGTGGGTGGCATCCAGGAGCCACACAACATCGAGGGGTGGTCCTTTGTCCCGAATCCACTCCCGGACGTCAACGATATCGAGTCAAGCCTTCCCTCGCTCGTCTCGCCTCTTGAAAACACGATGGCGGCACTCGGTCGGCTGGACGGGTTTTTTCAGCAGACTCCCGGGGGCTTCAACGTCAATCGATGGGTGCTCTTCCAACCGCTTCGGCTCCGCGAGGCCGTGTTGTCCTCTCGCATCGAGAACACGGTGGCTTCGGCGCGCGAGGTGGCCGGCCTTCCGTACCTCCCTGCCCCGAGAACAGAGGCCATCGAGGTTCGCAACTACCTCAACGCGATTGAACTCGGCGCAGGGGCCAAACAGCCCATCACCGAATCGCTCATCCGCCAGCTGCACAACGAACTATTGCGTGACATCCCGGATGCAAAGCGCAAGGGACCGGGCAGATACCGCGATCGACTCGTCTACATTGGCGACGAGCGGCTTGGATTCGAGAAGGCTCGCTTTGTCCCGCCGCCCGCGGAGGAGGTCCCGCACCTCATGCGCGACCTCGCCGCTTTCCTGCGGGAACCTCCCGAGGGGATGCCCTCGCTGATCGTGGTCGGACTCGCCCACTATCAGTTCGAGACGATCCATCCTTTCGCGGACGGCAACGGCCGACTCGGCAGGATGCTCATCACGCTGGGTCTGTGCGATCGGGACCTGCTCTCCGCGCCGCTGATCTATCCCAGCGGCTACATCGACGCGAACAAGCGTGAGTACTACGACTCGCTCCTCGCAGTCTCGACGCATGGCGATTGGGGGCGTTGGCTCCGTTATTTCCTGCAAGCGGTTCATAGCCAGGCGACTGACACACTCAGACGAATGCGAGACCTGTTGCGACTGCGAGAGGACATCCGCTCGCGGGCAGCAGACAGGTCGCTGAGTGAACGATTTGTTCGAGCGATCGACCACCTCTTTGCGGAGCCGGTTGTGACCGCGGCCTCCTTGAACAAAGCCATCGGCGGCGGCGCACAGACCAGTCGGAACTACATCGACATTCTCTGCAAACTCGGGGTTCTCCAAGAGATCACCGGCAAGAAGAAAGATCGGGCATACATGGCCTGGGAGATCATCAACATCGCCGATCAGGATTGATCGACCCGACCCGCCCCCTCCCACCGGGTCTTCAGCCCGTGCTCGACGCCGAGGAGGTCGAGGGTCTTGCCGACGATGAAGTCGACGAGGTCTTCGACGCGCCGGGGGTGGAGGTAGAAGCCGGGGTTGGTGGGGCAGACGGTGGCGCCCGCGAGGGTGAGCGTGCGCATGTTCTCGATGTCGATGAGGCTCAGCGGCGTCTCGCGGTGGCAGAGGATGAGCGGTCTTCGTTCCTTGAGGCAGACCATGGCGGCGCGGGTCAGGAGGTTGCTGCCGCTGCCCGAGGCGATCGCACCGAGGCTGGCGCTCGAGCAGGGGAGGATCACCATCCCCCGGTGGAGGAAACTGCCCGAGGCGATGACCGCGCCGACGTCCCTGTTGGGGTGGACGACGAGGCGGCCGGAGAGGGCGCCGACGTCGCGCCCCCGGTCGCACTGACCGCGTGGATCGTCGCCGGTCGATGATGCGAGGTCGGGCAACAGCCCTTCGAGGGTAATAGTGCGCACGCCGGCCTCGTCGGCGAGGAGGCGTCGGCCATAGTCGCTGACCACCAAGTGAACCTCGTGCCCGCCCCGGAGGAGCACCTCCAGAAGCCGAAGGGCGTAGGCCGCGCCGGACGCGCCGGTGATGCCCAGGACGAATCGGCCTGTCGCGCTGCTCGGCTCGCGGATCACGCCCAACTCTAGGAAAGCGGGGCATCCCGCCGATCGAAGGACCATGAAGGCACGAACCGCACGGATGCACGCTGCGCTGCTCTCGCTGGCCCTGGCCGCGGGGGCGTGCAACACGGTCCACCACACGAGCTATCCGTCGTCGCTGGGGGTTGCGGCGACGCCGGACGAAGACCCGAACGGGGCGACGCTGGCGGCGTTGATGAGCACCGCGGCTCGCTGGGCCGTGGAGCACTACCCGCCACCGACCGACGAGTACGCGCTGAACCTGCCGCAGGGATTGAAGCGAGAGTGGTACCTGGCGACCGTCCGCGAGGCGGGGCCGAACGCCCGGCCGCTGACGGACGAGACAGCGCACCTGCCGACGTACCACGTCGGTCGCATCTGGATTCGGAGCGATCGGGCCAAGGTGGACGTGACGCGTCCGGTGTTCACGCTCGGGGTAACGTCATCGCCGCTCGACCAGACGACCACGGTCTGGCTGCGTCGGACGGGGTGGACCTCGTGGCGCGTGGAGCACACGCAGCCGTGGGCGATCGGCGTGGTCCCGACGCCGGAGCCGTACTACCTGCCGCCGGAGCCGCAGCGGCATCAGCGTGCGCGGCGCGAGGCGTCACCCCGGCCGGTGGAATCCGACACCGCGCCCGTCAACGAGCCGGCGAGCGATGCACCCGCCGAAACAATGACGGAAGTTGAGAAGACGGCCCGGGCAGCACAACCGCGGGAGACGGTCTGGCTACCGCCCGCGCGTGACCCGTTCAACGACGAGGTGATGCGCCGCGAGCCTGTGCTCATCACGGTCGAGCCTTCGCGCGAGCCACCCCCCCCACCGCCGAAGGTTGAGACGATGGAGCCGGTGGACGACGGGAGCGGGGCGGCGGGCGCGTGTGCCGTGCCGCCCGCGTGGTGGATCGTGTGGCCGGGGACCACGGAGACAGTCCGGGCGCAGGCCGCGGCCTCTCCCGTGGCGGAACCGGCGCGCCGTTCACGGACCACGCTGGGCGCGGGGGACTCGCTGGGAGCGGCGATCCGGGACCCGTTCCCAGCCAGGCAGGCGGACGCTTCACCTGCACGCGACTGACCGGGTTCGATCAACTCGCAGGAACGCCGGTCCGGGGCCTTGCAGGCCCCGGCCTCCTTTCTCCTACACTCCCCGGCACATGCCCTCGCCGCACCTGCTGACGCTGCACAACCTGCCCGCCGATGAGATTCGAGCGATCCTCCGCGAGGCCATCGCGTTCCGTGCGTTGGCGGCTTCGGGTTCGCTGGCGCCTCGGCTGGCCGGGCGAACGGTCGGCACGCTCTTCTTCGAGAACTCAACGCGGACGCGGACGAGTTTCTCGATCGCCGCACTGCGGTTGGGGGCGGAGGTGATCGACCTGCCCGTGGCGGGATCGAGCCACGCCAAGGGCGAGACGCTCACCGACACCGCCCGCACCGTCGAGGCGCTCGGCGTCGATGCGCTGGTCGTGCGAGCGTCGCAGAGCGGCGCGGTCGAGATGATCGCACGGCGGGTGGGCTGCGCCGTCCTGAACGCGGGCGACGGCCGGCACGAACACCCGACGCAGGGACTGCTCGACGCGCTGACCCTCGCGGACGCGATGGGCAGGGCGGAGACGCTGGACCTGTCCGGGCTGCACGTGGCGATCGTGGGCGACGTGGTGAGTTCGCGCGTCGCGCGCTCGAATGTCTTCGGGCTGACCGCGCTGGGGGCGACGGTGACGCTGGTGGGGCCGCCCGCGCTGGCACCGCCCTCGCTGGGCGCGCTGGCACAGCGCGTGCGGGTGGAGCACGACTTCGACGCCGTGCTGCCGCACGCCGACACGGTGATGATGCTGCGGGTGCAGTTCGAGCGGCACGGGGACGCGATGCGGATGGCGTCGCCGGCGTTCGCGTCGCTGCGGGAGTTCCGTGCCGCATGCGGTCTTTCGTCGGAGCGGGCGCAACGGATGAAGCCGGGTGCGGTCGTCATGCACCCGGGGCCGGTGAACCGCGGGCTGGAACTCGACGGCGAGGTCGCGGACTCGGATCGGTCCCTGATCCTGAAGCAGGTGGCGAACGGGGTTCCGGTCCGGATGGCGTCGCTTGTGCGGTGTCTGTCGGGGGCGGCAGCGGCCGCAACCTGATCGGGTGTGCTTTGTAGACGGGGTTGGTGCACCGCGGTGGGCAGCGGAGCGACCGAACAGCCGACCGCCCGCGCGCACGATCGCGCGGGCCGAGAGACGGAGCACACCCATGGGAACGCGAATCGCTGGTTGGGCGGTCGTCGTGTTCGTGCTGTCCGCGGCTCCCGCGCTGCGCGCCGAAGACTTCTTCATCGGGGACGGGGATACGGACGCGTTGATCGCCGCGGTGCAGGCCGCGAACGCGAAGCCGGACGAGCCATCGACGATCCATCTCGCGCCGGGGAGCGTGTACGTGCTGAGTGCGGGGTGGTACGAGCGAGGCTGGGACTACAACGCGCTGCCGACGATCCAGGGTCGCCTGACGATCGAGGGGAACGGGGCGACGCTGGCGCGTGACGCGAGCGAGGGCGTTCCGGACATGCGCATCATGCTGGTCGGGCTGAAGGGGGAGGTGACGCTGAACGACCTGACCCTGACGGGCGGTCGCGTCGGTGTCGGGGGTGGGCTTCTGAACTGCAACATCGTGACGCTGCATCGGTGCACGATCGAGGGGAACACGGCGTGGTATCACAGCGGAGGTCTCTTCAACGCGCTGGGGACGATGACGCTGATCGACTGCACAATCGCGGATAACACCGCGTTCTCGCACGGGGGGGGGATACGGAGCGACGGGAACCTGACGATGCTTCGCTGCCGCGTGGTCCGGAACTCCGCGAGTTCGAGCGGCGGGATCGTGAACGTGAGCGAGAGCCTGGGCGTTCACGACTGCATCATTGCCGAGAACGTCGGTGGCGGTCTGGCCGGGCTGGCGTCTCCCTCGCTCGTGACCGGCTCGGTCATCGCCGACAACGAGGCCTCGACGGAGGATGCCGGCGCGGGGATCGTGTGCTCACGCGAGTTCACGATCCGGGACTGCATCATTGTCGGGAACGCAGGCGACGGCGTGATGTACACGGGCAGCACCGGCCCTCTGACGGTGATCGGCAGCATCGTGAGTTCCAATGGAGGCGGTGGGGTGCGGCGGACGCAATCTCAGCCCGTGTCCATCACGGTCGAGGATTGCACGATCGCGGACAACGGGAAGGCGGGGATCGACGCGCCCGGGACGGAACTGTCGCTGGTTCGGAGCACGATCTCGGGGAACGCGAGCGTGCTGGACGGGGGGGGCGTGCGGGTGACGGGATCGGCGGCGGCGATCGTGGACTCGTGCACGATCAGCGGGAACACGGCGGCGCGCAACGGCGGCGGGCTGTTCGTGTTCGGCTCGCTCGCGGTGACGGTGGTCAACTCCACGATCAGCGGAAACACGGCCGGCACGTACGGGGGCGGGATCATGAACTCGGCCGTGCTGACGATGGCCAACTGCACGCTCGCGCACAACAGCGCGGCGACGGGGGAGGCGGTTCGGACCTACGCCGCGCTCTCGCTCTCGAACTGTGTCGTGGCGCACGCGGCGAACGGCGGCACGCTGATGGTCGGCGAGTACACGGACGCGGGGCACAATATCGTGGAAGACGGCATCGGACTGACGCACTCGACGAGTTTCGCCGCGGACCCGAGGCTGGGGCCGCTGGAGGACAACGGGGGACCGACGCGCACGCACGCGCTGCTCGCGGACAGTCCCGGGCTCGACGCGGGCGACTGTGCGGGGGGCACGGTGGTCGTGGACCAGCGGGGCACGGCGCGCCCGCAGGGATCGGCGTGCGACATCGGTTCGTTCGAACGGGAGGCCGTCTGCCTCGCCGACTGCGACGGCGACGGGTCGGTGGGCGAGGAGGACTTCGCGTGCTTCCTGGGATTGTTCCTAGCGGGCGATCCCGGCGCGGATTGCAGCGGCGACGGTGTGGTTGATTCGCGCGACATTGTGTGCTTCCTGAATCACTTCGTCGCGGGGTGCCCGTAGCCTTGGAGGCGCGGCCGGCATGAGCGGGTTCGGATTCTGGCCGGGCAGGTGATGCGCTAATTCCTCCGGAGTGGGTTGCTGGGCGGAACGTGTGTGGCATCGTTTGGCAGGCCGCGCTTCGTTCGGGAGCGTTGGCGGTGTTGCCTCGTCCCCACCATTCACTTACTTGGAGAGACCGATGCGTACGTTCGCCCTGCTCGCGGTCGCGGGCATTGCCGGTTCGGCCTTGGCCCATGAGAACCACGTGACGATCGACACGCTCGCCGGGAAGGCGTTGATGGCGGTCGGGTACTACGCGGGCGAGGAGCACTTCACCATCGACGGCGACGGCTGGCTGCTGCACGACGACGAGCGCGTAACGCGGGAGACATTCTTCGTCTGGGGGTCAGGCAAGTACGCAGGATGGCAGGTCGGCGCGGAGTGCACGCTCACCAGCGACTTCTACGCCGCGACCGGACGGCTCGACGGCGGGGACTTCTGGTACGAACTGGCTGGCTTCGAGCACGTCGGCACGCCGCGCAAGGCGGACATCGCCTGGGCGGAACGGCACGGAACCTCGCTGGAGAACGTCGCCCAGTTCTCCGCGGACACACGCCAGGGACGAAGCTTCCACGTCGGCGTCGGCGGACACCCCCACGGGCAGCAGTTCATGGTGAACAAGCCCGGACTGTACCAGCTGACCCTGGTCGCGTGGGACGCGAACGGCATGTACGCGGACTCCGACCCGATGCACTTCTACGTGCGCAGCCTGCCCGCGCCGGGCAGCCTGACCGCGCTGGGGGTCGCCGCGCTCGCGGCGTCGCGCCTGCGGCGGTGAGCGCCCCTCGGTCGATGCGGTGCTCTTCGGTGCGGGATTGCGCGGGCTGATCCCAGAGGCTCGCACATGGTCGGCCCGCGTCGTGCGCGCGGGCGGGGTGTATGCTGTCGGCTCATGGGCGCGGGCGAGCAGGATAATCCGGGGGCGACGCGGCGGCGTCTGCCGACTGACACGCCGGACGGGATGCTGCTGATCATCTCGGGGCCGTCGGGCGTCGGGAAGACGTCGATCACGCGCGGCGTGGAGCGGTCGATCGCGGACTCGGTCTTCTCGGTGTCGGCGACGACGCGGCCGAAGACGGAAGCGGACGTCGAGGGTGTGGACTACCACTTCGTGACCGACGCGGAGTTCGAGCGGATGCGGGCCGCGGGAGAGTTCCTGGAGTCCGCCGAGGTCTTCGGGCGGAAGTACGGCACCCCGCGACGGTGGGTGGAGGAGCAACTGGCCAGGGGTCGGCTGGTGATCCTGGAGATCGACGTGCAGGGGGCACGGCAAGTAAAGGCGGCCATGCCCGAGGCGTTCGGGCTGTTCGTGCTGCCGCCGGGAGAGGAGGCCCTGCTGGAGCGGCTTCGTGCCCGCAAGCGCGAACCCGAGGAGGCGATCCGGCGACGGTTCGCCGAGGCCCGTCGCGAGATCGCAGAGGCCCGTGGGAGCGGGGTTTACGATCACTTTCTCGTGAACGACGACCTGGCGAGAGCGATCCGGGAGGCTGTCGAGACGGTTCGGGAGGAACGGACAAGACGGACGGAAAACCGGAACCAGCACTGAGCCGAGGTTCGTATCGGTAATATGGACGGATCGGGCGTGAGCGCGGTGGGCGCGAACGCCGCAGGGTGGGAACTTCGCTTCGGGGAGGCCAGGCCATGACTCGGCTCCCGGCCGTCGTGTGTGTCGCGCTCGCGGCTGCCTCCGCGCCAGGCGACACGATCGTGTTCGACTTCGAGAACCTTCCTGGGAACCCGAACCGCTCGGCCGGGGACAAGACCGCCCTGCTTCTGGTGCATGACGGGTTCGCGGCGCTGATCGAACGCACGAGCGGCGAAAAGTTCACGGTGTGGAACTCGTCGGGGGAGACCATGCCCGCGTCGTGGGGAAGCCGGCACCTCTCACCCACGTTCAACTACTTCAAAGATGACTACTTCCTGATGTCGTTCAGCCGTCCTGTAGCGGCGATCTCGATCGAGTTCGGCGACTTCGGGCAGGACCAGGACACGGCCGAGATTCACGCCTACGTTGACATCGAAGGGCTGGGAGACCTGCTGGGATCGGCCTACGCGTACCTCGGCAACTCGGACATCTCGACGGACCCGCCCACCCGCGTGGAGTTCACGGCAGCCCCGGGACAGGTGTTCTCGTCGGTCCTCTTCCGTGCCGGAGCGAACCCGTTCTTCCAGAGCGCGTTCATGGACAACATCGTGATCCAGACGGAACACGCCCCGGCGCCGGGGACGCTGGCCGCGCTGGCGTTGGGCGCGCTCGTGGGGCTGCGGAGACGGCGGTAGATCCGCAAAGCAGCAAAGCCATGATACAAGGGCAGGCCCGATTCGGGCTGCGTCGTGCCGCGGCGCTCGCCGAGGATCAGGCCGCTTCGCCGCACTCGAAGCGTTCCGCCCAGCGTTCGGGTCGGACGTTGGCGGGCGAGTCGGGGGGTTCCTGCCAGTCCTCGGCGGACTCGATGCGAAGCTCACTGGGGAGCGTCTTGCGGTAGCCGAGCAGGCGCACCACTTCGAGGACGTCGGTCCAGCTCGGATACCAGGTGTTGTTGGCGCGCTTGAAGGCGTCGATGGCCATGAGGAACAGGAACTGTTCCTTGTTCATCTCGCCTTCTTCCGCGGCCTTCCGGAAGTCGCTGAGGCGCCGGCCCGGGCCGCGGCGACGTTCCAAGCCCGTCACGACACCCTGCGACCCGCCGGCCTGCGGGTCCAGGCGACGGTCCACCACGGTCTGTCGCCGATCCCGCCTGGGTGCCGGTTCCTCGCGCTCTCTCCGACGCTCTGCCGCCATGCCGAGGCCCTCCCGCGCCGGAGCGGGACAGGCCCCGTCACCGCGCGCTACAGGTCTTCCTCCTCCTCCTCATCGTCGAACTCTTCCTCGTCCTCAAACTCGTCCTCGTCGTCGGCGAGTTCGTCGTCCTCGTAATCGTCATCATCGTCAAAGTCGTCGTCGAACTCCTCGTCGATGTCGTCGTCGTCATCCTCCCCGCACACGGGGCCGGACACGACCTGCCACCAGGGTTCCTCCAGCCCGGCCGTCCCGCACTCCGTCAGAAGAAGCTGATCCGCAGCCATGGTTCACCTTCCCATTTCTCGGGGCCGCTGCCGGCCCGATTCCCGGGCATCCACGCCCGCTCGGCCCCACCCCGGGGCCGTCCCGCCGGGGCTTACCGCGAAGCCCGGATCGGAAAACGCGGTACACTACCGACCGTCCCCAGCCTGTCAATACCCTGCACCCCGCTTCTCGGGGACGCGCCAAACCTAGCCTCCTACCTACTCCACCGCCACACCACCTCACGCTCCCCGCCACCCCCATGCCGACCTCCGCCGATACGACGCCACGGTTCGACCCACTTGCCGCAATCCTGGCGCTCGCCTTTCCGGGCGCGGGGCACTGGTTCCTCGGCGAGCGGAAGAGAGCCATCCTGATCGCGTCCGGCGTGCTCGGCCTGTTCTTGACAGGGTTGCTGATCGGCGGGATCGACGTGGTCGACTCCAAGGAAGACCGGTGGTGGTTCGTGGGGCAGGCCCTGGTCGGACCGGTGGCGTTCGGCACGGACTACCTGCACCAGCATCGCATCAAGGGGATCGACCCGCAGACCGGCGCGCTGCGTTCGGCGAACCCGGACGAGGCGAGGGACGAATCGGGAAGGCTCGTGCCGGCCCTCGGGGGACAGCATCCGCCGGCGTCCAAGAGCCTCGGAAAAATGAACGAACTGGGGACACTGTTCGCGTGCATCGCGGGGATGATGAACCTGATCGTGGCGCTCGACGCGGCGTTCCCGGGAAGGCGCGAGGAGAAGGCATGACCCCCCCCTCGCTCGGGCTGCTGCTCGCGTGGCGGCCGTTCCTCGACCCGATCGACGCCCACGGCTGGTGGTTCCTGCTGGTCGTCCCGATGTCGTTCGGGATCGCGGTGGTCTACCGCGCGGTGCGGATGCCGACACTCGATGGGTATTGGAAGCGCGTGCTCGTGCTGACGGCACAGATCGTGGTGTCGATGATCCTGCTCGGGATCGCGTCGTACCTGTTCGTGCAGGTGGTGGTGCCCGCTCTCGCGCCGATGCCGGACTAGGCATGGCTCACGCGGAGACGCAGAGGAGGAACGGAGGCGAGAGGGACGGCGCCTGCAAGGCCGCGCCCCCACCCGCAAGGCGCCGCCGTTCACGAAGGCCTCGTTCTCACGCTCCGCGTGCTCAGCGCCTCGGCGTGAGATTCGGCATCAGACGTACTTCGCGGATGCGCACTCGCGCGCGGCGTCGAGGTTCTGAACCATGTATCGCAGGGCGTCGACGGCGTGGTCGTGGCCGTCCTTGACGGGTTCGAGGCTTTCGGGCTTGTCGGGACGGTAGTGGTAGCGTTCGAGACTCTCAACGAGGCGTGCGCATCGGGCGTGGACGAAGAGTCGCGGAGCAACGCCGGCCGCGGCCGGGCGCAGCCGGGCACGGAGCAGCGCGAGACCTTCCTGCACGCCCATCGCTCGCGTGCGGACGCGGAGGCTCGCGCGGCTCATGGCCTGGACCGCGCTGACGCCGGTCTGGTCGTTCATCTGTCGTCCCGCCGAATCGGCGCCGATCCACGCCAGCCGCGCGTGTCCGCCGGGCGGCCACGGCGATTCGAGGATCGCGCGGACGTGCTCGCCGAGAATGAGACCGCTCTCGACACGCTCCGCGACGACACGGAGGACGCCGGCGGAATCGACGCACCCCCAGAGCACGACGGTGGGTGAACGGTAGCCGAAGTCCATGCCGGCGATCCAGGTGTTGGCGGGCGAGTCCGGCGGATCATCGTGGATGACGTGCAGGCGACGGTCGAACTCGGGAAGAACAGCGTGGGTGCGCGAAGGACGGAGGCAGAGCATCTCCGCCTCCCACGCGGCCGCCGAGACGCGGGCTTTCATGGCCAGCGCGTCGGTGATCTCGACGTGCCCGGCGCACTCGCCGTCGGCCCAGGCCTTGGCGCGGCCGCGGCACTCGGGGAGCAGGGCACAGTCGGCGTCGTCGGCGCGGCAGGCGTGCTCGGGGCCGCAGCGGGCGAGCACGTCGGCGATGCCCCAGCGAAAGAGCCGACGCCGACCCTCGCGGCACTCCTCGACGATGGCGTGCATGAGGCCGTGCGGCAGGTGCATCGTGCTGAAACAGTCGATGGTGCCCCGCACGACCAGCGTTTCGCCGTTGGCAAGCCCGATGACCTTGGAGCGAGTGACGAGTTGGGCCGCCTCCCAGACTTCCGGGTCGAAGAGTTCGACCTCGTCGCAGCGGAGTTTCTGCACACGCGTACCCCGCACGGAGGTCTGGGACTGGGCGAGGAGTTCGACGACGGAACCATTCGTGAGCGCGAGTCGGCGTTCGGTGATCCGACCCTCGACGAGACCGGCGAGCGGCTCGCGGGCAAACAGGGCGCGGAGATGGGCGTGCATCCTGCGCGACTGCTCCAGCGAGCCGCCGAGGATGCGGACCTCGATGCCGGGCTTATGGACGAGGTCGAGCATGGTGGCCAGCGCGCCGAGGTAGGTCTTGCCCCCGCCGCGGTTCGCCCAGACAACGGCGTCGGGCGGCTCAACGGGAGTTTCACCCTGGACGGGCGCGCCCTCGAAGAACGCGTGGGCGAGGTAGTCGAAAGGCGCGCTGTGGCCCGGCGTGAGCGCGCGGCGCGGCACCGAGATGCCCGCAAGTGCGCGGAGGCTGCGCTCCAGGTCGTCCGGCGTGCGCGGGATGTCCAGCGGGCCGTGCTCGATGAGATCCATACCCCCCCCTGGTGCGTCCTTGGGGGATGGCGCACAGCCTGCGAGTTTCCCGCTCTGCGTCCGAGCGACTCCGCGTGACAGGTTCAGTCAAGTCCGAGGGCGCGCTTGAGCGCGACGGCCCGGTTGCCGTCGAGGCGGCGGAGAGCGCGAAGAACCCGCGCCCGATCGCGGCCGTTGAGGAAGATGGTCAGCCCGTGCGGCAGGTCGCGGGCGTCGGGGGCTTCCTTCGGGTTCGGAACGCGCGGCCGGACGGCGGTTCGTGTCGTCAACATCGTTATTCATGCCTCCCCGACCGCGGCGTAGGCGGTCATGCGGACGGAAACACGGGCGGCGGCGAGGCGCGCGAGCGAGGGCGCTGCCGCGCCGGCGTGGCGGCGCGTGGCTGGCGAGCCGCGCGCCCAAGCGCGCAGCTCGCGTTCGAGCCACGGTCGGCGGTCGAGCGTGCGCCGCGCGAGCCTGGCGTCGAGGAGCGACCACGGCTCGACGCCGCATTCCCAGAGGGCGTCGAGCAGGCGAGCGTCTTGCGGCGCGGGCGGGAGACAATAGGCGGTCATCCCTGCGCGCTCGAAGAACGGGCAGACGCTGCCCATCGCGGCAAGAGCCTCGGTGGCGGGCGTGAGCGGGGCGTCGAGGTAGGCGCGGACGAGCCTGCGGGCCACGCCGAGGCCTCGCCAGCGCGGATCGACGACGACACGCGAGATGCAACGGAGCTCGGCGTTGATGCGCGCGGCGTCGCGGCGCTTGTCGCCCGTCGAGTAGCGCCCCGGCCAGGCGAGATCTCGCCAAGAACCGTTCAGCGTGGGCATGGAGACGACGAGAACGCCGGCAAGCGATCCGGAATCGGCGTCGCGGGCGCGCAGGACGGCGGGTGCGCCGTTGCGGGCACGGGCGGCCGTCGCGGGCGGGCCGGCTCGGTAGTGGAAGACGGAGAGCGCGTCGTAGTCGTGCATCGTGCCCGGTTCGATGACGGGGTTCCCGGTGTTCGTCATGGCGTCACCCGCCTTCCGCGGTGGAGCCGGACTCGGCCGTCCAGCCCGAGTTCGATGGTGAGGCGTGGGGCGAGCGCGTCGCCGAGGTCGGCGTGCGCCGTGGCGCAGAGGGTGCACAGGCCGGGCGTGCGCGCGATCCATCGACGGAAGGCAGCGGCGACACAGCGTGCGGTGGTGCGGTCGAGCGTCGAGCAGAACTCGTCGGCGATAACGCACGATCCCGGACGCGCACGCCGCGCGGCGAGCGCGAGGCCCAGGCGCCAGCGCTGGCCTTCGGAGAGTTCGGCGGGCGTGCGCGGCCAGAGCGTGGCGTCGGCGAGTCCGGCCGTGCCGAGCGCGTGCATCGCGTCCTCAACCGTCCCGCCAATGACGTCCATCATGGCGCGGGCGTGGGCGCGGGGGACAACAGGTCCGGCGAGCACGACGGCGAAACCGTGCGCGCGGAGAGCGGAGCGAGCGATGCGGAGGAGAGAGGACTTGCCGCTCCCGCTCGGGCCTGTGAGGAGGGCGACGCCGCCGCGGCGCAGACGACGGACGACGAAGCGTGCGAGGCGCGGTCCGTTCGCCGGCAGAGCGGCGCGCGTACGCACGGCGCGATCGAGCGCGATGCCGAAGGCGGCGCAGGCACGGAGCGTGCGCTCGCTCGGGCGCACCGAGCAGGGCATCACGCGCAGGCCGAGCGGAGCGCCCGTCACGACCATGCCTCCACGAGTTCTGCAATGGCGGCGCGGTGGCGCCGGACGGTGTGGAGCGAGAGGCGGAGTTCGTCGGCGGCGTTGCGGATGGAGCGGCCGTGCAGGACGCAGGCGGTGGCGACGCGGCGTCGAGTCGGGGACCAGTCGGCCAGTTGCTCGGCGACGAAGGCGTATTCGCGTGAGAGGAGACGTGTCGTGAGTCTGCGGATGCGCCGGCGCAGGGTGCGCGCGCGGGTGGAGTGGTCCGCAGGCTCCGAGTCGCCCGTGGCGAGAGCAGCGATGCGGGCGACCGGCAGACCGTCGCGGAAGACGGCCTCGATCAGGGCACGGTCGTCCGGCGGGAGGAGTCGCGCACGATCGATCATGGTTTCCGCGGCCTCACGGGATCGGCGCCTGCGGAGATCGACAGCGTGGTCCAATCGAGCCAGCGCGACTCCACGTTGCATGATCGCCATGGTTGCTCTCCTGCACAAAACCAAGTGTTTTCATGTGGTCAAAGTTTGATGTTCATTGAACATTGGACCAATATTCCCAGATCACTGGACATTTTGCAAGGTCTCTGTATGGTATAACAGGGAACAAGCGCACAGGAACAGGCGATGTGATCCGGGTCCAACCGAAACGAGGCAGAGCGATGGACATGGCGCAGCAAGCGACACCGGGCATGAGCGTTTCGGTTGGCGACCTGGTCCGCGATGCGCGGCGGGCGCGCCGTCTGACGCTGGAGCAGTTGGCGGAGCGCGTGGGGTGTTCGAAAAGTTACCTGTCGGCGGTGGAAAACACGCGCTGCGGGCCGCCGAGCGAGGCACTGCTGCGCCGGCTGGAAGAGGCGTTGTTCCTGAAGCCGGAAACGCTGGTGCGAGCGGCGGGGTGGGAGACCGCAACGCCCGCGATCAGGCGTGAACTTGGCACACTCCGCCAGGATCGGGCCGCGGCGCAGCGGCTCGCTGAGTTGCTGGCAGGCTCGCTGGACGATGCCTACCGATCGGGCGAGTTGCGCCGGTTGATCGAGCGGCTTGCGCCGGCGTCACCCGAGCCGGTCGCGCTGCCGTTTGAGGTGCCGTTGATCAACCGGGTGGCCGCCGGGTATCCGCGCGAGTTCACCGATCTCGGGTACCCGGCGCGTGTTGCGGACGAGTACGTACGCTGCCCGGACCTGGCGGACCCGGACGCATTCGCAGCGCGGGTGGTGGGCGACTCGATGCTGCCGGACTACCGGGAGGGGGACGTGGTGGTGTTCAGCCCGGCGCGGACGGTGCGATCGGGCGCGGACTGCTTCGCCCGGATCGAGCCGGACCACGAGACGACGTTCAAGCGCGTGTACCTGGAGACGGACGCGGCGGGGCGGGAGTTGATCCGGCTGCAGCCGCTGAATCCGTCGTATCCGCCGCGGGTGCTGCCGCGCGAGCACGTGGCGGGGCTGTACCCGGCGGTTTCGGTGATGCGCGCGATTCCCTGAGCACGGCGGACGGTGCGGCGGGCGGGGCGGGACGCCCTCGCCACCACTTTGTATGATGCGGCCGGGGCGGCGCATCGTGCGCCTGCCGGGCGGGGAATCGTGCATTGACGCTGCTGCTCGCGGTGCTTTCGGGGTTTGTCCTCGCGCTCTTCGCGCCGGCGATTCACCGTGCGCTGGGGAGATTCTCGGGGTCGGCGATCGCGGTGTTGCCGGCGTCGCTGGCCGCGTTGTTTCTCTCGCTGGCGGCGCGGGGCGAGGGGGCGGTGGTCGAGTCGCACGCCTGGACGCCGGGCCTCGGGGCGGACCTGCACCTGCGAATGGACGGCCTCTCGCTGCTGATGGCGACGCTGATCGCGGGGATCGGGGCGGCGATCTTCGTGTACGCGGGGGGGTACCTCGCCGGGCACCGGCACCTCGGGCGCATCTACGCCTACCTGCTGATGTTCATGGGGTCGATGCTGGGGGTGGTGCTGGCGGACAACCTGATCGTGCTGTTCGTGTTCTGGGAACTGACGAGCGTCAGTTCGTATCTGCTGATCGGGTTCGACCACGCGGACGAGAAGGCGCGCAAATCCGCGCTGCAGGCGCTGCTGGTGACGGGGCTTGGCGGGCTGGCGATCCTGGCTGGCGCGCTGATGCTCGGGTCGGTGGCGGGGGACATGCGCATCTCGCACCTGCTGCTGCACCGGGAGGCGATCCGGGAGCACGGGCTGTACGTGCCGATCGTGCTGCTGCTGGTGTTCGGGGCGTTCACGAAGTCGGCGCAGTTCCCGTTCCACTTCTGGCTGCCGTCGGCGATGGCCGCCCCGACGCCGGTGAGCGCGTACCTGCACTCATCGACGATGGTGAAAGCGGGGATCTATCTGCTCGCGCGGCTGACGCCCTCGCTGGGCGAGAGCGAGTTGTGGAACGGGCTGCTGACGTGGTTCGGGGCGGCGACGATGCTGATCGGGGCGTGGCTCGCGTTCCGACAGACGACGATGAAGCTCATCCTGGCGTACTCGACGGTGAGCGCGCTGGGCACGATCGTGATGGCGCTGGGTGTGGGAACGACCTACGCGGTCGAGGCGGCGATGGTGTTCCTGCTGGCGCACGCCTTCTACAAGGGCGCGCTGTTCATGGTGGCGGGAGCGATCGACCACGAGACCGGCGAAAAGGACGTGACGAAGCTCGGCGGGCTTCGGCGCTCGATGCCGATGCTGGCTGCGGCGGGCGCGCTGGCAGCGCTGTCGATGGCGGGCGTACCCCCGATGGTCGGATTCATCGCGAAGGAACTGGCGATCAAGGCGGTCCTGCCGGACGCGGACTCGGGCCGCGAGGGATACGCGCTGACCGTGATGTTCGTGGCGGCGGCCGCGCTGGGGGTGGCGGTGGCGCTGCGGGTGGGGTTCGCGCCGTTCTTCGGGGCGCAGCGCGAGACGAAGCGCGAGGCCCACGAGCCCCCACCCTCGCTGCTGCTGGGGCCCGGCGCGCTGGCGTCGCTCGGGCTTGCGGCGGCGGTGGCGCCGGGGGTGTTCGCGACGCCGCTGGTGGAGCCGGCTGCGGCGGCCGCGCTGAACGCGCAGGCGCACCCGCACGTGGCGCTCTGGCACGGGCTGAACCTCGCGCTCGCGTTGAGCGGAGCGGCGCTCGTGCTGGGCGTGGCGCTGTTCCGGTCGCAGTGGGCGATCGTGCGCACGGCGGAGCCCGCGACGCGGCCGCTCGACGCGATCGGACCGTCGCGGCTCTACGAGCACGCGCTGGCCGCGACACTCGGGTTCGCCGACGCGCAGACGCGGGTGCTGCAATCAGGCTCGCTGCGTCGCTACGCGTTCATGACCTTCGGCGTGCTGGTGCTCGCGGTCGGCGCGACCTTCATGCTCCGCACGCCGCTGGATGCGCTGCCGGACGTCGGCGACGCGCGGCCGTACGAGATCGGGCTGGTCCTGCTGCTCCTTATCGGGGCATGGTTCACGGCGGTGGCGAGGAACCGGCTGGCCGCGATCGCGGGGCTGGGGCTGGTCGGGTACGGGATCGCGATCATCTTCGTCCTGTTCGGCGCGCCGGACCTGGCGCTCACGCAGGTGTGCATCGAGACGCTGGCGGTGGTGCTGCTCGTGCTGGTCTTCTACATGCTGCCGGATTTCCGCAACTTCTCCACGCGCCGCGAGAAACTGAGGGACCTGCTGGTCGCGCTCGCGGGCGGGGCGGCGATGGCGGCGCTGGTGCTCGTGGTCGCGGATCACCGACCGGACATGACGGTGTCGGACTTCTACGCGGCCAACAGCTACCCCCGTGCGCACGGGCGGAACGTGGTGAACGTGATCCTGGTTGACTTCCGCGCGCTGGACACGATGGGCGAGATCGTGGTGCTGGTGGTGGCGGCGGTGGGCGTCTATGCCCTCATGAAACTGGACCCGACGACACGCGAGGGAGCGACGAAGTCCGGGCAGAACGGGGGCGAGCGATGAACTCGACCATCCTCCAGACCGCGACGCGGTACCTGCTGCCGCTGCTGCTGGTGTTCTCGATCGTGGTCATGCTCCAGGGGCACAACAAGCCGGGTGGGGGGTTCATCGGCGGGCTGATCGGGGCGGCGGGCTTCGCGCTGCACGGGATGGCGTTCGGTCCGCGGGCCACGCGCACCGCGCTGCGGGCGGACCTGGTGGTGGTGATGGCGCTGGGGCTGGCGTTCGCGCTGGTGGCGGGGTGCCTGGCGCTCGCGTCCGGACAGTCGTTCCTGACCGGGTTGTGGGTGAGCGTGCCGTTCCCGGGGTTCGGCGAGGTGAAGGTGGGCACGCCGCTGGTGTTCGACATCGGCGTCTACTTCGTGGTGATCGGGGTGGTGATGACGATCGTCCTCTCGCTGCTGGAGGAGAACGCATGAAACTCCTCCTGGCGTTGCTGGTGGGCGGGCTGTTCGCGGCAGGGATCTACCTGATCGTGCGCCGGAGCATCGTGAAACTCATCATGGGGCTGATTCTCTTGAGCCACGGGGCGAACCTGCTGATCTTCGCGTCCGGCGGGCTGGTGCGGGCGCAGGCGCCGCTGGTGGAAACGGGTGCTCTGACACCGGATACGCCGCACGCGGACCCGGTGCCGCAGGCGTTGATCCTGACGGCGATCGTGATCGGGTTCGGCGTGGTGGCATTCATGATGGTGCTGGTCAGCCGGGCCTACCGGGCGGTGGGCACGGACGACACGGACGAGTTCACGGGGACGGACCATTGAACGCGCTGTCGATCCTGCCGGTCCTGATCCCGCTCGGAACGGCGTGCCTGGGCATGCTCGGGCACCGGTCACTGCGCGCCCAGCAGACGGTGAGCATCGCCGGTGCGGTCGCCCTGGTGCTCGTGGCGGTCGCGCTGCTGGCGCGGACGGCGACGGGTGAAATCCTGACGATGGACGCGGGCGGGTGGCGCGCGCCCTTCGGCATCACCTTCGTGGCGGACGCGTTCGGGGCGATCATGGTCCTGCTCGCCGCGGTGACGGGTCTGGCGGTGGTGGTGTACTCGGTGGCGAGCGTGGACCTGCCCCGCAAGCGGTTCCTGTACTACCCGCTGACGCACGTGCTGCTGGCCGGCGTGTGCGGGGCGTTCCTGACGGGAGACATCTTCAACCTCTACGTGTGCTTCGAGATCCTGCTGCTCTCGTCGTTCGTGCTGCTCTCGCTGGGGAGCGAACGGGGGCAGCTGGAGGGGGCGATCAAGTACGTGACGCTGAACCTGATCTCCTCGGCGATCTTCCTGTCGGCATCGGGGCTGCTCTACGGGACGCTCGGGACGCTGAACATGGCGCACCTCTCCGTGCGCGTGGCGGAGGCGGTGGCGGAAGGCCGAGGGCACGTCGTGACGATCGTGGCGATGCTGTTCATGGTGTCGTTCGGGATCAAGGCGGCGGTCTTCCCGCTGTTCTTCTGGCTGCCGGCGAGCTACCACACGCCGCCGTTCGCGGTGTCAGCGCTCTTCGCGGGGCTGCTGACGAAGGTCGGCGTGTACGCCATCGTGCGCGTGTTCACCCTGATCTTCGTGCACGACACGGGATACACGCACACGATCCTGCTGTGGGTGGCCGCGTTGACGATGGTTTCGGGCGTGCTTGGCGCGGCGGCGCAGACCGAGTTTCGGCGAGTGCTCTCGTTCCACATCATCAGCCAGATCGGGTACATGATCCTCGGGGTCGCGCTGCTCACGCCGCTGGCGGTGGCGGGAACGGTCTTCTATATCACGCACCACATCGTGGTGAAGGCGAACCTGTTCCTGGTGGCCGGGGTGGCGCACCGGATCCGAGGGACTTCGGACCTCGGGCGAGCGGGGCGAGCGGGGGTGTACGCGAGCGCGCCGTTCGTGGCGCTGCTGTTCATGATCCCGGCGATGTCGCTGGCGGGCGTGCCGCCGCTCTCGGGATTCTGGGCGAAACTGATCCTGATCCGCGCTGCGCTGGACGAACGGGCGTACCTGTACGTGGCGGTGGCGCTGCTGGTAGGCATCATGACGCTCTTCTCGATGACGAAGATCTGGGCGGAGGCGTTCTGGAAATCGCCAGAAGAAGAGGAGGAGGGTGAGCCGCCCGTGAAGGCTGATCGCACGCCGATGGGGATGCTGGCGCCGATCGCCTCGCTGGCGGCGATCACGGTGGCGATCGGGCTGGCGGCGCAGCCGGTGTTCGAGTTTTCCTTGCTTGCGGCCGGGCAGCTGCTGAACCCGGAGGTGTACGTGGGGGCGGTGCTGGGCGAGGCGTTCGTGACGCCGGCCCGGGGGATGGAGCCGTGAGACTGCTGGTCTGGAACGTCGTGCTGGCGCTGCTCTGGGCGGCGACGATGGAGAACTTCTCCGCGCCGAGCCTGGCCGTGGGCTACGCGATCGGGTTCGTGGTGCTGCTGCTGATGCGGTCGGTGCTGCAGGAGAACAAGTACTTCCGGGACGCGTGGGAGCTGCTCGGGCTGGCGCTGTACTTCGTAGTGGAACTGGTGCTGGCGAACTTCAAGATGGCGTACTACACGGTGATGCCCCTGAACCGGATGCGCCCCGGTGTGATCGCGGTGCCGCTGGAGCCGATGAACGAGACGGAGCTGACGGTGCTGTCGAACCTCATCACGCTGACGCCCGGCACGCTGAGCGTGGACATCGAGGAGTGCGACCGGACCGGCCGGCGAACGCTGTACGTGCACGTGATGTCGTACACGGATCCCGAGGTGATCCGGTACGACATCAAGTCGGGGTTCGAGCGGCGCGTGCTGAAGGCTTTGCGATGAACGAAATCAGCGCGACAATCCTGGAGCACACGCTGCACGTCGTCATGGCGGTGGTCGGGCTGTCGGTGGTGCTCGCTTCGATCAGGCTGCTCCGCGGCCCGAGCCTGCCGGACCGGGTCGTCGCGCTGGACCTGATCGGGACGCTCGCGGTGGGCGGAACGGCGGTGTACGCCATCCTGGAGGACGAGCCGATCTACATGATGGTGTCGGTGGTGATCGCGCTGCTGATGTTCGTGGGGACCGTGGCGTTCGCGTACTACCTGCAGAAGGGGACGCCCAAATGAACGACGCGATCGTGGCCGTGATGCTGGTCGTCGGTGCGATCTTCGGGCTGCTGGGCGCGGTGGGCGTGGTTCGGATGCCGGACCTGTTCACGCGCCTGCAGGCCTCGACGAAAGCCGGGACGCTGGGGGTGCTGTTCCTGGTGGTGGCGGCCGCGATGCACTTCGGCGAGATGGGGGTAGCCGTGCGCGCGCTGCTGGTGGTTGCGTTCCTGTTCCTGACCGCGCCGGTGGCGGCACACGTCATCTGCCGCGCAGCGTACTCGGTCCGCACGCCCCTCTGGGAGCGGACGGGGATCGATGAGCTGCGGGAGGCACGAGGCAGGAATCCGGACGAAGAAAGGGACTGAGGAAGGAGTCTCTGCCGCAATACTCCGCTCCGTGCCGCATGATCGCCGCGACTGCTGAGAGCAGCGCCGCTCGGCATCGCTCTGACGCCCGTGGACGATGGGCGTCGCTCAGGTCAAGAACAGGGTGTATCCCCTGATCGACGTCTTTTCTTCCGTCCGGCGTGCGCTCCGACATCCTGAGCGTCCCCTTCCTGATGAGTCGCCCACATCGGCGCGTGCTCAGGGAGGTTGGTCATGAGCGGTTGGGGAAGCAGACGTGAGAGCAGGCCGAACCCCGCGGTACGTCGCGCGAACGGTGCAGGCGGCTGGGGTGCACGGGGCTACAGCGATGGCGTCGCTTCGCATGGCGCCGTCCGTCCCCAAGGCGTTTCGGTGTCCATTTCCGGTCGCAAGGTCGCGGATCGCGTGATCCGGCCGTGCGGCCGCGCTGCTTGACAGGAGGTGTCGAATGAACGAACGCAACACGAACGGGAGTGCATGGTGGGGCCGCCGCTGGCCGTGGGGCTGGATCGCGGCCAGTGCCGTCGCGGGCGCGATCGCCATCGCGCCCATCGTGTGGACAGTGGCGACCTGGGCCGCCTGAGAGGGCGAGCAGGCGTCGATTTCACGGAGCAACGACCACCGGCGCACCGCGCCAGAGGAGAACCCCGATGACTGCGCAGAACACGCCGCTCTTCGCGGCTCAAGACCGTGAACCCACCGGGCCGATGCCTGGCCCGTGGGCACGGGGAGCGAGCGTCGCTCCCCGCACGATCGCGAGCCGGGCGTAGGGACATCGGCGTCCGCCGCACCGGCGGCGGGGCCGGTACCATCCGTCCCCATGCCACAGGACACGCACGCCATGAGACGGGCACGGACGTCCGTCAATCAGCCGCCGTGGCTCGACGACGCGCACGACGAGTTCGTCGAGTTGTGCAGGCACGAGCGCATCCCGCGCGACGACTACGACCGCTTTGTGGACCGATGGCTCGAACGATGCACAACTCGGGGCGAAGTCCGTGCGTTCGAGCGCGCGGTCGAATGCTGGATGCGACTCCGCGCGGGAGCCCGCGTTCTTGCGGAGCGAGAAGCCGCGAGCCGGCCCGCCGACGACACGGGCGGAGGCCGGACGATCGGGCGTCAGAGCGACGCACGACGCAACGCCGGCGACTGAACGCCCCGTTTGTCAGGACTCACAAACCGAACCACCTCCTCGCCGTGGCGATTCCGCCCGGCGTTTTTTCTTGCCCGAGTGAAGCGCGGGGAACCAGGTAGACGAGGGAAGTGTCAAACGCCATCTGGGGGTCCGGGGAAAGGACATGCCACACGACGACGCATCGGACGCGAACTGGAAAGGCATCAACATCGACCTGCGTCGAATTGCCGAGCGGCTCGATCGCCAGGCGCACGATCTCGACGACGCAGCCGGGGAGATTGTCGAGGAATACTGCTCGCGCGTTGACGGCGGAGAGGAGTCCGCACCGCTCGCGGTCGAGCTTTACGACTGGGCCGACCGTTGCGGACACCGCCTCGTCGGGCCGGTGAGGCTCGGCCACGACCCGCGCGACCATTGCGATCGGCTGGCGCTTCTGTGTCGCGTCGTGAACAACCTCCAGCACCGGATCGGCCGGCACGGAGCGGAGGCGTTCTCGCTCGACACGACCAAGCGGAACGCTCGGACACGATTCGGCGCCATGCACGACGGCTACGAGGCGGCCGATCCGGCAGCCCACGGCATCCACACCGCGATGAAGCGCGAGGAACTCGATCTCCTCGCCGAGTTCATTCGACAACTCCCCGAGCAGGACGCGCGTCTTGCGCTCGACCTCGCCAAAGGCAAGACGATCGTGGAAGTCTCTCACGATCTCGGCATCTCCAAGAGTGCCGCATGCGCGCGGTGGCGCAGGCTCTGCCGCGAACTGATTGCCTTCCGTGCCTCACGCCACCGCAAGCCACTTCTCGCCGATGCCGAGCCGCGCACGGGAGAGGCCGGGCAGGGCGGGTTCGTAGGCCACAACGAGGGGGACCAGAACGGCGAGGAGAACCAAGCCGAACACCACGAGCGGCCGGGGCGCCTCGTACAGCGCTCCGGCCGCACGGCCCGAACCCCAGCGCGACGCCGCGTACGCCGCGGTGATCGGCAGCGCGACGAACAGCACGAACGCCCAGCCCCACGTCCACACCGACCAGAACACGGATTCCATGGCTGCGCCTCCTGCACATGTGCGGCCGACCCTCGGCCTCACATCTACAAGGGGACGCTGCGCGTGCCGATGCGCACGCCGATCGCGCGGCATCGGTACGCCGCCTGAGCAAATCGGCTACTTCCCCTGCCCCCGCTCCACGTACCACGCCACGGTGCGTCGGAGGCCCTCTTCGAGGTCGGTCCGGGCTTTCCAGCCCAGGAGGGTGGCTGCGCGGGAGGTGTCGAGGGAGCGGCGGGGCTGGCCGTCGGGCTTGGTGGTGTCCCATTCGATCGCGCCCTGGAAGCCGGTGGCGTTGACGATGAGGGCGACGAGGTCGCGGATGGAGATTTCGCTCCCCGCGCCGAGGTTGATCGGCGTCGGCACGTCCATCACCTCCGCGGCCCGCACGATCCCCGTCGCCGCGTCATCCACGTAGAGGAACTCGCGTGTCGCGCTGCCCGTACCCCAGCAGACGATGCGGGGTGCGGCGCGCTGCTTCGCCTCGACGCACTTGCGGATGAGGGCGGGGACGACGTGGCTGGACTCGGGGTCGAAGTTGTCGCCCGGGCCGTAGAGGTTCACCGGCAGCACGTAGGCGCCGCGCATGGCGTACTGGCGGGCGTAGGCGGCGAGCATCTCGCCCGCGGCCTTCTTGGCGATGCCGTATGGGGCGTTGGTCTCCTCGGGGTAGCCGTTCCAGAGCTCCTCTTCGCGGAAGGGGACGGGCGTGAACTTCGGGTATGAGCAGATGGACCCGACCTGGACGAACTTGCCGTTGCGTTCGGGCAGGCCGTCGAGGCGCGCGCCCTCGATCAGGTTGAGGGCCATGGCCATGTTGGCGAAGAAGAAGCGGCCCGGGCTGCGTCGGTTCGCCCCGATGCCGCCGACCTCCGCGGCCAGGTGGAGCACGACGTCCGCCTTGCCGTGCCGGAACGCCTCGCGGTACAACCGCCCGACCTGTGCCGCATCGGTGAGGTCATAGTCGCGTCGTCGGGGGACGAAGAGGCGATCGTCGGAGACGCCTCGCTCGCGGAGGAGGCGGCAGACCTCGCGTCCGACGAAGCCCGCCCCCCCCGTGACGATGACCCGCTTGTCGGACCAGTCGAACCCGCCCGGCATCGCACGCTCCTCGCTCTCCGCCCGCGTATCGTCATCCACGCCGCCGTGGCCGCGAGGCCGAAGGAGTGTACGCCGTGCGTCAAGCCCCCCCGTTGCTGCCGATCGTTGCCGTGCTGCTCGCTGCGCCGTCTCTCGCGCTGGCCCAGGCATCGCCGCGCTACACCGCCCGTCAGTTCTACGACACGGTCGCGGTGGGCGGGCCGTCGTTCACGCACGACGGGTCGAGGATCGTCTATCACTCGGACGCCTCCGGGGTGTTCAACGTGTACTCGGCGCCGTTCGGGGGTGGCGAGCCGACGCAGCTCACGTTCTCCAGGGACCACGCGCACTTCGCCGTCTCGACGTTCCCCGAGGACGACCGCGTCCTGTTCACCGCCGACCAGGGCGGGAACGAGCTGAACCACCTGTTCGTGCTGCTGCCCGACGGCACGACGCGCGACCTGACGCCGGGCGAGAACCTCAAGGCCCAGTTCCTCGGGTGGTCCGGCGACGAGACAGCCTTCTACGTCCTGACCAACGAGCGCGACCCGCGGCACTTCGACCTGTACCGTTATGACGCGGACGACTACACGCGCACGCTCTACTTCGAGAACACCGAGGGCTGGTCGATCGGCGCGGTCAGCCGGGACTGCCGGTGGGTTGCGCTCACGAAGACCCACACCAACGCGGACTCGGACGTCTACCTGGCTGACGTGACGACGGGCGAGGCGAGGCTCGTCACGCCACACGAGCCGCCCGTGAGCCACGGCGTCGCGGCGTTCACGCCGGACAGCACGACACTCATCTTCACTTCGAACGCAGACTCGGAGTTCGTCCACACCCGCACCTTCGTCCTTGCGGGCGTCCCCCAGGGTGAACGCAACCACCGCGTGCTGGACCGGGCCGACTGGGACGTGGCGTTCACGTCGTTCTCGCGCGACGGGCGGTACCGCGTGGTCGCCGTGAACGCGGACGCGCGGACCGTCCTGCGTGCGGAGGAGTGGCCCTCGCGCACCCCGCTCGCCCTGCCCGAGTTCCCGCGCGGCGACGTGACCGGCATCACCTTCTCTCGGGACGGCAAGCGGGTCGCGCTGGTCGTGAACGGCGATACCTCCCCCGCGAACATCTACTCCGCCGAGCTCGGCTCGGGGCAGGTCCACCAGATCACGCGATCGCTCAGCCCCGCCATGAAGCAGGAGCACCTCGTCGAGAGCGAGGTCGTGCGCTATCCGTCATTCGACGGTGTGGAGATCCCGTCGCTGCTCTACCGTCCCCACGGGGCGTCGGCGCAGAACAAGGCGCCCGCGCTCGTGTGGGTGCACGGCGGGCCTGGCGGGCAGAGCCGCACAGGCTACAACGCCCTCGTCCAGTTCCTCGTGAACCAGGGGTACGCGGTGCTGGCCGTCAACAATCGTGGCTCGTCCGGCTACGGCAAGACGTTCTTCCACATGGACGACCGCGACCACGGTGGGGGCGACCTGAAGGACTGCGTCCACGCGCGAACGTACCTCGCATCGCTCGACTGGATCGACCCGGACCGTATCGCCATCATCGGCGGCTCCTACGGCGGGTTCATCGTCGCCGCCGCGCTCACCTTCCACCCCGAAGCCTTCGACGCGGGCGTCAACATCTTCGGCGTGACCAACTGGGTGCGGACGCTGGAGTCCATCCCGCCGTGGTGGGCGGCGTTCCGCGACTCGCTCTACGCCGAGATGGGCGACCCGGCGACCGACCGCGAACGCCTGCACGCCATCTCGCCGCTCTTCCATGCGGGGAACATCGTCCGCCCGCTCATGGTCATCCAGGGCGCGAACGACCCGCGCGTGCTGAAGGCGGAATCGGACGACCTCGTCGCCGCCGCGCGCGAGAACGGGGCGACCGTGGACTACCTCGTCTTCGACGACGAGGGGCACGGGTTCCTGAAGAAGGAGAACCGCATCACGGCCGCGGAGCGCATCGCCGCGTTCCTCGACGCCCACCTTCGCGGCGAGTGATCGATGCGTGTGCGACGGCACAGCCCGCGCCGCAGGCGTGCCGCCCGTGCGTTGGCCGCCGGTGCGCTGGCGTGCCTCATGGTCTTCCTGCTCGCGCGGCTATGCACGGATCGGGCGGTCGTCACGCAGTGGGTGTGGTGGGTGCCGCAATGGGCGTGGCCGCTGGGGGCGATGACACTGGTCGCGCTCTCGCTCGCGACCGATCGGCGCCGGCACCGGACCAGGCCGATCGCAGTTGTCGTTGCGATCGGCGCGCTTGCGATCGTGCTCGGCGCGGACTGGCGCGTCTACCGCTTCCTGACCGCGGCCCGTTTGGAGACGGGTGTTTCGTCGTCGGCCACGCTGCTCTTCCTGAATCTCGCGGCCGAGCGGATCGGGGATGCTTCCGAACTCGCGCTCCCGGTCGCCGACGTTTACGTCATCGCCAACGCATCGTCGGCGACGAACCTGGACACGCTCGCGAGGAACTTTGACGACGCGCCCTTCGTCGCGCACACCTGGCCGTTCGTCGTCGTGTCGCGCTGGCCCGTCGCGCGTCTCGGCGCGACGGTCTTCCGTCCACACGGGAATCCTGCCTCGCGCTCGGACGAAGACCCCGGTCGGGCCGCGGCGTTCGTGCTCGAACACACGCCGGCGGGCGACCTGACGCTGTGGGTGGTCGATTTCCCCTCGGACCCGCGACGCTCCCGCGTGGCGAACGCGCGGCAGGCTGCCGAGTCGATCCGCGCCGCGGCAAGGTTCCCCGCGCCGGACATCGTGGTGGGGGACTTCAACATCACCCGCGGCTCGCACTCGTTGCGCCTGTTCGCTCGGGAAACCGCGCCGGGGCTGCGCGACGCGCACGCGGTCGCCGGTCTCGGGCCTGCCGGTACCTGGCCGCGGCGCGCGCCACTCTGGCCGATCGACCATGCCCTGATCGGGCCGCGCCTGATGCCCACGGGCTTGCGGACGGTCGATCCGGGCGTCGGTTCGCACCGGGCGGTGGTGGTCGGCGTCGTGGCGGCAGGCCCCTGAAGGCCACGGGGTAAGACCGAGCGCCCGCGATTTTCACCGTCTCTCTTCGCCGCGGAGTCCTCTTCCTGTACGCTCAACGCCGGGCGTCCGATGATCTGGACGACCCCACCCGCACACGAGGGACCAGACCATGCACGGGACCATCGTTCGCGCGCCTGTTGCCGCACTCGCCCTTTCGGTCGCCGCCGGGGCCGCCTCCGCCACATGGTCGATCGTCCTCATTGACACGCGGACGGGCGAGATCGCGCTCGGCTCGGCGACGTGCCTCACCACCTTCGACCTGCAGGCCGGCACGCCCGTGCTGATCCCCCGGCTGGGCGGAGCGACGGCGCAGTCGTTCGTGGACCAGGGCGGGTTCAATCGGACCTTCATCCGCGACCGCCTGCTCGAAGGCGTGCCCACCGACGAGATCATTGCCCTGCTCGCGGGCTTCGATCCCACGCACCACACGCGCCAGTACGGCCTGGCCGACGTGCACGGGAACGTGACGACTTTCACGGGTTCGGGAGCGGGTTCGTGGGCGGGCGGGCAGACGGGGCGCGTGGGCGACGTGGTGTACGCTGTGCAGGGCAACGTGCTCGCAGGCGAGCCGGTCGTCTCGCAGTGCGTCGTCGCCATCGAGAACGCGCTGCTCAACGGCGCCGACCTCGCCGAAGCCATGATGATCGGCATGCAGGAGGCGCGCGTCTGGGGCGGCGACGGACGCTGCAACTGCGGCAACCCCGCCGACGGCTGCGGCTCGCCGCCGGACGGGTGGGACCCGGAGACCGGAAAGTCCGCCCACATCGCCTACATGCTCGTCGCCCGCGACGGCGACGGCTTCGGGTGCAACGGCATGTACCGCGCCTCCAGCCAGCCGCGCACCGTCTCGCTGGGCGACATGGACGGCGACGGACGAACGGACGTGGTGGTGGCGAACTCGCAGCAGGGCCGCGTCTCCATTCACTTCAACATCAGCAACGGCTCGCCATACGCCATGTTCGCCCCGCAGCCCCACGTCTACAGCGTCGGCGGCGGGGCACGCGCCGCGGCCGTTGCCCTCGTCAACAACGATCCGCATCCCGACATCGTCACCGCTGACGCCTCCCTCGGCAGGGTGAGCACCCTGCTCAACCTCGGCAACGGGTTCTTTGTTCCCGGTACGCCCGTTACCGTTGGCGGCTCGCCCCAGGACATCGTCGCCGCGGACTTCGACGGCGTGAACGGCGACGACGCCGCGCTCGTCTCGTCCACCGACTCATCCGTGAAGGTGCTGTTGAACTCCGGCGGCTCGCTCGGCGCGGCGACTTCCATCCCCGTCGGCGGCGTGCCCACCTCGATCGCCGCGGCCGACTTCAACCTCGACGGGCATCCCGATCTCGTCGTTGCGGATGAGACGGGCGATCGCGTGGTCGTGCTCATCAACAACGGCGCCGGCGCGTTCACGATCGCACACGACATGCCCGTCGGCGATCGACCCTTCGCCATCGCCGCGGGCGACCTCGACAACGACGGAAGGCCCGATATCGCGACGGCGAACTTCAACGACGGGACGGCGACGATCCTCTTCAACAGGCCGGGTGGGTTCGAGCGAACGGACCTCGCCAACCCCACGCGACCCACCGCCGTCGCCATCGCGGACCTCGACGGCGATGGCGTCAACGACCTCGTCGTCACCGACTCGCAGTCGTTCACCTTCACCGTCTTCCTCGGAACCGACGGCGGCTTCCCCGTCAAGGATCGAACCTACCGCGAGATGCGCAATCCCAACCGCATCGCCGTCCACGACTTCAACGGCGATGGCCGCATGGACCTGGCCGCGAACTCCAGCGGACTCAACGCGCTGACGGTCGTCAGCGGTGCGGACCCACGGCACGGCACCGGACTCTTCGCCGACGGCGCGGGCTGCGCGACCGCAGACTACTACATGGAGTTCAACGTCGCCTTCCAGTCCCAGCAAAGCCCCGATCCCGTCGTCCAGTTGCAGGTCCTCTACGACGCCTGGCGGGCCGACCTCATCGGCAGGCCGGACGCCGTGCGCTCCGCGCCGCACTTCAGCACCGACCGGCTCCCCCTCGGCGCAACCGCGACGCTCACCGTCGACGCCCGGGACTGGACGGACGCCCCAGTCGGGCCGGGGCTGACGGTTGCCGTCGAGCACGCGCCGGACTCGGCCGGGATCGCGAAGGCAAACGCCGCGATCGACAACGGCGACGGCACCTACACGGTGGAACTCTCCACCGAGGACGCGCCACCCGGCTCCCGCGGCGTCGATCGCTATCTCGTGCTGATCGACGACGGGCGGAGCACAAGGCCCGTGATCCTCATGCCCAGACCCGAACTGCGCATCGTCTCCGCGACCGCCGACTGGAACGGCGACGGCGTCGTGGACACGCGCGATCTCATCGCGTTCCTCTCCGACTTCGCCGCCATGGACGCAAGGGCCGATCTCAACGGCGACACCACCATCGACTCGCGCGACGCCGTCCTGTTCCTCAACGCCTGGGCCGGGAACTGAAGTCTTCCAGGCCGTCCTCCAACGATCGGTGGCGGCGCCTTGCCGGCCCCGCTCAACTCACTCCGCCTCCACGCACCTCCCCTTCGCCCAGCGCCGAAGCCCATCGACCTTCTCGCGCATTGTCACCGACAGCGGAGGAGAGGACCGCACCGCCGCGAGCAGTGCATCCGTGTCGAGGCTTCTCTTCCGTGCGTGCGAGCTCGTGACCGCGGAGATGACGGCCTGCTCAATCTCCGCGCCGGAGAAGCCCTCACTCGCCGCGGCGATGGCGTCGAGGTCGAGCGCCGACGGATCACGTCCTCGCTTCTTCAGGTGAATCTCGAAGATCATCCGTCGCGCCCGCGCGCCAGGCAGGTCCACGAAGAAGATCTCGTCAAAGCGACCCTTGCGAAGCAGTTCGGGCGGCAGGGCCTCGACGTCGTTGGCGGTGGCGACGACGAAGACAGGCGCCCGGTGGTCCTGCATCCAGGTGAGGAGTGAGCCGAACATGCGCCGGCTCAGCCCCCCGTCCGTCGAGGTCGATGCCGCGCCCGCGAACCCCTTCTCGATCTCGTCGATCCACAGGACCATCGGGCTCATCGCTTCGGCCTGCCGGAGCGCGTCGCGCAGGCGGCGTTCGCTCTCGCCGATGTACCTGTCGTAGAGCGTGCTGGGGTCCATGCGGAAGAGCGGCTGGCGCCACGCGGTCGCGATCGCCTTGGCCGAGAGGCTCTTGCCCGCGCCCTGCACGCCGAGCAGCAGGACGCCCCGGGGGGGCGAGATGCCGTGCGAGGGCGCCTCCTCCTCGAACGCGACGGTCCGCTCCGAGAGCCATCGCTTGAGCGCGTTCAGGCCGCCGATCTGGTCCAGGTCGGTCGGCGCTTCGATGTATTCGAGTCCGCCGCCGGCGGAGAGGAGCTGCCGCTTGCGGGCGATGACGCCGTTCAGGTCCTCCTCGTCGAGTCTGCGGTCCTCGTTGACGACGTCGCGCACCACGAACGCCGCCTGCCGTCGGGTGAGGCCGCGCAGGTTGCGGACGATCGCCCGCAACGCCCGCTTGCTCAGGTCGATCTCGATCGGTCGCTCCCGATGCTCCTCGCGCACGACGCGGCGGACGATCCGCTCCAGTTCCGCCTCGTCCGGCAGCGAGAGGTCGAACCGCGTCGCGAACGATGCGACAGACCCGGGCAGCCGGTCGAGGTGGTCGATCATCACCAGCGTCCCGCCGTCGCGCTCCATGCAGGTAAGCAGCGCCCGCAACGCCCGCAGCGTGCGCGCGTCCTCCAGGTGGTCCGCCAGGTCGAGCGTGACCGCCGTGAGCGGGCCGCGCTGCCGGGCCAGGTGGTAGAGCGCGGCCGCAGGATGCTCCGTCTCCGGCTCCGCCTGTCCGCCCGACATTCGCCCGTCCGTCAAGCCCTCGAGCACCGACCACCGCCACAACGGCCGGTCCAGCGTCAACGACGCGGCGACGACCAGGTGCAGTGCCTCCGACTCCTCGTTCGTTACGATCGTCACGCACGGGTGGCGTGCCCGGATCAGGCACTCGATTCGGTCCAAGTCTGAGACACCCATCGACGGCGAGCATAGCCGAATCCCCTTTCCCGTACACAACACGAACCAGCATCTTCCCCCGATTCCCGCAGCGAAGGCGGCGCAGCGGACCCGCACAGCCGCGCCGACCGTACAGAACCACGACACGCCTTTGGTGTTTCCGCGCCCCAAGGTCCGCAGACGCTGCCGAGCCTTGCTGTCGGCTGCTTTCGGGATCGTGAGACTGGCATCGGCGACCCCCGGCGTGTAGACATGAGGGGGACTCCGTCGCGCCGCCGCTCGCGCACCGAGTCGTTGTTCCGAGAACACCACGGGTGCTTCCGAGCCACCCGTGCCAACACCGGCCCGTCCGGTCCGCGACTCGACCGGCAGGAAGAAGGAGGTCGTCGACATGCGATTCGCATTCCGCACTCGTTTGCTGGCCGCGGCGGCGTTGCTGGCCGTCGCTCCCGCATTCGCCCAGATTCAGCGCTCTCAACCTCCCCTTCCGCCAATCGGCGACGACCTCGGCCTGCTCGACTACACGGTGCAGTCGCTGGTGATCCCCGCCGAGGCGGGGGACTCGTTCACCGTCACGCTCACGCTCGGCGGGCAGGAGCGCACGCTGGTCCTCGACCCGTGGTCCTACGCTGCGCCGAACGCTCGCGTGCAGATCGACGACGGTTCGGGTACGCTCAAGGACATCGACCTCCCCGAGTCGCGCACCTACCGCGGCTACGACGTCAACGGTCCGAGCCTCGCCGCCGCCGGCTCGCTGCTCGACAACGGCCTGACGCTCACCGTCATCGACCTTGCCACCGATTCCGCGTGGCACGTCCAGCCCCTGCGCGACGTGGTCCCCGGCGCGGATCGCGCCCTGCACGTCGTCTACGACGCGGCGGACGTGCTCGACCTCGGCCTGTTCCAGTGCGGCGGAGCGATCCCGGTCGGCCACGGCGAAGTCGCCGAAGTGCCCGCCGACGGCAACGGCGGCACCCGACAGTTCCTGGTCTGCGAGATCGCCGTGGACGGTGACTTCCAGTTCTTCCAGCAGAACGGCAGCAACGAACAGAACACCATCAACGACATCAACAACGTCATGGCCGGCGTGGCGCTGTCGTACGAGATCTACATCGGCGTGACCTACCAGATCACCCACTACATCATCCGCACCACCTCAGGCTCCAACCCCTACACCACCAACAATCCCTCCTCCCTGCTCTCCCAGTTCCAGAACTGGTGGAACCAGAACGCACAGAACGTCCACCGCGACGTGGCCCACCTCTTCACCGGCCGAAACCTCGACGGGAGCGTCATCGGCATCGCGTACCTGAGCGTCATCTGCAACAAGACCTCGGGCTACGGCCTCTCGCAGTCGCGGTTCACCAACAACATGAACAGCCGCATCGGCCTCACCGCCCACGAGATCGGGCACAACTTCAGCGCGCCCCACTGCGACTCCACCCCGCCCTGCCACATCATGTGCTCCGGCCTCGGCGGGTGCAACGGACTGGGCAACCCCCCGAAGTTCGGGACGTCCGAGGTCAACAAGATCGTTCCCTACGCCCAGAGCCGCCCCTGCCTCGACGAGGGGCAAGGCTCCACGCCCGCGCCCCCCATCCTCGAGCAGTTCCCGTCCACCACCCTCGACGCCAACCTGTGGGACGCCGTCACCGGCGCGGTCGTGAACTCCGACGGCGTAAACGAGCCGTCCGCTCCATACTCACTCAACCTCGACGCCACCGATTCGGTCGAGACCAAGGACATCAACATGGTGAGCGTGGACCAGCAGCCCTACTTCACCCTCTTCACCCAGCACCGCGGGGTCGAAGCGGGCAAGACGCTCCGGGTACAGTTCAGGGACTTCTTCCAGAACTGGACCGACCTCGCCACCTTCACCTCCGACGGCGTGGACCGCGACTACTACTCCTGGAGCATCACCCCGATCCCCGTCCTCGGCTGGCATGACAAGTTCCGCCTCCGCGTCTCCGCGCAAGGCGCGGACGGCACCGATGACTGGTACGTGGACGACCTCTATATCGGCGACTTCCGCGGCCTCGAAGCCCCCTTCCTCGAACCCTTCCCCGACGCATCCCTCCGCAACTACGTCTGGAAGACCCTCTCCAACGCCTCCGCCTCCACCGACGGCGTCGCGCCGCCCACTCCCCCATACTCCATGAAGATCACCGGCGCAGGCAGCGCTGAAACTCACAACTGGCTCCTCGCCACCGCACCCACCACCACGCACGTCTCCTGCTACGTCCAGCACCGCGGCGTCGAGAACGGCAAGCAACTCGTCCTCGAATACCTCGACCTCTTCCAGAACTGGATCACCCTTGCCACCTTCACCTCCAACGGCACGGACCAGAGCAAGTTCACCTTCTTCCAGGCACCGCTCAGTTACTTCGGCGCCTATCACGACAACTTCTCCATCCGATTCCGCGCCCTCGGCGCGGACGCCTCCGACGCCTGGTACGTCGACAACCTCTTCGTCGGCCCGGCCCTCCCCCCGCCCGACGACGAAGACTGCCCCGCCGATTTCAACGGCGACACCATCGTGAACTCCCTCGACGTCCTCGCCTTCCTCAACGCCTACAACGCGAACGACCCCAAGTCCGACTTCAACGGCGACACCGTCATCAACTCCCTCGACGTCATCGCCTTCCTCAACGCCTACAACGCCGGCTGCGACTGATCGGCCACCCGCCTTCTTCTCCCGCCCGCCACCAGCGGCCCCTGGGCGCCCTGCCCGGGGGCCGTTTCTTTTCGAACTCACCGGTTCCGGGACGGGTCACTCGGGGCGGGGGCGCTCGGGGACGGGGCGTTGCAGGCCCCCTGGTCCCCATTTCTCCCTACCCTCTCTCCGATGCCTCTTGCCGCCACGATCCGCGTGATCGCCGCCGACATCAAGCTGGCGCACTCGGTCTTCGCGCTTCCGTTCGCCGTGCTGGCTGTGTTTCTCGCTCGCAACCCCGACGAGCCGCCGCGCACGCTCGCGCTCAAACTGGGGCTCGTCGTCGCGTGCATGGTGGCGGCGCGCACCTGGGCCATGCTGGTCAACCGCCTCGCCGATCGGCGCCTCGACGCCCTGAACGAGCGGACTCGTGGGCGAGCGCTGCCATCGGGCAGGCTGAGCGCACGGGCGGCGTATGCCGCGGCCGCGCTCGCCGCCGGCGCGTTCATGGGTCTAGCGCTCGGATTCCTGGCGTTCGACAACCCCTGGCCGGGCGCTCTGGCCGTGCCCGTGCTGGCGTGGATCGCCTTCTACTCCTTCACCAAGCGCTTCACCGCCGCTTGCCACTTCTTCCTTGGGGGCGCGCTCGCCGCGTCGCCGATCGCCGCCGCGATCGCCGTGCAACCGGCCTCGCTCGCCGAGACGCCCGCGCTCTGGTGGATCGCCGGCATGGTGCTGGCCTGGGTTGCCGGCTTCGATGTCATCTACGCCCTCCAGGACGAGGCGTTCGATCGCGAGCGCGGGCTGCGCTCGATCCCTGCCGCGCTGGGAGCAAGACGGGCGGCGTTGGTGGCGCGCGGGTCGCACGCCGTCGCGCTCGCGTGCCTCGTGGCGGCGGGGCTGGCCGACCCGCGGTTGGGGACGATCTACGGTACGGCCGTCGCGCTCGTCGCCGCCCTGCTCATCGCGGAACACGTCGCGCTGGTGCGCCGCGGGCTGGCGGGCCTGGACCTCGCCTTCTTCACGCTCAACGGCGTCATCAGCATCGTCCTCGCGGCGGCCGCGATCGCGGACCTCTTCCTCTGAACTCGCCATCGCCCGTCACGAAACCGCGCATGACCTGCACCGCATCCATCGACACTCCGATCGGCCCGATCGAGGTTGTCGCGCGAGACGGCGCGATCGTGAGCGTGCGGTTCGTGGACGGGTCAGTCGCGGGAGTGCGCGCGTGCGATTCGGTGCGCCTCGGCGGCGCCGAATCGCGAGAGGCGTGCGAGGCCATCGCGCAGTTGCGGGCGTTCTTTGCCGGCGAACTCCGAGAGTTTGATCTCCCTCTCGCGCCGTGGGGCACGCCCTTCCAGGCCCGCGTGCTCCACGAGGTTCGCGGTATCTCCTACGGCCGGACATGCACCTACGGCGAGATCGCGCTGCGGATCGGCAGCGCTGGGGCGTCACGCGCCGTCGGCGCGGCCAACGCACGCAACCCGTGGCCGATCGTCGTGCCCTGCCACCGCGTCGTCGGCGCGGGCGGCCTGCTCACCGGCTACGGCGGCGGGACGTGGCGCAAGCAGTGGCTGCTGGGGCACGAGGGGGGAGGGTTGGCGCTTCCGCTGCCTGCAGCGACCGGCGCTGCCGCTCATTCGAACGCTGAAGTTGTGTACGCAACCGGGCCGCGGAGCACGGGTCTTTGAACGCGGTTGGATGGGTTCCTATGCTTTCGGCCGCTGGCCCAGGGGCGGTGGCTCCTGGGCCTTGCAGTCTGGCGAGGCGCGGGATTCGGGTCGAGAACTGGAGGTTTGAGGATGCACGGTCTGATCCAGCCGCACGGCGGCACGCTGGTGAACTGCCTGGTCGATGACGTTCGCGCGGGTGCCTTGCGCACCCAGGCAGAAGGGTTGCCCAAGATCCTGCTCACTCCCAAGCAGTCCTGCGACCTCGAACTGATCGCCAACGGCGGGTACAGCCCGCTGACGGGCTTCATGGGCGAGGCGGATTTCGAGTGCGTCTGCCGCCACATGAAACTCACGACGGGAGAGGCCTGGGCGATCCCGATCCTGCTGAGCGTGAAGAAGGAGAACGCTCCCAGCGTCGGCAGCCGGGTCGCGCTCATCGCCCCCAACGGCGTCCTCCAGGGCGTGATGACGGTGAAGGAGGAGTTCGTCCACGACAAGAAGCTCGAAATCCCCAGCGTCTTCCGCACCGAAGACGCGGCCCACCCCGGCGTGGCTCAGGTGCTCGCCGAGGGCGATGTGTGCCTCTCCGGCCCCGTCGAGGCGCTCACGCTGTGCGTGGACCCCAAGGGGCCTGAGGCGTTCCTCGATCGGCGCCTGACGCCGGCGCAGACGCGAGCGGCGTTCGTGGAGCGGAAGTGGCAGACCGTGGTCGCGTTCCAGACTCGCAACCCGATCCACCGGGCGCACGAGTACGTCTGCAAGTGTGCGCAGGAGATCTGCGACGGGCTGCTGATCCATCCTCTCGTCGGCGAAACGAAGAAGGGCGACATCCGCGCGGACGTGCGGATGCAGGCCATCGACGCCCTCGTCAAGCGCTACTTCAACCCCGCCACCACGCTCGTCAGCGTGCTGCCCGCAGCCATGCGCTACGCCGGCCCGCGCGAGGCCATCCACCACGCCATCATGCGGAAGAACTACGGCTGCTCGCACTTCATCGTGGGGCGCGACCATGCCGGCGTCGGGACGTACTACGGCACCTACGACGCGCAGAAGATCTTCGACGAGATCGACCAGGCCGCCTTCGGCGTCACGCCGCTCAAGTTCGAGCACACGGGCTACAGCAAGTCCTACGGCGGGATGGTCTCCGGCAAGACCTACCCGAAGATCGAGGGCGACATCATCAACCTCTCCGGCACCGCCGTCCGCGAGCTGCTCTTCAAAGGCGAGCGCCCGCCCGCCGAGTTCAGCCGGCCGGAGGTGGCCGACGTGCTGATCGCCGCCGCCAAGGCCGGAACGCTCTTCGTGGAGTGAGGCAGGCGGCAGGAGTGGACAGGCGGGAGCATGGGAGCGCGTTCACGCGGCCCGAAGGCCTGCGGCAAGGAGATTCCCTGCCCGTCTCGGTGCGGGGCAGAGGTGGTGGAACGCCGCGCCTAGCGTTTCGGTATCAGGGGTTCCCGGGGCGTGCGGGCGTGTCGCCCGCGAGGCATCCGGCGGAGCCGGGCCGGGCCGACGAGATCGGCATCGGCGCAAGGAGCGAGTCATGAAACGTGGAATGGTCGCGATGGCGGCTGCGTTGGTGATGGCGTCCGGGATGCCGGCGTTGGCGCAGGAGGGCGGCGCGAAGCCGGCGCAGCCCGCGAAGGCGCGCGAGGTCGCGCCGGGCGTGAAGGTCGAGCGGATCGCGGACCTGCAGGTGGGGGACAAGGCGCCCGAGTTGAAGATCGCCGAGTGGGTGAAGGGCGATCCGGTGACGAGTTTCGAGAAGGGCCGGGTGTACGTCGTGGAGTTCTGGGCGACGTGGTGCGGGCCGTGCATCGCGGGGATGCCGCACCTGTCGGAGCTCCAGAAGGAGTACAAGGACAAGGGCGTGCGGATCATCGGCGTGAACATCTGGGACGACACGACGAAGGTGGCGCCGTTCATGTCCGACAAGGGCGGCGACGAGAAGATGCACTACACCGTGGCGATCGAGGAGAAGATCCCGGACACCGACGCCCGCCGCACCGGCCGCATGGCGAAGGAGTGGATGGAGGCCTCGAAGCAGCAGGGCATCCCGAGCGCGTTCATCGTGGACCAGAAGGGGTTCATCGCGTGGATCGGGCACCCGATGACGATGGACGAGCCGCTGAAGGAGATCGTGGCGGGCGAGTGGGACATCGCCGCGGCGGCCCGGAAGTACGTCGATGAGATGAAGACCGAGGTCAAGTTCAGCGAGTACATGACGGCGATCCGCGCCGGAGACACCGCCAAGGCCTACGCCACGGCGAAGGAACTGATCGCCGGTCCGACGTGGGACAACGCGCAGATGCTCAACTCGCTGGCGTGGTTCATCGTGGACCCGGACGCGAAGATCGAGCCGCGCGACGCGGAACTGGGGCTGAAGATCGCCGAGCGCGCCAGCGAGCTGACGAAGCACGAGAACGCGATGATCCTGGACACCTACGCGTGGGCGCTGTGGTTCGCGGGCCAGCACGACCGCGCCCTGGAGGTGCAGGAGAAGGCCGTCAGCCTCGCCCCCGCGAACATGAAGGAGCAACTGGCGGAGGCGCTCGAGCGCATGAAGAAGATGAAGAGCGGCGGCTGATCGTCGCGGCTCATGGTGTGAGACACGCACGCGCCGGGCGGCAGCGCCCGGCGTTTTTCGTGCGCGGGGCCGGAATGGGGAGGATGAAGGACGAAGGGGAGGAGCGGTCGGAGTCGCTTCAGGCCTCTTCGAGGGCGTCGCGGTAGCGTTGCATGACGTCGGCGCGGGTAACGAGGGCGAGGGGTCGCCGTTCGTCGTTGTCGTTGACGACGACGAGGCTGGCGGCGTCGCAGGCGGCGAAGCGGTCAAGGGCCGCTTCGAGTGTCTCGTCGGGGAGCAAGGGGGGAACATCGTCGCGCATGAGTTCGGCGACCAAGAGCAGCGGGATCGCCTCGCGGTCGATGAGCGCCGTGCGCACGTCCAGCCCCGTGACCATCCCGACGTACCGCCCGCGCTCGTCCACCACGGGGAAGTCCGGCGTGTCGTAGACCGCGTGCATGGCGACGAGCTTCGAAACGGGGTCGGAGGGATAGACCGGCTCGGGCGGGAGCGCGGTCTGCTTCACGCCGCGGACGTGGACGCGGCGCAGGACCGTGAGGTCGCGCGAGCGGCCGACGCGCAGGCCCGAGCGGCGCAGTCGGAAGGTGTAGATCGAGTCGCGGTCGAGGAGTTGCGCGACGACGGTGGCGAGCACCGCCGCGAGCATCACCGGCAGCATGACGTAGATGTTGCGCGTGAGTTCGAAGAGCAGGAGAATGGCGGTCAACGGCGCATGGGACGACGCGGCGAGAACGGCGGCCATGCCGACCAGGGCGTACGAGGCGGGCGTCGAGCCTTCGGGGATGAGGTGCAGGAGCTCCAGCGTCAGCCCGAGCGCACCGCCCGCGGTCGCGCCGAGGAACAGGCTCGGCGCAAAGACGCCGCCTGAGCCGCCCGAGGCGAGCGTGAACGTGGTAGCGACGGCCTTGAAGAGTATGAGCAGCAGGAGGAGCGCGAGCACGGCAAATCGCGCGTCCGTGCCATCCGAGCCGAGGTAATAAGTATCGGGGGCCAACAGGCGGTGGATCGGCTCGTAGCCGTTGGCGAAGAAGGCTGGCGCGGGTCCTCGGGTGAGCGAGGCCGTACCGAGGGCGTGTTCGAGCGCGACGTAGGCGAGTGCGAGTGCGCCGAGGGCGAGGCCGCCGGTCACCGGCTTCAGAAGCGGGTGAATGCGCCAGGCGTCGTACAGGTCTTCGCCCTTGTGAAGGAGGCGTTGAAAGGCGACAGCGACCAGGCCGCAGATGCCGCCGAGGAAGACATACGACGGGAGTTCCTGCGGTGTGAACTCGAGGGCGTGGAGGGTCTCTTCGACGGTGAAGATGGCTTCGTTTTCGCCGAGGACGGCCTGTGTCGTGACGGCGGAAAACACGGAGGCAACAACGATGGGCGTGAATGCGCGGAGGGAGAAGTCGCGGAGCAGGACTTCGAGGACGAAGATGACGCCGGCGATGGGTGCGTTGAAGATGGAGGAGATGCCCGCGGCCGCGCCGCAACCGACGAGGACGGACATCTGCTCGCGTGAGACGCCGAGGCGCTGGCCGACGACGGAGCCGGCGGTGGCGCCGATCTGGACGATGGGGCCTTCGGTGCCGGCCGACCCGCCGGAGCCGACGGTGAGGATGGAGGTGGCGACCTTGACGAGGCCGGTGCGCCAGGGGAGGAACCCGCCGCGGGTGATGAGGGCGCGCATGACTTGGGGGACGCCGTGCCCCTTGGCCTCGGCGGCGAAGTAGTGGACGAGGACGCCGGTCGTGGCGAGGCCGACCGTCGGCAGGACGACGAGACCGACCGGCCCGAGCCTGGCTTCGAGCGTGTGGGCGGAGTCGAAGGCGCGGTGGAGGAGCCAGTCGAAGGCGATGGCGGCCAGGCCCGTGAGCGTGCCGACGAGCGCGCCGATGATGATGAGATACCACTCCTCGCGGAAGCCGAGTCGCTTGAGGGCACGGCGGATGGAAGCGGTGAGCGCGGCCATGCTCGCCCGCACTGTATCGGGCGGGATGGGCGGGGCGCGGCGAAGTCTGAAAAGCGAGCGAGTTGAGGGGGCGCTCCGTGGCGGATGCGTTCAGGGCGCGCGCCGGTCCTCCATCGCCTCGGCAACGGGACGGTCGGGGGACGCTGGAGTGGGCGCCGTGGGAACCGAGGTCGTGGACACAGCGGTCGGCGTCCCGGCGGGAGCATCGAAGCCGCGGACCACGCGCGGCGCGGGGCCTTCGGGGGGCTTCGTGCGGCCGAAGCGCCTGTGCTCCTCGTCGGCCCACTGGTCGGCGATCTTCCACCA
>JAANMW010000626.1_pt1 | contig 41201 bp, 34 predicted proteins | sample 7279671 | NCBI WGS metagenome assembly JAANMW01 (sample SAMN14094541, study PRJNA606508) | bioreactor metagenome | isolation source: A lab-scale SPAN reactor treating ammonium-rich wastewater day 247 | place: Ireland: Galway | collected 2017-09-19 | reverse complement strand
CCATTGTAACTCCCGAGATTTCACGCTCGGGTTATGGCAGCAATTTTTCTTGGAAAGCGTTCAGGCGAACACTCAAATTTTACGAGGAAACTTGTGGCAAGTGCTGTCGCAAGCACCGCGCCCGGGAGCGGATACTCCAGCCACCTTTCCATTTGAGATTGTGAAGGGCTGCACCGCAGCAAACGAGACGATCTATCGAGGCCAGGTTTTCGCGTTATCGGAATCGATGTCGGCACGATTGATCCCGACATTTGCAAGAGCTTCCGCCGCAACGGGCCACGAATGCCGCTTGTTGATTTCCAGTGCGCGGGAATGTGCCCCTTCTCCCGTCTTGAATGCCGCGCTACCCCGTTAAGGCTCAGTATTTGCGGCAAAAATACCACAGCCGCACCCCCACGTAGAGGCCGAGGCTTCTGAGCACTGGAATTCGAGGGAGATTCGACAATAATACGCTCAGAAGAATCTTAGCTCCGTCCGGATTTCAGTGGGCATTTGGAAAACAACATGTCGTTTCTTCGAATCAAGCAGCTCGGGATTTTGGTCGCGGGCCTGATGCTGTCGGGCTGCATGGCCACTCAATACCAGTCCGCCGACACCAGCAGCTTCAAGCCGCGCGACAAGGATCTGTTATCCAAGGCCTCTTACGCGAGGACGCCGGTTGCCGCCTCGTTCCGCCGCGCGATCGTCGATTATCATCGCAAGGAAGCGCCGGGCTCGATCCTCGTCGATTCCGATAGCCATTACCTCTATTACGTGCTCGATAACGGCAAGGCCATCCGTTACGGCGTCACGGTCGGCGAGGAAGCCTTGGCGTTCTCCGGTATCGCGAGGGTCGGCAACAAGCGCGAATGGCCGGACTGGATTCCGACGGCCGATATTCACAAGCGAATGGGTGGACTGCCGTCACGTGTAGCCGGCGGACCGGATAACCCCCTTGGGGCGCGAGCGCTGTATCTTTATCAGGGCAACCAGGACACGTTGTTCCGTATCCACGGAACCAACCAGCCGGAGTATATCGGCACCTCGATCTCTTCGGGCTGCATTCGCATGACCAACGAGGACGCCATCGATCTCTATGACCGCGTCAAGGTCGGAACGATGGTGGTCGTGCTTGAGCCGCGACGCAGCGCGAGGATGGCATCGTGGGGCGGTAGCGGAAGCACGAACTGACGAAGGCGTCGTGAAAAGCGGGATGCTGGCTGAAAACCGCATCGCTCTTTCCTCATCTCGCGCCAGATTCTTTCCGCCTCTCGCAAAGCGGGACGCTATAATCAATCTGATGCGTTGATCTTGATCTGACGCGTTTTCCCACCAAACAGGATCATTCTCGGGTCAATCCCGAGGATGACCCTGACCCACCCTTACTGACGATCAGTTGAACAGAGGTCTGAGGAACGGCGGCAGGTCGAGGCGCGGCTTGTGCTTACGCTTCGCCGAACGGGCGGCGGAAAGCCTCGTCGACGGCATCGAAGCGGAAGAGGACGGCTTCTTATCCTCCGCAACCTTGCCTGATCTCGTGCCGGAGAAGGGCCGCTTTTGCGGTATCGGCACCGCAGCCGGGAGTTGGGGCGGATCACCCGAAGCCTGGGAAACGGCGCCAGACGCCGCCGCAGCACGCTCGGAAGCCCCTTCCTGCAGCTTATGCTTTTCATTCTTTTCTTCCGCCGTTTCACGCAGCGCGGCCTCCGCCGGTCGCTCGGGCGGAAGCAACGGCGCGACCTCGGGCATCGGATCGTCGATCTTCCATTGACATATCCGGTAGCCGTTGCGGCGTTCCGCCAGATCGAGATGAATATGATCCTCGTGGTAGCCGTCCGAACCCGGCCCCAGGACGGTCGTGAACCGCGCACATACCGAGTTCAGCAGCTTTTCACGTAACTCGCGCGGGACGTTGCGGTCGGTCAGGGTAATCGTCCGGCCGTTGGACATTCTGACTGAACGAACGTCCAGCGCATTGGCGTGCCCATGCTCGGACAGCTTCGCCCCCGCAACCCGGTTGCGTCCCCTGCACTCGAACGAATCGAAATTGTCGAGTTCGCTGACGCGGCTTCCGAGCCTTTCCGCCAGCGGCGCTATATCGGCGCGAACCCAGTCTGCGATCGCCGAAGCCATCGTACAGCGCAGCGTGGCCGCTGGCTTGACCGGAACACGCGTCCGATCCGGCAGCACGACGGCCTCGAGCCGCACCAGATCGGCGCCACCGCACGCGCCAGGCCCTGTGATCGCCGGAATGCTCGGAGCGATGGCGACCGCATCGGTCAGCGCCAGACGGCAGGCGGAAGGCGCCGGCGGAGCCAGGGACGTCACCGGCGCCACCGCATGCTTGCTGTCGCTTCCGTCAGAGGCCGGACCGATGGCCGGGCGAGGTTGCGGCAACGGCGTCCTGCTTTCAGCCAACACCGCTGCTGGCATAAACAGGATCGCGATCGCCGCCACGACCCATCGGTCGCGGCCTGCCGCGCCAACCTGCGGTTTGCGGCGGGCAAGCCTCGCGTTAGATGTCATGGCGCTCCTGCGGAAGAAGGATAATCCGGAGCGCGAATCAAGAGGAACGCTCGAATGCTCGGCTTGATGCAGGACTGGCCCCTGCTGTGTCATCGGATCATCGATCACGCGGCCAGGATTCACGCCGGGCGCGAGGTTGTCACGCGATCGGTCGAAGGTCCGATCCATCGGACCAACTACGCCGAGATTCGCGGGCGCGCGCTGAAACTCGCGCAACGACTCGATCGCCAGGGCATCAGGCTGGGAGACCGCGTCGCCACCCTCGCATGGAACACCTGGCGTCATCTCGAAGCCTGGTATGGCATCATGGGTATTGGCGCGATCTGCCATACCGTCAATCCCCGCTTGTTTCCGGACCAGATCGCCTGGATCATCAATCATGCGACAGATCGCATCGTGATGACCGATATCACTTTCGTCCCGATTCTGGAAAAGATCGCCGGCAAGTTGGCGAGCGTCGAGCGCTATGTCATTCTCACCGACGGGGCTCACATGCCGCGGACCTCGCTGAAAAATGCGGTCGCGTACGAAGACTGGATCGCGGAAGCCGACGGCGACTTTGCCTGGAAAACCTTTGACGAGAACACCGCGGCGGCGATGTGCTACACATCGGGAACCACGGGCGATCCGAAGGGCGTGGTGTATTCGCACCGCTCCAATGTGCTGCATTCGATGATCGTCAACAACGCTGACGCGCTCGGCGCTGGTTCGAAGGATACGCTCCTGCCGGTGGTGCCGTTATTCCATGCCAACAGTTGGGGAACCGCGTTCTCCGCGCCATCAATGGGCACCAGGCTGGTCATGCCCGGCGCCAGGCTCGACGGCGCATCGGTGTACGAACTGCTGTCTGGCGAGAAGGTGACGTTCGCGGCGGGCGTCCCCACCGTGTGGCTGATGCTGCTGCAGCATATGGAGACAGACAACCTCAGGCTGCCGGACCTCAAGGTCGTGATCTGCGGCGGCTCGGCGATGCCGCGCTCGATCATCAAGGCGTTCGACGACATGGGCATCGAGGTGCGCCACGCCTGGGGCATGACGGAGATGTCGCCGCGCGGCACCGTCGGAGCACTGCAAGGCGCGTTCAGCCACCTCAAGGGAGACGCCAGGCTCGATCGGCTGCAGATGCAGGGATACGCCCCGTTCATGGTCGAAATGAAACTCACCGATGACGCCGGCAAAGAGCTGCCGTGGGACGGCAAGACCCCCGGCCGGCTCAAGGTGCGGGGCCCCGCGATCTCCGCCGCCTACTATCGCGTCGATGACAGTATCCTTGACGCGGACGGCTTCTTCGACACCGGCGACGTCGCCACGCTCGACAGCTACGGCTACCTGCGGATCACGGATCGATCGAAGGATGTGATCAAATCGGGGGGCGAATGGATTTCGTCGATCGATCTGGAGAACCTCGCGGTTGGTCATCCCAAGGTGGCGGAGGCCGCCGTGATCGGCGTGCCCCATCCGAAATGGGGCGAACGCCCGCTCCTGATCGTGCACGTCAAGCCGGGTGAGAGCGTAACGCGCGAGGAAATTCTCGATTTCATGGACGGCAAGATAGCCAGATGGTGGATGCCTGACGACGTCGCATTCGTCGACAGCATTCCCCACACCGCCACCGGGAAGATCCTGAAAGCGGCGCTGCGCGAGAAGTTCAAGGGCAGCTAGTGCGTATTCCGCAAAAGTGGATACCGGTTTTTCGATCAGAATACGTGCACGTTTTTGATCGAGAGCATTTTCTTCAGGCTAACCGGATTCCACTTAGCCGGAAAATGCTCCGTGGATTCCCGAACGCGGCGGCGCAAATCACAAACGCGCGTATTGCGCGCGGCGGGTGACGAGACCGGCGCACCTTGATTGAGAAAAGACAAAAGAAAAGCGGGAAGCGGCGTGCCGCCTCCCGCGAGCGTTGTTGATCAGGCGTCAGCCCCGACCGGCTCCAGCGTGCCGAAACGGCCGCTCTGGAAATCGATCATGGCCTGGCGGATCTCACCCTCCGTATTCATGACGAAGGGACCGCGCATCACCACCGGCTCGTCGATCGGCTCGCCGGACAGGATCAGCACCGAGGCATCACCATTGGCCTCGATGGTCACCTCGCCGCCATTGCGGTCGAGCAGCGCGAACTGCGCCTCGCGGGCGATCTCGCTGCCACCAACCAGTACGGTGCCCTTCAGCACCACCACCGCAACGGTGTGCCCTTCCGGCGGGTTGAGCGTCGCAACGCCGTCGCGATTGAGCTTCACGTCGTAGATGCCGACCGGCGTGAAGGTTTTCGCCGGCCCCTTGCGGCCGTCGAACTCGCCCGCGATCACCCGCAATCTACCCGCGCCGTCCGGCAGATCGACCGAGGGAATCTCCGCGTTGAGCAGGGTCTGGTAGCCAGGCTCGGCGTTCTTGTCCCTGGCCGGCAGGTTGACCCAGAGTTGCACCATCTCCATCGCGCCGCCCTTCTTCGTGAAGGCGCGGGAGTGGAACTCCTCGTGCAGGATGCCCGAAGCCGCCGTCATCCATTGCACGTCCCCAGGCCCGATCAGGCCGCCGTTGCCGGTGGAATCGCGGTGCTCGACCTCGCCCTGATAGACGATGGTGACGGTCTCGAAACCGCGATGCGGATGAACGCCGACGCCGCGCGGCCGCTCCGCCGGGGTGAAATCGGCAGGGCCGGCATAATCCAGCAGCAAAAACGGGCTGACATGGTCGCCGTGGCTGGCGTGCGAAAACAGCGAGCGGACCGGAAAACCATCGCCGACCCAATGCTGCCGGGGGGCGCTGAAAACACCGAGAACCTTTCTCATGACCGTTACTCCATAACGCGGCCGGATCGGCCGCTGTCTTGGCACCAACAATATGAGCGAGACAAAGTACCCGGTAGCTGGCAATATCGCGCCTCAACGTTCTATTGATAGAACGATATGCATGATCTCAACGACCTCTACTTTTTCGTCCAGGTGGTGGATCACGGCGGCTTCGCCGCCGCCGCCCGCGCGCTCGGCATTCCGAAATCGCGACTGAGCCGGCGCATGGCGACGCTCGAAGCCCGGCTTGGCGTCCGCCTGATCCAGCGCTCCACCCGACGCTTCACCGTCACCGGCATCGGCCAGGACTACTACCACCACTGCGTCGCGATGCTGGTGGAGGCGGAGGCCGCGCAGGATCTGATAGAGCGCTCGCGCACCAAGCCGCAGGGAATCGTGCGGATAAGCTGCCCGCCGCCGCTCCTCTACTTCCAGGTCGGCGAGATGATCGCCCGCTTCATGGCCGAGTGTCCCGATGTCGAGGTTCATCTGGAGAGCACGCCGCGCCGCGTCGATGTCATCGCGGATGGGATCGACATCGCGCTCCGGGTGCGGTTTCCGCCGCTGGAAGACAACGACCTCGTGATGCGGGTGCTGGCGGAGAGCGCTCAGCGGCTGGTGGCGAGCCCGTCGCTGCTGAAGAAACTGAGCCACCCGCCCGTTCCCGCCGATCTCGTCCACCTGCCGAGTATCGGCTGGCAGTCGCCGCATCAACGTCATGAGTGGTCCCTCGACGGTCCCGACGCGGGCGCCGCGCGGATCCCTCACACGCCCCGTTTCATCACCGAGGACATGGTGGCGCTGCGCTTCGCGGCGTTGCGCGGCATCGGCGTCGGACAATTTCCGACAATGATGGTGAAGGCCGATCTTGAAAGCGGCGCGCTGGTGGATGTACTGCCGGACTGGACGCCGCGCGCCGGAATCGTCCACGCCGTGTTTTCATCGCGGCGCGGTCTCCTGCCTTCGGTGCGGGCGCTTCTGGATTTCCTGGCGGCGGAGTTCGCCGTGCTGACACGCGCGGACACCGACGTTTCTCCGCCGCACAAAATGCGCTAGAAAATTTTCCGGCTTTGATGGAATCAGGATCAGGCCTTTGTTTACGCGAACACTCGTTTTGCTCGAAACGCTATAGACGATCCCGGCGAAGACGAGCCGCCGCAACGAACCGCTCTCATGGCCCGCAGGTTTTCCGCACACTATCAAACCGAACCGTTCTCCGCGCTGGCGACCTGGGCGCGGCGGCTCGCGGTGTTCTCGGCGGTCGCGACGGTGGTGTCCGTCGCCGCCGTGAGGTTCGGCATCCTCGAGAGCAAGCCCGCGCTCGCGACGTTGCTGGGCGCGCTCGCCTGCGCCGGGCTGTCGGTCCTTTTGGCGTTCGCAGGCCTTGTCGCGCTGTGGCGCGACGGCTCACGCGGCATAGGCCGTATCCTGACAGCCCTGCTGCTGAACGTGTTGATCCTTGCCTATCCGGCATTCCTCGCCGTGAGATATCGCAACCTGCCGCCGATCCACGATATCACCACCGATCCGGTCAACCCGCCGCAATTCGAAGCGCTGGCGCGGCTGCGCGGCACCGACGGCGCCAATTCCGCCGTTTATGCCGGCCTTTATTCAGCCGAGCAGCAACGCGTGGCCTATCCCGCGATCGAGCCGGTGGAACTGGACCTCACGGCCCAGCAGGCCTTCGACATCGTCCGGCGACTCGTCACGCGGCGCAAATGGCTGATGATCGATGAACGCCCGCCGCAGCCGCCGCGGCAGCCCGGCCATATCGAGGCCGTGGCGAGAACGCCGGTCATGGGTTTTCGTGAAGACATCGTGATCCGGATCATGCCGACAGAAGACGGGTCACGCATCGATATCCGCTCCTCCTCGCGTTATTTCGAGCACGATCTCGGCAGCAACGCCGCCCGCGTCAGCAGCCTGATCGACGACATCAATATCGCCGCTGAAAACGTCGTCGATAAACCGGTGAAGGAGCCGCCCGTGCCGGTCAAACCGCCGGCAAAGGGCAAGCGATAAGGCTCACGCTCGAGCGGGATGAGGAAAAGTGTGGTGCGGTTTTCCGCCCGCATCCCGCTCTCAAATATTGGAATCGATCACGTTCATGATTTCGGATCAATTCGATCCAAAATCATCGTGATCTAGCCGGTAGCGCCCCTCGATAACGGGATCGCCATCGGTGAGCACGAGGCCGCGCGCCACCAGATCCTCCAGATGCGCAAGCACCGAATAGCCGGCGGCGCCGGACAACCGCGAGTCGAGCCCGATATAGATGGCGCGAACCAAAGTCGCGATATCGGCCTCGCCTTTCGCCAGCCGATGCAGGATCGAAGCCTCGCGCGCCCTGCGATGCCGCACAATGAAGCGCACGAAGCGGGGCGCATCCCGGATCTCGGGGCCATGACCGGCGAAATACAGGTGCTCGTCGCGCATCGAGAGTTTTTCCAGCGACGCCATGTAGTCCGTCATCGACCCATCCGGCGGCGCCACGATTGAGGTGGACCAGCCCATGATGTGGTCGCCGGCAAAAAGAACACCGCGCTCCCTCCAGGCGAAAACCATGTGGTTCGCCGTATGACCCGGGGTGGTCACGGCTTTCAGCGTCCACCCCTTGCCTGTCACGACGTCGCCATCGCCAAGCCGGACGTCCGGATCAAAGTCGCGATCCGCGCCCGATTCCGGCTTATGCACTTCGCTTTCAAAGCGCGGGCGCGAGGCGCGATGCGGCCCCTCGGCATAAACCCGCGCGCCCGTGGCGGCCTTGATGCGCACAGCATTTGGGGAATGATCCTTGTGGGTGTGCGTGACGAAGATATGCGTCACGGTCTCGCCCCTCACCGCATCGAGCAGCGCCTTCGCATGAGCCTCGCTGTCAGGTCCGGGATCGATGATCGCCACCTTGCCGCGCCCGACAATGTAGCTCACCGTTCCCGTGAACGTGAAAGGACCGGGATTATCGCACAGCACGCGGCGGACGCCGGGCACGACCTCCTCGGCAACGCCTGGCCTCAGCGGAAAGTCACGGTTGAACGAAAGGTCGTCTTCGGTGTCAGGCGGTTCGGACATTGGGGCGAATGCCTACATTTATGCTGTCATGGCCGAACTCGTCCCGGCCGTGACGAAACTAAGGCAGCATCGCTCCCGAAAACCTTACGAAAACGCCGGGATGCCGGTGATGGCGCGGCCCAGCACCAGCGCATGGACGTCGTGGGTGCCTTCATAAGTATTGACGGCCTCAAGGTTCGCGGCGTGGCGCATCACGTGATATTCGATCTGAATCCCGTTGCCGCCGTGCATATCGCGCGCGGCCCGCGCGATATCGAGCGCCTTGCCGCAATTGTTGCGCTTGATGATGGAGATCATCTCCGGCGTCATCCTGCCCTCGTCCATCAACCGTCCGATGCGCAAGGTACCTTGAAGTCCAAGCGCGATGTCGGTCTGCATGTCCGCGAGTTTCTTCTGCACCAGTTGCGCCGCCGCCAGCGGGCGGCCGAACTGCTTTCGTTCCAGCACGTACGTCCGCGCGCGGTGCATGCAGTCTTCGGCCGCGCCCATAACGCCCCACGAAATGCCGTAGCGCGCGCGGTTCAGGCAACCGAACGGACCTTTCAGGCCGGATACGTTCGGCAGCAGGTTCTCCTCCGGCACCACGACGCCATCCATCACGATCTCGCCGGTGACCGACGCCCGCAGGCTGAGCTTGCCGCCGATCTTCGGAGCGGACAGGCCCTTCATTCCCTTTTCGAGCACGAAGCCGCGGATCTGGTTGTCATGCGCCGCCGACCTTGCCCAGACCACGAACAGATCCGCGATCGGCGCGTTGGAGATCCAGGTTTTCGAGCCGGTCAGCCGGTAGCCGTCCGACACCTTCTCGGCGCGGCTTCTCATGCCGCCGGGATCGGAACCGGCGTCCGGCTCGGTCAGGCCGAAACAGCCGACCCATTCGCCGGTCGCAAGCCGGGGAAGATACTTCTTACGCTGGTTCTCGTCGCCATAGGCATAGATCGGATACATCACCAGCGAGGACTGCACCGAATTCATCGAGCGGTAGCCGGAGTCCACACGCTCGATTTCGCGCGCGACGAGGCCGTAGGCGACGTAGCTGGCATCCGCACAGCCATATTCCTGCGGAAGGGTAATGCCATTCAGACCAAGCTCGCCCATCTCATTGAAGATCTCGCGGTCGGTCTTCTCGTCCTGATAGGCTTTAACGATGCGCGGCAGCAGCTTGTCCTGCGCATAGGCCCGCGCGGTGTCGCGGATCATGCGCTCGTCTTCCGTCAACTGATCGTCCAGCCTGAACGGATCATCCCATTGGAAACTGACCGGCGCGGGCTTGTCCTTGCTCTGCGGACGAACACTCATGACAATCCCTTCACGCCGTTCCGGATACCGATGTCGGCAAGGTCACGATCGATGAAAGTATATCCGTAATCCAACGCTACAGCCACCGTCAGGTTTCAAGGTGTTCGTTCGAGACGATCTCGATGCCGAAACCGGAAAGTCCCTTGTAGTCATACGCCGACGATGTCAGATGCCGGATCGACGTCACCCCGAGATCGCGCAGGATCTGCGCGCCGACGCCGACCTCCCGCCATTGTCTGTTGCGATCGGCCTCCGCTGAACCCTCTTCGGGGAGCGGCGCCACCGGCACTCCCGCGGCGCCGTCCCTCAGATAGACCAGCACACCACGGCCGTCCGTCCTGAAGTGTTCGAGCACCTTCTCCATGCGCTTCGGCCCGGCGAAGATATCGCGCACGATGTTGGACTTGTGGAAACGGGTCAGGACATTCCTGCCGTCGCCGATGCCGTTATAGACGAACGCGACGTGAGCTATGGAATCGAACGGCGAGCGGTAGGCATAACCCTGCAGCGGCCCTATCGGGCTGTCGATTGCAAACTCCGAGACCCGTTCGATCAGTTTCTCGCGCGCCTGACGATACGCGATGATATCGGCGATGGTCACATGCCTGAGCCCGTGCGCGTCAGCGAACCGGGCCACCTGCTCGCCCTTCATCACCGTGCCGTCGTCGTTCATCAGTTCGCTGATGACGCCGACCGGCGGCAGGCCCGCCAGCCTGCAAAGATCGACCGCCGCTTCGGTATGGCCCGCGCGCAGCAGCACGCCGCCGTTACGCGCGATCAGAGGGAAGATGTGTCCGGGCCTCGCGAAATCGCTGGCGCCGGAGTTGGGATTGGCGAGCGCACGGCAGCAGGAAGCCCGCTCTTCGGCGGAAATGCCGGTGCCGCCGTCCGGCTTGTAGTCGACCGAGACGGTGAAGGCCGTGGTATGGTTGGACTCGTTATGCGCGACCATCGGATCGAGCCGCAACCGCTGCGCGTCCTCCATGGTGATCGGCGCGCAAACGATGCCGGACGTATGCCGGATGACGAACGCCATCTTCTCCGCGGTGCACAGCGAGGCGGCGACGATCAGGTCGCCCTCCCCCTCGCGATCCTCGTCATCGGTGACCACGACGATTTCGCCGCTGGTGAAGGCCTGGAGGATTTCCGGTATCGGATGGGGCATGGTTCTGCGCGTTCCCGTTTGACGGAAGCTCGTATGACGCAGAGCGGCCGGCGGCGCAACCGAGGCGATCCGCAAAAGCGGTCGCGCCATCATGCCATCATAGATGATCCGGCAGGGTGAACCCGCGCCTGGATCAGCTAAGGCAGCACCTCCCGCCGCCCTTCCAGGAGAGCGTCGGTCTCTGCGCGCTTGTCGGCCAGCAGCCCGTTTTCCGCAGCCTCGATCGCCGCGAACAATTCCTGCGCGTCGGTCAGGCGGGTGAGCGTCACGTAATCCGCGCCGGCGGCATATTGATCGTCGACGTCCGACAACCGGTCCGCTCTCGAGATGATCTTCGCCGTCGGGTTCAGCGCGCGGACGTGACGGACGAGCTTTTCATTATTAGCGCCCTTGAGCAGCGAGTCCGGCACACTCAGAATGATGATCTCGGCGCTGCCGACCCCGGCATGGACCAGCGTATCCACATTGCTGATGTCGCCATAAGTAACTTGAAGGCCGCGGCCGGAGAGGGTCTTGAACACCAGCGGATTGAAGTCGACCACCCCGATCTGGTCCAGCATCGCCTCGTCCCGGCGTTCGATCTCGTTCAGCAGCGCGCTGGCGGCCCGGAAGAATCCAAGAATGACAATGCGTCGCGGCTCGCTATGAGCCCCTGCGCCATGTCCTCCCTCCCCTGCCTGGAGGCGATCGAGATCCCGAAAGCCGAGCCGCTTCAGAAGCCTGATGGCCCGCCGCGAGAGTTGATCGCTCCGGCCGATGGCAAACGTGCTCAGCACCGCCAGCACCACGAACGCGAACGACACCGCGCTCGCTGTCTCGCTCTGGATATGACCCGCAATCAGTCCGGTTTGAATCACGACGAGCGAGAACTCGCTGATCTGCGCCAGATTGATGGCCGGCAGCAGGCTGGCGCGCAGACCCTGCTTCATCAGGTACAGAGGCAGGAAGGTGGTGGCGAGACGGCTCGCCACGGTGAAGGCCGCGATCATCAGCGCGAGCCCGATCACCGATCCGTTCGGAATCGGAATGGTCATGCCCAGCGCGACGAAGAACAGCGTGATGAAGAAGTCGCGCAGCGTCGTCACCTTGGCGGTGACATCGAGCGCGTAGGGGAAGGTCGAAAGCGAGACGCCGGCCACCAGCGAACCCATCTCGCGGGACAGATGCAACTGTTCAGCGATTTCGCCGATCAGGAAGCACCACGCCAGCGCGCCGAGCAGCACCAGTTCGGGGCGGCGCGCGATCTGATGAAACAGGAAAGGCAGAACATAGCGGCTGACGATCAGCGCGGTCGCGACCAGCGTGGCGACCCGCGCGATCGAGAGCAGAATAATGGAAATGTGGAGATCGTCGAGACTGGGCTGGACCGCCAGGAACAGGATCGCGAAGACGTCCTGCAGCACCAGCACGCCGAGTGTGACGCGGCCCGGCAGCGTATCGAGCTCATGCTTTTCGTAAAGCACCTTGACGATGATGACCGTACTCGAGAGCGCACATGCGACGCAGAGATAAAGCGCGTCGAACCCGCCGTCCGGCAGACCGATGGCCAGGAAGAACAGCGCGCCGAGAATGCAGCCCCCGAGCAACTGGCCGCCGCCGGCGATCAGGATCACCGGCCCCGCGCGCATGATCTTCTTCAGGTCGATTTCCAGGCCGATCATGAAAAGCATGAAGATCAGGCCGAGTTCGGAAATGGTCCGGATCGATTCCTGCGATTTGACCCATCCCATTCCGAACGGGCCGATGAAGAACCCGGCCAGCAGATAGGCCAGGATCAGCGGCTGCCGGGAGAAATGCGCGGCCAGCCCGAGACCCCAGGCAAACAGGATGCAAAGCGTGATGTCGCCGATGAGTTCGTGCATTCCCCTCAGCCGGTCGCATATCTCAAACGCTCAGGCAAGGTGCGCCGTCGCCGCCGACTTCGCCGAGCCTTCAACACTACATGTGAGAAGGAATGGTAGCGAGGGAGGGACTCGAACCCCCGACCCCAGGATTATGATTCCCGTGCTCTAACCAGCTGAGCTACCTCGCCACAATGTTCACGATCGACGACGACGTGAACGCGCGGCATATAAAAAGCCGCTCACGGGTGTGTCAAGCAAAGCCGCGGGATATGCCAGCTTACCGATTGGATCAGGCTTATTTCGGCCGCACGGCAGGGTCGCCGCCGGGAGTGCCGGGCGGTGGAATCACCGGCGTATCGCCGCCTTCCGGGGTCGGCGCGCGAATCTCCGGATCGATCCCCGGAGGTGGGCACAGCACGCCATCGGACTTCGCCAGCTTGTCGCCCAGCTGCTCCTTGCGCTCGCCCGCCGTTCCGTTCTGCGCGGGCGCATCGTGAGGAGCGCATTTCGGAGAATTCGGCGAAGGTGGCGGTGCCGCCGTCGGACCGGGCGGAGTGGCCACTGTCGGCGGGGCCTGCGCGAACGCAACATCGGCGAACGCCACAAAAGCGATCAACAGGCAAAGATTTCTCATCCGCATGGAGCGGCAACGAATGGCGGCAGCGGAGGTTCCGATGCCGTCAGGATTTGCGGTAGCGGATCAGCGAAAAATGTCCGAGCGGCCGCATCAGGCGGCGTTCCGAGAGAGTGACGCCGCCATGTTTCGCGGCCCAGTTCACGAGGCGGGCCCAGGGGAACTCCGGACGCCAGCCAAGCCGCCGGGCCAACGGCGCGAAGGCCAGTTCGAATACACGGCGCGGCCCGCCGTCGGCGCCAATATGATTGACCAGAATCAGCTCTCCACCCGGCTTCAGCACGCGGACAAAATCGTCAAGCGTCGCTTCGGGATCCGGCACCGCCGTGATGACAAACTGCGCCACCACCGCGTCAAAAAAAGCATCGGGAAACGCGAGATTCCTGGCATCCATCACCGCCAGCGTTTCGACGTTGGCGAGGTTCAGCGAGCGCACCCGCTGCTGCGCCTTGCGCAGCATCGGCTCGGAAAGATCCACGCCATACAGTTTCGTCGTGGAGGCATAATCCGACAGCGACAGTCCGGTGCCTACGCCAACATCGAGGATGTGCCCGCCGATTGCATTGGCGATTTCGATCGTGGACTGACGCCCGGGATCGAAGACCTTGCCGAATACCAGATCGTATACCGGCGCCCAGAGGCCATAGGCCCTGGCGACGCCCGCGCGGTCGATGTCGTTACCCATGCTTCCCGTGCGTCCCGGATGTCTACCCGCGCAACTCGGCGGCGAAAGATTGTGCCAGCGTGCCGTTCTGAGCCGCAGCTTCGTCAGCGCGCTGCGCCATGGCCTGCGCGATGAATCCGCCGCCGAGCACCCGCGACTGCCCTTCCGTCCCGTCATAGAAGACACAGGCCTGACCGGGCGATACGCCCTCCTCGCCGGCCACGAGTTCGACCTCGTAGCGGCCATCAACGACACGCAGCCATGCCGGCTGGGGTTTACGCGTCGAACGCACCCGCACGAACAGCTCAAGCCCGCCACCGATCGCGCGATCAAGCGCGCCGTCGCCAATCCAGTTGACATCGCGCAGGACGATGCGATGCATCTTCAGCGCCTCGCGCGGCCCCACCACCACGCGCCGGTTCGCGGCATCGAGACTGAGAACGTAAAGCGGCGCGCCGGAGGCGATGCCGAGGCCGCGGCGCTGTCCCACCGTGAAATGCACGATACCCTCGTGGTGGCCGATGACATGCCCGTCGAGATCGACGATATCGCCTGATACCATCGCGTTCGGCTTCAACCGGCTGATGATATCGGTGTAGCGGCCGGTCGGCACGAAGCAAATATCCTGGCTGTCATGCTTGTCGGCAACCGAAAGCCCGAAGCCGCGCGCCAGTTCGCGGGTCTGCTGCTTGGTCATATCGCCGAGCGGAAAGCGCAGAAAATCGAGCTGTTCCCTCGTGGTGGCGAACAGGAAATAGCTCTGGTCGCGGTCCGTGTCCGCCGCGCAGAGCAGCGCGCGCGATCCATCGGCCAAACGGCGCGAGGAGACGTAATGACCCGTCGCCAGCGCGGCCGCGCCAAGCTCGCGCGCGGTGGCCAGCAGATCGCGGAACTTGACCAGCCGGTTGCACTCGATGCAAGGCACCGGCGTCTCGCCCGACGCATAGCTGTCCGCGAAATTCTCGATCACGGTTTCGCGGAAGCGGCTTTCATAGTCCAGCACATAGTGCGGGACGCCAAGCCGCGCTGCTACGTTTCGCGCGTCATGAATGTCCTGGCCGGCGCAGCAGGCGCCCTTGCGATGAGTCGCGGCGCCATGATCGTAAAGCTGCAGGGTTATGCCGACGACATCGTACCCTTCCGACTTCAACAGCGCGGCCGTCACCGACGAATCGACGCCGCCCGACATGGCGACCACGACCCGCGTGTCCTGAGGACGACCTTCCAAATCCAGACTGTTGAGCATTGATCCCGTCAATTCATGAGACCGCGCAAGATCACATCCGCCTTGCGGATCGGAAACCTCTCAGTGTTCAGGAGCGGATTCCGCCCCGTCAAAGCCAACCGAAAGACCAGCCCTTAATATAGTCCGTATTCCTGCGAGGCAATCACGGCCAGACGACGACAGCGGACGGCAAATCTTGCCGCCGGGCAGAAAGAAAGCAGTCCGGACCGGCGGGTTCAGCCCGTCCGGCTCTATAACTCATTGACCGTCATCAATATTTTTTCTCCCGCAACATGGCCCGGTCCTTGCTGCTTGCCTCGACGACTCTATCAGCAAGAGGTTGGCTGTGCGTAGCGTGACGACGGAACCCACCGCCAGTGTGTCTTTCCAAAGCGCGCCGCCGAATTCTCAGCGCGGCGACCGGCCGTCCGGTGATGCTTTCGGAACGCTGGTCGATGCCAGCATGCAAGGTTCGGATATCACGGTCGCGCAGCGGGGGAATTCGCGTGATCCGCTCAATGCACGTCCCTCTGTTACCGGTCCGAACCGCGTCATGCGGGAGCCGGCGGGCAACTCCCGGGCATCGTCCGCCCCGCCGCCTCAGTCAAATCCGGTGGAAACCGGCAGGGATATCCGGCAATCCTCCTTGAGCGCAGAACAATCGGGCGCCGAGAGCCGCCCTGGTCCCAAATACGACGATCCCGAAATCGCGCCGGCCGGAAATGCTTTCGACCCTCCACAGGAGGTTTCGGACACGGCCGACCCCGGCGCTTCACCGGAAACGATGGCAACCCCGCCTGCGGTGGTCGTGCCGATTGCGACGCCTGTCATGGTAGCTCCTGCCGGTTCAACCGCCGAGCCGATTCCCGATGCCGTGGGAGGGCCGCTGGCGCAGCAGACCCGCACGATGGCGACATCGCCCGCGAATGCCGGCATCGATCCGACCCTCGCGATGGATACTGAAGCCGTCGCCGCGGCGGTCCTTCAAGAGACGCCCGATACCGGGCAGGCGGTGCGGACCGTCATGCAAACCGAAGGCGCCCTGGCGGCGGCGGTCGCCACGGCCACGCCCGGCACCGCGAAGGCAGCCGGGACGCTCGACCATGCGCCGCCGGGCGGAACAACGGCATCGGTCGCCACGGAAATCCAGCCCGAACCGGATATGCCGGCCGTGCCAGCGCAGCCGGCGGCAGGCGGCGATCCCGTCCCGTCACACGACGCCACCCTCTCCGATCACAAGCATGATGCCGCCGAGAGTGCGAAGAAGGCTGCGTCCGAAACCGGCACATTCTCCACGCAAACGGCAACCAGTGCACCGCATCCCGCCCGCGCGCTCGACGCCGCGGCGACGCAGCCGCAATCAGGTCAGGTCGAGGGTCTGGGCATCAACGGCGTCCCCGCGCAGCCGCAGATTCCGTCCAACGCCACAGTAGCCGCAACGCCGCAATACAATGTCGCGGTGGCCACCGGCCCGGCCGTGCCGCTGAACGGGCTTGCGGTCCAGATCGCCGTCACGGCCATGAGCGGCAAGAGCCGCTTCGAAATCCGGCTGGACCCCGCCGACCTCGGCCGCATCGATGTCCGCCTCGACGTCGACCGCCAGGGCCGGGTGACCTCGCACCTGACGGTGGAGAAGCCGGAAACGCTTGCGATGTTGCGGCAGGATGCGCCGCACCTCCAGCGGGCGCTACAGGACGCCGGCCTGAGGACGGGCGACGGCGGCCTCCAGTTCAGCCTGCGGGATCAATCCTCCCAGGAGCACACCGCGCGTGACGGCGCCGGCCGTCATAACCACCATCTGGTCGTGACGGAGGAGGATATCCCGGTCGCAGCAGCCGGACGGGATTATGGCCGGATCCTCGGATCGAATCGCGGCCTCGACATCAGGGTTTAAGGAGACGGAGATGACGACGTCAGTGGGTTCTGCGGTTCAGCAGGTGGTGTCCGGCACGACGGCGCAGCCTGCCTCCTCCGCCGCTTCATCGGCAACATCCAGCACCGGCACGCTGGCCGGCAACTTCCAGACATTTCTCACACTGCTGACGACGCAATTGCAGAACCAGAATCCGCTCGACCCGCTGGACACCAACCAGTTCACTCAGCAACTCGTCCAGTTCGCGGGCGTCGAGCAGCAACTGAGGACCAACGACCAGCTTTCGAACCTGGTCTCATTGCAGCAGACCACGCAGGCCACGCAGGCGCTCGACTTCGTCGGAAAAAACGCCGTGATCGACGGCAGCACCGCCGCCATGACCAACAATGCGGTCACATGGCATCTCGGTATTCCGAGCGCCTCCACCCTCACCATCAACATCGCAAGCAGCACGGGCCAGAATGTCTTCTCCGGCTCTTACGGCGTCGATGCCGGCGACGATCAGGCCTTCTCCTGGAACGGCCTCGGCAATGACGGCACCCAATGGCCGGACGGCCAATACACGCTGACCGCCACGGCTGTCGATGCGTCGGGAAATCCGGTCGCGGTCTCGACCCAGATTCAGGGCCAGGTCAATTCCGTCGATCTGACCCAGTCCCCTCCGTTGCTGTCGATCGGCGGCCAGACCTACACCATCAACCAGATCAGGCGCATCGTGAACTGACAACGGATCGCTCGCGGCGGGTCCACTCATACTCCCATCCGGCGATCCGACGCCCGGCCAGGCACGCGTCCAGAACAGGCCTTTCAAAGGAGAATCGTATTGAAGCCCTGAACTTAGGCAAATTTTAAGCCGCGTAGCGTAGGTATGTCGGTGAGTTCAATGGTTTAGAGTTTGTGAGTACGCCATGACAGAACCTCACCGCCCCAGGGTGAAATACGTCATCGGGCCAGACGGCAGTCCACTGACGATCGCGGATTTGCCGGCGCCCGGGACCAAACGCTGGGTTATCCGCCGCAAGGCCGAAGTCGTCGCCGCGGTACGTGGCGGTCTCCTCTCGCTCGAGGAAGCTTGCAGCCGCTACACACTGACCGTCGATGAATTCCTGTCGTGGCAGTTCTCGATCGACCAGCATGGCCTTGCCGGGCTGCGCACCACCCGTATTCAACAGTATCGCCAATAGGGCGTCTCCTTCAGGATGCTTCGCATTCAGAACCGGCATTCGAACGAATGCCGGTTCTTTTGTTTTGCAATTTCGTCACGGGTCTTAACCACCGTTAACCATATCGAAACCATACCATAGGCAATATTTGCCGAGCCGGCCTTCCAGGGCCGGGTCCGAGGGGCTGGTTCGTTGCAAGGTCTGCTGGCATTTCTGAAAGGCCTGGGAGCATCGCGGCTGATGGCGATGGTCGCGGTCACCGCCGTGCTGATCGGTTTCTTCGCATTCGTCATCATGCGCGTCACGACGCCGCAGATGACGACTCTCTTCACCGACCTCAGCGTCGAGGACTCCTCAGGCATCATCAAGGACCTCGAACGCCAGGCCATTCCCTTCGAGCTTCGTAACGACGGCGCCGTGATCATGGTGCCGAAGGACAAGGTAACGCGGCTGCGGATGAAGCTCGCCGAAGCGGGCCTGCCCAAGGGCGGCGGCGTCGGCTATGAGATTTTCGACAAGTCGGATGCGCTCGGCACCACCAGCTTCGTCCAGAACATCAATCGGCTGCGCGCGCTGGAAGGCGAACTCGCGCGCACCATCCGCGCCATCGACCGCGTTCAGGACGCCCGCGTCCATCTGGTGCTGCCCGAGCGGCCGCTCTTCACGCGCGAAGCGCCTCAGCCTTCGGCTTCGATCGTGCTGCGCGTCCGGGGCGGCCTCGAACCGCAACAGATACGCGCCATCCGCCATCTCGTCGCCTCCGCCGTCAACGGGCTGAAGCCGCAGCGGGTCTCCATCGTGGACGAAACCGGCCAGTTGCTTGCCGACGGCTCGACGACCGATGCCGACGGCGTGACAGGAGACGAGCGACGCGCCGCGTTCGAAAAGCGCATGCGCAGTCAGGTCGAGGCGATCGTATCCTCGGTGGTTGGAAACGGCCGCGCCCGCGTCCAGCTCTCCGCCGACTTCGATTACAACAAGATCACCCAGACCTCGGACAAATTCGATCCGGAAGGACGGGTACTGCGATCCAGCCAGACCCGCGAGGAATCCTCCCTGACGGCCGACAATAACGGCCAGGTCACGGTCAACAACGAACTGCCCGGCAATCAGCCATCGGACAATCCGAACACCGCGCGCGACCAGAGCAAGAAGAGCGAAGAAACCAACAACTACGAGATTTCCCGCACCACCAAGACCGAGGTGACCGAGGCAGGCCGCGTCAACCGCATTTCGGTCGCCGTTCTCGTCGACGGCACCTATGCCAGGAACGACAAAGACCAGATGGTCTACGAGGAACGCAGCCGGGAACAGCTCGACCGCATCGCAACGCTGGTCCGCTCGGCGATCGGTTTCGATCAGAAGCGCGGCGACCAGGTCGAGGTCGTCAACCTCAAATTCGCCGATCCGCCCGTGGTCGTGCCGCTCGCCGAGCCGGCGGGATTGCTGGGAATGATGACGTTGACGAAGGACGACGTGATGTATGTCGTCGAACTCGGCGTCATGGCGCTGCTTGGCCTCGTGGTGACGTTCATGGTGATCCGCCCGCTGGTCCAGCGTATCCTCGCCGCTGAGCCGGCCGCACCCAGCGCCCAGCCGACCGCCGCGCTTCCGGTCCCGGCCGACGCCAGCGCTCACCCCACGGAAACCGGGCAAAATCTCATCCCCGGCAGCAACGCCACCGCGCAACTGATCGACGTTGCCCAGGTGCAGGGGCAGGTCCACGCGCAGTCGGTGCACCGGGTCGGTGAACTGGCGGAGCGCAACCCGGCCGAAACCGCTTCCATCATCCGCCAATGGCTCGCAGAACCCGCATAACCTGACATGACCGTCCCGCAAACCACCACCAACCAGAACGTCAACGACATCAACAGCGTCGTCGCCTCGCTTGCGAGCCGGCAAAGCACCCGGCCCAAGTCCAAGCCGATGAGCGGGCCGCAGCGGGCGGCGGTGATGATGCTGGCGCTGGGTGAACAGCACGGCGGCAAGGTGTGGGCCATGCTGGACGATGACGAGGTGCGCGATCTGTCGCTGGCCATGTCGACCCTCGGCACGGTCGAGGCCGATGTGGTCGAAGACCTGCTGCTCGAATTCGTCTCACGGATGTCGGCGTCCGGCGCGCTGATGGGCAATTTCGATGCGACCGAGCGGCTTCTGAATCAATACCTCCCCGCCGAACGCGTGAGCGGCATCATGGATGAGATCCGGGGTCCTGCCGGTCGCAACATGTGGGAGAAGCTGTCGAACGTTCAGGAGGAGGTTCTCGCGAACTATCTCAAGAACGAATATCCGCAAACCATCGCGGTGGTGCTGTCGAAGCTGAAGCCCGAACATGCCGCGCGGGTGCTGGCCATCCTCCCCGAGGACATGGCGCTCGATGTGGTCGGCCGCATGCTCAGGATGGAAGCCGTGCAGAAGGAAGTGATCGAGCGCGTCGAGCAGACGCTGCGCAGCGAATTCATGTCCAACCTGTCACAGACCCGCCGCCGCGACGCCCACGAGGTGATGGCGGAAATCTTCAACAACTTCGACCGCCAGACCGAGACCCGCTTCATCACCGCGCTGGAAGACGAAAACCGCGAGGCTGCCGAACGCATCAAGGCGCTGATGTTCACCTTCGACGATCTCGTGAAGCTCGATGCGGGTTCGGCGCAGACCCTGATGCGGCATGTCGACAAGGACAAGCTCGGCATTGCGCTGAAGAGCGCCAACGAAGAGGTCCGCGCCTTCTTCATGGGCAACATGTCGACGCGCGCCGCCAAGATGCTGATGGACGACATGGCGGCGCTTGGCCCGGTGCGGCTGCGCGACGTCGATGAGGCGCAGGCGCTGCTCGTCAATCTCGCCAAGGACCTCGCGGCCAAGGGCGAGATCATGCTCTCGAAAAGCCGCGCCGACGACGAGCTGGTCTACTGATGGGCGCTCCAGCGAAATTCCTGTTCGATACGGACTTCTCGGCTCCTCATAAGTCGAGGGAGCGGGCGCCGACGGCTCTTGAGATTGCGCAGAAGATCGCCGCCGCCGAGGCCGCCGCTTATCAAAAGGGATTTGACGCCGCGCAGCGCGAAGCCAAGGTGCAGAGCGATCGCCGCATGGCGGCGGCGATCGAGGGCATCGCCGCGGGCATCAAGGCTGTTGCCGAACGATTTGCAGGCATCGAAGCGCGGATGGAGACCGAAGCGGTCGATGTCGCGGTTGCGGCCGCGCGCAAGCTGTGCGGCGCATTGATCACAGCCGAGCCATCGGCTGATATCATCGCGCTGGTCCGCGACAGTATCCGGCACCTGGTGTCGACGCCGCACCTCGTGGTCCGGATCAACGATCAACTCTACGACGCGGCGCGCGATCAGATCGAACGCCTGGCCAAACAAACCGGGTTCACCGGACGACTCGTCATCCTCGCCGAGCCCGATGTCGCGACCGGCGATTGCAGGATCGAATGGGCCGACGGAGGGATCGTGCTGGAACGGGCGGCCATCGACGCCAGGATCGACGAACTGGTGCGAGGCTACATGGCGTCACGCAAACCGAGCAGCACCCCCTGAAGGCATGGTAGCGAACAATGAGCGATAACGACACCCAGGTTCCGCTTCCCGACCTCAACGCCGCCGATGCGCCGTCGATCGACGACGTCGGATACAGCGAGGACGAGCAGGTCTCGCGGGTCGCCTCCGACCTCGAGGCCGTATTCGACGTGCCCGTCCAGGTCTCCGCCGTGCTCGGCCGCTCCAGGATGGATGTCGGCGCGCTGCTCAAGCTCGGACCCGGCAGCGTCCTGGAACTCGACAGGCGGGTCGGGGAAGCCATCGATATTTACGTCAACAACCGGCTCGTGGCGCGCGGCGAGGTGGTTCTCGTGGAAGACAAGCTCGGCGTGACCATGACTGAAATCATCAAGGCCGAGAAAGCCTGAACGCCAGCGCTACGGGCACGGGAATATTAACAGGAGCAGATCATGCGGCTTCTCATTGTTGGCTCATTGAAAGGCCAGCTCACGACCGCCACCAAGATCGCCATGGATAATGGCGCCTCCGTCACGCACGCCGAGAACAACGAACAGGCGATGGCGGTGGTGCGCGGCGGCAAGGGCGCCGATCTCCTGCTGGTGGATGTCGGTCTCGATATCCGCGACCTCGTGCTCCGGCTCGAGGCGGAGCATATCCACGTTCCGATCGTGGCCTGCGGCATCGTCAGCGATGCGCGCGCGGCGGTCGCGGCGATTCACGCCGGGGCCAAGGAATACATCCCGCTGCCGCCTGACCCCGAACTGATCGCGGCGGTCCTTGCCGCGGTGGCGAACGATTCCCGCGATCTGGTCTACCGCGACGAGGCGATGGCCAGGGTCATCAAGCTGGCGCAGCAGATCGCAGGCTCCGACGCCTCGGTCATGATCACCGGCGAATCCGGGACCGGAAAGGAAGTCCTGGCGCGCCATGTGCATGCCCGCTCGAACCGGGCCAAACGGCCGTTCATCTCGATCAACTGCGCGGCGATCCCCGAGCACCTGTTGGAATCCGAACTCTTCGGCCATGAGAAAGGCGCGTTCACTGGGGCTATCGCGCGCCGGATCGGCAAATTCGAGGAGGCCAGCGGTGGCACGCTGTTGCTCGACGAAATATCCGAAATGGACGTCCGGCTTCAGTCCAAGCTGCTGCGCGCGATCCAGGAACGGGTGATCGACCGGGTCGGCGGCGCCCGGCCGGTGCCGGTGGATATCCGCATCATCGCGACCTCCAACCGCAACCTTGCGGACGCCGTGCGGCAGGGCACCTTCCGCGAGGATCTGCTGTTCCGCCTCAATGTCGTCAACCTGAAGATACCGCCGCTTCGCGAGCGTCCCGCGGACATTCTCGAACTGGCGCAGCATTTCATCAGGAAATATGCCGCGGCCAACGGCGTGCCGGTACGTCCGATTTCAGCGGACGCGCGGCGCGTGCTGAGCGCCAACCGCTGGCAGGGGAATGTCCGCGAGCTGGAAAACACCATCCACCGCGCGGTGCTGATGGCCAATGGCGACGAAATCGGCGCCGACGCGATCCTGACGCCGGAGGGCGACCGTCTCGATCTCATCAGGACCGCACCGGCCGTGGCCCATGCCACGCTCGCCGCTGAGCAGGTGACACGCGCGCTGGTCGGCCGCACCGTCGCCAACGTCGAGCGCGACCTGATCCTTGAAACTCTGAAGCATTGCCTTGGCAACCGGACTCATGCCGCCAACATCCTCGGCATCTCGATCCGCACCCTGCGCAACAAGCTGAACGAATACGCTGACGACGGCATCGCGATCACGCCCGCCGGCAGCGGCGACCCTCGTGCATTCGTCGCAACGACCTGACAACCGGTCCACCGCGAGAACAGGGCGTCTTGCGCTCGCTCCGCGAATGGTTAGCTTTCGAAGACCCGAGTCGCGGCATCGCCTCGCCGGCTCCCTCACTCTTCGAGATCATGACCTCCTTCACGCCGCATCAGGATACAGCGCTGAAAGCCGTCGCCGACTGGCTCAAAGCCAAACCCGGCAGGAACGGCACGCCTGCCGTCTTTCGCCTGTTCGGCTATGCCGGGACCGGCAAGACCACGCTGGCGCGTCATATCGCTGACGGCGTCGACGGAGAGGTCAAGTTCGCGGCTTTCACCGGCAAGGCCGCGCTGGTGATGCGCAACAAGGGCTGCGAAGGCGCATCGACGATTCATTCGCTGATCTACCGCGCCCGCGAATCCGGCGAGGAGCAGCCGAGTTTCGAGTTATGGGACGACGCGCCCGCCTCGAAGGCCAGGCTCATCGTGATCGACGAATGCTCGATGGTCGACGCGGAACTGGGCCGCGATCTGATGTCGTTCGACTGTCCCCTGCTGGTGCTGGGCGATCCCGCGCAATTGCCGCCGATCCAGGGCGCCGGCTTCTTCACCAACGCCAGCCCGGACGCGATGCTGACCGAGGTTCATCGGCAGGCGAAGGACGACCCGATCGTGCGCATGTCCATGGATGTGCGCGAGGGCCGCGAGCTCGACATCGGCCGCTACGGCGAAAGCGAAGTGGTGCCGCGCGGCGAGCTTGATCCGGCGCGCGTGATGGATGCCGGCCAGGTATTGGTCGGGCGCAACAACACCCGTCGCGCCTACAACATGCGGATGCGGCAACGACAGAACATCGAGGATCCACTGCCGGTGGCCGGCGACAAGCTGGTCTGTCTGCGCAACAACCGCAAGAAGGCGCTCTTTAACGGCGGACTGTGGCGTGTGAAGGCGCGCGCCGTCTCAAGGTCAAAGATCATCACGATGCGGCTGTCGCCCGATGAGGAATTTGCGCACAAGGTGACGAAAGTCTCGGTGCGGCATGACTGTTTCGCCGGAGGCATCGAGGATATTCCGTGGGAGCAGCGCAAGCCTTACGACGAGTTCGACTACGGCTATGTCCTGACGGTGCATAAGTCGCAGGGGTCGCAATGGGACGACGTCGTTCTGTTCGACGAGAGCTTCGCATTTCAGGACAGCCGCGCGCGATGGCTGTATACGGGCATCACTCGCGCGGCAAAACGGCTGAGCATCGTGGTGTAACGGTTCATCCGGACACCAGCATCACCGCATCGCATATCCAGTCAGAGTTGGCCTTGACCAGCGCCAGGACGTACGCTGCTGAACGGTTCGCGCACAGCTACAATCCGTCGCGGAGAATTCGCTCAAACGTGCCAGCTTGCCATCATGTCATCATCGAACTAAGAAAAATGAACCGTAAGGTGACCATCGAGCACTAACACAATGCAATGATCGGTCACATGAAATTACAGCCCTCGCGGCAACCCGGAGCCCCGCCGGTATGTAACCTCACGATCATGTGACACTTTGAACATGTGACATCCTGAGCAAATGCTTCGAATAATGATCTCGGTCATAATTCCCACCGTTGAGGAGCTTGAATGATGCGATCGAAAATTCTGTTGGCGGCCCTGTTCGCCGGGTCCGCGGCACTTACGTTTTCCGTTCCGGCCACCTCGGCACCGATCATGGCTCAGTCCGGCATGAGCAAGGCTGGCCCGTCCTCGATCGAAACCGTTCAGTATTATCGTCGCGGGTACTATGGCCCTGGGTATTATGGTCGGGGTTACGGAGGGGGCGCCGGAGCGTTGATCGGCGGCCTGGCGGCTGGAGCCATTGTCGGCGGCGCGATTGCCGCCGGTCAGGCCAATGCGGCGGCGGCGGCGCAGCAGAACGCGGCCTATTGCGCGCAGCGTTTCCGTTCCTACGATCCGGCATCCGGAACGTATCTCGGCACGGACGGCTATCGTCATCCGTGTCCGTAACGGCCCAGATTCGCAGGGATAAAGTAGTTCGCTTCTGATTCAATCAGGAGCGAACTCTCGGATATGTCCGCCTGCGCCTGAGTGATCTGCCGCGGAGCCAGCCAGCTCCGCTTTTTTTGTTTTTCCTTGCCTTGCGGATGACTCCGGCATCGCGATTCAGGCGCTCGCCTGCGATCGAACCGGTCGATCGATCGCGGCAAGAGCCTGATCCAGGTCGGCGATCAGATCAGCGGCATCCTCCAGGCCGATCGAAAGCCGGATAAGACCGCTGGTGATCCCGGCGGCCTTGCGCGCTTCGTCCGACATTCCGGCGTGGGTCATCGTGGCCGGATGAGCCACCAGGCTCTCGGTGCCGCCGAGCGATTCCGCGAAACAGAAAAGCCGCACTGCCTCAACGAAGCGGCCAGCTTCCACCTCGCCTCCTTTCAGCTCGAAACTGAGCATCGCGCCAAAGCCGGATTGCTGGGCTTTGGCGACAGCATGCCCCGGATGCGACGGCAGCCCCGGATAGTGACAGGCCGCGACAAGGGGATGCGAGAGGAGAAACTCGGCAACCGCCTGGGCATTGCGCTGCTGACACTCCACGCGTGGAAACAGCGTGCGGATGCCGCGAAGCGCCAGGAAGGAATCGAACGGCGCTCCCGTCGTGCCGACAATATTGGCCCAGGTCTCCAATGCTTCGACGTCAGCGGAATCGGCTGCGATCACGGCGCCGCCGACGATGTCCGAATGGCCATTGAGATATTTCGTCGTTGAATGAATAACGAAGTCGGCGCCCAGCGCGATCGGCCGCTGCAGCGCGGGCGACAGGAAGGTATTGTCAACGGCGACCTTGGCGCCGACCGTTCTCGCCTGAGCGACAATCGCCCGGATGTCGACGATGCGCATCAGGGGATTGCTCGGGGTCTCGATCAGGATAAGCTTGGGCTTTTCCTTCAAGGCGGACGCCAGCGCCGCCTTATCGTTCTGATCGACAAAGCGCACCTTGAAGTGACCCCGGTCGCGGCGGTTCAGAAGCAGGCGGTGAGTGCCGCCGTAACAATCATGCGGCACGATCACGATATCGTCGCTTGAGAGTTGCGACAGCACCAGATCGATCGCCGCCATGCCCGAGGACACCACCACCGCGCCCGCCCCGCCCTCGAGCTTGGCGAGGGTATCCGCCAGCAGGGTCCGCGTGGGATTACTGGTGCGGGTATAATCGTGCGGACCTTTGCGTCCGAATCCGGGCCAGGTGAAAGTGCTCGACAGACAGATCGGCGGTGTCACCGCTCCGAAAGTATCTTCCGCCGCGATGCCGTTTGCGGCCGCGACAGTTCTCGGATTCATGGATTCGGACATGACGTTCGTGGACTTTCGATGAAAATGCGAGGCCCCGCGACGATTCCGTTCAGGATATCACGGCCAGCCGGTCCCGGCTTATTTAAAGCACTTCCGTCGAAACACAACGATTCCGGAACGCCGGCGCAGTTCACGGCGCGCGGGTCACAAGGAGCGCGTCGTTATAGCGAAAGCGCAACATTCTCGCTTCGAGCAAAAGCCGGTTCGCGGAAATCAGTCGCAGGCCCGGTTCAATCGTTGAAGAACCGGCCTTCCTTCACCTCAGGGACATAGCCGGCGCGAATGGCGAAATCGCCGAAGTGCTCGCCGGGCTTGCGGTCGCGAGCATAATGGCCGAGCGTCTTGTCGAGCGCCTCCAGAATCGCGGGCTCACCGACATTCTCCAGATACATCTTGTTGAGCCGCTCGCCGTGGAAGCCGCCGCCGAGATAGAGATTGTACTTGCCCGGCGCGCGGCCGGTGAGGCCGATCTCGGCGATATAGGGGCGCGCGCAGCCGTTCGGGCATCCGGTCATCCGGATGGTGATCGGATCGTCCTTCAGCCCATAGGTATTCAGGATCGCCTCGATCCTCGTGACGAGATCCGGCAGATAGCGCTCGCTTTCGGCCATCGCCAGACCGCATGTCGGCAGCGCGACGCAGGCCATCGAGTTAAGGCGCAAGCCGCTGCGGGTCTCGAACTGATCGAGCCCGTATTCCTTCATCAGCGCCTCGATCTCGGGCCGATCCTTCGAATCAATATCGGCAATGATGAGATTCTGGTTCGGCGTGACGCGGAACATGCCTTTGTGAACCTGCGCAATGGCGCGCAATCCATCCATCAAAGGATAGTCCGGCGTGTTGATGACGCGGCCGTTCTGGATGTACAGGACGCAATGCTCGCGACCATCCTCGCCCTTGACCCAGCCGAGCGGATCACCGTTCGAGGTAAAGGTGAAGGGCTGCTCAGGCTTGAGCGCGAAGCCGAGACGGCGTTCGGTTTCCGCCTTGATCCAGTCGAGGCCCTTTTCGTCGATGGTATATTTGAAGCGAGCGTGCAGGCGGTCGAGACGGTCGCCGTAATCGCGCTGGACCGACATCACCGCGTCGATCGTCGGAAACAGCTGGTCCGCGTCGATATAGCCGATCACGCTGGCCAGGCGCGGATAGGTCTTCGGCGACTGATCGGTCCGGCCAAGGCCGCCTCCGATGGCGACGTTGAAACCCTTCAGCTTGCCGCGATGCGCGATGGCGATGAAGCCGAGGTCCTGGCCGTAGACGTCGATATCGTTACTGGGCGGGATCGCGAAGCCGATCTTGAACTTCCGCGGCATATAGGTGCGTCCGTAGAACGGCTCCTCCGGCCCGTCGGTTTGCTCGCGCTCGGCTTCGTACCAAATTTCCTTGTAGGCGCCGGTCCTGTGCACCGCATGGTCGCTCGCTCGCTTGGCAAGCGCATAAACCTCGGCGTGCAGTTTCGACAGATCAGGATTGACGGTGCTCATGACGCCGCGGGTGTCGTCGCCGCAGGCCGCCCTGGTGTCGAGAAGAACGTCGCGTAGTCCCTGCATAAGGGTGCGCAGGTCGTGTTTCATCACGCGATGAAACTGGAACGTCTGGCGCGTGGTCAGCCGCAGCGTGTCGCCGGCGTAGTTGCGCGCAAGATCGTCGAGCTTCAGCCATTGACCGGGAGTGCAGACCCCACCCGGCAGACGAACGCGCGCCATGAAGGAAAAAGCCGCTTCCAGCTTCTGCCGACGCCGCTCGTCGCGAATATCCCGGTCATCCTGCTGATAGATTCCGAAGAACTTCATCAGCTTGGCGTCGTTCGCCGTCACCGCCGACGTGATCTCGTCGGCCAGGCTCTGCTTGATCGTGCCACGCAGATAGTCGCTGTTCGCCTTCAGCGTTTCGTCCGGCCCGAGCTTGTCGAGCGGCTGGGAAACATCGCGACTGCGATCGGGTTGTGTCTTTGCGTCCACCAAACTGGCCTCAATAAACGTCTAGCCGATAGCGGCGGTCACGCTGCAGCGCCGAGAGATAAGCGCCCGCCTCGTCGCGGTCGAGGCCGCCATGTTCGGCAACGATCTCGGTCAACGCCGCGTGAACGTCCGGCGCCATGTGGGCGCTGTCGCCGCAGACGTAGACATACGCGCCTTCCTCGAGCCATGCGTAAACATCACGGCCCTGGCGGCGCAGACGATCCTGCACGTAGGTCTTGGGCGCGGCGTCCCGCGAGAACGCCAGATCGAGCCGGCTCAGCACGCCGTTCTTGATCAGTTCCTGCCACTCGACCTGATAGAGGAAGTCGCTGCGGAAATTGCGTTCGCCGAAAAACAGCCAGGACCGGCCGGATGCGCCACGGGCTTCACGCTCCTGCATGAAAGCGCGGTACGGTGCGACGCCGGTGCCCGCGCCAATCATCAGGATCGGCACATCGTCATCCGGCAGATGGAAGTGATCGTTGGACTGGATATAAACGGGAACCGTGGCGTCCGCCTCGGTGCGCGCCGCGAGATAGCCGGATGCGACGCCGGTGCGCGGCAGGTCGTGCAGCGTATAGCGCACCGTGCTGACCGTAAGATGCGCCTCGTCCGGGGCGGCGGCAAGGCTCGAGGCAATCGAGTAGAGCCGCGGCTGCAACGGCCGAAGACCCGCAACGAACTTTGCGGCATCGATGCCCGGCGCCGGAAACCGGCCGACGACATCGAGGATGTGATGGTTGTGCTGGAAGGCCGCGCGCGCCTCCTTTTGGTCGGGCGCGCGTAATGCCTGTAGTTCATCGGAGCCGGTGATCTCGGCCCAAAGATCGAGAAAGCGCGGCGTGAGCGCCGTTATCTCGAATGTGCCGCTCAGCGCCTCACCGAGGCTTATCGTACCCTGCTTCGCCGTGACAGGGGCGTCGGCGGACAGCGACAGCTTTTCAAGTATGGCGTCCACCAGCGCCGGATCGTTACGCGGTACCACGCCGAGCGCATCACCCGGCTGATAGGTCAAACCCGAATCCGCCAGCGACAACTCGATATGGCGCGTTTCCTTGGTCGATCCGCGCCCGGTCAGCACGATATTGTCGATGACGGCGGCCTGAAACGGATGCTTCTTATCGAATGCCGCGAGCGACGGTGCACCGCTCAGCGCCGTCGCCGCAACCGGAGCGAAGACGGGCGCCGGCGCGGCGGGCGCGAGATCGGCTATGACCGTCGATATCCACGCGTCCGCGGCATCCTCGTAATCGACATCGCAGTCGACGCGATCGGCAAGGCGCTGCGCGCCGAGTTCCTCGAGCCGCCGGTCGACCCGCTTGCCGGCCTCGCAATACTTTTCATAGGTCGAATCACCCAACGCCAGCACCGCAAAGCGCAGTTGCGGCAGCTTGGGAGCTTTGCGGCTCTCCAGAAACTCGAAGAAACCGACGGCTGTCTGCGGCGCATCGCCCTCGCCGTGGGTGCTGGTAATGACGAGCAGATCCTGTTCGTCCTTGAGGCCGCGCGTCTTGTACTCCGCCATATCGGCGAGACGCGCCTGGATTCCCTGGGCTGCGGCCTTGTCGACGAGCGCTTTGGCGAGGGTCTTGCTGTTTCCGGTCTCGCTTGCGAACAGGACCGTCAGGAGCCGCGTCGCAGCCGCGCCGGCGACGCCGGCCTGCGAAGGCGGTGCAAGCTCCGCGATCTCCGCTGCCGCGGCGCCAGCCCGAGCCCGATGACTGAGACCCGCGAAATAGCCGCTGATCCAGATCGCCTGTTCATGACTGAGAGACGTCGCGAGCTGGTTGACCTGCGTCCACTGATCCGTCGTGAGTGCTGAACCTGGAAATTCCAATTTTGTCATCGCAAGCAAAACCTCGGGAGCGAACTGCCGGCCGCCGCGATTGACACTTCACAGGTCTGGTCGAGACGCCGCACGAAATGGAAAGCCTCTGCATCCGTTTCGACAATTCGGCCCTTTGAATAGGGCTGGTTCGCCAAAGAAAACAAGCATTATCGAAAACAAAGAATAATACCCTTCCATGAGCGGCCAGAACGAAATGATTATTTCACAAAATCGGTCTTTTTTAGAATTGCACTGGGGAGCATTCATGAGATTCGCCTGACGGCGGCGCCAAGCCTCCCGCGGGCGCGGGAAGGCTTGAGCAGGCACGCCTCAGTGCAGCCTGCGCCTGGGCATCGGCCGCGCGAATGGCTCGATATCGGCCCTCGGCGGCGCGTCACCGTTGAATGTGAGCACGCCGTCCTTGGCCGAAATCGCGACCTGGTCGCCGTCGCGGATGACGCCAGCCAGGATCATTTCAGCCAGTGGATCCTGTACGCTGCGCTGGATCACGCGCTTGAGCGGCCGCGCGCCGTAGGCGGGATCCCAGCCTTTCTCGGCCAGCCGGTCACGCGCCGCGGCGTCGAGATCGAGCACGATCTTGCGATCCTCCAGCAGCTTTTGCAGCCTTGAGAACTGAATTTCCACGATCCGGCCCATCTCGCTCTTCTGCAACCGATGAAACAGAATGATCTCGTCGACGCGGTTGAGGAATTCGGGGCGGAAATGCCCGCGCACCATCTCCATCACCTGGTCGCGCACCGCGCCGGTGTCTTCCCCTTCCGGCTGATTGACCAGGAATTCTGAACCGAGGTTCGATGTCATGATGATCAGCGTGTTGCGGAAATCCACCGTGCGGCCCTGTCCGTCGGTCAGGCGGCCGTCGTCGAGCACCTGCAGCAACACGTTGAACACGTCCGGATGAGCCTTCTCGATCTCGTCGAACAGCACGACCTGATAGGGACGCCGCCGCACCGCTTCAGTGAGCGCGCCGCCCTCATCATAGCCGACATAGCCGGGAGGCGCACCGATCAGCCGCGCCACCGAGTGCTTCTCCATATATTCCGACATATCGATGCGGACCATCGCCGTCTCATCGTCGAACAGATAGGCGGCGAGCGCCTTGGTCAGTTCGGTCTTGCCGACTCCGGTCGGCCCCAGGAACATGAACGAGCCCATGGGACGGTTGGGATCCTGCAGACCGGCGCGGGCACGCCGCACGGCCGTTGACACCGCCCGCACGGCTTCACCCTGCCCCACGACGCGCGCCGCAAGGCTTTCCTCCATGCGCAAAAGTTTTTCCTTCTCGCCTTCGAGCATCTTGTCGACGGGAACGCCAGTCCAGCGCGACACCACCTGGGCGATGCTGTCCGCCGTCACGGTTTCATTCATCATCGTATTGCTTTCGCCGGTCTCTATGCTCTGCAAACGCTTTTCGAGTTCGGGAATCCGCCCATAGGCCAGTTCGCCGGCTATCTGATATTCGCCGCGCCGTTGCGCGTTGGCGAGTTCGATCCGCGCCTGATCAAGCTCGCTCTTGAGCTTGGCGGCATCCGACAGCTTGTTCTTCTCGGCGTTCCAACGCGAGGTCAGATCCGCCGACCGCTTTTCCAGATCGGCCAGTTCTTTCTCAAGGTTCTCAAGGCGCGCTCTGGAGCCGGCGTCGTTCTCCTTCTTCAGCGCCTCCTGCTCGATTTTCAGCCGCACGATCTCGCGGTCGAGCGAATCGAGTTCTTCCGGCTTGGAATCGACCTGCATCTTGAGCCGCGCCGCCGCCTCATCCACCAGATCGATCGCCTTGTCGGGCAGGAAACGGTCGGTGATATAACGGTGGGAGAGCGTGGCGGCCGCGACCAGCGCGCTATCGGCGATGCGGACGCCGTGATGCTGCTCGTACTTGTCCTTGAGGCCGCGCAGGATCGAGACGGTATCCTCGACCGTCGGCTCGGACACGAAGATCGGCTGAAAGCGCCTCGCCAGCGCCGCGTCCTTCTCGACATGCTTGCGGTACTCATCGAGCGTGGTCGCTCCGACGCAATGCAGTTCGCCGCGCGCCAGCGCCGGCTTCAGCAGATTGGAAGCGTCCATGGCGCCATCGGCCTTGCCGGCTCCGATCAGCGTGTGCATCTCGTCGATGAACAGGACGATGCCGCCGTCGGAGGAGGTCACCTCCTGCAGCACCGCCTTGAGCCGCTCCTCGAACTCGCCGCGATATTTCGCGCCCGCGATCATCGACCCGAGGTCGAGGGCGAGCAGCTTCTTGTCCTTCAGGCTTTCCGGTACGTCGCCGTTGACAATGCGCAGCGCAAGGCCTTCCGCGATCGCGGTCTTGCCGACGCCGGGCTCGCCGATCAGCACCGGATTGTTCTTGGTGCGCCGCGACAAAACTTGAATCGTCCGGCGGATCTCCTCGTCGCGGCCGATTACCGGATCGAGCTTGCCCTCGCGCGCCGCCTGGGTCAGGTCGCGGGCGTATTTCTTCAGCGCATCATAGGCGTTCTCCGCCGTGGCGCTATCCGCGGTCCGTCCTTTGCGAAGCGCGTTGATCGCCGCGTTGAGGGTCTGCGGCGTAACCCCGCCGTCCCTCAACAGCTTTCCGGCGTCACTGTCCTTGTCGAGCGACAAAGCCTGTAACAGCCGTTCCACGGTGACAAAGCTGTCGCCGGCCTTCTCGGCCGCCTGTTCCGCGGCATCGAACGCGCGCGCCGTCGCCGGCGCGAGATAAATCTGGCCCGCCCCGGCGCCCGACACCTTCGGCATCTTGTTGAGAGCGGCTTCCGTCGCCTTCAGGATCGCGCGCGAATTGCCGCCGGCGCGATCGATCAGGCTTCCCGCCAGACCTTCGCTGTCATCGAGCAGCACCTTCAGAATATGAAGCGGCGTGAACTGCTGGTGGCCTTCGCGCATCGCCAGCGATTGCGCCGACTGGATGAACCCGCGCACCCGCTCGGTATATTTTTCAATGTTCATGGGAATCTCCCCGGCCTGCCGCCTCTGCCCCGAAAGCACAGAAAGCAGCATCCTCGTTTGCCTGCGCCGGCCGCATTGACATTCCCCAACCGGCCGCAACCGGCTCGCGGGATGGTTCAATTCGGCCTGCGGCAGATGTAGGAACAGCCTTCCGGAAAATGAAGGGGCGTTGAGACAGCGTCGATGACACGCCTCGCGGGAATCTTGTAAGGAGCATCATGTCCGGATCTTCCAATGCGACCGTTGCGGCGCTTTACCGCTATCCCGTCAAAGGCCTGTCCGCCGAGCCTCTGCAACACGCTGTCCTGAACCCCGGCGGGACCGTTCCCGGTGACCGCTCCTATGCGATCGAGAACGGTCCGACCGGATTCGATCCTGCCGCGCCCCGGTATTTTCCAAAGTCCAGGTTTCTGATGCTGATGCGCGACGAGCGGCTCGCCACGCTCGAAAGCCGCTATGACGACGCCAGCCGGGTCCTGACAATCCTGACCGGCGGCGAGGAGGCGGCGCGCGCCGACCTCGGCACGGCAGAGGGCCGCGCCGCAATTGAACGGTTCTTCGCGACGAGCTTCGCGCAAGAGCTAAAAGGGCCGCCTCGGGTTCTCGTCGGCAACGGACACAGCTTTTCGGACGTCGCCAGGAAAGTGGTCTCGATCATCAACCTCGGCAGCGTCGCCGCGATCGAACAAATGGTGAGTCAGCCGGTTCACCCGCTCCGCTTCCGCGCCAACCTGTACGTCCGTGGCTGGCCCGCCTGGAGCGAACTCGACCTGCTCGGCCACACGCTCGCGATCGGAGACGTCAGGCTCAAGGTGGTCAAGCGGATTGTCCGCTGCACCGCCACCAATGTCGACCCGGAAACCGGGGCGCGCGATCTCGACATTCCGAACGCGCTGGCAAGAACGCTGGGACATCGCGACTGCGGGATCTATGCGGAAGTCGTTACCGGCGGCACGGTCAGGATCGAGGACGGAATCGAAACGTTTCGGGAATAGGGCGTTTCGAGCAAAGCATGCCCCGGGCAAAGGCAAAACGGCACGGACAACGTCCGTGCCGAATTGCGTCAGTGCGGCACTACATAGGCGTAGACGCGGCTGCGCGGATAGACCGACTCCGCGACGCGGCGGCCATGATTGCCGGATACGACAATGGGGTTGCCGCGCCGATCGAGGCCGCTGACGACGCCGACATGACCGCCGCCACCGCGTCTTGTCATGACGGCGATGGCGCCGACCTGCGGGCCGGACACCCGGCGGCCGTAATGCGCGAACGAACGCGCCATGTCGGAGCCCGTCCCCTGATGCCCGGCGCGCTTCAGAACCATGTTCATGAATCGCGCGCACCAGAGCCGGCGACGGCCGGTCGGGTTGCCCCCGATGTAACGGCGCGCTTCGGCAACGATATTCGAAGCCAGACCGCCACCCGAAAATCCGCTCTTCGGCGTAAGGGCGGCGCTAGCGTTCCTCCACCCGCGCGCGTGGCGGTATCGGTGATAACGATATCCGTAATGCCGGCGAATATGATGATGGTGCTTATAATGATGGACGTGCGCGTGATGTCCCGCGCGATGATGATAAGGTCTTGCCGAGGCCGGCATCGCAAATGCAACGACAGCCAGGAAACAAACCGCCAGTGCCAAAATACGCGGCATCCAGCGCGACGCAACTAACTGGAACATTCATGCTCCCCTGTGACACCTCCCTGTTCCCGCCCGCTGCGCGGTGAAATCCGCTGTTTTGTCGTGCTGGGAAAAACGCGGGCGCCTTGTAATCATATGATCGGGTTTTTTGAAGTCATATCTGCATTGCGCCCAACGCATACCTGCGTTGCGATATCCGCGCACCGCAGCGCGATATTTCCAAATCATTGATCTAAAATGGAATTTTTTTGATCAACCGGGCCGTCCAAGCCGTCGCGAGGGTCGAGGCCCGCTCTCCCTGCTGCGTCGCAACGCGACTGTCACGCAGATGATCGAACCCGGTTTTGAATGGACTGGACGAAGGGCGCCTACTCATCCCGTCCCGGAGTTTTGGCGATCTTCTCCGCGCGGCTGAGCAGAAACACGCCCTGTTCTCCGAACATATTCCAGAACCACCAGGGAGCGTTGAACCGCAGCGGCCGGCCGTAAAGATTAAGCGCGACCGCGCGTTCCATCTTCACGTTGATCTCGTCGCAGAGCTGCACGAAATCCTTGATGGTGCAGAAATGGATATTCGGCGTGTCGTACCATGTCGCCGGCAGATTGTCCGTGCGCGGCATGTGACCGCCGATCAGAAGCTGAACACGCATCTTCCAGTGGCCGAAGTTCGGAAACGAAACGACGGCGCGCCGGCCGATCCGCAGCAGATTTTCCAGCACCGTTTTCGGCTGCCGCGTGGCCTGCAGGGTTTGCGAGAGGATGACGTAATCGAAGGCGTCGTCGGGATAGTTGACGAGGTCGGTATCGGCGTCGCCCTGCACCACGGCAAGACCCTTGGCCACGCAACGATTGACGCCCTCACGCGACAGCTCGATGCCGCGGCCGTCGATGCCTCGCGTCTCGAGCAATTGCAAGAGATCGCCGTCGCCGCATCCGACGTCCAGCACCTTTGAGCCGGCCTCGATCATCTCCGCCAATAGCAGGTGATCGCTGCGATAACGATCGTCCGCCCGTGGAGCAACCTCATTCAACGGCAGCGACGGCTGCTCCACACTCATCTCATTGTCCGGCATCGGCGAGGCCCCGGGTCTTTCCCGCCGATTCCAGAAACGCATGCGCGATATCGAAGAATTCGGGAACGTCGAGCAGGAAGGCGTCATGGCCGCGATCGGTCTCGATCTCGGCGAAGGAGACCCGCGCGCCGCCAGCATTGAGCGCATGCACGGTCGCCCGCGATTCGGAAGTCGGAAACAACCAGTCGCTCGTGAACGAGACCACGCAGAACCTGGTGCGGGTCCCGCGAAATGCGGCGGCCAGCACGCCGTCATGATCAGCCGCGATATCGAAATAGTCCATCGCCCGCGTCAGATAGAGATAGCTGTTGGCGTCGAAGCGCTCGACGAATGACGATCCCTGGTGGCGCAGATAGCTCTCCACCTGGAAATCCGCATCGAACGAAAATGTCGGCAGTTCGCGGTCCTGCATCCGCCGCCCGAACTTGCGATGCAGCGCCGCGTCCGACAGGTAAGTGATGTGCGCGGCCATCCGCGCCACGCCAAGGCCCCGGCGGGGATGGGTGCCCTGCTCGACATAGCGGCCCTCGCGCCAATCGGGATCGGCCATCACCGCCTGCCGACCCAGTTCATGAAAGGCGATATTTTGCGCGGAGTGGCGCGTGCTGCAGGCGATCGGCAGCGCTGAAAACACCCGCTTTGGATAGGCCACGCACCACTGTAGCACCTGCATCCCGCCCATCGAGCCGCCGACCACCGAAAACAGCGTGTCGATTCCCAGGCGGTCGATCAGCATGGCCTGCGCGCGCACCATGTCGGGAATGGTGATGACGGGGAAGTCCACCCCCCACACCGTGCCGGTCGTGGGATTGGTCGAGGCGGGGCCGGTCGAGCCCATGCAGCCGCCGATCACGTTGGAGCAGATAATGAAGTACCTGCTGGTGTCGAGCGGCTTGCCGGGTCCCACCAGGGTCACCCACCAGCCGGGTTTTCCGGTCACCGGATGAGGGTTGGCGACATGCTGATCCCCGGTGAGGGCATGGCAGATCAGAATGGCGTTGGATTTCGCGGAATTGAGTTCACCGTAGGTCTGATAGGCAATCTGGAACGGCGCGAGATCGACGCCGCAATCGAGCGGGAGCGGTTGATCGGTATCGAACGTCGCGACCTGCGAGGTAGGATGGTCTGCTTCCTGCGCCCGATGCTCGGCGTGAGCCGGGCCCGATATCGATTGCACTTTTACCATCCTGCCGCTGACCTCCGCCGGAGGCTGCGGGAAGCCCCCGGATCGCAGGCCACAAAAAAAACCCGGCCCGAACTTGGGTTCGGCCGGGATCAGGATTTCGCTGTCCCCGGCCTGTTTAGCGAGTTGTTTAACGTGGCTGCAAGCCGGCCGGCTCAAATGACCACGGAACAGGAGAAAAATAATCCGCGGCGCGCTTCTCGTCAAGAAGCGGATCGGCAGGGGATCGCTTCCTGCATTCGCAACAAGGCTCGCTGAAACGGGATACGAATGTTAGAAGCGGACCGCTGGCCGAGGCTCCTCCATGCGGCTGACAGGTTGCATCCATGACGAAGCCTTCCCCCGCGCCGCCATCCCTGCAGAAATTGCGCAAGGAAATCGACGCCATCGACGAGCAGGTTCACAACCTGCTGATGCAACGCGGCGACATCATCGACCGCCTGATATCGGTGAAGCAGACCCAGGAGGTCGGCTCGGCATTCCGGCCGGCGCGCGAGGCCGACATGATGCGGCGGCTGGCGCAGCGTCATCGCGGTATCCTGCCGCTCGACACCGTCGAAAGCATCTGGCGCGTCATCATCGCGACCTTCACCTACGTCCAGGCGCCGTTTTCGCTGCACGCCGATCTGTCGCTCGGCGAATCCGCGATGCGGGATTCCGCGCGTTTCCATTTCGGCTTCACCATACCCTTCGTGCCGCATTTCAATGCGCAGGCCGCCGTGGAAGCGGTGGCGAATGCGAAAGGCGACCTCGGACTCGTCTCGGCGACATCGAGCCGCACGCCATGGTGGCTTGCTCTGGAAGCCGACGGCGCGCCGAGGATCATCGCCCGCCTGCCCTTCATCGAGCGCGCCGATCACCCGGCCGCGCTGCCGGTGTTCGTGATCTCACGAGTCGCCGACGATGCGCGGGTCACGGAAGTGGAGACCTGGAGCGTGCGCGTCTCCGGCTGGAACGCCAATACAGCCCGCACCCTGTCGCCGCTCGCCGAGATTGTCGCCGTGCCCGATACCGCCTTCGACGGTGCGGCGCTATTGGTATCCGTTACAGGCGGCACCACCCTCGACACGATCAAATCCGCGCTGATCGAGGCCGGCGCGTCGGTGCGCTCGACGGCTCTCGTCGGCAGTCACGCAACGCGCTATACGATGCCCTCGTCCAACGGGGCCGATCGTCCGTAATGTCCCGCTCGAACGCGCTATAGTCCGGAGCACATGATGTCCCGACCGGTGCCGAATCCCGGCATTCTCGATATTGCGCCTTACACGCCCGGCAAGAGTCCGGTGCCGGAGGCGGGCCGCAAAGTGTTCAAGCTGTCGGCCAATGAAACGCCCTTCGGCCCCTCGCCAAAGGCGATGGACGCCTACCGCGATGCCGCGGCTCACCTTGAAGACTATCCGGAAGGCACCTCGCGTGTTTTGCGCGCGGCCATCGGACGCGCCTACGGCCTCGATCCGGACCGCATCATCTGCGGCGCGGGCTCGGACGAGATCCTCAACCTGCTGGCGCATACCTTTCTCAGCCACGGCGACGAAGCGATTTCGACCACGCACGCTTTTCTGGTGTACCCGATCGCGACCATGGCGAACGGCGCGACAAACATCGTGGCGCCGGAGACCGGCTACACCGCCGACATCGACGCAATCCTCAAGCGGGTCACGCCGAAGACCAAGATGGTCTGGCTCGCCAATCCGAACAACCCGACCGGCACCTATCTGCCGTTCGACGAGATCAGGCGACTGCGCGCGGGGCTGCCGCCGCACGTATTGCTGGTGCTCGACGGCGCCTATTCGGATTATGTGTCGCGCAACGATTACGAGTTCGGCATCGAACTGGTGGCGACGACGGAAAATACCGTGCTCACGCACACCTTCTCCAAGATCCACGGCCTCGCCGCGCTGCGGATCGGCTGGATGGTCGGCCCGGCGCATATCGTCGATGCGATGAACCGGATTCGTGGCCCCTTCAATGTCTCGACGCCGGCCATGCTTGCGGCCGCGGCCGCGATCGAGGACACCGCGCACGTCCAGATGACCCGGCTGCATACGGAAAAGTGGCGTAACTGGCTGACGGACGAACTGACAAATCTTGGCCTCAAGGTCACGCCCAGCGTGACCAACTTCATCCTGATCCACTTCCCCTCTACCAGCGGCAAGACGGCGTCCGAGGCGGACGCGTTCCTGACCCGGCGCGGCCTCGTGCTGCGTGCGCTCGACAATTACGGCCTGCCGAATGCGCTACGCATGACGGTCGGCACCGAGGAAGCCAACCGCCTGGTCGCGGACGGCTTGCGCGACTTCATGGCGCGGACATGACCACAGAACCGTTATTCGAGCGGCTCGCGCTGATCGGATTCGGCCTGATCGGCGGCTCTATCGCGCGCGCCGCGCGCATGCGAGGCGTTGTCGGCGAGATCGTCGCGACGGCGCGCTCCGCAAAGACGCGGGCGCGGGTGATGGAGCTCGGCATCGTCGATCGCGTGGTGGACACCAACGCCGAAGCCGCCGACGGCGCTGACCTCGTGATCCTCTGCGTTCCGGTCGGCGCGTGCGGTTCAGTGGCGCAGCAGATCGTGCCTCACCTCAAGCCGGGCGCCATCGTCTCCGACGTCGGGTCGGTGAAAGGCGCCGTCGTCCGCGACATCGCCCCTCATCTGCCCGCCGGGGTGCATTTCGTGCCCGCGCATCCGGTGGCCGGCACCGAGCATTCGGGTCCGGATTCCGGCTTTGCCGAACTGTTCATCAACCGCTGGTGCATCCTGACGCCGCCGGACGGAACGGATGCCGCCGCCGTCGACAGGTTGCGCGCGTTCTGGACCGCGATCGGCGCCAGGGTCGAGATCATGACCCCCAAACACCATGACCTTGTCCTGGCGATCACCAGCCATCTGCCGCATCTGATCGCCTACACCATCGTCGGCACCGCGGACGAACTGGGCGAGGTGACGTCCTCCGAGGTGATGAAGTTTTCCGCCGGCGGCTTCCGCGACTTCACGCGTATCGCGGCCTCCGATCCCACCATGTGGCGCGACGTATTCCTGACCAACAAGGATGCGGTGCTGGAAATGCTCGGCACCTTCAACGAGGATCTCTCCAAGCTGACGCGCGCCATGCGCCGCGGCGATGGCGAAGCGCTTTTCGAGCACTTTACCCGCACCCGCGCGATCCGCCGCGGCATCGTCGAGATCGGCCAGGATTCCGCGGCTCCCGATTTCGGACGGCTGCAGACCGATGCCCAGAAGCCATAGTGGTCATTGCCGGACTTGATCCGGCAATCCATCTTTTATGAGGAATGATGGATGCACGGGTCAAGCCCGCGCATGATCGCCGATTAGTGCTTGATCAGAACAGCGGCGGCGTCTGGGCGACCTTCAACGGCCCGATGAAGACCGCGCCGGCGACGAACCGCAGCGGAAAGGAACGCGCCTTTTTGTTTTCCAGCGTTGCTTCCTGTCCAATCGCGGCGAGACCCGCGGCGACACCGACATTGGCGTTCTGGCGCACGGCCTTGCCAAGGCCGGGAATCGCCCGGTCGAGCGCACCGAACAGATTGTCGATATCCTGACTTTTCACGCCGGGCGCGACCTTATCGAGAGTCTCCTGCGGGACCCCCTGCTCCAGCATTTTATCGATTCCGAGCGCCGGAATCATTTTCTCGAAACCGGTCGCCGTCATGTGC